>ENA-UOTZ01000039-UOTZ01000039.1-compost-metagenome-genome-assembly--contig:-NODE-39-length-83497-cov-8.967190_pt1 | contig 83497 bp, 71 predicted proteins | sample MGYA00238144_ERZ746983 | MGnify/ENA primary metagenome ERZ746983 (study PRJEB28759, sample SAMN06268863) | compost metagenome | isolation source: single cell | place: USA: California, Emeryville, Joint...
ATGCGATACAATTCGGCCTTACTCGAATCTCCAACAACATCCTCAAGGATATCTTTGGCAATAGGAATACTCTTCTTATTGGTTTTCCTCACCCTGCTTGGGTTGATTTTCTGGATATTGATAAAGAACATGAAATATCTCGTTCAAGTTGAAGGCACTCCAGAGGATCCAGAGCACGAAGAGCGATTACAAAAATATGAAATTCTTTTTGAAGATTTTAAGCGCAACAAACGAATTCAGATCCTATTTCTTCCAATCTCACTCCTGAAGTCTCTTCTGTTTGTTGCAGTTATCGCGTTAATGGCTTTTTCTCCTCTTACTCAAATAATTCTCAATTGGATTTTAAGCACAGCGTTCATTGCATACTACATCATCTATCAACCTCTCCAAGTTGGATGAGGCGAATGACATTGTTCATCGAGTTAACAGCATACGGCTGCGTGACTCTTGGATTGATTTTTGGGTTTGTTGATCTGGATGCAACAACCTTAGACGAGATTGGATTTGCTTTTCTCATTCTAACGATTAGTTCAACACTTGCAGGAGCAATACTAAGTTTCATCCAGGTCCTACAATTAGTATGGTCCATTTTTCAATACATTAAAGAGCTCAGAGCTAAAAAGAATCAAGTTCAACCGATTCCGCTCTCAGATCCACAAGTCCCTGTTGTCGACACAACACCTCATAGAGAAGGAGGAAAGTTTTTCGAAGATAACACTATGAGAATAAGCTTTATTTCGTTACAAAACAACTCTCCTACTATTCCCAAATATTCATCCGAAGATGATGAAATGTTTGCGTTTCTTAGGAATTTGTCTACTGCGTATTTTGAAAAAGAAGCTAAAGATAAGCAGCTTCTTACAAATCTCAGAGTGTGGTGGAATTCAAATCGCTCAGTTTTAAGAACCAAAGACAACAACTTAAACCTGAAGGATCAAAAGAGAAACACAGAAGAATCACCTCATAATCTCATAATCAAAGACCTCAATTGATACTGCTCTCTGATCAATTGCTATATAATTAATTTCATCGTTGACGATTTATTTGAAGTATTCCTTTGCTATGTGAGTTTAGTACCTTGTGAGAAAATTGTACACAAAGCAGCAGGTTTAGGGCCCGGATTTTACATGTACCCATCAAAATCAGAAGAGCATATTCAGATCCTTTTTTGAGGACTTTAGCTTCTTTTTCGTAATTGTTAGACCGATTTAATCATCATGTTCATACTTCCAGAATAGTGTAGAAGTCCAATTCATCAATGATTTCACTTTCATAGAATTAGTTTATGAAGGAAGATCCAGTTAGAAGTCCATTACTTATTTCGGTAGCATGCACTGTTCTAAATTTCTGATGTGATTTGGGAATAAAAATTAATCTACAATTTCTAAGAAGATTTGATTAATTGCCATGGATTCTCAGCACAAAACTCAGTTAAACGGTGGTCCATCAACCTCATTTCATCAGGAACAGTAACTACCTTTATTAATGGAGACTAAAGCATCTGCTATCCTTAGAACAGAAGGAAATCAACCCATCTCACATAGAACATAAATAATCAGACTCTATCAATAATAGAAACCTCAACGAAACTCGCATTGTAGATGAAGAAACTAAAGCTATAGTTTAAGATAGCAAGATCCTTAGTTTGAAGCAAGACTCTCGTAATTTTCTTTCCTTTTTGGGGAATACAAGTGCTTTCATAGTCCCAGATGAGAGCAGACTTTGGATCTTTTGCACTAACCGAACGAACATCATCGAAATACACTATCCATTCTATGACAACAATTTTCTCTGAACAAGATGGTGTTGGACACATCTATTATCAATTCCTAACCCAAGTTTGCTGGTATCACTTTACCATGAGGGGGAAAACACACAAAGTAAATTTTAGATATTCGATATCGCGAATCGAGACAATATCAAAAGAGTGTTCCGTTTTGAAAAGACCAAAGGATGTACATATTTCCCTTACATAACTCAATCTAAATAGAATAGCAGATGGAGAATATGGAGATTGAGCGTATAGTGTAGAGAGAGGGTTATCGGCACTGAAAGCCAGAAGAAAAACATGAGATCTTGAACAGATGCCTTTGCAGAGATTCAAACTTGCAATGTAGAAGTTGTTTTTACATACGTAATGATATATTCCTGTCACATGATCTCAATGAAGTTTCACACTACTCACACAAAAGTTGACATTTCCTAATAGTTTCCTGCACACCTACCACGAAAAATTTTTATATCTCCAGCAAAGAACACAGTTTTAATTGATGAGATAACTCCTGATATCTATGTTTTCATATGATTTTTTATGTGTATGACAGAAAAATTAAACGATATATATCCTGAGAGGAGTATCTTGACAAATAGCAAAAAAACAACTATCCTAAACAAATTTTTAGGCTTTTTCCGGAAAAACTGTTGAACCTAATGCTATCTACAAAGCACACACAATTAATATAATTTTATGATACAATTTCAATTTCAATGGAAGTCAACTCTGCTCTATTTTTCAATAGAACTTAATGACAGTTTCTCTGAACGTTTTCTAGAGTAAAATATTCTCATTTAGTTGATTCTAGCTCAAAGATTCAAGCGAATACAGAAATTTTTCGTTGCTTTCATTGCTCCTGGCTAGACATACGAAATCCCAATCACCTCCTAGAATCTAAATCATTTTTTCACTTGATATTGTGAATTAATCACTCAGCATAAAAAATATCTAACACCAAAACCATCCATTTCGCTTAATCCGAGCCTTCTACCTCTACGACACACAAGAAACGCATCTACTGAATGTCCAATCAAAGTAGCACAACAAAACCTTGCGAGTAAAACTTCCTACAATCGCTTCAACACCATCATTCATCATTCATAGGAATGAAACAGAAGAATTTCTTAGGAATTACACTCCAAAAGTAATAGACCACAAGAGACTCGAAGCCTTAACAGCTGAAGCTATCCTTTTTAACCATCTTTATCATACATTTGAAAGAGAATTCACAAAAAGCCAAGATAAATACTCTTACCTGCTTTCAAAGTCATGGTATGACAAATGGGCACGCTACGTCTCCTACAACGAAATCTCTCGTGCCGGAAAGCCAAACCATCGGCTTCAAGGCCAAATCCATCCTGGTGAAATGAATGAAGATCTCATTATCAATCCACAAAACGCGATCAAATTTCCTACTGAGGATCATATCGCAAATGTCTTTATCAAAGACCAAATCCAAGCGCAGAAGGACTACCTAATCCTATCAGAAGAGCTATGGCAAGAGTATAAGCGTCGATATACCGGATTTGAAATAAAAAGACCCAGAATTACTTTGTCAGACGGCCACAAGAGGGTTGAAGCTCGTCTGAAACAGGTAATATACCTCATAGCACTCCTTCAAACTTACTAATTGGGTAGTTTAATGTGGTTTTTATCAATAATCAGCTACTACGCAACATCGAAAGCTCTAAAGTAAAGCGATTTACTGCTCATCCCGTGCAATATTTCAGCCAAGCCTCGTTGAAGGAGTTCAAATCAGAAATCATCAATGTGTTGAACTCGGAGTACGCAGGGCGGTACATCAGTAGCGCTTACAGGCATAACACGTCTATAAACCCTATCGTTGATGAAGATAACTTGAGACTCTGGCTATTGGACCCTCAATTTACGCTGCCGCAAACCTTTAGCAAGATCAAGGAACATTGCGAGAAATCCACGTCGTTTGACTACGCTTTCTCGTTCAGGGGAAAGTATATGGAAAAGAAAGCCGAGAGTACTCTCGAGAACGCTGATATCGCTGAGAGCGATTATTTATTTATCGAGATCAATGAGATTGGAAGTGAGTGGAATTTCGTTCATGCTGATATCCCTGTGATCAAAAAGTGCGAGGGTTGCGAGAAATATACGCTGTTGAAGTATTCATGTGTGTGCGCTAATGTACGCAAATTAATCGTTTGTAATAAAAAGTGATAACCGTTCATGTAGGTTTCTTACTGTTCTGACCAATGCAGGCAAGCCCACAAGAACGCGCATATGGCAACCTGCGCGCAAATCGAAGAGGACGAAGAAAGACAGCTAAAAGAGACTCCTGATTCACGTTTGGGAACAACAGGCTTGCAAAACCTCGGAAATACTTGTTTTATGAACAGTGGATTACAGTGTCTTTCTAATCTAAAAGAGCTGACGGAGTATTTTCTTCAAGGACAATTTCTTAAGGAAATCAATGAGAAAAATATGCTTGGAACGAAAGGAAAGCTCGTGAAAAAATACGCCAACCTCATAAAAAACCTCTGGTATGGTACAGCGAACGTTTTCGCTCCTTGGGGCTTCAAGCACACTCTTGCTGAATTCCACAACATAGTAACTCGCTTGGTGAGAATAATGCTAATTGATTTTATTTAGTTCAGCGGGTACCAGCAGCACGATTCCCAAGAGTTCTTGAATTACCTGCTAGATGGCATTCACGAGGATTTGAATAGAGTGACTAGCAAGCCGTCGGTAGAGAAGCTAGAGTCGGATAGCGCTGATGACGATGTTATTCCGCTCATGAGCTGGTATAATCACTTTAAGAGGAACCAGTCAGTCATCGTCGACCTTTTTCATGGACAGTTCAGATCCCAAATCACTTGTCCTGACTGCAATCGTGTGTTGATCACCTACGACCCTTTCATGTCGGTCTCTGTGCCGATTCCTGAGAAAGCCGAAGAATCGAAGGAAGCATCCCCAGAGAAAAAACTGGAGAGTGTAAAAATTCAGGATTGTTTTAAGCAGTTTGAAAAACCTGAGCAGCTTGCAGAAGATAACAAATGGTACTGTAATATATGTAAAAAGCACCAGAGAGCATTTAAGAAGATGGAGATTTACAAGGCTCCGCCTATATTAATCGTACATTTCAAGAGGTTCAGGAGCGGAGGCGGTCAGAACAGCGGGAAGATTGAAATACCAATATATTTCCCGACAAATGAGCTGGACATAAGCGCTTTCGTTAAAAACCATGAACTTCCAATGGATTATCCCATGAAGATGCCTCCTCGTACGAAAGAAGAGCAGAAATTGATGGAAAAAGGAACGGAGAATATCATTTTAGGAAACAGGAGAGTGCTAAAGCAGGACAATCTGCATTATGATTTATTTGGCGTGGTGAACCATTTCGGAAAGACTGGTTTTGGACATTATACTGCTTATGCTAAAAATTGGAGGAAAAACCAATGGTATTGCTTTGACGATTCCACGGTGAAAGAGCAGAACGAAAAAGATGTTTGCACTCCTGCTGCGTATGTATTGTTCTATAAAAGACGGGACTGGGAATTCAACCCATCTTGAACTTGAGGTAATTGAGTAGGATGATATATGACAATCTTAAACTTAAAGAACTTCATCGTCAGTTTTTCAGGGCTTTTGAATGCAGCAGGGCATATCCATATTTATTAGGGAAATTGTATTGCATTTGCTGTTCCAATGGAAAAATAAATTAACTTCTGTTAGAATTAAAGAATCTATCTCTGAGCTATAAATCAAATCCATGCGAAATAAACCTAACGAGCAATCTAAGCAAAATGAAGACGAATTACCACCAATCGTAAATACTATTAGCGTCAACATCATCCGTTTAGTTACAAGAGATTATAATTCCGAAAAGCCTCAAAACATAAGCAAAATGTACGATTTCCTGATATTTTAGAAGGATAAACTGCATGTAAAACATGTAGAGACGAGAAGATAGCAAAAATCAGAGAGCTGCTTACGATAGCAACGCCTTCTAGCTCAACTGGACGCATTCGGAGTAGAAACATGACACTTGATTCATTTATTACAAGAAGCAAAGCAGCAAAGAAATAAACTCAAGGAAAATTGCTTCGAGCTCTATGACTTATACTAATACTACTAATGCGAAATTTTAGAATTGCAGTTTTGCCATAGAAAGGATGTTTCATATATAAGATATATTGATACTCATTGAAAAAAGTAAAGTTTAAGTTCCAACACAAAAAAAATTGGATTTACTACTTCTCATGGCACAAAAAACCAATTTTTCAAAATGTGCAGTATATTTCTGATCTTTTCGTACGACTAATTAACCGTCACCAGTTAGCATCGTCAGTGGAAAAGTAACCTATTATTAACTCGTTTCATAACAACCCTCACTTACAACCAACACTCTTTCAATCGACTCTTTGGTAAAAAAGCAAATATGCTTCCTTATTCGCAATTTCTCTTGACGAAACTCGCCTTATCGACTCATCATCGCAGAGATACCACTAACATCGACTCAATTAAATCAAATTTTCATGAATTGCTTACATCATTCTCTCGCTTACTGAGCGCTACGTAGTGCCCAGCATTCGCGGAGCCGATATGAACGACAACTCCCTTCAGAGTATATCGAACCTGCTCGCTTGAATTTTCCCCGTTCCTATTGAAGAAAAATTTAGCTTATAACAAATAAAAGCGGCCTTACTTCCTCAAGCTGAGGGAATCTACTGGAAATGAAACAAACTCTGAGATTTTCTTCTTCTTTGGAAACATTTGGAATCTCTTCAGATGGAGAACGAGCACTCGAGGCATTTTTTCTAAACTAAATTTCTTTACAGCTTTGGCGGATTTTTTGCATTTTTCGCAGTTATATAGGTCCGGTAGCTCTTCCGGTTTAAAGTAGGAGCTAATGCAATCATCAAGACTCCTATTTCGGTTGTTTAAAGGCAAGGAAAGATCCATCGTGGGGTCATAGGAATAAGAAACGCTATTGCAGTTATCGCAGGTGACTCGGCTTGAAATTTGCCCAGCGAATAATTCATCAATCACTGAATTGTGATATTTTTTATAAAAACTCCAAGCACTCTCCGCATCAGCGAATTCTGCTGGAACTTCCTTCGGTTTTGTGGAGCAAGCCTCCTCCTGAATGTTCGAAAGCAAATGCAATAAAAACTCATGCGCATCATGCTGATCATTATGATTAAACGTATCTAACGCAAGCAATTTAAGGCTTTTTGCATTCGTGTCCCTGCCGATTTTCTGATCTTTTATCAGCTCTATGAATGCTTTTGTATAAGGCCCGACCTTCCCAGCCTTATTTCTCTCGATAAGCCCTTCAGTAAGACATTCAATGCCCATCAAGGCTTGCGCAACTGCGTTTAAGTAGCAGAAATACAATTCATTTGAGATTCCAATTGGTCTCGATTTGAGGTCTCTAGCAGTGGATCTTTGCTCGCTGTAAGATCCCTTTCGACTAGAAGTGGTTGAGGTCCTCCTTGTGGTTCTCTGTGCGGTTTTTGGCTCTGGTTCAGGGACTTTCAGCTTGACTTCTGGGCTGGCTCCGTACATTTTCCGCAGGAAATCCCAGATAATCTGGTTGATTGGGTGGTATTTGTCAGCAGTGTACTCGCCTCGGCTGATAATTTCGGCAACTTGGGTGTTATCGCATGCTTTTGGCTCTTTGGTTTTTCCTTTGGTGACGAATTCTGCGTATTTTTCAAGCCAAGGAGAGTCAATGGCGTAGGTATGCGTAGTTTCGTGATTGAAATATTTCTCGATAAAGTTATATTCTGCTGTTATCCTGCATTATTATGAGTTACTTAAGAATCTGGTGGCTAGAACGATCTGTTTTACCTCTCTTTGAAGCTAAGTTTTCTTAATTTCGCGATGATTTCATCGATCTGATCGCTTTCATTACTCGCGGCCTTCGGCTGCTTAAAAAAGTTATTCCAATGTAAAAGCCGTGATATTTTACATTAACTGCCGTTGATTCGCCTTTTTTAGGATCTTCGGCCTTCTGCGTCTGGCCGTCATTTGCGCTACTGACGGGAGTGTCAGTCACCGGTTCGTTTCTGGGCATAAAAGCATTAGATTTGCTGGTAATTCATGATTTACTTTGAATTTTTCGGTGTTTCAGGAGCGGTCACGAGTTTTACGCAGCTAGAACAGGAGATAAAGGACCTTTTCAGGGTATCAAAGGCATACTTATCAGGGTTTTCAGGTGAACTGGTCGCTTTCTTCTCGAACTCGTCGTTTTCTGGATCATCTCTCTTCTTTTTTAGGAAATATGCGGGTTATGGCCAGGCATAGAAGGAAGATTAAACCGGTTTGGGCTTGTATTTATCTTCTCTCTTGGCCTTTTTGCCTGAGCAAATAAATAAGCCTTTTAGCTTTTCCAACATGAGAGTAATTGCGCAATTTCTGTGTGTTTTAAATTCACTACTCTTAAGACTCCGGTACGAATTTACAAGCGTAATAAATGTGAATTAAGAAGAGTTTTATTCGATTCCTTGGCTGAGAATTAATAAACATAATGGATATTAGACTCAAAAGGTCCCCACTAAAAAAACGTAGTACTTAAAGCGAATGTACTGAAAGAGAGGGCAATAACCAATTGGTTGTGCGAGCAGCTAACGTATACTCCAAAGGAATCACAAAATTGAATCAGAGACATTAATAGCCTCTTCCATTTCGTCGAGAGATCAAATGATCTGAAGAGCTGATCGCTGGGATCGCTGGTTTGGTTTAATGACTCTTTTTGATACATGCAAGGAATTTAAGATGAGTAAGAAGTTCACATGTTTCATCAAACGTGTTCACTAAGGAAATTAATTTATTCATAGCTAAATATAACGAATTCCAAGGGCAAGGAAAAAGGAAATTTTCATTTGATAAAATAAAAAAGGTCTATGGATTGCCTATTTGTCTCGGAAAAAGTCGCCTTTCCATTAATAACACCTCATCATCCCCACTCCACAGAATTATTAGCAAATTTTATATATTTCTATGAGTTCGAATAAGCTCTTGAAAATCTCTGATCAATTTTTCTTGAAAATAATTGTAAGGGACCTAATTGAGTACTGAGAGAAGATTTATCAGATCAATATATGCTAAATCATAATAAAGAACAGACTAATAAATGTATTCATAATGAATATAGAGAAATAGGTCACCTTTAAGTATTGTATTTAGTAGTAATTCCAGTCTATGCCATGGCAACACGGCTGAGGCTGTACTAACTTTATTGGTTCCTAACTATAACGAAAAGAAATTATTGATCTTCCGAGCCGACTAGTCTAAATTTTCTATAAGAGAGCAGAATTTAAACTTTTGAAATAAAAGCCGGTGAGGAATAAATCGACGCGAATAACTTCGAAATACCACGATGGACAAGCAAGGAGAATTCCACATCGCCGATTCATGGTCTATTGGTAAGGGGGAAGATGCTTCCACCGCTCAAAGCAACGCCGAGGCAGATTCTTTGACTCAACTAGAAGATAACTACATAAAACGAAATGTTCTTCCAAAGCAAAACGAAGATGATAACATTGCGATAAGTAGCAGACTACAACAGAGACTCATCAAAAATTTCAACCCTGACATCTTTAAAAGTATGACCTTGTCACTAAATTAAGCAGCTAAAAGCTCTTCTTTCAGAGCGAGATAATCCTGTACTCGTTGCGAATCTTGGAAACGCGAACTTCGCTGGAAAACCTAGTCCTAAGGGCTCACAGAAAAAACTTCCGACGAGCAAACCGCCGATGGCTGGTAATAGAATATTCAATGGGACTGATAATAATAATCCTCGACTTAAAATGTAAAGGAGGTGGTATTGGAGGAGATGCCATTGCCACGATGGCGGCTAAGCTGACGAAATTAGAAATGGCGGTGTCGTCTCAAAGGGAAGAGCTACTGAAGAAGGTATATTGCTGATTTTAATAGCAAATAGAGTCAAAACTGCTTGATGATAGGCTGAGATTATGGAGAAGCTGTCAAAGGAATTGACTGTTCTCAGAGTAAAAGCACACGGAGATAAAGAGGAGGAGTTAGTGCAGACAAAAGTAAATAGATTATTGATGCAGGAGAGTTATTATCTCAAAGGAAGAAAATGATAAGCTGAGGAAAAAGATCCTTGAAATTGAGAAATTTTTGAATGATTATGGACTCAAATGGGTCGGACATAACTCCGAGGCAACGACGCAAGCAGAAGGGAAAGCTATATCTAAAGAGATCCAACATGGAAATGATCTTTTTAAAGTGAATTACGCTACTGAGGTTGATGTAGGGCTCATCGGCAGACGAATTGAGGAGTTGAATTATATCATGGGTAGTTATTTTCCGTCATGGGACTTTTCGCTGATAATACCTTTGTAGAGAGAGACGGAGCCCAGGAAATCACCAAAGTTGATGGAGCACATAAGTTTAAGGTACTAATTATAAGCTATTCTGTCCCTAACAAGTCCTCTTGTTAATTTCTAATAGAGAATGGATGCTCTCCCCATTGCATTTTTCAAAAACGGTCTGGTCATCAAAGGCTACCCCTATTATCAATACGCCACTAAAGAAGCTCATGTAATTGGAATATTATCGTCCGGGTCTCTTACACAATTTGCTTAGAACATCATTGCTGATATTTTAGATGGCTACTTCCCTTCAATCCTTAAGCACAAATTCCCTGACGGCACTCTGCTAAAATTCATGGATAAAACACTCGAAGACTTTGATAACAGACCAGGCAACGACAAAGTGAAAGATTTCAGCAAACTCGACGAGATCGGCCTTAAGCCCCAATCCAAAGAAGCCTTCCTTAAAAATCTGCCTGAAAAAGTCATTCGCGATGGGAAAATCGTGCCTATTCGAGAAGAAATCGCGAAACGGTTAGAGCGTGGAGGCGCCGTTAAAAGCACGAGTACAGACGAGAAAGACGACCCGCTTCGACACACAATTGTATATCCATCGCCATTGAAAGCAAGAGCTTAAATTCCCATTTCTTATATAGCAAATACCGCAGATCTCGACGGTAGAAGTCGAGACAGAAATCGATAAGAAAGAGAAAGCGGGGCAGCTCACTAATGAAGAGCTTGAGAACCTTACCACACTAAAGATACAGCTTCATGAGAAGGATAGCAATTTGATCTTGAAGGTGCTTGCGACTGATATGATCTCGAAAGTGTACACTCTAGTCTCCAAATATTGGTAATTTTAATGAAATAAAACGCTCACTAATTCTTGCAACTACAGTGAAAACAAAGAGTTTGAGCTATTCACACGATACCCATTTGAGGTTTTTCCTAGAGACGATAAGAGAAATTTATTAGATATGGGGCTTTTCCCAAATTCCCTTTTGTTTTGTAGACCAAAGGCATAGGAATACTTTCTTTTTTGCTTTATGATTTTCTGTATATAGACTAATGGTTATCTATTCGATTCAGTTCTGGTACTGAATATATATAGTAGAAATGATACAAAAATAATAATAAATAGTGCGTGCTAATAGTGTTCGAACTATAAATACCCAAGAATTTGGTCATGGTACTCCACGAGCACATTCGCAAGCGACTTTTGCTTCTGCATTGCCTTGTTTCTTTTAACTGCATGGACCGTGAACAAGAAATTTCGGTATCTCAGCCAGCGGAAAAAAGAACGAATTTTTGGGTCTTTATAGTCTTGGACCTTGAGAATCGCGCTGGGAGGTATCTCCTCGCCTTTAGAATTTCGAAATATCTCGTTAATTTTCCGGCCGTCCTTATCGATGCTTCTTGTAGGGTAAACATTGTGGTAAATACCATTATCAATTACATAGGCTCCATGGTCGTAGAGGTATTCTATCAGTCCAAAGAATTGATATTTACAGGCGATTTTGATAGGGGAGCTCTGGTTTATGTTATCAATGGGGATGGAGTTGGGGTTCATTTTAACCTCTTCAACCAAAAAACGAAGCATGCCGACCTCTCCAGACAGGCAGCAGACGTGGAGGAGGTTAAACCCTGGACTTGATTCGTAATTGAAATTATTTCTGATGAAATATTTGACTAAATCGATGTTTCCGTACCGACAGGCGTAAGCGACTGGAGACCAGCTGTTTGATGAAGAAAAGCTGTTTTTGTATTTTGGATATTGCTCGTAGAGCCTGATGACTTTTTCAGATTCACCGGCTTCGATTGCGGTGAATATCAAATCAACGAATTGCGCCTTTTTCATTTGTGAAAAAGAATTATAATGAAGAAAATTTTTTTGAACTCGATTAAATACTAGCTAGTTTCAATTAAATGGCTAAAATGAAGCTAGCTACTCGCTAAATAATGAGTAGATTTTTCACTAATTAACAGCTCTTTAAACGCAAAATGAATTGACCACCTCGATTATGAGTGAAAAATTAGATCATAGAGTGAAAGAATAAGGAGTGTCTTCTGATGTGGGGTCTGCGATTTTTTGGTAGCGTTTTTAAAGCAAGGCCAGCAGGAAAGCTGAGCTAACGAATGAGACTAGAAGCATGGCGGTTGCGTAGCAGGCCTCAAAATTGGTACAGGATGTGTTTGGGTGAATTAGGAATCGCACAACTTCTGCTTTGATCAGAGTATCTTGGCTTAGAAAAATGATTTTGTTTGTAATGTATCAATGTTTGATTTTTTTTTTCTTTAACAAACTCATCGAAAATAAAAGTCGAACTTCCTTTGCTTCTTACATAGAAAGCAATTCATTCATTAGGGATATAATGTAATGGCGCAAGGATGTCAAGTAGTAAAAGTAATAATTTTGACTTTATGGTCAAATATTCTGTGATTCTCATGGTGGAATAACCTGGAAATGCGACAGTACTGAATTGGCGCTAATGGAAATGAAAATATAGATGCAGTTCTATTATCAATACCGGCCATATTACTGAATAAGTAGAACTGATAGGAAAATTTAATCAATAAGATGGTCAACTGACAATAATCTGAGGCGATCGATTATAGTATTTTGCCCTTACGATTTCCTAGCATTCATTCACCTTAGCAGAGCCTAAGGAAATATGAGGAAACCTTGAAATGACTTGAAGCAAAGTCAATAAATTTAACTAAGTGCAGGTAAATTATTGATGAAAAGGTACTTGCTTAAGTCGTGAATTAAATCCATTTCAAAAGCTTCTTTCAACTTTGCTATGAGGCCTTCTTTCACTACAGGATCACTTCAGCAAATACGTCAGGTTAAGTTTATCATCCAAATCAAAAAGAATCATAAACGCGGTTTCGAGATTCATCTCGCTTCACAAATAATAACTCCATTATCCATCAGATTACTTTGAAAAAGCTTCCAATTAAGTGAAGTAAGTGGAGAGGCTTCACTTTGAATCAATAGAAATGATACCCAGACCCGGAATAGCTCCCTTCCTAAAAATCAATTCCATCAGTTGAAGAGTCTTCATTTAATTCCTGCTAGCCTAGCAAACTCTTTCAAACTTCTCAGAGACAATCCTTCAACATTGTAGCAAAGCAAGCATGGACTCTTTTCAGAAAGTGATTAGAGGAGTATCTTTAAAATCTCATCATTTTGAAATAAGTTTCGCCGCTAAATTGTATTGAAAACTCGCTCCTGAAAGTAAATTAAATTTTTCCCGGCGTAAGATTTTCGCGGGAAACAACAAAGTTTTAAAGCCAATTTTTCTGCAAAATATAATTCAAAATCGCGGAATTATTAATATTACAACCAAAAGAGTTCTATCCTAACCCATGTCTAACCCAACTGACGGAGATCTTGGCGCTAGTCGCTCTCAAAGTAATTATAACCGCCTCCCTTTTGCTGATCCTCTTCCATAGTGATTGACGAAAATGAAAATCGATCAGTTAGCGCACATTCCAGGTAACCTAGCCTCTTCAGCCCTCTTTCTCACGTGAATCCAGTTCCCGCATGATGATCGAGAACAAGAATCACGCTGCCCTCGGTTCCCAAAGTAAAACTCAATCAAAAAAGACTTGATTCTTACATCAAATTAGCTCGTGTAAGATACTTTAACCCTGGTCAAGGCCCCAGTGGTACCAACCCTGGCACAAGAGTCGGATCCCCAACACACTCTCAAATATTAGTACTATTATCACTTTATCACCCTCAATATAACCATGATAATTTAGCCATTGGCCAATGAATCCACTGATTATGCCGCCAGTCAGACCATTTGGGGTACAAGCATCGACCGAAGAGAAGTTGAAGCGAAATTCAGAAACTTTTTGAAGAATTTCACAGCTTCAGTCAACGACCAAGGTGAAGAAATCTTCATGGGCGAGAAGGTTTACCTCACGAAGCTTAACGTGATCCGCGAAACTGAAAATTACGTGCTCGAAGTCGACGCTGACCACATTTTCCAATACGACAGAACCTTATACAACCAAACCGTCTACTACCCTTCAGACATCATCGGATTATTCGATAAAGCCGCTGGAGAAGTCTACGCTGAGCTCTTTGCTGGTGACGACATGTCCATGGTCAACATCATGGCCAGAGCCATCCACGTGAATCTCTTCCACTTGAGAAAGGTGTCACGCATGAGAGACCTTAACCCTGAAGACATTGGACACCTTATCGCCGTGAAAGGAATCGTTATCAGATGCTCTGACATCATTCCAGAAATCAGAACCGCCCATTTTCGCTGCACGAAATGCGGCAGATCTGAATTGATTAACAACGTCGGAGGAAGAATCGAGGAGCCTCAGGACTGCGCCGGTTGCAAGGCGAAATTTTCCTTTGAAATTATTCACAATCTCTGCCGTTTCTTGGACAGACAGCTCGTGAAATTCCAAGAAACCCCGGACAGCGTGCCTGATGGAGAGACCCCTCAGACCATTAACTTATTGACCTATGAAGAACTTGTTGACTCTGTCCGCCCTGGTGATAAAGTCGAAGTCACCGGTATTTTCAGAGCACAAGCCGGAAGACTCTCGCAAAACAAGCGAGTTGTTAAATCAGTTTTTAATACCTACGTCGACGTCCTCTCCTTCACGAAGAGCCAGAAACAGAAGTTATTCAACACTGAAGGAAGCCAAGAGGAATATTTCACCGAAGAGACAAAGAAACAAGTCTTGGAACTCTCAAATCACCCTAACATCTACGATAAACTCGTTGCTTCGTTCTCGCCTAGTATCTGGGAAAACGAAGACGTTAAGAAAGGTATCCTCTGTCAGTTGTTTGGGGGTACCCCAAAGGAGTTCTCTCAAGCAGGTCGTGGTCGTTTCAGGTACTCATTCTCTTTAGTATATTGATCTTTTAACGTCTTAATAGAGCCGAAGTCAACGTATTACTCGTCGGAGACCCTTCTACCGCCAAGTCTCAGCTCCTCCAATATGTCCACAAGATCGCGCCTAGAGGAATTTATACCTCTGGAAAAGGAAGTTCAGCGGTCGGTCTGACAGCCTACGTCTCTAAAGACCCTGAAACCAGGGAAATCATTTTGGAATCAGGTGCTCTTGTGTTGAGTGACAAGGGTATCTGCTGTATCGACGAATTCGATAAAATGGACGATAATACCAAGGTTATGCTTCACGAAGCAATGGAACAGCAAACAATCTCCATCGCTAAGGCTGGTATCGTCTGTCAATTAAACGCTAGAACCGCAGTCCTTGCGTCAGCGAATCCAGTCGAGTCCCGCTACAACCCAAAGAGATCCGTCGTGGAAAACATCAGACTCCCACCCACTCTTATTTCCCGTTTCGATCTCATCTACCTCATGCTTGATCGCCAAAACGAGGCCCAAGACAAGAAACTCGCGTCTCACATTCTTTCCATGTACAGCAAAGACCATCACATGGATATCGAAGAGAGCTCAACCGATTTGATCGACAGAGAGCTTCTTTCGAAATATATCAGCTATGCCAGGACCTTCTGCAAGCCAAAACTCAGCGCATCCACTGTTGATGAGTTAGTTCACGCCTACGTTGACATGAGAAGACTTGGTACATCTAAAAACGTTATCACTGCCACGCCTCGTCAGCTGGAGTCTATGATCAGACTTTCTGAGGCTCTTGCCAAGATGAGACTGTCTTCAGAAGTCGAGAAGAAAGACGTTGAAGAGGCCGTGAGACTTATCAAGGTCGCGACACAGCAGGCGGCAACGGATCCAGTGACCGGGCATATCGATATGGATTTGATCAGTACTGGTATCACTGCAGGATCAAGAAACAAGATCGGACAGTTGGTTGAACATATTAGAAACATTTGCGTAATGATAGCATTTGAGTGAGTGAATTCTAAAATTTTTGAAATAGAAATCTAATGAAGAGCAAGCGAAAAGAGGAATCAAGTACGTTTCGTTGTATGAGGAGTTGAAGAAGAAGTTTGACATTATCGGAGTGGTAAATAACGGATTTTTCGATAGTTTTGGTTAATGTGTGCTTTAGGGGTTGACTGAGCCATTTACGGAAATAGAATACAAGGAAGCGTTGAAGATCCTTGAAGAAGACGGAGTGATTTCGCTGTTTGGTAATAAGAAGGCTCCAATTATAAGATTAGTTAGCCTTACTGCTGATAAGTAATCAGATAACTTAGCAACGGTTTTTGTTTTTGTTTTTGTTTTTGTTGCTACGAGCTTAATTGTTACTCGTTTGATTATGATGATATATATGGGAGAAAAATGCGTATTTTTCTTTGCTTATAGGCTGTTAATGCCTGAAATATAATTGATGAATCCAATTTTTTACTGCTGTAATGCGAATGATGAGTTGCTATTGTGGTTGAGTCAATTATCAAGGAAAAGATGAGCTAAGATAGATGAATTGTTTCGAATTGAAGTAACTTCCTAACAAACAAGAGCAATATTTCGATCGAGAGATCTCAAAAAGGTCTCTTTCGATCATATTAAAATTATGCTTAACTCTGTCAATCCATTATGAAGATTTCTGTTATACTATGTGTTCAGAGGAAACATACAAAATCGTTATAATGTTAGGTTAATAGGAACTTTCTGGGAGAAAAAGAAAGAGGTTAGAACTTTTGTTCGAACAGAACGGATAATAGCATAGTGTGTTATGATACTGCAGAGTAAAAAATCTATTGTGAATATGAGAGGGAATTAATAAAACGGTTAGCTCGACTCGATTTCTAAGTCCTGAAAAATTCATTCTCTGTGAAAAACATTCAGCGATCCCTTTATTTTGATTTCAGTTAAAGCTATTTCAGCATCCTCTGTCCGTTCCGCAGCTCTTTCAGAGAAAGTTAAACTAAAATTTTTCTCACATTAAAACTTCACTTCACCAAGATTAAGAGGAAAAGAAGAACTCATTCTTATTGAATACAGAGACACAGTACTGTTTATAAATGTCCTACAGGCAAATAAACCTCTCCAGAAGCAGTACAAACCAATACAAAAAACAATTCAGTACTGAATTATCTCTCAAAAAAAAATTCACGAAAAGGAAAGTTGTACCCCTCTTATACGTTATTGAAGAACATGTTGTTTTGGAATCCAACAAACAGCTTCGAGCTTTTATCTTGAAGCGAGTTATAGAATATATACTCGTTTAATTGCTCTGCCGACAGATCGAGGAGCTAATAAACCAAATGCACTCAGAATTATGGCAACTAACCAAGCTATTACCGATTGAGCGTTTTTATACGCGGTCTTCTCCGCTTTTATCGAGTTATTTTGGGCTTGAGCCTATTTTTCGATGAAATTACTCATAATATCCATTAACAATATTCACCTCAGCTGCCTGTCTGATAGCATACGCCTTAGCCTGAGCGGTCGCGTTGGTTATAGTAACGTTTTGATCAGCTTCTGATTTCAAAATATCGATTTGCTTCCTAATAAGCGTCGCATTTTGCTCAAACATCTTAATCTGAGTGTTCTGCTGCTCGATCTGCGTATCAACAATAGAGGCTTCGTAAGTCTCTGGCAGCTCAATCGATATAATCTGCAAGTGTCTGCACCTGGCATGTGCACTTCGCAGATCGTCGTCGAGATTCTTCTGCATTTGTTTAGCAATGGCTGTTCTGTTCATCTATATTGGGACTGTGAAAGGAAAATTAGCTAGAAACCGGCTTACCCAATACTGAGGAGCATTATACCCGCCAGCTGTCTGTAGAATAACATCTCTGGCAATACGAATGAAGGTCTGTTCGTAGTAAATATTCGCAAGGGTATAGAGTTGAGGGATTTCCTCCTGAATCAGCTCGTATTGGAAAGCTACATTGAGACCAAGGGCAAGACCTTCGCCAGTTCTCGTTCTAAGCGGCTGTGCTGTAAAAGATTGAAGGATTTAATTTGATGAGAGAGGTAGGTTGCTGTTACCGCTAGCTTTAGATCGTGAAGAGAACTCTATTGTCTGGAGAGTCCTTGGAAATGCCACGAAGTTGGTGAAGAGTCCGATCACGTACCTGCCGCCGTCGTATACTTTGGTAATTGGGAAATAATAAACGGTTAGCCGATTATTACCGTTTTTGATGGAAGGAAATTACCTTTGTCGTCGATCGATTTGGTAAGCGAGTTGTATTTGAGTCCCCATTCGGTCGGCTCGACCGAGTCCCAGGAGATTGCGAAAAGAATCAAGCCGATGAAGACTAGACAGCCAGCGCAACCAACTCCGAATTTAATTTTCTCTTCTCTGTCCATTAAAAAAAAACGAAAAATTATTAGAAATTATTAATTTATCACTATCCTGCTATTTAAATCCTGGGGTTGAACGTAACTACCTTCGTGTTTTGGTAGTATTCACTGTAACACCTGGTACAACGCCATCTCCTGTGCTTACATTGAGATAAATAAAGGCTAAGAGAGTAAAAAAAAATTTTGTTGTTTGCTGTGCAAATCAAGATTGAGCTCTGATCTCATCAGAAGAAAGTATAGTAGCCATTTGAAAATCGCTCACTAACTTCAAATGGAGCATATTGTAGTTTTAGCAAGGATATAGGAGTCATTATTATTGCATGCGTTGTAATAAATATCGTATCATTTAGTTTGAAAATGAAATTTGCTAAAAGTTGATATGAATAACACGCTATTCCTAAACAGCACAGCTCAAACCTTTAGAGAATCGTAATGGATAAAGTGCTGCACAAAATTCTCTAAAGCATTTAGAACCGAAATATTTAATCAATTATTGATAGATTGAAAGCAATAGATGAATCGTGATCCATATTGGATACAAGCGACGGTTGCAGTAATCAGTGTCGGCTTAACCTAACTAAACTCTCAACTATTTTTTCCATCTAATGAACTTTCGATAGTAATACCTCCTACCATACAAATCTAAAATCGAACTGAATCTTTAATATCTTTTCAACTTTATTAATTTCCATATCAGAATCTGATTCATTAAATAACAATGGTAAAATCAATTTGTTGTTATTCTATGTCATCATTGCATGCCGAATAATGATTCACTCCGTGATGAAGCGCTCTCTGCTCTGCTAAGCAAGAGTTTGTAAGCTTTTTACATCTTAATACTGCAAATTTTTCTCTTGCTTGTTGACTCAACGTATTAAAAGGTGATACACATTGTTTCTCGTCCAAAACAATAGAAAAACAAAATGCTATCTTCACCTTCACTAAAATGAAAAAAATTAGTTTGACAGAAATCGTAAATGAACGATGCTGCATTTTCGAAATCGGTTGGATTGAGTTGATCCAGCATTGATGGAACATCATATGACAGTATGTTCACTAAATGTAACCTAGATTTCATTTCTTCCCTCTCTATGACTCTGATGCTTTCAATTTTGGTTTCCCATGATGAAGAATCAAAAGTCTCTGCATATCACACATAACGAAAACGCTATGTAATTATTGCACCAATATTAAATTTTTAAAGGAGATACTTAGAATATTTGATGATTTTTCTTGCATGCTGAATCTGCTCATGGAAGCAAATTGATGACTTGAAATCTGCTATCCGGTATGTATTTAATCACGTGGAAGGTTTTGGACTCACATTCTCAATCTTTGAAGCCTAACCTCTGCAAATTCTCGATCTTTCCAATTTTTATAAATTTTCCACGTGGTAACTAGGTTTTTTTCTTAAATATATATTCGCAAACCTAATTTGATATCATATATTCAGTCATGCTTGTGACTACGCTAACCAAAATTATATTTTCTAATTATAAAAAAATTTCCACGTGTGAGGCTGGTATATTTATACTCATTCAAAATGGGAATCATAACCAAATTATACATATGACAACAGCTAGATTAATTCTATTCTTCATCATCAGCACCGCAATCCTCTGTCGATCTGTATCGGCATACGGAAGTGGATATGGATCAAAGAGCTCGTACTATGGATCAAGTGATGATTCGAGTTATGACTCAAGAAATAGTTCAAACTTGTATCGCTGTCATATCTGCAATGAAAAATGCTCCTCTGGATATACTTTTCTCCCAAAATATTCTCTTTGTGCTCCTTGCCAGCCCCCTAATCAAGGCTGCAAAACATGCGATACTTCAAATACTACACTCTGCGCCAGCTGTGATGATGGATACTACTACAATTATATTACAAAAAAGTGCAGTAATTGCAGTGAGGAATGTCTCACATGTACATCCGAATTCATATGTACCTCCTGCCGGGCTGGCTGGGTATTTGATAGCGATACCCAAAGATGCATCAATCCCGCGCGATCAAACTATCAGCACAGCCAGGGATGCACTGAAATTAAAAATGGGAGATGCATCTCGTGTGAGAATGGATACATTTTGAACGAAGGGGCCTGCATTAACACTTGCAAAGTATCCAACTGTGATAGCTGCACTGATCCATACACGTACAGCTGTGAACGTTGCCAAGCTGGCTACTATTTCAACGTTACATATGGCACATGCATGGAATGCTCAAACCCAAATTGCGCTAAATGCAACCAATATTTTTGCCTTGAATGCGAGAATGGCTTTGGGCTTTCCGACGCAGGTGATTGCTACAGCTGCAAGGAAAACTGCGCGAAGTGCAGCTCTTATCGTTGGAGTTGCGAGCAATGTCAAGATGGATATGGATATGATTTTATCACGAGAGAATGTGTCCCCTGCCCTTTAGGATGTACAAGCTGTTCTATTGGGAGATTTAACAGCACAAGCAACACCTGTGTATCAACCGAACCTCCTAAACAAGAGAAAAAAGAGAAAAAAGAATGTAATTCACTTTATTGTTTCTAGCGTAATTCCAGTGGAGTATAAGGTCTTGTGATTGCTTATTTCTAGCATTTTACATTGCATCGTGGATGGTTGTCACTTTGATCTGCATAAGATTACTAAAGCTTTAAATATAAATGAATTTATTGGATTTTAGAAATCATGCATTTTGAAAACAATTAAAACCAAAGGTCTGGCTCGTACCTAGCGCGTAGTTCTAGTTTCTATAAAAGAAATGGAAGCGGGAACGGTATTTGTGTGACATATTGAGGAATAAATATGAAGAGAGCATTACTCCATCGAATTCTTGTCTATAGTACAAAATCGCTTGTTTGCTAACATTGAGAGGTGATTCTATGTTAATAGAATAAATCTGAAAATTTATTAATTGTTTATCGTCTCCACTTAGAAACACTCAAAACTCGTCATACAATGCTGCCTGTTCAGATAGGTAACTGCTCTTCAGTCCATTCGACAAACAGTCATTAATTCCGCTCTTTTTCACATCAGAGGATGACTTAAGTGACAACCCAAGGAAAAAGATGCTCATTTATAGCGATGAAATCCGCAAGGAAAGACGGTAGACAGCTTTTATCCCCAGAAATATTCATAACCCAAGAAATAAGATCCTCGCCAAGCGACGTTGGGATTTTTCGTTAAAATCCGTACCACAAGAGAAGATGATGATCGAAGAAAACATTGAGCCGGAAAAGAATTTGGAAATGAAGAAGAAGAAATTAGAGCTCGCTGAAAAATATAAAGAAACATTTAAAGATCTCACTGTTAATGATAACCTCCAGCAGGAGATGGCTATTATCGAATTTAGAAAACTTTCTGAAGCTGGTACTGATACTCAGTGTCCTTATTTGCCTATATAACCTGATGCTGTGCAATAGACCCTGATTTTGCATTGTCATGGCCATATAGAGATGAGCTGATAATGAAAATACTGCAACAGACAGCTAAGGAAGAAGATTTTCAAATTCAGGTTCGCTTCTCATTCAATTGCAAATTACTCAAAGAAACAACTTGTTTTATATACTTAGCTCCCAGCAGCGAAAACAGTGGCGAATCTCTCAGCAGGTTGCCAGGAAAATTGCAAGCTTTTACGCGAAGGTGGAACGCATAAATATTTATTACGATCTATCAAAGAGTTCCGAAACGAGATCACAGAGCAGGTTTTTTCCTATAAGTTTCCTTGGATTAGAGCGTTCTTTATAGCTTCTATTAGCCCTGGGCAATTTGGTCGGTGAATCCGTTCAGTACCGTGATGTGTGCCTGGAGTTCGGCGTCGAAGATCAGATTATTGACTACGTTACTAGGTTCAACTCAAGGAACGGGATCTGGGCACTTTGCAATCTTACACGAGGCGTTCCCTTGCCTAATCCTTCATATTGCTCGAAAGTATTACCGATTATACTCAAAAAAGCCACAATGAAGCCGGAAGACCAGAATACGCTAGAAATGGCGCAAGATTGCATGTGGACGCTTGAAGAGCTTACAGGTATATAACATCTTGTAAGAACCCCCACACTGATAACAATTACAAAAGCACGTCAGGAGACAATTGGATTGATAATAAATGAGCCAAAGTACTTGCTTGCACTTGCAGAGGCCTTTAGGTAAAGCGTCCCAATAAATCGCATGAATAAAATATCCTATTCAGTATCTCGACGAAATATTCGATTCTCCAGCCATTATTTCAGATTTTTGAGAACTTGGTCCTTTCTGGAGCAAAGATTTGTATGGTAAAACCACGAATAATCTCCATGATTTGATCAATACCTGCTTTCAAAGCAATTTTTAGTTGAATTTTTAATCCCAAAATTCGCTGAAAAACTCCAGGTGATTCTGGACATTCGTTATCGAGTGAGTATCTGCAAAATCATACAACTCGCCGTTGAAGAAGAGAAAGAAGTCCGCAAGGCCCTCGTTGATACTGGGATGATCGTAACCTTGGTCAAAATGATCAGCACGGATCATAGAGAGGTAAACTGTTCTCTTTGAACTTTTTGATAACCACTCTATATACATCCAATACAGGTGGCTAAAGAGGCGATTTTGATCGTTAACAAGTTTACTAAAGTCGCGACTCACGAACAGACCGTTAAATTAGTTGACATCGGCCTCCTTGAGTTGCTCTGTGACGCACTCTGGGACTCAGATGTGCAGTTCGTGATCAATCTGCTGGAGACTATCGAAAACGTGCTTATTGTAGGGGTTAATAACCACAGAAAATGCTTCTCTGATAAACTGCACGCTATCGGTGGCGTTTTGAAACTCGAGCAGTTACAAGATTCAAACAATGATAAAATTTACAAGAAATCGCTGCGAATTTTAGAAAAATTCTTTGAGACAGAAGAATTATAAACTACCTTGTATATGCTAAAAAAATCAAAAGCTTGTGACATATAATATACACATACACCTCCTTTTTTATCATCATGAAAATATTATATAGGTTATCCTTCAAAAACATAAAATCTTTAAATGACGAATTAAACTGAGCTTTTACAGAGCTCATTAATGGCGTCAACCCATTTTTGGGCAGGATGGTCAAGAGACTAAGAAAAGCTTGTCAGTAGCTGTGAGAGGTGATCGATTACTTTGAATGTAAATTTGCGAGATGGGGTAATGATGAAAAATTTCGATTTGCTTTCGAGCTTAGCCACGGTGGTGCTATTGACCGGGATTTCCTTCTATAAATCAATTGATTAAGGCTCATAAAGCTGAAGAAATGGTACTCTGATTTGGTTGGTGGCAGGGTCGATGTACTTGATGCATGGTTCGTCCGTGATCACGAGCTGACGGAGCTGATAGAAGATATATCGAGATTTCTTCTCAACTCGCCCGGCTAAAAGGACATTGGGCTGCTTTTTGTCGGGGTTAATGAAAACGGAGCTTCGTGCAAGAAAATCGGTGAATCCTAAATTCTTTTTTTCCTCATCCAAATCCAATTTCATTGATCGGGGTTTATCAAGCGAGCTGGACCTCAATTCTTCGTCGAGATCACCAACTGTTGATGCTTTTCTTTTCGCTGGGCCAGGAGAAAGGATGAAAGAGTCAGGATCGAAAAGCGTTTCAAAGGAAATTCCTTTGAAGTAAGGATGACTCTTCAGCGCGTTGTAGTCATTGTCTGAGCCTAAAGAAATCAGATTTGTATCGTTTCGAGGGCAATTTAGCTAATATACCTTCGGGTCCGGCTCCAAGTCTCTCTTTGGGGTTCCTGCAGAGGAGTTTTTCGATTAAATCTCTGGCGACTGGGTCCATTTCCTTTGAAGAAAAGTTTAAAGTTTGTAAGCGCTAAGTAAGTGGTATTTGCTACCTTTGGCCATCGGATGTTAATTTGCTTGATCTCCTGGAAAAGCAGATACTCGTTTATTGCGTTGAATGGTGTCTCTCCGGTAGTCATGAGGAAAATGATGCAACCTTATCCAACAGTTACAACATTAACATGAATAATGTCATCTTTTTTTACCTAGCGCCCATAAATCCGCTGGTGCTGAACATTCATTATCCTCAAGCAACTCTGGCGCGACATACAAAGCCGTACCGTCAAAAGTCGAAGTGGTTTCCAGTGGATTGTTCTCGAGGTCTTTTTTATCCTTTGACATCGCGCCGAGCGATCTCCTTTCAGGTTTAAAGTATTTCGCAGTGCCAAAATCAATGGCTTTAAGATGCCCTTCCTCAGTTAACATCAGATTCTCAGGCTGTGATTATGTAAGTTATATAATTTTAAGTATGTGACTCATTGCACCTTTATATCTCCATGAACGACGCGGTTCTGATGCAAATACTCTAAGATAGAGACTATCTCCGCCGCATGGATCTTCGCGGTTTCCGGCTTCAGACTTCCTTCTTCAAGAAGTGAGAATGAATGGTTTTTTTGTTGGTTACTCTGAGACTTTAAGTGATTCGCGAAAGATCCTCCGCTGACGAAATCCAGCACAAGGTAGATTCTCTTTTTGTCCTGGAACACATAGTGGAGTCGAACCACACCGGCATGGCTCAGGCTCATCAAAATCTCTTTCTCTGCGGTTATTTGGTACTCTTTGTTCAACTAGCATTTCTAAGACGCTGTGAGTCAGGAGTGCTGGATTACCTTGATCATGAACTCCTTGTCAATGATTTTCATAGCATATTTCTTATTATCAGCTTTTCTGCGAACTAAGAAGACTTCTCCATATGCTCCACTTCCGAGCGAGGAAGTTATCGCAAAATCCTTCAAACTGAGGCTTCGCCCGCGGCTGTCTCGGTTGATACTCTCAGGAAAATCAAATCTGTCGACTGTGGAGCCTATGAGAGAAGTGTCATGAACATCTCTTTTAAATAGACGAAATGCGAATTTGGGAATGGTGGATGAAGAGCTAGAAGAGAAGGGCTTACTTTTTCTCTTGTAGAAGCTTTCTCTTTGTTTGGTTTCCATCTAAGAGCGGTATAGTTTAATTTAGCGATGAAATTATCAATAAATTATGGAAGTAAATTGTGTCTGATCTTATTTTGTGATCTCAGAATACCCTAATTAGAGATACGGTCTTGAGAGTTTTACGAATAGCAAATTTATGGATTATCCTAACCTCAAGATGAATTGTGCGAAAGAGAGCTAGCTAGCGATCACTTATAGGCAGATTAGCTGCCCCTAGAGTCGAGAGGTTGAGCGAACATGCTCTCGAATAGGAATTGCCGGATATATGTCTCGTAGAGCGTTTATAAATCTTATTGCGAATATGGTAACGCCAATTATCGAAATTTGCACCTAGATTGCACCGTATTCAATGGAGAAACTGATAGAGAGAGCGTCTTGGCATGATTAGTTGAGAATACTATGGACCTTTTGAGGGATTTTGCAGAAAAGTGTCGAATCTGTCTAGTTTTCGATGATATTCACAAAATCTCTCTCTCATTGCATAAGAAGCGAATGATAGCAACCTTTCAACTGAACTTTCCTCTTTAATAGCTGTCTTTTTCTTGTTGATTCGATAAGGAATTTAATACCAAGTTGCCTTCTATGGAAGTTCCAATTCTCTACTTCTACAACGTCATAAATTTAGACATTGTGAATGCTTTGCTGGAGGATGACCCACTTTCCAGGTGCGGCCCAAAACCCAAGATTTTATTAAAGGCATGCTCGCTTTTTTTTTTAAATGGGTAAATGCACATTTCTGTGATTCACTTGACTCTCAATTTTTTTCGTTAATTAATCAATCACTTGAGAGTAAACATTCCTACGATTGAGTTGGATAGAGATAAGGCATACCAAATTAATTCACATCAGTAATCTTTCTGCTCACTCGCTCAGTAGTCACTGTCTCATGAATTTTCACTCTCGACTACTGTATTTAATTGACTCGTGAATTGTAACGATTTCATCCGGGGGTGATTATTGAGATATCAGCCTTGAAATTTAATCGTCGAATAAAAAAACTACTTAAAATAATCTCATCATAAAGAAACTCTCAGAAATGGAAAGCTCTGCCATTACTTCTCCCAGTACAACTACCACTACTACTGAGAAAAGGTACTCGCATCTCTTCATATTCATAGACTCACACTACGAAACAGAACAATATGGAACGATCACAACGACCCATTGCTCGGCCTGAATCTCGAGAATCCTACTTTCAGGTAAAAAAAGCGTTAAACCTCCTCTTATCTGCTGGAAACTGAAGAAAAACGTGCAGTTTTGTCGCAGACAGCAAATTAAAGGACGAAACCGTCAGTTACGATAAAGTCGAAAAGCTCAATGTGCTACTTATCAAAAAAATCGACGATGAAGAGTCTTGTGTCATCGCCAAAGACATCATTTCGTATTGCTTGCTATTTTCGCCCTCAATAACTTCAATAAACCTTAGTATGCTGGAAGAGTACGGCCATTTGATCTACCTAGAGGCAGCGACGATCGTTGAAATGAAAACACAGCTAGAGTCTGTTGCTAACAGAGAAAATATCATTGAGTTCGACACCGTGAAACACGAAATGGAGATTGAACTGCTGATTACAGTCGGAGGAGACGGAACGATCCTCTGGACTGTCAATTACTTCCAACATAGAGCAATGCCTCCAATGTTTACCATTGATAGAGTAGACTTTGAAATGGAAATGATAGGCTGATTTTTTTTTCTCTAAGGGAACGCTTGGATACATGTGCAACTTTTCAATGAAAACGTACAAAGAAACGATAAAGACGCTTCTTGCGAAGATAAAAAGCAAAGTTTCGATTCCAATTGAAAGGAAGTTTAGAATCGGCTGCGAGGTAATGGTCCTACCAGAAGATTGTGACTTATTCCTCATGGAAAATAGCTTCGAAGAAGTGGTGGCGGTGACCCGCAGAAATATTTAGCACTCAACGAGTTTTTGATCGATAGAGGCCCATCGCCTTATATCACCAAACTTGATATATTCGTCGAAGACAAGCTGTTAACGACGTTCGAAGGCGATGGTATCATCATCGCGACCCCTAATGGATCCACAGCCTACCAGCTTTCTGCTGGAGGACCTATCGTGCATCAATTGGTACCTTTTCCCTGCGATTTTGCATTTTCTGACTTTCTCTTGTTCAGGTGCCTTCAGTCGTGATAACTCCAATTTGTCCTCATTCGCTTTCAACAAGACCTATCGTGTTGCCGATGGATATGACCATTACAGTCAGAGTAATTAATTTACCTTTATGAAGCGATTCGGCTAACACGATGACTTTGCTAGATAAACAAATCAGCGAGAAACAACGCTTGGTTTTCAAATGACGGCTTAAATAGAAAGGAAGTCACCAAGGATGAATACTTAGTCATCAAGAAATCAGATTACTATATCCCTTGTAATATTTCTGCAAGTCTCTGCGAGTTTCTAACAGATTTTTAGTTATTGTCGACGGCGCTCGCACTTCGCTTGAGAATTGGTTGTTACGACTCAAAATTTTGCTCGGATGGAACTCCAAGAGTCTGTAATGTCTGTAATGGGAAATTTTGTTTCCATTCAGTTTGGGATAAATCTTTTTCGCGTAAATGGCTAATGTATTCATTAAACGCTAGTTTTGAAATTTTCATCTTATTGTTGGAGTTTTGCAAGTGTATGTTTGCACACCAGAAGTTAAGGATGCTTAGGTTTAGAACTTAGAGAGAAGAAAGTCTACGTTTTTATATTTGAACAATTGATTGAAGTAAATATGATTGGAATTGGCAAACCTGCAGCGTCAAATTAAGGATAACGATTATCCCAAGAATAAATATGAAGGTCTTTCTGATTAGCTAGTATATATATTGAGACACGCTTTCTCATCATGTCTCGAATAAATTAGAATAGATCAACTCAGTAGTTGTAGTGGTAGAAAATTTCTCTGTCAAGTTCGTTAGCAAATGGCCCTGGGACGAAATTAACGATTTCTATTTCATCGTAGCCTTCAGATAGCTGATAATCAGAGATTGGCTTCAGGAAATTTGTAGTTAAGTAGATATTACCTCAGGCTTCTGGAGTTTTTTGTAATATGTATAAATCGCGACTGGTCCAACTCGTTTCGAGTTGTGAGTACGAGAGGGGTTCACGACTCGAAGGTTATCTAGGTGGAATGAAAGGTCTTTGGAAACATCAAAGAAAAAACACCGGACTGGATAATCTAGTTGGGTAAGAATAAATACCACTAGCTGAGATCGAGGTTACTATATTGCTTCGCAAGGTCTATATAGTTTTTTCTTGTGGATATTTCAGGATTTGTGTTGTCGATGACGACCCGTTGACCAGCCTTCAATGCGTTTTCTGTGGTTTCAAAGCATCTTTTTAGAGTTTTTAACGTGTCCTAACATACAAGGGATTCGACACTTGCTTGAACTGTCTATGATTACTTGATTGACGTGTACGTATTCTGAAAGATAGGTCTTTCTGAACGTAGACTTCCCAGAAGCTGGAGAACCAACAAATATAATCACTAGCATCGAAAAAGTTCATAATGCAAAGATAATAATTATGACTGATTACTTTCTTTTGAATCTGAGGCAATTTTTTTGTCTTTTGGTTTTCCTTGGAGTATCGGTGCGTCTTCTTGGAGTTCCTTTGGGTTAAATGCGAATTGCGGCAGTTCTTCTTTAACATTTAAGAAGAAAGATTCAGGCGTATGAAATTGGAGTCCGATATTCAATGCAAATTTGCTTTTTACAGTAAATGGGTTCGCATAATAAGTGGAGTATACTAGTCAAAATCGCGGTGGTCTCTGTTCAGCCACCAGCCTGCCTTCCCACGCCCTGCAGAATCTCCTACATATATCTTTAGAAAATATTTCCATTAGCATTCAAAGCCGCACATTCATAATACCGAGTTATTCAGGTCGATAGTCTTATTCCCATTCATTTCTTCCTTAAAAACTCGCCATGAGCCTGGTGAAAAATTTTCATCAGCACAAATTATCAAAAATGAAGAAGTCCAGACCTAGGTTGGGTTTGCGATATTGGTCAAAATCCGATGCGATGAATGCTTGAAATCCGAGTCCAATCTAATAATGCCCTTTAGTATCGACAACCTCACAAATATGTACGCAAGAAGTGATTTTTTCTATTTGTTCCTTGATCATCTCTTCGCTATGAAATCCCTTTGCAATTCCTCTCTGGTTGGTAAATATCACGAGTTTATAACCCTTATCATGGTATTCATGCAGCTTCTCCTTGACACAAGGATGCCAAAATTCATATTCATTAGAATTTCTCCATATTCTCAATCCCCATGGAGTACAAACCAGTGTATCATCCTGAATTTGCCGATCAGATGCAGCAAAACTAGCAAATTACCAAATCCATAGCGAGAATCAGTTCAGACGGCACGGTCCCACTGTCTCCATAGATAAGCGTGTCTTTTTTCTTCCAATTCCAAGCAAATTTAGCGGAATGCTCAACTTGAAATCGCTCCTGAGAAAGACCGTCCTTCGGCCCTTTATTAAGAGTGAGACTATCCTTTGGTAATCGAGCAGCTCTGTAGAAAGATTTCAAGAGCTTTAAGTATGAAGTTAGATTAAATTTCATTGTTCGAAATCTAATAAAACTAGCCCAATAAGTGTCGTAAATCTCGAATGTTCCTAAAGAACTATAAATAGATTTTCAGACTGCTGTTGTAGTTCTGGATGAGATAATAAAATTCCAGACCCTACTAAAGTTAATTAGTCTCAAAGTAGATATCAAGGAAGAATTTTCAATGTGATTTTTCGATGTCGCGAGAAGATATACTCCCTTAAATGATCTTAATTTCTAATTATTTAGGGCGCAATCGATGGATGAGGGTGTTAACTACTCAGATGCGAAATAACAAGAAGCGGTGTGTAGCTCATTCGCCCAACTTATCAACTATTAAGTCCTTACTCAAACACGCCAATCTCTTGCTTTCCCTCAGATTTCTCCTCAGTCATTTTCTCCGCCTTTAAGGCTTTAGTAGGAACCACGATCTCTCTAAAACTCTGCGTTAACCTCAGCGTTCCCAAGGTATCCTTATAGTAGACTTCTGACTGAGCCACCGTCACAATCAGAAGGCTATTTGAGCTGACGAAGAAATTTTTAAGCAGCCTAGTCAGCTTCGAATCGCGGTATGGAGTGACTTTCTCTTTGTTTGCCAAAGAGGAAACAACCTTTCTGAACGCGAATAGCCCTTGATTCGTTTGAACAGCTCCTTTAACACTCGTCGATTTGGGGTCTGCAACGGGCGAGAGCTTCTCCAGGCCAGCAAGATCAAAAATCGACAGCATCGAGGTGGTTTTGTCTCCTGAGGCCGGATCTATCCTTGTAAGTAAGAACTTACAGATTGAATGAGCTGAATAGCTTCGCGCGTTCATAACATTGCCAGGATCTCGTTTCGCAAAGGCTTTTGTAACGATTTTTCTAAACTCCTCGCCTGAAGTAATCGTTAGCCACGTGGCATCCTTCACAACGACTGATTTATCGGGCTGCTCGACCAGAGAGTATTTCCCTTCTTTTGAGGTCGAGAGGAGGTCATCAATTTCGTCTTGATAGAGGTCTAGCATCGAGTATTGGAGAGTTGCCACCTTACTATCGAGGTTTTCGAGAAGATCATCGCAGGCTCGATAAAGGACGCCTTCGTCCTCAGGAGCAGGCTGATAGGACGGCCCAATTATCGTATGTGTTTTTCCTGATGCTGATTGGCCATAGGTGACGATATTCGCGTTGTTGCCAGCGATTACGCTTTTCACGAGTTTTTGGCAGGAATCCTCATAAAATGCCTTTTGAGAGGTCTTGTCATCGTAGCAAGCATCGAATGCGAAGGATTCAGGTGTCTTGGTAAAGTTCTCTGGATCTTTGAGAAGAAGGAGACTTTCAGCTGCATTGATTTGAGTTACGATTTTCGGATTTCGGGAGGCTTCGAAAGAGCTGAGAGGTCTAGCGCGAACGACGGTTTTGATTCTGGAAGACGAGGATTCTTTGATGGTTTCCATTTGAAGTTTTAATTAATTATTTACTTCGCTATTCCGTCGAGTTTAACAATTCGACGTGTCATATCGTATGATTAATTTTCCTCATTCTTACTCATTGCATTTATTTCTGCACTGTATCACAATGATGATACCATAGTAAAAGGAATATTTGAAAAAGATAAGTGAATGAGGATGCTGGGAAGGGATCAATATTGAAAATATCACATTAGAAATGTGAAACTTATGTGTTCGATGACGATTTGATTCGATAACTTTTTTCAACAAGAGCCTTCTTGAAATGCGAGTGGGTATTTTCGCAGTTTCATTGCGAAGGTACATGCAATACATGACTTAGTTTGTGAGTGGTTCTTCTTGATGGTCTGAAAAGAGTGAGAGAGGAATAAAAAAATTTGAATTTTGATACGGTAGTTAATAGACGGAATTACTTTCCGTTCAGAAAAAAATTTTTTTTTGCAGTTGATACAGTAAAAAAACCATTTGGATCATTTTCTTGGTATTCTTCGTTATCAATACTTCATAATGAAGCTTCGAGTTTGAGGCTTAAGAAGCAATGTTCCAAAACAAACAGCTTGTTAGAACGACATTGAAGAAGAATCTGACACCACCAATGAAATCACTTAATTACTTAACATATTGCCTCTCAAATGAGCAATATCGTAAGATTAAATGAGCCCAAACAAACACATCGGCTTAAATTGGTGTGCAATAATCATTATTTAAGAAAATTGATTTGAGATAAGAAAATTGAATTGAGATGGTAGTTTGAGGGTCGTCCTCACTGTTAATATAGTTTTCTGATTCGATAGTCTTGCTATTTTGTGTGATTCTTTGCAGTTATTAAAATTCATTCGCATTTTCTAGGTCAAATCGCAGAGTCGAGTCTTTTCGCGATTATATGAATTGAATATATTGATAAAATTCAAGATTCGAACTCCGATGCTAAACGTAACCAAAATGCTGTGGGAGCAAGACGTGTTCACCCCACACATCCGATTAATATATGAAGACTTCAAGCCCATCCAAGACATTGATCGAGAAACAATGAGTTGCCTCGTTTTCCAAGCCAAATCTAAATCAACTGGCGAGACTCATCACATTAGAGCCTTTAACCCCCTCTCTCTGTTCGCACGGCAAGCTCCCAATAAAGCAATAACCATTTTCCTTCAAGAGACCCTCCGACTGTGCTCTCTTCGACCTGACGTCATCGTTCCCAATACACTCGAGTTTCATGAAAACAAGATCTGCTACGCTGTCCTACCCATCATCTCACCAGTGCCCTCATCTCCTTCTAATTTGAATATTTCAAGGCTCCTTGAGTGCCTCATCGGTGATCTCAAGCACCTGATGACTCACAACGTGAATACCCGTATTATTGCTCCAACAATATACGAACTCAGCTCGAAAGACCCTGGAACTAACGCTCACAAGCCCGATGAGCTTCCGTTATATCTTGTACATGATTGGAATAGAGTTTTCTGGACGACAGCAGCGATGCTGAATAAAAAAAACGTTATGGAGTCAAATGCTCGCGACCAAACGATTCGACAAAAGAAGAGCGTTTATCAACTCGCCTTGACTATTCTAGAGATAGGTCAGCTCAACCGCAGAGAAACCGATAATTTGCTTGCAAATTCGGGAGAAAATCTCCAGAAAACTCTCAATAGGGTTCTTGGACAGCTGAAATTACCCACTAATGACCAAGATATTAAGCTACTATCAAAAATGCTAGATAAAGAAGTGAGCCAGCGACCAAATTTCGAAGAGATCCTTGAGATTGTCAAAACTAACAAAGATAAAAAGGGTGAGGAGGCCGCTGACATAAATAAAGAGGCAGAAAGAAAAAATAAAAAGAAAATTAAGATCATTGAGAATACTAGCACTCAAAACGTCAAACAAGTTCCAGTGGAAGATGAGACGGACTTCTTGAGGATGGAAGAGGCTAGGCTTCAGGCTATTTATAATAATAAACGCAAAACCTCGAGAGCTAGTGTAATAATGAATAATATTTTCGATGGCGATGATGTTCAGCAGGAGAAGCGGCCTCCAGAACAACCCAAACGAGTATTGAAGAAAAATAAAGAGGATTCACCAGGCTTTGGTCGCTCCAAACGAGCAATATATATTAGTAAGGTGGAGCTGAATAAGTCTCCAAAGCCGATAGAAGCTCCAACAGACAGAAAGGCGAGGCAAAAAATAAAAATTATCGAGAACTCATCGACCAAAAAGGCCAAGCGACCATCTGTTATTAGAATAATTTCTGATGAGTTCGACTCTTCTGAACTTAATAGCACTTTTTGTGGGCCTCTTACAACAAGGAATTATCGAACAAACGATTCATTTAGAATGCTTGTTGAGCCAGATTACTCCAGTTACTATTACGATGAATATATGACCAGATCGAGATCGGTTCAAGTTGACAGAGATAATAAAGCATCGACATTCACAGTACTATAAGGACAATTTCACATTGTTACGAATCAGATCTGGATCAAGAGTCTGAGAAAATGGTAGTTTACCATAAAAAGAAATTATAAGTATTATTAGAATAATTCAGGGAGATTTGAATGTGTTTAAGATAAATTCTTTTACAAAGTCTAGAGGTATTTTTAAGATCTGAAACTTTATTCTCTCTGGAGTTGTGTAATGTTTATTCTTGAAGAAATATGAATTTGTGTGGTAGTTTGAGCAGCTGGTTTACAGTCGCGTGATATCTCAGAAGTTACTCAAACAGCATTTCATTCATTTAATATACAATATCAATAACTAAGCAAACCCTCAGATCTTTGAATGAATGAGATTCTCTGTTTGTCAAAGTCGCTTTATTACTTGAATCGTTGACTAGTTTCTTAAAAACAATAGGTATATTTCTTTTTGTTTGGTAGTTGCTTTAGGTTCCTGAAACCAAAAGCCACACAACAGCTTTCTTTTCCATTTTATTTCTCGCTAAAACTCTCTCAAATTTGAAAGGAATGTTAAACTATTAAGATTTACTTTTGAGCTTCATCAAATCCAAATTTAAGATATTTTCGTTACAGCAATAGAAAAATAGTTTTAATCATGTAAATCTATTTGCTTGTTGCTAACTTAGTCTCCTTGCGACTTCACGTGCATCAAACGCTATTATTGTTTCATTATGAAGCGATTTGAGAGGGCTTGAGGAAGAATTGAAGGAGCCATTTAGATCCACTTTAGAAGTAGTTGTAGAATTTTCAGCCCTCTCGTTTCTAGCTATTCGAAGTGCTATTTCACCAGCCGAAAACTCGGTTCTCTTTCAGTCTTAAACATTCTGCCTTAGCAACCTTTTCCTTGCCTCTTTTTCTTAATTTATAGGGATTAGATAATATATTTTGCTGAGCTCGAGTTTTCGTAACCTCTGACAAATTCTCTTTAGTATAGAAATGATTCATCGTTTGCATTGAGTCTTTGATCATTAAAGTGTGTATGTTGGTTAGACTAGTTTCTGGCAGTTCAGGTTTGAGAACACCTTTGTTTGGAATATAGTAGGCTCGCTTTGTTTTCTTTGGGGCTGCTGCTGTTTCTCCCTGCCTTGACCTTGAATGAAGGTTTAGAAGACTTAATTTATCAAAATGAACTTACTTATTGATAGCTTCGATATCGATGCCGCCTCTCCTAGCTGCGATTTGCCGGCTCTGAGAATGATTGCTCTTAATGTGGTTAGCTACGTTACTAAAAACTCTAACACCAGCGCATTTTTCCTGTAATTTAATGTATAATGCATGACAGATTGAATTTAAGCAATTGTTAATAGAGAATGACTGATCTTTGTACTTTTCGGAGGCTGAGTGAAAGACTAACGTGAGAGTCGAAGTATTTGACTCATCAGCGACGATCTGGGTTCAGGCGAAATCAAACAAAAAATAGAAGATAGACTAGGCCCAGCCTCATCATTAGAGGATCAATATTTTGATGTCTAATGATAATCTTTCAGGTACTCCCGTACACTCTCGTAATTTGATCAAAAGCTTTATTTGTTTAACTCTCCAATCTATTTAGTTAACACAAATTTCGCAATTGATATACAATAAAATTAACAATTAAATTCCTGCGCTGTTTTTTTACAAGGAGAAATATCATCATGCTGCCAAATAACGAGGCACAAAGCAGCCAAGAGTTTGCTCCCACAGACCTGAAAGAGTCTAAACAAGCCAAAAGCGTCTTGCTGAGTGCTTCTTCGCTTCAAAGGTCGCTAAGAACTGGTAAACTCTACTCGATTTCGAGCCTGTTACTCACTTTGGCGCTCAAATCTTGAATAGAAGAGTCAACTTCCTCAACTCCAACGCTCTTAGCTTGGTCTTTACTAACCACAAACAACATCAGTTTAATCAAGCTCGATACGAAGGAAAATTATGCTAACTTCGAAGGAGCTCGAATTACCTACGGTATATGCCTCTAGGTTTACAATACCATCCAAATTTTCACATGTCTAGACTGGTGGACCCACGTAAAGGAGATTCCAAACACAAAATTACTGGTCTCGCTCAATCACCACGCTTATGAGTCAGCTAACATGGAAATATTTGACATTTCCCAGAAAGACGTCAAGAAAATCTACTCTTTGGGAGAGAGCATAGGCTGTTAAACTAATCATACCGGTGCTCTGACAAATAATATTCTTTGATTTGAAGACTCAGGTCATGGAAACGTGAGCTATAATTCACGAAGGAATATCCTTGGCGCAGTTCCTTTGGCTGGAGAAATGGCCTATCACTTATGGAACGTTGGATATTCCACAAAAAAGAGTGGTTATAGTGTAAACCTGATAAAAAAAGCCAAATGGCCTGCGCTATATAGTATTGATGAAGGTGATTGAGTACTGTTTCTGATTCCTTAAAATTTTTTTTTGAATGTAAAAATCTAGCATATGCATTAACTGGATTTGATATTGATCCTACTGGAGAGACCGCTGCGACTATCGACTTCAATGGGACCTGCTTGATATCAGATATAAACACCAACAGTTATAACTATCATCTTACAATAAACCTCGATGGGATTGAGGGTAGCTGAGATTTTTCAATTTTTATTTTATTTTCAGCTATATTGATGTGCGTTTTTCTTCTGACTCCTATTATAATCTTTTTGTAGATACAAATTGTCGATGTAGATGGAGTACCACTGGCGAACCCTTATTATTTGTGAAGTCTGCGCATAACAAACTTAACGTCTTAGATGTTGAGAAGAAAGCCTTGATGATGAAGGACCCAATCAGTCTGGAAAAGCTCGAAGATTGTAATTAGAAACTAATCAAATTCACCAACTGTTTTTCATTTTCAAATTTCAATAATCAAGGGATTATTCTTAGTTACCAATTTTTTTTTTGTTTAGCGATCACGTTTTGGATCGATGTCTGTCAGAGCAATGGAAATTTGCTCGCTGCAGGTGGTCAATCCAAGGATGTTAAAATCTTTGACAAAAGAGAATTGAAAATTGTACAAGCTTTTGAAGATATTCATTCAGGTAAGAATCTTTGGTTTGCTTAGCGTGCCTTATGACCACTAAATTGTTATTTTCCGGCTTCAAATAATGCAGGTGCTGTGAACTGCGTGAGATGGAGCCCGAACGGAGACATGCTTGCAACAGGGTCAGAAGATGAGACAGCTCAAGTGATCGACTTTAAGACTGGTAAAGAATTGTACTCTACAGCCAAAACTTCCACACTTGAGAGTAAATCATTACATTTCTTTTTCCTCATTCTCTTTCATTATTAGAATGGGTCACTTCTGTCTGCTTCATTTAGGCAAATGAAAATTACAAAGAAAGTAGGAAAAGAAACAGCGCCAAGCTTATCGAAGAGTCGCCATTATTAAGCAGGTTATTCTTTCGATCATATTCTAATGGGTGATTTCTTCTTTGAGGAAAGTTGTCTTCAAAAACTTCACTTTTGTGATCACAAATCTACCATTAAATCCATTCTCTTGTGCAGTAGAAACTTCAGACGTCTTTTTTTAGATCTAAAACTGGAATATATACAATTATTAGTGTGAGATTCTTAACAGAGGGAACCTTGGCTCGCTTCGCGCAGAGGCAGTAATACCCTGAGCTTGATTACTAAAGTGTGAGAACTATTTGATAAATAAAGCTACTTTCGATAAATTCAAAAAAAACTGGGATGCTTGTCATAGCTGCTAGTTAATTAATTTCCTAGAATAATTTTCACAGCATTTAGTAACAATATCATGTCAAGTATCTCGGGTCTTTCTAGGTTTTCAAAGACGGTTACTCATTAGATAAGCAAATTAATAGCGGCGATAATGATCATTATTGCAATATCTCAAATATCCTAGAGGCTTCAATAATTAAACTTTGTATAGATTGGAATCTGAAGCAGGCTTTTTCAGAGAAATTCCATTGCTCACTCACTACTGGTGAGCAAGCTTATTAAACTCCCTCAACTCTGCCTGAATTGAATTCTCAGATGTAAAGAGCCTGCTCAAACCTAACAAGCCAGAAAAGCAAATGAAAAGCATTCCACCTTCCTCCTTGAATTGCGCATTTTTCTTTTTATCTTAAAATACATTTACCTATGTTCTCACATAGGCAGGCTTCAAATAAGGACCGCTTGAGAACTTTAAATTTTCCAGAAAAAATTAATTCAAAAAGGGAAATTGGGATTTATTTTCAGAGTTCGGTTCGATTCGATTCAGTTCTCAACAATTTAGATTTGTGGTCCTTTAATAGCTTTTTCTTTTTTCTTTGGGATTCTCTCCTGTGGCTCGGGAGAAATGAGCTGGACACATTTTTGTACAGGGAAATAAGCATCCCAAGTGAGAAAAACGAAGGAGACGGTTTCAAGTATAGCTTGGAGTATTAAGAATTTCGAAATTTTTGATTTGGCTTTGATTCAACTGTCAATTATCTCTCAGCCAGGTGCTCCTTTTAAAGAATACAAAATAAAATTCGCTGTTTGACCTCAAAATTTCCAGATCTTAATTAACGTATTTAAACACAGTGATATTCTGGAGTTAGGATCGTGTGAGAATAAAATAAACTTTTGTGTTAGATTTCAAGGATAATGGCTCTTCTAAAATCAAAATCAAACGTTTTTCACGTCCATAATGCCGTCATGCTTGTTATCCTCACTCACCTTCTGAATAAAGGCTGTAGTAAGTCTAACTCTCTTGTAGCTTCAGACTAATTTTTGATTTCTATTAGCCTCAGGAACTCAAATACTCAATTTGCAGGAAACTCAAACTCAATATACAGGGCAAATCGATACTGTCGTGTTAAGCACCAAAACAAGTGGTTGGACTGCTTCCAAGCGATATGGTGCTAGCATTTGGATTCAGAAAATCAGTTGGTCAGGCGACTGGGAGACTTATGTGAGGTTTTCTAACGATCATTCGTATGCTACTTCAACAAAACACCATATAACGATATCTTAGAGCAAATGGCTACAATGGGAGAGTACTCTTTTTTTCTGCAAGACCGTCAGCAATAAGTTGTATTCACGCTGGTATGACTCAAGATTCGAACGGGCAATGGGAAACATGGGAAAACGTAAAATTATTGTAAATTCTTTGCTAAGGAGAGTTAACTAGGGAGCTACCGGTCTCTCTCTACTTCCATCGAGTCAATGGGTCTTTCTATACCTCGGCACAGATACAGTAGCCCAAATGCAATATGGATTTAGATATACTTTGGAATCTACTTCATCTCAAATCGTTCGCTTTGGAAGTAGATCGCCAAAGGGATTGTTTTATGATTTGACTATTAATGGTACGTACTACCTTGGTGGAGACCCTTGGATTCCTCCAGGCAACTGTTGGTTACAATATGTCAGATTATACATCGATTATGTTTCAACGACACCTGATGAGATTACTAGCCTTGCGCTTATGGACAGTGGTAACAACAACCTACTTAATGTGAGAATGCGATCATCTTAATTTCATCATCATCAAGGGACATTGTACATCATGCATTTTAGCTCAGCGACTCAAGTGAACAATAATCAGACAGTCATCGTTAATTATTTTCAAGAATCATCACAAGGGACTTTAACAGCGTATAAAGGTACATGCTGATCTTCAAGGCTAACATCTCATTTAATCAAACTTGTAAGGTCTCTCTGCATTTGATAACGCCAACGACCCTATTCTTGGCACTCCTAATATACTAAATTGTCGGGCGAACACTATTCTCAGTTTTAATGTTGGAGGGGCTGCTCCGAACGGCATGGTAATCGCCATGGATATCCAGCCGTATTCCGGTGGGCCATCGACTCAAACTCTTTTTTCCATAAGAGATAGCTCCACAAACGCAGTTTCTTTCGTAGCAGAGCTCTCCGACTCAACTGGTAAAATCACCTTCTTCAGAAAAGATTCCAGCGGGGTACTGACCGCAGTTGCGACACCTTCTCTTAGTCTGATAAAAAGTATTCTGTTATCCTCCTTATATCAAGCTAATACTCTTCATTTTCATGAAAAAGACACTTGGAACCGATTGATCATTGAATATACACAAGCTCAACCTCTCAGCTTAATTGGTTCATACTATTTCCTGAGGGTTGCGCTGGGGTCGAGCAGTTCAAGCCAACTCTATTTCGCAGATTCCTCAGGCACATCCTCGACTCCAGCACTATTCTTTGGTGTGAGTAGTAAGGTCCTCGATTTTTGCAGTCAAGTGGTTAGTGGTACGACACCTACGATCCGGCAGACCACGAAGGATGGAAATTTTGATATATTGAACTTTTTATGGCTTTCCGGGCCTCGCAGAGTCTATCAAAACACAGCCTGTAAGATAACTTGTCATTCGCAATCGGATACTGAATCTTTTAATATATAGCGGATCCAACATGTCTGAGAACAGTCTTTCTTTATCCCAGTCAGACTGCCTGCCTTCAATGTGCGTCTGGATATTACCTTTATGATACTGTATGCTATTCAAGCTGTCCAACTGGCACGTTTCTGCATTCAGGAACGAGCTCTTGTCAAAGTAATTCTCAAAGCTCGTATTCTTTGATTTAATACTCTTGTAAAAATTTAGAATGTCAATATGGGAACCAATACGTAAGAATCCTCTTGTTTCTCCTTTATGCTCTAACCCTTCTTCAATGTTAGAACCCAGCAGGGTTTTGTATGGACGAATGTCCTAATGGGTACGTAAAATCGAGCGGCGGCTGGTGTGCTAAGTGCAGTGACTCAAATCTTCTTTACTACAACCATAGCTGTGTTAGCAGCTGTCCATTATCTACTTTCAAGGCATTCGATGATGCCCATAATTCATACGAATGCCAGCCATGCTATTTGGGATGCGATAGCTGTGTCAACAACACTCTATCAGGATGCTTAAGCTGCTCAGCTGGATATTTCTACTACGATAATGCTTGTGGACGTGGATGTCCTTCCGACATGTACGCTAATCCAACAACGCGAAGATGTGAGCAATGCCAGCCACCTTGTGTTACCTGCAGTCAACCGAATAGCTGGAGCTGCACCAGCTGTCCTGCAGCAGATTTTCTATTGAATGGAACTTGTGTCAATAGCTGTCCTGATAATTACTATCAGAGCTTCTTAGGACAAACCGGAGTTTATCAAGTCCCGACCTGTCTACCGAAGTTGACGCTTTCGTTTAATCTTAGCTTGACCAGTGAGGCACGGGTCATCAATATCAATTTTAACTATGGCATTGTTCACATGATTCTGGCTATTTCCCAAAGACTGCAAGTCCAAATTGCAAACACTGTCATTGATAATGTTCTCTATGCCCTCTCTCCTGTCACAGAGTCAAGAGTTAAGTTTCAATATCTCGGGGATCAGCACTACCCACCTCTTTCACTTCTAAATATCACCATCGATATCGATTCAGATTATAATAATGACCTATACGAGCAGTTTACAATACTTAACAAGTCGGGTACAATTCAACTCAAAGAAATCTATCCATTTACAAAGGTTGAAACCCAAGTCATTTCCAGTTCATCAGCTGCGACTGAGGCGAGCGGAAGCGCTGTGGCAGCAGTACAAACTGTGAGCTCAGTGGCACAAGGAGCACTTTCTTTGAGTATTTTGCGACTCAAACTAGTCGGCGAATTAGTCCAAATGATGAGATTTATTGATATTCGATGGCCTCCGAGCATCGCACAGTTTTATGCAACTTCCAATATTGACTCTTCTTCGATCCTCATACCTGTCGATTTCATAAAGCCCTGGAATGATCAATTAGAAGACAGTAACTACTCAATTTCCCGAATTTTTGATGAGTACGAAGTCTCGCCGTTTTTTAGCGAAAACTATAATACTGAAATGTCCAATTTATTAATATGGGGGCCAACTGTTGTAATTGGATCTTTCTTGCTCAATTTCCTCACAAAACATTTGAATAAACTCGGACAAGAAACTAGCTTTCCGAAGCCACACGCCAAGAAGAAGAATAAATTTCGTGATCTTGTCCGAAAGTATTGCATCATTGCAATGCAAAAACTAAGCAGATTGGCCAATCGTATCGACGATTCCGTCCTCTGGAACTTCTTGCTGATATTTACTCTTTCAATCTACCAGGCCGGAGTCCAATGGGCTTTTCTCAATATACGGTTCTCTTCGGCTTTGCTCGAACCTTCAACGCCATCCACAAGGGCTTCATTAGCTGTTGGATCGATCTTTTTGGGATTCTACATACTACTCACGATCTCAATTTATAAGGTAGTCTCAAGAAATCTTAAATCTGTCTTGAGAACCGAAGAAAGTCTTTTCCCAAAGCATTTGAAAAAGTATGAAAGCTTGTTCTTCGATTTCAACAATCAAAAGGCCTTGCAGCTGCTGTTTGTCCCTTTGTCCTTGCTGAGAAGCTTCATCTTTGCTTCAGTCATTGCTTTGTTGGGGGTCTCACCTATTGCTCAGGTTGTATTGTTTTGGAGCGCAAATACAGCATTTATCATCTATTATATCAAATATAAACCTCTCAAAGAAAGGTGGGTGAGGATTATCACGCTGATTATTGAAATCTTAGTGCATGGATGCGTTACAATTGGGCTTATTGTTGGAATTCTTGGCGAATTTGATGCTATTGATGCATCAACATCGGAGGAAATTGGATTTATTTTTATCTGCTTGAGCCTCGGATCAACTCTCGGCGGTGTGATCCTGAGTCTAATTCAAATTGTGCCACTCGTAAAATCGATATTCATGTATTTGAGAGAGCTGCTTAGAAAAAAGCAAAAGATTTACCCCATCGCGAGACTAGAAAAGCAGGAAAAGAGTGATATGATACCTGAAACTGCGAATAATATAATACCTGAGACTGTAAATAGAGATTTCATGGAATTGAATGTGGAATCACTTCAGAGTAGCCCATTTAACACAAGAGGAATTGTTAGTGGTGAGAGGATAGCCATGGATCGTAAAATATTTGAATCGATAGGGAATCTTTCACCTGACGTTTTTGAGAAAATTCCTCAAGGAAATCAATTGTATGAGGAGCTGAGAGAGTGGTGGGACTCTTTCAGTTCACGAGTGAAAAGGAAGACGGACGATTTAGATGCCGTTTCATTAGAAAAACAGAGAAACAACGATTCACAGAAGCTGATAACTTTGGATATTCAGAAAGACCTGTGAATTATTTTTTGTTTGTATTTTTGTTTTTTCATTATGATAGCAATAATATGGTCCAAAAAGCGCACCAAAGGTGTATTTATCTATTTTTATTTTTTTTTCAAACAGAGCTCGCGCTCTTCTTAATAACTGTGTACATCGATGCCTCGGAGAAATCACAGAATGATCTCATCGTTTGAGCTGAGAGTAACTTCGAACAAGGTTCTTGTTAGAAGCCAAGCAGTATGGTGTTTTCAAGCAATTTTTTTAATTTTCAAATCTCGCTCAATGGGAGATGAGAGGATCGCGCAAGCCATCTGCCGGCCATCATTGCTAATTTTGAAGGTGTTAGTGAAAATGGAGCCAGGGTATCTCTGTTGGAGGTGAAGCAGCTCTTGAAAGAAGGTGTCGAGGCCAGGTTAAATTCTGCTTTCACAAAAGATTTTGAATAGTCGGGCCAGTGTGTGCTTTTCATGCGCATAGCGCGATTCCGCCTTTAATACCTTATAATAAGACGTTTGCCTACAATCTCAAAGTTTTCATAGCTGTTTTTGATCCTGGGAGGAATAGCAAAATTTTTTGTCTGCGTTTGACTCGTTTAGTTGAAGCATGGTCTTTGTTAACTTTGGAAATGAGGGGAATTGTTAGTTGATGATAAAAATGAATCTTGATTAAATAGCTACAAGATTTAATTAAAGTTCCGAAATTGATCTTTTAAAGCAAGATAAAACTTATATCTTTTTCCCTCCAATGCAGAGAAATCCTCTTGTTATAAGATCTGCTTTGCAATTCATATTCATCTCAATTGATTCTGATCAATTCTCATAGAATTATCATAGAAAATTTTAATTCTCAAGAGAAAGAGGATCTCATAAGTATAAAAGACTTCCAGAAATATGAACTATGAAAAATTTAGCCTACCAAAAGCTTCTCATCTATTATTTGCAACTAAAAGCACTTCCAGAGCCATATTCAGACTTTCTACTTGATTAAGTTCAAAAGACTATCAAAAGACACCAAAAGTTATTTAAGACACTAGCGCGAGCTAGCCAATTGGTCTAGAGCGAGATATGAATTGCTAATCTTGAGTTCTATTTATCAATTTCTTCTTTTCATAAATTAAGAGCGTAAGGCTTGATATTATCCTCGAGAGGTCAGTTAGCATCCTCATTCGAGAAAATCCATGTGTCTTAATGTATAATTCGTTCCTCATCCATATCCTAAACTAGTTCCTATTGCCTATGCTTTGCTGCTAATCACTTGTACAATTCGAAAAAGCTCACATCAACACAACATCTTGTTGATAATCAACTTGATTATGCAGCTAGCATTTCATTCTAATTATATATTTCACTTTTGCTGAAGGACTAGCTTGTGATGAGGTGATTATTATTGTATTGGAAAGCGTCATTGTTACGAAAAAGGTCCACACGTATCATCTACCCCAGCAACCTTGAATAATTAATTACTTAAAACAGATTTTCTTTAGTTCATTTAGTAAATATTTAATTAACACCCTGCCAGAGTAAAATTCATTGGCCTGTTAGAAAATATATAAAAAATCACCCGCCTAAATGATAGAGAGAATCCGCACTGGAAGCAAGAAGAAAAGAGCTTCCAAAGAAATGAATCCCCTCTTAGAAGACGAGGATTCGCGTACCTATGTCAAGATCCATATAAGTACAGAAGACGTTAGCGAATTCTCTTCGACAAGTACTCCAGCGAAGCCGATTTCAAAAGCAATGAGCGAACCTCCTCGCAAGACGAAAGACACCAAAGAAAAGTCAGCGAATATGGTCGCCGCCAAGATCATCGATGAAGAAAGCGAGGAAGAAACCAGACCAAGGACCCGAAGCGCTATTAAAAAGGAAATGGAAAATAACAATATAAAAAAGCCTACGAAAAAAGAATCAAAGAAACCTGAGAAAAAAGCCAGCGTCGCAGACAGCACCAAAGACTCAAAACAGAAAAAACCTCTTGCGGACAGAAGCACAAGCCGCAATAAGAAGCAAGATCTCTCAGAAGAATCAGATGCGGCCAGTTCCTCTGATCCTTCTGAAGATGAAGTCAAATCTAAGAAAAGTAACGCGAAGAAAGTCACCAGAAAAGCTAAAGTCCAGCCAAAGAAGGGTCAGACTGCCGCCAATAAAAAGACTAAGAAAGCGAAGAAATCCAAAAAAAGTGGCAGCGATGATGATGATTACAGAATCGACGAAGAGTCTGATGAGTCAAGCTATGCAGTCAGTCTAGCTTCAGAGAGGTCGACTGGCGAGAACATGCGTGATGAAGAAGACGATCGTCCTAAGAAAAAACAACGAAATACCAAAAAACGAAAGACTAAAGCCGACTCTGATGATGAGGAGGCTCCGAAACGCGCTCGAAAAGCTGGGGCAAAAGACACCAGCAACTTCTTCACTCAGAAAATCGTTCAGAAGAAAGACGCTTACCCGAAATACTTCGACGACCAAAAAAACGCGAAGGCTAAAAAGAAAAAAGGCAAAAAGGACGCCGAAGCCGAATCTGAAGCTAATAATGACGAATTATTCATTCCTGAAGGCGAGCAGACGTTTGATATCTCCAAAGCGTTTGTTCCGTGGTGGACCAAGGAAGAATTTATCCGTGACAAGGAACTGCGGAGACCAGAAGACCTTGATTACGACCCTACGACGATTCATATCCCTGATGAAGAGTACAAAAAGCTGACGCCTTTTATGAAACAGTACTGGCACGCCAAGGCGGAAAACATGGATAAACTAGTCGGGATTCGCTTTGGCCGCTGGTACGTGTTCTACTACCAAGACGCAATCATTCTACATAAAGTCCTTGACTTCAGAATCCACGTCAGCGAAGACTCCACCACATTTTACATTGGCGATTCTACGTTTTATAAATACTGCGATAAGGTCTGGGAGGCTGGGTATATCTTCATGTTGCTTGACCAAATGGAGCAGTTTAAGGACAAAGCCGAGGACCAGCATATCATGAAACGTGAGGTGACTCAAGTAATCACTCGAGGGACCTATACAGAGAAGAGATCGCATACTTATCACTCGCAATATATCATGACTATTGTAGAAAAACCCGAAGCGAATCATTTTGGAGTCGCTCTTGTAGATACGACGACGCATGAGATTTTCCTCGGCGAGATCGAAGACGATGACAGCAAGATCAACATGAGGACTCTCGCAACGCGAGCGAAGCCTTTCGAGATCGTTTATTTCAAAAATTCGCTCAGTAACGAAGCAATGGAAATCCTCAAAAACCTGTCTGTGAAACCCACGATGATTCGAAGCAAACGAAAGGGTCTAGAGCTTCCCCATGTAATTGTTGAAAAACTAAGGAAATATTTTGAGGAACTAGAGGATAGCAAGTCAAAAGGCGGAGATATCGGGTTTCCGGCGCTTATCCAAAATATGATTAGGTCATACAACCGCAAGTCTGGTCGAGGCCTCAAAGTCATTGAGGATTTCAATCTCCAAGCTTGTGCAGGAAGGGACTGCTTTTGGAGTTTCCAGGCGTTACTGCTTGCGATTGAGTATTTAGAGACTGTGCTGATCGCAGATTTGATCATTCCAACTTCCAATTATATGGAAATTGAGATTCAGAAAGAAAGGTTCAATAACCTCTATATCGACAGTCAGGCTCTTGACACGCTTGAGATCTTTGAGATCAGCTATATGAATAGCTACACTGAAGAAAACACCCTTTTCTCCTACATGGACCACACTGTTTCTCATTTCGGGAAACGCATGTTAAAGAAATGGCTCGCTAACCCCTCGAAGGATGTTGAGCAGCTCTCAGAGAGACTCGATGCGGTCGAGGACCTTTCGAAAAATATGGATCTCGTCACTCAGTTCCAGAAAGAGATCGCAAAGCTACCCGACGTCGAGAGGAAAATCAGCGCGATTTATAACCTCAGAAACAAGAAGAAATACGCTGCGCATCACCACGACGAAGCCGCCCTGGAGCAACTGAACGCGTTTGTTGATTTTCTGAAGCAGTTGAAGAACGTAGAAGACATTATTGATCTCTTTGGCAAACATATTGGGAAATTTAAATCGAGTCGCTTAAAGCGACTCGTGACTAAGCGAAACGTCGAACAGCAAAAACCAAAGAAAAGTAAGAAAAAGGACTCCAAAGAGACTATGGTTGAGGAGGAGGAAGAGGAAGGGTTATTCCCGAAGATAGCGAAAATTGTGCAGGATCTCCAGGACATGATGACAACCGAAGAGAATTTCCCGACGCCCACTAGAGGGCTCAATAAAGAGTGCGATGATATCATCGATTCATTTAAGAAAATCAAGAAGGATCTCGAGACGCATCTGCAGGACATCCGCAAAAAATTCGATTGCGATAAGATCAAGTACCATCACACTGGAAAGCTGAAGTATCAGATTGAGATCCCTGAGCACCTAGTCTCCGGCACGAAAAAACCTAAAGATTATACAGTCACTTCGAAAAGAGAAGGCTACCATCGCTTCCACACTGATTTCATCGAAGAGTCGCTTGCGAAATTCGCGATGCTTGAGAAAGCGTTTAGAAGGAGCCTTATCCCTTTTATATTCGACTACGTGAAGAAATTTTATGAGTACCACGATGTCTGGAACCAAGTGATCCACTGTCTGTCAGAACTAGATTGCTTATGCTCATTAGCTATTCTTGCGAAGAAAATGCCCATGTGCTGTCGTCCGAAACTTATCGCTTCAGATGAGCCTATTTTCCGGCTGATGCAGATGACTCATCCTTGTATATCTGACAAAAAACCAGATTTTGTAAGAAACGACGTGATATTTGACGAAAAGAAGGAGATAATGCTCATCACAGGACCAAATATGGGAGGAAAGTCAACAATACTTCGTCAAGCGTGTATCGCGATCATCATGGCGCAGGTAGGGAGCTTTGTTCCAGCAAAAGAGTTTGAGTTGTCTCCATTTGACCGTGTTTTCACGAGGATCGGAGCGACTGATCGGCTGATGGAGAAGAAAAGCACGTTTTTCGTGGAGCTGGAAGAAACGCTGCAGATCGTGAGAGAGGCCACTCGAAAATCGTTTGTTATCATCGATGAGCTGGGCAGAGGGACGTCCACATATGATGGTATCGCGATAGCGTATTCTGTGTTGAAATATTTGGTGGAGTCGACACGCTGTTTGACGATGTTTACAACGCATTATCATCTAATCGTTGACGAATTCTCTGAGGAAAAGAGTATCCAGAACTTCTATATGGATTATGAGTATGACTCGGCGAAAGAGGAACTGAAATTCTTGTATAAATTTGTTAAAGGCAGCTCTCCGAGCTTCGGAATCAATGCAGCGAAATTGGCTGGGGTACCGACAGAAGTAATTGATACTGCGAAAGTGCGCGCTGAACAGATGAAAGAAGAGAAGCGAAATGTGTATTCGCAGGCTTATATCCAAAATAATTTTATGAAGAGTATTAATAATCTCATCAAATTATGCGAGTAAGAGTGGACATACACGAATTAAGCTCTTGGTTTTTGGTATAAATTTAAATATGACTGAGTTAAGTTCGCAATAACTACCCGACAATCTTATCTGAAAATATTAACTAACGAAAATATCTTTCAACAAATTTTTCAACTTTTCTGACGAAGTTCTGTTCACTTCAACACGTGTGAAATTTTCAAAACGCCAAGCGTTCTATCGATAAATAAAATTCGAGCTGCTCACTAATCTCGTATTGATGCCGAAGAGCTGTTTCTACTGATGCGATTTATTTCTTTTTCTTTTCGGCAATATTAGATTTCTGGAAAATTCAGCTGTTTTCGAGTGAAACGCTAACTATATCTAATTAGAGCTATAGAATAATTTCTCTTTATGTTAATCAGCGAATCTTTATAATCCAAGTTTTAATGATGGTCACAAATTCAACCCCTCCTGAGGAAATGGCTCGCAAGTTCGGGCCTAGACTGCAATTTTCTCGTGAGTCAAGTATCAACCGCAGTAACAACCTCCTTCCTCTGCCCGTCGTTTATCATCGTCTTTTATTTTCCACTCAGAACGCTATGATCCAAATCAGATTCCACCTGACTGGGATATGGCCGTCAACCACGGCGTAATACCTCTGTTTCCATCAACTCTAATGTAAAATTGAACGCAATAGCTCGCAACTCGGTTCTCAAAGCCCATTGATCCCAACCGATTCTCCTTTATAGAGATCGATGACATGTCTGGACTTCCTATCGTAACAATTTTTGCGTAATTTTCGTAAATGTCCCTTCTTAGCTCAACGAGCAGCTACATCTTATGACCGATTTCCAGCAATTGAGCTATCTTCCTCCTGGCTACGCGATGTACTTTCAGTTTCGGAACTTTACATTGAACGTCTTGCTTTTGATCTTCTGCGTGGGTGGATTATATAACCTCTACACGAACTATTACGGCGATTTTTGTATCGAAATGCGGAATAAAATCGTAGTCGACGCCGGATACATAGACTCCGAGATTTGCTTGAAAAACTTTTCCAACTCGCTTTCTCTGCAGAATAAGATGTCCAATGCAACGGCGATATACACACAGCAGCTGCTTAATCTGCTTACAGTAGTCATCCTAATGCTTTACTATCAAAAATTCCGCTATGCGCAAAGAAAATTAGCTGTCAAACTCAGCGAACAAAGGATAACTCCCGGCGATTACACGTTCATGGTGACTAATCTACCCAAGGGACATGGGAGAGAGATCCTTCAAGAGCTTAAAGATTTTTTTACGGTGAATGGGCTGCCGGATCATCGCCCTTTAGGTATCAGAAGGATAGTTTTGACTTATAATGTCAGGGAAAAGATAAAAATTGAGCGCAAAATCGACAAGCTTGCTCGTAAGAAAATCCAGGATGAGAAGCGGAGACAGAACGGACAGACTCCTCTGCTGAATCCGGACCATATAGATGAACATATTAGGGAATACGAGCGCAAAATGAGGCTTATAAGTCAAACTTTCGCAACAGGAGCATCGGAGTCTTTTACTGGGACCGCGTTTATCACCGTAAATACTCAAAAAGGTAATTTGAAATGGCTCTCGTAGGAAAAACTAACTAATTGGGGTTAGAGCTAGATGAAGTGCTAGAGCATTGGCATTGGCACCTTCCGCGATGGAGGAAAATAAGCGAGTTTTTCGAGAAAATTTCAAGGTGGAAATTCAAGGGAACTCTGCTATTCGTAGAACAAGCTCCTGAGCCTAATGATGTGTTTTGGGAAAACCAAGGAACTCGGTTGATAAGCATGTATTTGCGAAGGTCAGTGGTTTTCCTTGGGACGGTGTGCGTGCTGCTGATCTTTTTCTGGATAATCCTGGTCGTTCACCTGGAGAGAGTAACTGAATAGATTAGCATTTGTTCAATTTCTTCCGAACTTAGAGAAAAGCGTTTGTTGAGGCATTCAACACGAAAAATTGGCTCAAAGTCATAGCAATCTCGGCGTTTGCGTCTGTGCTGGTCTTGGTGCTCAACTATATCTTGAGGCAGATCATGATCTTATTTACAAGGTGACTTTCTTGTGCTATTTGCCCTAATGAGCTCAATCTTAGCTTTCAAAAGTACACATCTTGGACAAAATACGACATCAGCCTCTCGACGAAAATTTGTTGGGTATTAAATACAGTGTTTTGTTAATTTCTAACGAAAACAATAAAAAAGGTGCAATTTTTTAATACTGCGCTTACAAATTTCTCAATCGCTGTCGTTTTCGATAATTACTGGGGACAGGGAGGACTCATCACCTCAATTCACCAGCTGTTTTTCGCGAATGCGGTTCTTTCACCTATAACTCAAATCTGCGACCTCGCTTATTTCAGACTAAGATATCGACGATACTGGGCATTGAGCAGAGGCATGTCGTCTCTTAAAACGCAGAAACAAGCAAATTTGTAATTCATCTGACTGCTGATTCACCTAATTGATCAATTAATAGGTTATTTGAGGACTATCCGTTCGATTTCGCCTTTCGATACGGTGGCATGCTGAAGAATATCTACACAGCCGCGTTTTATGCTCCCCTTTTCCCTTTAGGAGTTTTCTGGACGCTCGTTGGATGCTTTTTCGATATGTTGGCAGATAGGGTAAAGAAATATGAGATGATCTGTGCTAATTTAGTGTAAAGTATGTACTTACCTCGAGAAGCTCGATGGGGAGAAGAGCGTATGGGTCTGCTCTAGCAGTTGAAATGATGAATCAAATGGAATACGCTATTTTCATTTATGGGGTAAATCATAAAGGTTTTTCCATTTTCCCATAACTAATCAATATAGATTTCTAATCTGGTTTTTGATTATATATTATTCGGGGAGGTCTCAACTCCAGCAATCGCTTGTTGCGTTCTAGCTTTGGCCAATGTCTATTTACCGACAGCTTATATCAATGAATATTTATTTGGCCGCATAAAGCGTAAGTTCTCTGAAGTGACGTATGATGAGGCGAGGGAAAATTTTGATTTGGTATGATATTGTTGGCATGGCTTTGGCTTAAGGATACTGACTAGGATTATGACCAAGCAAACCCTGCGACAAGGGACGCTGGAGGAGCGCTCAGCAAGAAGCTAGATTGATCGTTATTTCCGGTAAAATCGATAGATCGAATCGGGTCATTAGGTGTTCAACCGGCTAAGCTGTTATTTTAAATTTTCCTTGTATTTTTAATTTTTAATTCAGTTTTGACAAGTTTGTATACATCGTGGACATTGAGGTCTGTACGCATGAAACTATGTGTATCTTTCTTTTTGATTTTATGCTATCATCGCTCCCACCCCTATTCCATTGTTCCCATCCTGTTTTAAAAAGGAAAATTTAATTATTAAAGAAAGATATTTTAGATCTGCAAATGTTTACAGGAGAGAAATCCTGCATATTCATGATAAAATACATTCTTGACTATGCTAAATTTAGGATTATAACATATTAAACGACGAAGTCTTTATTGAATTTAGCGTAATATCAAGATAATATGCGATCCATTCGTTTTAAATAAGAAGAAGGATCAAAGCACATATCAGAAAAAAAAAGAGAAAAAAAAAATTAGTATAAACTTAACCAATCGATGTTTTGTGTTTATATCTTAAATTAATAATTCCATGATTAACGACGAGTGGAAATTGTTACTGGCATTTGCTCAGAGCTATCATTTGACTCCGAATTATTCGTAAGAAACGGCCTTGAGGCCATTATTGAATTATGACTTGGGTTAATTGTTCTTTCTTTCCTGCATCGACAGCCGCATTTAGCACTTTGCCAGACAATATTACTGATATTTTTATTATAGCCATAAATCAACGCATTCAAAAACCCAAAAAGCTGTGCGCCCGAAATATTCCAGATTCGTAGCCACACCGGACCACTGTCGGTGTCTTTGCTCATTACTATTCGGTCAACCAACGCTCCCAGGAAGCAAACCAACAGCACCAATGGAAAGAAAAGTAACTGATACGCCTGTCTTTTTGACATACTTCCACGCGTGTGATTTATCGTTTTAATAAAGCAGTATAAGTTCACAAGAAGCACTAGAGGTAATATCCCATAGAACTCTGCAAATACGAGGATAAATGTCTCTAAGCGAGATAAATCGTTACGGATCCAGCAGACAAGATAAGAATATCCAAGTTTATCCGCCAGGAGTAAGTAAAGAGCCATAACTAGGGAAACCAGCACTACAGGTATTATGGTGAGCTTTTCGTATCTACGGATGCCTGGAGGCTTAGAGGTCGCCCATAAAAGGACCATGACAGCGAAAACAGCAGTAAGAAACAGCAAAGAGACTGATCCGAACTGTCTGGCGAAGCCGAAGGCTCTGCAAATAGGGTTTTGGCCATCGTTTTTGAGTATATCTGGGATGATAGAGCCAAGGCCAGCGAGTGTGAATATTAGATTAGCGACTCCGATGCTGAGCACGATCCGAATGTGGTAGATTTCTCTGATTTTTCGAATGAAAATGAAACTTAGGATAATAAACATGGAACCAATGATGGAAAGAATGGAGCAGCCGATGTTTATCATTCTCACAATGGAGTTGAAGTGATCATCTTTGGGCATAGACTGTGAGGTTGAGGTGGTGTTTTTTTGTTTTTTGAGGTTATATAACTCACTCTTGAGTGATTAAAATCCATCTGAGATTATCAGAATATCATTTAGAAATTCAGATCTCAGAATTAAAGATGCAATAAAGGGCAATGAATCTTTGGGAACAAAAAGCGTAAAATATTAGAAGCTGAAAATTTTTTATGTGATGTGTTTGAGCTCGATGAAATGAGTCAAAAAATGAGCGTCTAATGGTTTTCGTTGTAAATAGCAAAGCTTGATGGTAATGGCAAACAAAAATCTGTAATTTTCCCAAAAACAGACAGTTAGTGCGAATCTCAGCAATAAATTAGACTTGTTGCAGTAATTTGAAAGATTGACTATCATCAAATCAGATTGCAGAAAGATTTTCCTTACTCTTAAGAGAAGAAATTTCTTAAATCCTACGCTCATCAGTTTCAATGTGCTCTTTTTCGAATTTAAAGTGTTAAAGTGCTTTGTTCTTTAGACAAAAAAGAAATGTACAGTAAAAAATAATGCTAAATGAAATATTTTCGGACTCTAATAATACCAAGGTCTTTCCTTCCTTGCAATAAAGCCAAGTCGCCTACTCACGAAAAAAGGTGAATGATGGAAAATCAGAAAAGCATTGCCAAAATGCCAAAATAAAGGACATAGCTCGAGCTGTCTCACTCAAGTTCATATCAAACCAAGTCTGATACTCAACTTTCATCTTCAGCATTTCTAAAATATTCGAAATAAATGAAATTTCTGAGCCATGAGCATAAAGCGCCTAATGAGTTGCTGAGTTGATTCGATTTTAATTTGGAAAGTTCATAGCTCATTTGGATATATATTTATTTCAAACTGAGCCTCAAACAGTATAATAATGCTGCCTCAACCAGGCGAATGCCAAGTCTCCCAAAAATTCGTGGAAGGCGATCAGCAACTCAAAAAGATCACCTATCTAAAACAAAACCAAACTAAACTAACCGCCTATCATATGTCCATTTTCCTTACTCTTGGCATCACTTATCTCCTCCATCGATGGCTCATGCGCTTCCGATTGCTAGTAAGGTACACCAATGTCAAAGACGTCAATGAAGCGACTCACCTACTTCTCGAAAACTGGGATTACACCCAAGAAGTCGTCGAGAAGTCTCACACTACCATCTTTGACTCAGAAGCCAAGCAGCCTAAGCCATGTACAATCTTTCCAAACAGACATCTCAACTATGTTATCAACGAGAAAGAGAACGTGGCCTCAGCGATTGAATTCCCTATCAATAAGCCATTCGACGAGATCCGCGAGTGCTATCAGGGCGTCGAATACGATATTCTTGATATCCTCCAAAGCACCTACGGAGCATGCGTTCTTGACTTCAACGTGCCGGGGTATTTGACGCTATTTGTCAATGAAATTCTCCATCCTTTCTTCATATTTCAAATTTTCAGCATCATTCTTTGGGCTGCCGAAGATTACTACTATTACTCATGTGTTATCGCCTTCATCACGGTGCTGTCCGCAGTGATGAATCTTCGAGAAATCAAAGCGAATCTAGCGAGTATCCGCAATATGGCGTTCTTTTTGCTTTATGTCGACGTCTTTCGAAGGAAAAGGAGTGGCGAAGAGTTCAAGGTCACCGGTCTCCGCTCTTCGGACCTGGTGCCTGGCGATATTTTAATTCTCAAGAACGAAATGAGAGTCCCCTGCGACTGTGTGCTCCTTCAAGGCCAGGCGCTCGTGAATGAGTGCTTATTGACTGGAGAGAGCGTCCCAGTGACTAAATACCCGTTGCCTCAGAGCAAGGAGGTGTATAATCCGACTCTTCATAAGAGTTACACTGTATATGAGGGTACAGAGGTGCTGCAAGTGAGCAAAAACCAGGGCGAGGTCAGAGCATTGGTAATTCGCACAGGCTTTGCGTCGGTGCGAGGGCAATTGATCCGAGGAATCTTGTTTCCTAAGCCTCATCATTTCAAGTTCAATAGAGAAGCGTATATCTTTCTGCTTATCATGGCCTCTATCACGATCATTGGGTTAGCGGTCTCAATTCCTTACTTATATGACAAAGTTGAACATTATCAGATCGTTTTTACTCTTCTTGACTTTGTGACGATCACGGTGCCACCAGCGCTGCCCGCTGCGCTCACCGTAGGCGTTTCCTTTGCTCTGGCCCGCTTGAATCAAAAAAAGATATTCTGCGTCAGTCCTCCAAGGACTATTGTCGCTGGAAGAGTCGATACGGTCTGCTTTGATAAAACAGGGACGATTACCTTTGATGAGATGGATTTACAAGGGATCACGCTTGCGCATGAGGGAAAATTCAGAGATTTTATCAAGGCGGAGACTAATACTGATAATCTTAAAGATCTAGCCCCTACGATGCAGCAGGCGAAGATTATTATGGGAAATTGTCATAATGTCGCTTTAATGAACAACCATTACGTTGGTGACCCTATGGAGGTTAAACTAGTGCATTACTCTGAATTCACTTATAACGAGTCTCCGAGCTCTGAGATTTTATTCACGATGAGTTCGACGAAGAATGGGACATTCAATATTTATAAAAAATTCGAGTTTAACTCTAACTTGCAAAGAATGAGCGTCGTCGGAAGCGATGAAACCGGCCATAAGTTTATTTTTTCAAAGGGAGCTCCTGAGGTGCTGAAGACGTTATGCAAAACTGAGACCATTCCAGCAAATTTCGATGAAATGCTCCGTATTTACACCTCAACTGGGTACCGAGTGCTCGCTTTGGCCTACCGTGAACTCTTCGTTACAGACGACTCTGTACTTGACTATGAGAAGTTAGACCGCGAGGCGACTGAAGCGAGATTAATTTTCATTGGTTTTGTTGTTTTCCAGAACAAAGCAAAGCCTGAAAGCCATCCGACGATTCAATTGCTCAACCGCGCTCAGATCTTGAGCAAGATGGTGACCGGCGACAACGCAGTAACAGCGGCAAGAGTCGCTAAAGACGTTTCAATGATCTCTCAGACCTCAGAGGTTTACATCTGCGATTTGGCCGAGAAAGACAAGACGTTGAACATCCTCCTTACTCCACTGAACACAAGCGTTCGCCGGCCAGAGACTCGCATTCCGGTGCCATTACTTGACCCTCTCCACAAGAAAGACGCGAGCCATCAAGAAGAAAACTTCTCATTAGATAGAGCCATCGAAACCTTAATCAGCAGTTTCCCAAAGCAATTTTCCAGCGAGATCGTTTACACAGGCAATGCGCTTAATTTTCTGCTCCAAGCAACAAAAAAAATCAAGAGTAATTTCAATAGCCAAAGAGTGCAAGAATCGATCTACCAAAGCAAAGTGTTTGCCAGGATGCAGCCGCAACATAAGATCCAGCTCATCCAGTTCTTGCAAAGTGAAGGCAGGATAGTCGCTATGGTAGGCGACGGCGCAAACGACTGCGGTGCGCTGAAAGCCGCTGACGTGGGATTAGCGCTGAGTGAAGCGGAAGCGTCTATTTCAGCGCCATTTAACTCCAAAGTCCTGAATATTTCCGGCATACTTGACCTCCTTCGAGAAGGCCGATGCACCTTGGCCACGGCCTTCCAGTGCTTTAAGTTCATGGCACTTTACAGCATGATCCAATTCACTACGGTTTCAATCCTCGCGACCCAAATCTCCACACTGAGCGATGGGCAGTTCCTTTACCAAGACCTGTTCATGATCGTGCCGATCTTCGTCACGATGAGCTACACTGGGCCTTGCGACGAGCTCAGTGTCGATCTGCCGCCTGATAGCTTGTTTTCGTTGACTTGCTTAGTTTCGGTTGTCGGACAGATACTCATTCAGTTTATTGGACAACTTTTCATGCTCTTCATCTTAAAACAACAGATTTTTTATGTTCCAGCGTCAAAATACCGCGAGCCAGACGCACTCAATAACGAGGCGCAGGAAAACGGCGCGCTGTTTATTTTCGGAAGCCTGCTGTTAGTGGCATCTATCATGGCTTTCAGCATTGGAAAACCCTTCAGGAAACCATGGTACACCAACTTGGCATTCACTGCTGTTTTGGTCGTGTCAACGGGACTGCTTTGCTTTTTATCGGCGGATCTAAACGCTGGATGGACCTTGTTTAGTATCCCTACGGACCTGCAAAAGAGTTTCCGGGTCTGGCTGATGATATTCGGGTGCATTACTAGCGGGATAATGTACTTATTCGAGAAATACATCGCGAATGGCGTTGCAAGGAGTTTAGAAAATATGAGGCGGCTAAAGCAGTTAGGAGCCCAGCAACCGCATATGCTGTTAAGTGATACAGAGATCACGGTTGGGGGTAGCCCGAAGAACAGTAAGTCAGGAGTGCAGTTGAGTAATTACGCTATTTAAGATTTGTAACTCGATATTCATTTACCTTATCATTATGGAGTGTTTGATTTGCACTATAGAAAAATAAATAAGAAATAAAGCAATAAAAAAACCTTCTCATACTAAATGGCGTTCCTTTCTAATAATGACAAGGTAAATCTCCCTCCGATGACTGCGCTTATAACATCTTTCAAACGCGATTAGGGTGGTGTGAATCTAACCGAATTAGGAGTAAGCAAGCTCTTCTGACCTCGAATTCATTTGTTTTTGATCACAATTCTGCTGTTTTTTTGCAAATTTCCTCTGATTGGACTTTCTTTTCATCGCCTTACTGCCATTAGGATCGACTGTTAGGTACAAAACCTCTTGAGGCACTAAGATCTCAAGCATCGTCTCAGTTGGACCAGGTCGGCATACTCATCAACGAATTGGATGCATTTGTAATAGCCCAATGTGTTTTCCGCAGCTTATAATGCCTTTTCTAGCTGGATAAGATCGGCACTGAGAAGGACACGAAATCTTTTCGAGAAAACATGTAAAAAACAAACGCTTATTGTGTGGAAGCGTGAAATTAATATTTCACTAGGCGGAAGAAGATAAAAGAAACGAGCGATTCGCTTCTTAAAGCGAATGCTGTGCTTGAGCAGATTGATAAGATTTCCCTCAATAGAAAACAAGATATAGTAAAGGCTTTGCCAATAAGTTTTATGGAACTTAAGGAAATTATGTAAGGATCTGAGGAATAAAGTTTACAAAAAGCTTGTCGAGGTGTTCACAAAGCATAATGAGCAGTTCCAGCGCCTGACTGAGAATATCGCGGCGAAGGAACGTCGCATCATCGAGCATGTTCGCAAATCGACTTATAAAGCGATGGAGGAGCAAAAGGCCCTTACACAGTAAGAAAAAGCTTTCGCATGAACGAGAGAACTTATTTTGATAGGGAGCGCAAGCAATATGGTGGATACGGACAAGAGCAGACTCATATGTAAAAATTTTTTTGGGGGTCCATTTCTCTGAATAAAGCCAGGAATATAAATTTGGTGCAGGAACTGGACTACAACGAGGCGTTAATTGAAGAGCGTCAGAAAGACCTCGAAGAAATCTCTCAGTAATAGCCTTTCTCTTTCTCTCAGATAGCTAAATAATATTGTTAGAGTCACATATCAGCTAAAGGATATCACATTGCACATGGCACAGGAAGTTGACCGCCAAGGGCAAGAACTAGGTGAATATTGATTTTTTTTGTTGGAAGAACTGATTTGGAGATTTTATGTGATAAGAAATAATGGTCGGGAACATTGCGAGTGCGAAAGAGCATACGAAAAAAGCCAACAAAGCGTTGATTCAGACAGCAAAGTCAAAGGAATCGAATAATAACAATCAGTATTGCAATATATTTTTTACTAATGGCTAATTTTGCTTTGTTAAGGATGATTATCTGCATCGTTGCCCTAGTCATTTGCATCTTCGCCTTGGTTTTGATCATTTGATTTTAGTCCTCAAGTTATATTCAAATTGAAGTGTTTTTCGCATCTTTCTGCGATGTAAACAGCTTGTTATTATTTCTTTTGCTACAGGTAGGTGAAAATTTTTCAAGATAATATCTTAGAGACTGATAAATGTTGCTTATAAACCCAAAACTTAAACAACTATTTCATCCATGATGATATTGCCCAAAATAATAAAATTCCCTGTGTAATGTCATAGCTCCATTAGTAGTATCAATCAAATTTTAGTTGGTAATTTATTTTTCTCTTTTTATTTTCATATAGAGAATGAACATTGGCTTTCTACGCAAATGGATTTTATTTATCACTTAGTAGTGGCTTGAGTATGCAACCATAATTAATTTAGCTTAAATGCGTTTAATTAAGGTCTATAATTACATTTCTCAGGCTCTATTTGGACGGAGCTCAATTTTTTCAGTATAGTTTCCCAATGACTCCTTTCCAAAGGTCATTCTAATGTATTCACCTTTCTGATGCAGTTTTTGCTGATCTTCGTAATGTTTGGAGAACGCGTTTCCGCTGATTCCCGAATCGATCGTATAGTAGCTCTCCTGAGACTCATCAAGACTCGCTACCAACCGATAGTTCGCTGTATGGATCCCTTTAAAGTTATTTTCAAGCTGATACATCGCCACGTTCACGGTCCTTTTATTCCCAAATCCTGGATACTCTCTATGGAAGATCGATTTGAGCGGTGTTGCACTCAGCGGCTGATGCGGATAGTCGATAGTGTGCAATGACCCCCATTTCCAATTAGATCTATCACTTCCCAGCTCTTTCCTAATATAGTCTGGCGTTTCCTCAAAAGCCTTAACGATTTGATAAATACAGGCTGGTTTTTGTGTTTCCACGTCTTCAGGCTCCATGCAATACTCCAGATGTGAGTCGTTCTCAGGATTATGGTTCCAGCGTCTCCAATCGCTGAAATGGCGTTGTTCCATCCAATAGCCATTAGTCAGCGCCAGTCTGTAGTTATCAGTCATATTGAAACGCCGGAAAAGCCTTGAGTAGTATTTATACTCCCACACGTTCATTGCCAAAGCAGGTAAACTTTCTCTATCCAAAGATCCATTGAATCCCTTGGCTAGCTGAAGCGCTTCATCGACCTTCCTCACGTCGATGCCATTAAATTTATTTTTGTAAGCTTCAGCTATCTTAAGCAATCCAGGGAACTCAGCGCGCTCGTAAACATCCACAACGTCCAACTGCCATGCCTTCATGTGTTGGAGCGTGATTTTCTCTTTAGCGTTGATTTTTTCCCTGATTAATTCTTCGATTCTTGAGGCTCGGGAGGTCGAGTATTGGGCTTGGGTTGTTCCGAATTTTATTGCTGAGCTCGCCATACGATTGTTTGCGGAGACGATGTACCCCTTGGGAGGGTCCTTGAGTACAGCGACGTCTTCAAGACCTGTGATTCCAATCCATTCGTCGTAGGCGGAGCTGCCGTTTTTGATAAAAGCGCTATTTTCAAAATGAGCTCTTTTTATGAACCGCCCCATTCCTGCGAAGCCAATATGGCCTTTCGAATCCGCTGCAACACCGTTCATGTTGATAGCCATCAGCCTCATCGCGCTGGTCATATCGTCAACGCTCTTGGCTTCGAAAATGCCTTTAAGCCCTTGGAAAGACGTATCATTTCGAATTCTGCCAGTCCAGGCTAGCGCATAAGGTTTTGGCTTCTCTTGACTAAATCTAGCAATTGGTACCTGCTTTTGGGTAAAAGTGGGCAAGATCGGTCCATGCCGGGTGATCCGGATTGTTTCTTCATGAGTCTCGCCGAATCGGACATGAATTTTCTCTTTGATGGTTTCAAGCGGGTACCATTGTCCTTCATAGAGGTAATGAGTTTGCGCTTCGTTCAGCGTCTCTTGAAAAAGATCTGTCGTATCACTGACGAGAGTTGTAACGCCCCAAGCGACATGGGCATTCCTGCCGAGGATGATAAAGGGAATTCCAGGCATTCCGACGCCTGAGACCCACTCCTTTCCTTCTTTTCCATAGATGTACTCTATGTTATACCAAATCGACGGCATGGCGGTATTTAGATGCGGATCGTTAGCCAGCATCGGTTTTCCTGTTGCTGTATGCTTCCCTGAGATGACCCAGTTGTTGCTTCCCAAGACCTGCCCGCCAAATGGCATCAGCGGACCCACTTCACGCATAACCAGCTCATCTAAACCGTATCCATTGCTTAGGAATTTGAAATATTCAGGTTCTGTCGCATACTTTTTCAGCGTTTCATTGTAAACTTTCTCATCGGCTTCGGTACTATTAATCCTCTCTAATAGCGTCTTGTCATAGAGTCCAAGCAGATGGAGCTCGTCGTCTTTGATCACCAACGTCTCATCGTAAGTATTGTATACTGGAAACCATTCCTTTGCTTTTTTCCGGCCCACGAGGTCCGCCACGAACCCTCTATGCATCTGTGAGACCCAAGCTGACCCCAACCCAAAATGCATGAGTTTTAGCTGTGCAACGCAATCTTCAACGGTCCAAGGCTCGAAGCTCGAGAAGGTGAGTAGGAACTCAAGCGGAAGAAAACGCAGAGTCGCGACGTAGTCGTTGACTCCGTCAACGTAAGCTTGAACCAACTCCCGAACCTCTTGAGGCATAACTTTGGCGCTTTCGGTCGCAGCACGATGAATTCCAACCGTTCTCATAAACCGATCGAGTGTAAGAGTTCGTGGACCTGCGAGTTCGGAAATTTCGCCTTTGACGAGCCTTCGCTTTGACGCCATGTTCCATAGACGGTCCGACGCGTGAGCGTAGCCTGCGCCATAGAGGACGTCTTTCTCATTGGCGCCTCGGATATGCGGAATTGAAAAGTTGTCGCGATAAATAGTGACATTTCCGATGCCAGGACGGTTATGGAGGATTAAACCTTCGGTTTTGGGAGGCATAATGACGATTACTAGCATGATTGCGACTGATAACAGCACTGGCAAGAAGCACCAGAGGCAACAGCGTTTAAGAAACTTTCCTAAGGATCCCATAGGGTGAGATATTCTAAAGATTCGATTTATTTTTTGTTAATGAATATTCTAACAGAGGTACAATAATATATGTAAGGGATCAGAATCTGATCACGAAGAAAACACACATTCACACGTAATCTCTGATCATCGATATAAACACATTCACACGTAGTTTATCTTATTACGAGGATAATTCCCTCACATATATTCAACAACAAAATCCGCTGCATGTGAAATTTGATGAGAGCTAGTTTAATAATAGCATCATACAATATACCAACATAAGCTTACCAGTCACAGAACATTTACTGTGGCGAGAGCATATTCACTAGCCCATATTGACGGATTCTACCAGCCATCCTTCAGTGTTTAGTGTTAACAAGATTATTTTCCACTTCACTATGGTTTTAAGGATGAGATAACTTTCTTTGGATTTTTAAATCAAATATTATTTGATTAGACACAATTAGACACAATTAGACACAATTAAATCAGTATTCTAACTCATCTACACCCAATCACAACCACCTTTCTCCTCTAATGATTGACTCTCAAGATGAAAACACTCAAACTCCAGAACCTGGCACAAGAATGATGAGATGTTCTAGTCTAGCCGGAATTTTCGGGCTAACAATCACGTTTCTCCTCAATTTCCTCCTCCAATTTTCATATTCCTCTCTATTCGCGCTAATTACGTTTGCTGCAACCACCGTCTTAACCTGGCTTATCTGTTTCTCACATCTGAAGCCTTCTGCTCGATGGAAATTCTTTGGGACCACTCTCGGAAAGAAGATTTGTTGGTATTTCTACGTCCTGAGTGTTCTCAACATGCTCAGATACTTGAATTCTACAGTTCCCGCTATTTTCGCTTGCTTCTCAATCTCATTCATAATTTCCACATTTTTGTTTATTCACACTAGAGACGTAAAACGTTTCTTGCATAATTTATTGGATTCGCAGCTTACTCTTGCAGCCATTCTGGAATTTTATAAGTTCCAATGCTTATTGCGACCGTTTTCGATTTTTAGCTCCTTCACACTTGCTACCTATGCCATCCTTCTTCCTGTTTTCTGTTTCCACCACGAGTCGCACAATATTGCAGCCTTCGGATTTTTCTTCCTGACTGCAATTATGCTGATTTATTGGTTCTTGGAGACCAAGATCAAGGACGCCGACGTGACACCATTGCAGCTTTATTGGATGGTCTATGGCCTTACCATTCATAAGCTCGTTTGCTCTTACATCCTGCTATGGCTCTGCTGCAAGATTAATTTTGCTTCTCTCGCAAAACTAGAGCTGTTCGGTCTATTTATCGCAGGATCTCTATGGATACTCGCGGTGTTAGAGCTGATTGCCTTGGCAAAGATCAGCGCAGTCAACCAGCCGGAAACTCCCTCCGAAAATGAAGACGAAGAAGAACTTGAGCCTGGAAATCAGAGCTTTACAATTATCGTTATAGAGAGAGCGGGTCAGCTGTTCTGTCTGCTGTTTGGAGTTAGCTTGTTCAGTTTTGTCACTCAGAGTGGCTTGGGAATTTCTCACGGGTTTTTCCTCTTCAGCCTGGCGCTATTGCTCGTTTACTGGCATTATCATCCCCTTGACAGCTTCTTTATAAGAGAAGCTACCTCTCATAGCAAATTCTGCAACTCATGGAACAAGGCTTTCAAAGCTTTCGTTACTGGACACTGTGTTTTCTTTCTGAAAAACGAGGCGAATGCCGCAAAATCAATCGATACTGTGGCCGAAGAGCAGTTATATTTGGCCCTAAACATACTAGGTTACCTCGCAGTTCTCTGCTTCACTGCCTCAGGGCTATTCCGACTGAATATGTACGCAAAGAAGCACGCATCAGCGGCAGATGTACACAATGAAGAGGAATCGCACGTAGTATCGTCGAACTATCAAATCCGAAACACTCCTGCTTTAAAACTCACAAATAAATTGTGTAATGTGTTCATTGCATTCGGCCATGCAGTGTCTGTTACCCTTTCCGTGCTATTAGCAGTGTGTTCTCATCTCAGCGAGACGCTTTCGCTTTCAAGGCGCTGCGTCGTTAATTGGGCGATCGTTACCACGGCGGTTGCCTTTACGCCTGTAACCAATAAAGTAGCATATGCCAATGCGCCAGATCTGACTCGGGTCCTAATGAAAGGGATATCTACGCTCGGTTTGGCCCTGTGGTATAGCTTGTTGGTGCGAATACAACCAATTTCTGCAGATAATGAGCCTGAAACGATATTTACTGTATGTAGCATTCTTTATTATACTACACTTGGTATTTATGCCATCGGAGGCTTTGGTTTGATTATTTTACATGGTCTGAAGCTGCGAATGATTGCAACGAGATCGAGCTTCTCCCCTCTCGTCGAAACTTCAGTCATTGAGTGCACTGCTCAATCGACGCGGGAAACTGAAGCGAGTTTAGAAACCAACACATCCGACCAATCTTTGGATAGTTCGATGATTCAAACGACCCCGAGGATCCAGACATCCAGCACACGCAGAAGCAGTGGCAGACGGATAGGAAACAGACGAATACTGTCTACTGCGGGGTCACGCTATGTGCGATTGGTGGAGGACAGAGGCCAGAAGTCAAGTGCTACGGGCAAGGATAGCATGACTAGTAAAGAAGAGCTTTCTTCTTATTATCAAGCTTTTTCTACTTTGGCAAAGGGAAACAATTAATTAGTCATGAAAAATAAGTGTCCAAAAGGACATTCTTAAAAGATATTGATTATTAAGACCTGTGTGCCTTTTATATCCCTTTGGTTATAACAATTTGATGAAGATTTTACTTATCCTAACTTCACAATTAATACTGAATCCATAATCAACAAACTATGTCTTTCGAGAAATTAATACAGAAAAAGTGAGGCTAGTTTCACCAAAATGTGAAAACTTCGGAGAATTCTTATTTACTCATACCAGTGATTGGAGCAGGATTTATGAACGATTTAATATTTCCGTGCTTATGAGTAATTCAATGGATGTTACACAGTGATAGATCGCGAGATAGAGAATTAGTATACAATTTTAGACTAGACTTCCAAAGTTTTAGAAAACTCTGCTAATTTGGCCTTATGAGAATTACTAGCTAAATGATGTTTAAAATCTTCAACATCTTCAAAAGCAAGCTTTGGATTGCAGATTTTGCACTTGACTTTCTTCAACAGCTCTTTTCGAGCGCTCATTGCTCGAGAAACCTCCTGAGCCACTTTTTGTTGATCTAACTCATCCCACTTATAGGTCTTCATTTCCAGATCAGGCCACTCTACCGTGACTTTTCCCCATGCAGGCACATAACAGGCTTCTCGAAATGGCTTGACAAAATAAGAGTCAATTTTACCATTCTCGATTTGAACGAGGTATTCTTGGTGCTTCGTTATCGTCGGAACGTCTTGCCAATCAACCTCCGAAGTCTTTATCAACAGAGGATGGCCACTCATGTCTCCGTACACAACCTTCTTGATCACCGGACCACCCCACTTGAGAATTTTCTTCTCCATACGCAGATAGCAATCGAAATCGTTACTCTTAAAGAAATCCTAGAGAGAAATTGCATAGTTAACCAATGGAATTTCTCAAAGTCTTACATAATTCAAATTTTCTTCAACCTCCTTCAAATGAAACGTGCTGACCTCAATCTCATAGAAACTCAGCGCATGCAGCTGATAAGTTAGGTTCTTCTGAGTACAAAGAGTGACCTTTAAGGAGATATGAATATTTTTCATCAAAAACACCAGAACAAAGGTTGTTTACATCACAATAAGGACAATGGAAAGATGCCTCTTTCTTCTCAATCAGCCTGATAAAGTTGTTCAATTCGTTCAGAACAACTTTCTTCCACTTTCGATAAGAGATTTCATATGCGTTCATGCACGCAAGGAATTTAGTCGAGTCGTTTTTCGAATAGGGCGCGTGAGTTAATACTTCAGTCTGGATTGGCATGAGGAAATTAACTCCTTTCGCACGCATGCTATCAATCATTTTCCGTTGGCCCATTGCTAATTTTCCTTTAAATGCCATAGGTCTCACCATTTCCAGGTCTTTTGGTGGCAATTCTCTGCTCATTCAATACAATTAGCTTAAAGTGTTTCAAAAAGCTACATACACTTCTGAAAGAAAAGTCGATTCCCATTCTTCCTCTGTTCTGTGTGGCACTCTAGTCTTGAACAAAACCGTCTCGATGGTATCCTGGAACGTGAATTTATGGTTCCTAAGCTGGTCTTCATGCGTCACGACTCTTGCGATCAGCGCTCGCACCTCATTGAACTCCGAAACGTCAGAGTTCGTGAGGTAAAATGGGATATCCTTAGATCTCTCACCACCTATTCCAGTCGGATGAATCTCAGAGAAGAGACGATAAACTTACAAAATGTGGCTATTTCATAGCGATATGGGGCTCCGACCTGGTTCGGCTGCAGCTGTACCTCGGGGGAGAATAAAAACGCTAGAATATACAGCATATGAGGCACTCCGCTATAATCCAGGTAGGTTGTATAGTCCGCTTGCAAGTCTCGTGATCTCGTTTCGCGCCAGTCATTCGTAATCATCAGCACTGGCTGTTTGGCGTCTTTTCTGATCCCGAACCCGTTGATCGAATCTGCCCCACACTTAATCGATGCCCCTGAGTAGAAGTCCCTATACCTGCATCTATGCGCGTATTCTACCTGTGTTATCGACTCAAACACCCTCTGTTCTTCTTTGCGGCTAACGCTGCTCGGTTTCGCTGTTTTGTCCGTGTCAATCTGCATTTCCTTTTCTCTTTCGCTGGCGATGTAGCTTTCTAATTGATTCCACACTTTTGAGGTGTCCAAGGCGGTGGAGTCGAGCGGGTGGAAGATGTAATCGAGCAATTTGATGGCTTTTTCGTAGGTTTCCTCAGTGAATTGAACTGAAACAACCGTATCTTTTACATCTATTTTTTCAACGTTTCCGAACCGCCCTAACACTGATTTCCAGGTCCTTTGAAGAGTTTCAGCTTGAGAAGGGTCCTGATTGCCTGAGTGGACGTATTCGCAGGAAATACTGACGGACCGCTGCGAATTAAAGCCGTCTTTGGTAAGACTCTTCGCTAGAGGCTCGTTTTTCTTGTTATATTCCCAGCTTTCCTCTATAAATTTAGAAGTGAAAGCGGCCGCGAGCACGATGTGAAAACGCTTGTAGGCGATCTTCCTATTATGCTCGTCCTCACAGGCAAGGAAACTATACTTTGGGCTTCGCGAATTGAGGATTTTCAGTCTGTAAAACCTGTGTCTGAGGTCTTCCTTCATAAAGTACACCTCCCTCAAGACATTCCTATCAACACAGCGCTCTTCACACCATCTAGCATCTTGGTTGTTCTTGCGTCTTGTCCTGCGGACTTTAATCACTTTGCTTCCTTCTAACGTATTGAGGTCAAGTTCTGGGATGAAGGTACTCTCCCAGTCTCGATAGAGCCGAATAAGCGCTATATGATCGGAACACTCGCCGTCCGCGTACCTCCATAGAACGCTGAAATACCTGTATTTATTTCGAGGGTTGGACCTCGAGTCTGGATAAAAGATGCTTTTCTGCTGCTGGAGTATCGCTGCAAGGATCAGCGCTTCCTCGAAGCAGCCAAACACGAGCCCCATCAGGCAGAGCTTGGCTACCCTAACTTCACAGGGAAGGACACTGTAAATTGAACCAAGGAAAGTAAGTTCGCCTTGAGTCATGTCGCCTTTATTACTAGTGATTGCGCCATTATCGACGAGGGACTTGCAAGCGGACTCTATCTGCTCTAGGCTCGGCGGTTCGATCGCTCGGGAAAGCACGGTTGTCACGTCCTGGAAGACGTACTCTCTCTTTGAATTCTCACTCGTCCGTTTTTTTTCTGACTCATGCAGGACTTTAATCCTCAGAATTAGCTTGTCTAACGAACAGCGAGTCAGCTCAGGGGCGGAGAACGGATCCATGTGCTGCTCGAAGAACTCCTGAGGGACGATCCTAAAGCAAATTCCAAAACAAACTCGCCCTGTGCGTCCTGTCCTTTGCTTACAAGAGGCTTTAGACGCCCAAACAAGCTCAAGTTTTTCGACGTTTCTCTTCCCGACAACGACCCGTAGCTCTTTCGTCATGCAAAAATCGATCACGTATTTCACATCGGGGATGGTGATGGAAGACTCGGCAATGTTTGTGGCGAGGATAACCTTACGAGTTTTATAAAATTTCTTGAAAGCGAGCTCTTTATTGCCCTCTTCCATGGTAGAATGAAGCAGGATAATCTTGACCTTAGAGGCGGCATGCGCCTCTTCTAATGCGTCCTCCAGTTGAGACTTGAACGATTCGATTTCGTTCAGACCAGGCAGGAAGACGAGCACCGAAGGGAGCTCTTCCTCGAAGCCCGATCGGAATTTTTTCGAGGTTTCGAACACATTATCGGACTTCAGAATAATATATTTCAGTACATCAATTGCAATCTCAACCGAATTTCGCAGCAGTGCTGGTCTAAGCTTGTTAAAGTCCTCTGAGCGGACCTTGCTGTCCGATTTCAAATTATTATATATTTGATCTAGATAGTAAGTCGCAATTTGATGAGGCGTGCAAGACTCATCCCGGCTACCGCCCCCATTGATCGTGATTATAGGCGCCAGATCGTCAGTAAACTTATACTCATTTGGGTTCGCAGTCGATGCCTTATTCCGTTGCTGACTTAACCTCTCCTGCTTTTCTTTCAAAGGATTTCCATGGACATCCCAGCCCGGCTCTATCTCATCCGCAAAACTATCCCAATTCTCCGTGTCTTCTTCGAGATTAATGACGACTGGTTTCTCTACCTTAGTCCTGTTCTCTCTTGTGAAATCCCAAGTGTCTTTCTTGGTAGAGTTGGCCAGCACCTTTTTCTCCTTGAGGATATTCGCAATCCCTCTAGCGGAAAAATACTGCGCAAATTGCTCCGAGTTGATCGTCGCGGACATGAGAATGAGCTTGATGTTTTTATACTGTGCAAGCAGATGCTTCACCGCAAGTATGATGAAATCCGAGTCGATATCCCTCTCGTGCACTTCGTCAAGGATAATGTGTGTAAAGTCCTCGAGAATGCTGTCTTTGTCATCGGTGTGAATGAACCGCTGGAGGAAAATCCCATTGGTCACGAATAATATCCTCGTGTGCTGAGTGCTGAGGAAGGAGTCCATACCCACCTGGTAGCCGACGATTCGATTATCGATGTAGCCGAGACTCGCGATTTCTTCCTCGCTTCGCTCGCTGAGAAGAACGCGGACTTCATCGTGGACTCGGCGCTGGAGATTTATCGCGGCGATCCTTCTCGGCTGAGTGCAGATGATTTTGCATTTTGGATCCTTTCGGTTGATAGCGTCTTCCAATATATATTTAGGAACTTGAGTGCTCTTTCCGCAGCCGGTGTCGCCAGAGATGATTGTGACCTGGTTCTCATTGATGCAATTGATAATCTGTTCCTTTTGCTTATAAATAGGCACCTAATACATTGGAATTATGACAGAGTGAAGTAAATAGCGTACATTTGTTGCGTTGAAGATAATCTGCCTTTTATCTACCTTCAGGTCATCGAACGAGCGTTTAAGGCTGGTTGTTTTGAAGGGTGAGCTCTGTGGGGGCTCGTTGCTTTGAGATTTTCTACATTCTCGTGGAGATTGTCGATACTCAGCTGGCGATTTCCTGCATTCTTTTTGAGGTGTTAGGTGTTTTCCAGGCGATTTTTTATTGCTTCCTTGGGATTGTTGCAGTTTGTCTCTAATAGATGATGTCTCGTTCAGATTACTAGAGAGCATCTCTGTCTCTAGATATGAATGAGTAAGAGAAACTGCTCGTGATTCACCATGATTTCTAAAGTTAATTTGGCCGTTGCGTTTGGTGTCGGGAAGTTTTTCGTAGCTTATTTCGTTTGTTTTGGGCGCTTTGCGCTTAATGACATCTGAATCATAGGAATAAGTCTCTTTTTGGCTAAAGGAAAATTTATTAGAGGAGACCAGGCAGGTAAGTCTACGCGCTAGGGACGTTGTTAGTGCTGGGCTGTCTCTCCCGAGTTTTCCGGGCAGGGGATTGGTTGTTCATACAAAATAGTCAAAAGAATAAGTATCTGGATTTTAACTTTTTGAAATAAATCACTGAGTTCGAAGTCTCTTTTTCGTATTTCTGGTGTGGCGATTTAACGGCAAAATTCTAGAGGTTTGAAGAAATAGCGAGTTCGAATGACTCTACTATGATAGTAGCCTTATGGGGCGAGAGCAAGAAGAGAATTTTGTTGTTTATGCTCAGTTACATGAGAAATTTCAGGTTTATAGTATTTTTTTTTGCCGCAAAAAATTCAAGTCAATTTTACTTAATGCGCCTTTAACAATAAGCCAATTATATCATGACCAACCCTGCCAAATATCCAATCACTCATATTAAAATATCAAGTACCCACAAATGAATGCAGCGTATTCAATGCTGCATCTCCATTGCCAGAACAGCAGAGCTCTCTATTAGATAACCAGCTGTAGTGTATTAGCACATGTAGCTATCTCAAATGGAAGGAAATCTCTCTATTTTTATCTCTATTTTTTTGAATTAGGTCTCGAAATCTGTGACTATAATGCCGTTTTTAACACTTGATCATAGATATCCATATATAGGCGATTCTTCAAAATCAAGGAGTTTAAATTTCCTAATAGCTTCTAAAAAAACACAAAGTAGATGAAAAGAATTAACGTGATGATGATAACGGAAACCATTATCACCACTCTCATTCTCTTCTTCCTCATCATCTCATTCACTAAAGCTGCGTCTCGACTGACCTGCTCGCTCAACAATTTCAATCTCTGTGATTTGTCTTGTAGGATCTAATTAATGCATTTACAAATCCCCCATCTCTAACTCCTTTACCTCAAGACTTCCAGTATTATCTAAAATTTGTCTTACACTATTTGTCGTCGTTTCTTTTACTGAATTCAACGTCGCTTGGGTCTTCGCCAACGTGTCATTGGCTTCCAAATCATTATATTTGCTAATCAAACTCTGCACAACCCCAGGTCCTTTGTTTGCGACCTCACCTTGCTTCTGATTTTCCCAATAATCCGGTATTTGGCTCGAAAGCGATTTCTGTACTTCCTATAATTTCGAAATGCATTTTAATGTTAATTTCCCAAGGAAAGTAATGTTATGGTACCCCAATCAGCTGGAAGGCATATCTTTCCGCGAAATCTGTAGCTGAAAATACTAACAATAAGCTATCAATACCAGTATTCTATCAGCTATCATTTACCCATATAGCCCAAGCCATTCCTATCAACCGTGCAATACCACGATCCATTCGATGTTTTAATCTTCTGACGTTCTTCAGGCTTTAAATTGAGGTTTTTTAATTTCGCAAGTAATGATTGAGCTTCTTGTTTATATTTTTTCTGGTAGAGCGAGTTAATTCGCATAGGTTAGCTGCAATTTACCTCGAAATTCTTTTCTATACTCACGCCGAGGGCCACTTGACCGTCAATCTTTCCAAACGCAAAGAATTTTGCTCCTGCGTCAGTCATTATGCAGTAAATAAGGATTTTATGCGGTACGATTCTGGAAATTTTATTCTATTGATATCGTCAACAATTATTGAATCCATTATACTCAGTAGGCTCATTAGAATTTCTGTTCTTCGCATGCTACTTTCGAGGTGTTTCTTGCAATGAAGACGCGCATTCAGAGTTGCTAATCAAGAAAAAGAGGAGAAGTTGCTATCAATATCAGAGCAGATGAAGATCAACTCAGTGATATGGTTTGAGCGGAGATTCTATTAGAATAATTATCGAACACTTCTATGGACTCATGCTTAGGATGATCAGGAGTTTAGGTTAGCGAATTTTAAATAGTGATTGACATGACGCAGTATTCATTATACGCATTAGATTCTATTTGGCATAGCTTAGATTTTAAAGTGCGGATGTGAGATCTATGTGTACGAATATAGAGTAGAGGTTCACTCCGCACCTATCGCAACTTATCGCACGCATAAACCATAGTGATATTTCCCTGTGACTCTTTAGTGGGAATTGGGAAAATCGCGATTTTGCTCAAGAGAACTTCAGCACATGGATGATTTTTCGAACCGAAATGACATCCCTCGATTCTATTGTGAATATTTTGAGAGCCTACTACTCTTTGAAAGCGAGAAACAGTTCAATGCATTTTGTTCTTTTAATTTTAAAATAAATTTTAAGTGTTCTTCTTTAATCATCGACGTCAACAATTACAAAGACACAGCACACATTGATGAAGTTCGTTGAATGCGTCATGATTTAATTCACAAAAAAAGTCGATTCGTGTGGAATTAGCATTAATTTCTTCTTTTTTTAGATCAGATCGGAATCTCATTACGCACTAATTTATCTCCGAATCAATCGTCATAACCGACAAATGAATCATGAGCTGAAATGCCAGATGCTTTAAATTGCAATTTTTAGAACTTATATGCATATATCCTTTCATTTTGGAGAATAAATGGCGACATCCTTATTACCTCCCATTATTGCCTTCTCATACACCTACCAACACAAACCCATGCACGAACCAGCATTAAAAGTACCAGATCTCTGCAAGATTGTCTTCCCTCAAGTAACTCTGAATGATCCCATGAAAATCAATCTTGGGAATAACTCTCACAAATTGTGGATGAGGAAGACATCTTTCGATGACTCCGAAATGTTGATTTCTTCTACTCCCTATGATCAGGCTAGTGATAATAATTCTATCAGCAGCGTGAGCACATGCAGCAGTTTGAGCACTCTCAGCTGCTTCAGCAAGAAAACTAGTGTTCAAACGTCACCGGCTCAGGCTAAGAAAACAAAACCGAAAAAAAAACCAAAGTTAAAAGATTTTGTGGTTAATTTCAAAACAGAAATTTGTAAATATTGGGAAGAGCATGGAGAGTGTCAGTTTGGCGAGAATTGCGCGTTTGCGCATGGAGATAATGAATTAAGACAAAGGACAAAGGTGCTAACTAGCTTCAAAGCCAAGCTATGCTTGCACTTCCATACTGAAGGGTACTGTCCTTATGGCAGAAGGTGCCAATTTTTGCATGGGCTCCACGAAGGTGAAGGTAGGATCAACTATTCTGATCGGATGAAAGACCCGTCTTATTTCGAATTTTTGGAAGCTGAGTGCATTTGCGAACACAGATTTCGGCTGCCAATTTTCAAAGAAATTAATCAGAAATGTTATTAATTAGATAATCCGTGATTCAATCGAACCTTGCCCTGGTTTGTGAAAAAATTTCATAAATACTCTCATTGGAAGCTTTAAAAATATTTGTAAGTATGTGTTACATGATGTTTTAGTGTGAGTTTTTTTAAACAAAAATTGTCTCTTTATAGGTTTATTTGGAGTCATTTGAATCAAAATTCTCTATATATGGCAAAGTCATGATATGGTAGCCTCACTCTCTGAAAGAAAGTCAATATTTGGAACACATAATCGAGTTTTGATTCAAACGTTTCATTTATCAATTAGAAAATTATTCTTGAATTTCCTATTCATTATCGAGTGAACTTTGTAAATGCATTTGTTTTCACAGCATCCCACCGGAGAAGAAAGAGAATGAGTCATTGTAATTTTACATTGATCGTATTAATTCTTCTATCAAGAGCAAAACAGGTTTAACTAAAAACTTATCCCAAATCCATTGATTATCTTCAAGTCGTTGGGAAAACAGCTTTAATCCTATTCCTTTTATTTAGTTATCGTCGTCATTAGTTCCCTTATGATTTTTAAGATTCTTTTGTAGTCTCACTAACTCTTAAATAATTACCTTCGAATCTTTGAATACCGATACACAATCCATTACAAAAGCAAAATCAGTCAAAAGGAAACATTTTCTGCAAATTTACCATTACAAAATTCGATAAAAGTTTACAATTAGTCACGCTTTACCCAATTCATCCTTCAGAAACTCTGATGAAATTATTATCAGCACTCTAACCCAATTTCAAATTAATAAATTGATAATAATTATTAACTAATAACACGATCTACTTATTAAATTAACTCTCATAAGATATTAAAAGAAAACCTTGAAAAAACTAACGTGTAGTACATTTCGCAGCATTCATTCATTATTACATTCAAGTAGTGTCTCCTACAATATCAAGATAATAACTCAGCTGATGTATCTTTAGGATTACGGACGCTATCTATTTATCTATCTTTAGGATTTTTTGTTTCATGATGTCTGAAGTTCGTAAATACATTCAATGACTAAACATACTATTTCTACTACTGTCAAGTAATTCGCTGTGATGTGATTGATATCAATTAGTAGTACTTTCCATCCCAATAGATATGAATAGAAGATTCTCCGGTAGCTAATGCAAAAGCGCAACTTTCAGTCATCAATTAAATTCATTACGCTGCAAAGATTCATTTCTTTAGTCATTTCTCAATTACCTTACTCAAATATATTATTTTAAGCATGATACATACTGAGACACGCAGCTTTCTCAATTTATTTGCCAGGGTATAGAATATCATAGTGTCCAGGTCTGTAAAGCAGCGTAATAAAAACTTTCTTGGGGTCAGCGTCTTCGGGAATGAGAATCACATCACATTCTTCCTTTTTCATATTTCCATCAAGATACACGATTCTTATCGGGACGTTAATGAAATTGATCAGCGCAGTAATTTGAAGCTACCACAAACCACTTTAAAAACCCTCTCAATCACAACATTACTTGATCGCATTCTTTATCAATCGGCTCGACCTCAGTCTGACAGAAGTGGTCCATCGTCTGGCCACCTTCCACGAAAGCCTCATAGAGGACGGAATTCGTTTTCAAGTACCCTGAAGTCAGGAACCTCATATACATCACTATGCTATCCGAGCTCATTTTATCTCTGAATGTTTCAATTCTAAAGCAAAAAGTCAATGAGAAAAGCCATTCGAAATCACTTACAATAAATCTTCAGTCATGATATCTTTTTTCACCAATTCGAGGTTATTAAGCAGCGCGTCCATGAAGTCCTCGATGACAAACACCTCGAATCCAGCGAGTTCGAGGTAATTTTTGCTATCCTGGACGAATTTAATCATCTTATCGAGCAATACTTGGTCCTTGTCTTTGATAAGGTGCTCGAACAATCTAAACACGAATGAGCGGTAGAAACAGCTGCCGTCACGTCTGAGCTTTCTATATTCAGGGTATTGCTTCTTCAAAGACTTTATAACATAAAAAATATATGAGTCTAGGCCATATACAATATTACTGGAAGCTTTTTCAGGAATCCTTCGTGCCCTTTGAACTCGAATTCAAGCATCTCGATTGGGAGGACATCGGAAATGAGCGGCGAGTCTTTTTCGATTTCTGCGCGAATTAATTCGTTCTGTCGATCGATCATTGATGGATCGTAATCGACGTAGGGCTTCTTATCGGCAGTAGGTAAAGGTTGATCTTGAGAATCCTTCTTGCTTTCTTCTGGCTTGATATTGTGGTCTTTTTGAGTTGGATCATCTGAGATTTTTTCCGGGTCAGTCACAGCGTTGCCTTTGACAACAAGTCCAGTCGTGTTTGGGTTTTCCTGTGAGACAGCGAGTTGCCTTGTGCTGGAAGCGACGTGTTCGCCTTCTTTTTCGATGTCCATCACAGGGCTTTCGGCCTGGGAGAGGGAATGTTGCTGGCCTTCAGAAACTGGCTGTGAGTTGTTACTCATTCTCTTTAGAATAGGTAGATATCTAATTTATTTTATAATATCAATTCATATTGTTAATTGCATATCAACAAAAAAAATCTGAGACTCTCCAGCATAATTCAAATACTAAGAGCTTAGTTACACAAAAGGGTATTAAAAATAGCAAGACTCTCAAGTTTGAGATAGTTTCTTGAAATTTCAGAGATAGTTAATGGTTTTTTCTGGCCTTTGGCTTGAATAGCAAAGGTGGGGTATTTTGATAAATTTAGAAAATATGAACTATGAATGGAGAAAATCAAGGAGAAAAATTACACTTTTAATAAATTTCTCAGAATGAAAGGGATATTCGTAATTAGATCTGTCCAATTGGGATCACATACACCATGTGATCGAATAAATTGAAAAAATTCGTCATATTACATAAAAGGGACCTTTATCGTCTTTGGCTTCTGGTTGATGTGATGGAATAAAGCGTAAACGGGGAACGAAAACAAATACATCTTTGAATTGGTGTTCTTTTCGATTTTGCGCCTAGAATAGTTAAGCAACTCCTGAGTGCGATAGGTTGATACCAGAGAAGGCTAAAATAGACCACAGCGAGCAAGAGGAGCAGTACTTTATGCCATAGCGTGAACCATTTGCGTTTGATTCCAGTCTTTATTTTATCCAGGATTGCTTTGGAAAAAAATCTTGTTACAAAGGCCGCAATCTCTCATCCACTTACCGAATTTTTTAAGTTGCTTGCCTTCGAGCCTCTCTTTCATCCATTGCGTTACCACAGCCTTCAATTTGTCCTTCTCGACATCGTTATGTAACTCATGGAAGCCTTCATCGAAAACTCGAAGAGTTTTATCAGTACTATAAACGCCCATTAGCCCATATTCCCCAGATTTATTCCATTACCTGCTGATTCTATTGAAAAACTTCACGGAGTCTTTGCATCGTGTAATCAGATCCTCTTGCCCATGGATAACAAGAACAGGATGCCGGAATCTGAAGCGATTTTGAGAAGGTCGCATCTAACAAAAGAAAATTACTTATGTGCATTTGGGATGATATAATCCATGAGTTCAATGGCATTTTTCGCCATACGCAGAGTGGCATACGGCGATAGGACCTGGTCCTGCACGATTTGCTTGATTAGATAATTATTCTTCGTAATATGCGTGTTGTTTATGCGTCTCGAGATCACCAGGTCCTATTTCAATAGTTATTCAAGCTCTCTCAATATCAAAAATCACTTCGAAATAGCCTCCGAAGACTCTAATGAGGCTTTTCTTCACCCAATTAATCTTCGTTTCATGCCCAAATCCAAACATCGCAGAGGTCAGGATCACTCCAGTGATTTGAATCCATTTATTTCTCATGAGAAAACTCGAGATGAGTGACGCACCTATGCTATGCCCGTATAGAAATAGAGGAAGGTTGGTGTCAACTTGCTGCAAGAGAAGCCTGATATCCTCATGCAGTTCATCAATTGTCGCGACGCCGTATGTGCCTCCCGAGAACCCGAACCCTCGGAGATCAACGAGATGCACCACAAAGCCTTCTCTTACAAAATGATCAGCCATCTATACCCAAATATGTTAATATTTCGCGGCTTATGTCAATGGATTACATCCAAAAATCGCTCTGAATGCTCTGCGTATCCATGGATTATCGCTAGTGAGGCAATACGATTTTCGTTGTGTTCGAGCTTTGTATAATGAAGTCGGAGGTGCTTTGAGCTGTTGAGGTAGCCCCTGGTGACTTTGTACACGTCGGCCTTGAATTCTCCAATGAATTTCGATGTGTCTTTCCCAAAGATATAGCTGATATCGCCATCAAATGTTCTTGACTGCGGTGAATCAGTTTCGCCTCGCGTTGCTACTTTAATAAATCTGCGCTTTGAAAGTGTTGAAAGATCTTTAGTATCATCGTCGCGGAGGCTATTGTCTTTAGCGTTCGCTTCGATGTAGTTAGTGAATACATTGTATGGGGTCTCAAGGCCATCCGGCGTCCGGTCCTCTGGTTCATTGATAGCTTCTTTTGACTTGACCGAGATTAGATCAACAGGCTCTGAGAGCAAAGAGTTAGGTTCGAAGAGAGATGTAAAGTGTGAGAAGGTTACCTGAGAACCTTCCGAGTTTTCGAACTACTTGCGTTTTGATATTGGCTGTAGGCTGGAAGCATTCTTCATTCTCAGAGGAGGAATTAGTATTCATTTGAGCAAATCAACCAATAGTGACTAATTATGGGAAGCGTAAAGTTTATTTCACGGTGCGTGATTCTGCTGAACAAATTTAATTAGCTGCTCAGGATTAAAATCGGAAACTTATTTTTGACAGCTTTCAACGACCCAAATCGAATTAAGGCCAAAGAAGTTGCTCGGACCAATCGACACTGAGCTAACATTGGTTCTTCTTCTCAAAGTTAAGGAAAGGATGAGTTATTTGAATTTATTATTTATTATGTCAGACTTGTCTCGTGAGGCTTTGAACAAGATGACAGGCATAAACCTTTCTGTCTATTGCCAATAATAATAAAGAAATGTCATCAATGCTATTTTGTAACAATAAAGAGTAGTTGTTTTGTTTTGTAAAACGATTCATAAGTTCCCTTGTCACTTCTGGCAAACAAATTTACAGAAGTACTATGAACTACAAGCCATTGCCCAAAATAACTCATTCAATCTCAACAAATTTAAAACCAATAGAAGAAAAAAACAAAAAAAAAAACACGCACACAAACACATTTTTCCCTTATCTTCATCTCACACATATTTTTTTTAACGTTATCATAATAATTAGTCCTCACGCTTCCGAATATCAACCAACTGAGCCCTCATACTCTGAGGTGTAACGTGCCCTCTTTTGCAAATGTATTTTTTTCCAAAATAAGCAGCCAGTGCGGCAACCAGTAGCACGATAGTCAGAATGATAATTTTATCCAAAGTTTTAGAGTCCACGACGCGAGGGGCTTTCACTGTCTCAGTTTGGCTGGCTTTTAGTGTTACATCATCAAGTTTAGCCTCTAATTCGTCTTCGGTCAATGTTTCTATGTTTTCTATGGTTTCGACAGTCATGACTGGCTTCGTCAAATCTGGGTTCTGCGCCTCGCTGGAGCTGTTTGTAGCATTAGCGGTATCCACCGACTCGTTTTTAGCTGCATCTGGGACCATTTCGATAACAACCGAAGATTCTGGTGCTGGTAGCTGATTTCTGCCTCTGAAGCGAGGTTTACCGACATTAATCCCTCCGATACCGATGCCTAATCCTCCACCAAAGGCCATGACTCTTTCCATCTCTCTGAAGATGGAATTCGAAAAAGCAAGCATATCTTGGAGTCGATCTTGAGCGTCATTTACTGCGCCTGGTGCGCTTTCTGAGGTCGTTATTTTCGGGTCTTTGGAATCTCCTGAGTACTCAACAGTGGTTGTATGTCGGACGCCATTTTGATCAACATACGAGGTAGTTTCGATGACTGTGCTTCGAATTATTGGTTTTCCTGGCGCTGCGATGACAAACGGGTCAGAGTTGTCTTGTAAGTCGAGACCTGAGCCGAGATTGACGACAATTTGTGAGTTAAGGGCGAGAAAAGCGCTTAGCAGAAAGGCAAGAGATAACAGGTTTTTCATCGACGTGTTCGCTTACAATTGCGAAATTGCTAATTAATTTATGAGAGTTTTTGAAATTGGTGAGATAGCTCTTTTTCGTTAGAAGCCGTTATCACAAGACTCAACTTACTGCGAAAAAGCTCAATTCCAGAGAAAGGGACGAATTGAGCCAGGATGCCATATCAATGGGTTACAGAAACCTTTGCTATATTGACTTAATAAGCAAATAATTTACGTAGTTCTAGCAGTTTGAGCAAACAATTACGTTGGAATTTCATTTTTCAGCTCGCATGTTTTGGGTTTTTTCTCTAGAGCAATACGAAAAGCAATGTGGGTGAGGCAATAGTGGTCTGTTGGATTATTCTTTCAAATCCGGTTATCATTTACATTTTTCAACATGTTTCGTCCTCAAGAAAGAGATTTTCAAAGCTTCCAAATATAAAATCCTGGTATTTAATCTCTCTCGCCATTCAGAAAAGGGGGAGCAATCCTTTTTTTTATCAAATCAATGCGAAGTAGTTGATTTAGCTTAATATTTTATCCTAGAAATTCACATTCAAAAGTATTATTGCTAAAGTTCTTCTTTTCATCATTCCAAAGCAGAATAAAGCATGGAAAGCCGAAATAGCAAACTGCGTTCTGGTGTCAACGATGTTGGGTATCTCATTCTCGGCTGTGGAGAAGTATTAGCTGGCGAAACCACTCGACAGGAACCTAAAGTGGAAGATTTAGCCCTTCAAATATCCTCAGAATCGAGTAGTTACAAAATACTCAAAGGAAGCCTCCAAATCGCGAAGCAACTGGACCGACTGGCCAGAGAGTACGGATACCGCATCGTATTGCATTCTAAATCAGCAAAAGGAACGAGCAACGTCCTGAAATCCTTAGGAAACGCGTGGGGGTCGCTCGGGAATTATAAAGCACAGCTGGAATTAACCACCCAAGCCCTTGAAATCAAACGAAGAGCCTATGGAAGATCATGAGAACGTCAGTACGACTCTCGTAAAACTAGCAGTTACATATAGAAACCTGGAGAATCATAAGAAAGAGCAGAATTGTTTATTTCAAGCTTTGGAGATCGCAGAGGGGAAGTTTGGAAAGAAACATGCGAAAGTAGGCAAAATTTTAACAGAATTGGATAATGCTTGGGGGTCTCTGGGAGATTTCAACAAGCAGAAAGACCTGCTAATTCGGGCCAAAGCTATCTTAGAAAAGCACTACGGCAGTGAGGGTTTAGAGGTCGCGACGGTGCTTGCGAACCTTGGAAATGCTTGTAGTTCTTTTAAAGGATAGGAAGAAGCAATAATATTATTAGAAAAAGCTCTAATGATCAAAGAGCATCTGCTTGGCAAAGATCATCCTCACACAGCTGTAACCCTAGTTAACCTTGGTGAAGCTTGGTTAGAAGCTAAGAAGGTGGATAATGCCTTAAAGTATCAAAAAAAGAGCCTATGAAATCCTTTTGAAAGGTTTCGGAGAAAACCATCCTTATACAAAATTAGCAGCGAGTCGAATGGAGTTCATTGCCCAGATTCAATAATAAAAATAAGTTATTTTCGATAAATAATCTTCGTTTACCCTCAAGACTTTAATTAAAGTCAATCAGAGGACATTTCTAGACCAACACAATATAAAATCGTGCTGCAATTGAAAATATTTTTTCTTTTTTGTATATCAATTCCATTGTTACTCAATATGCATTATCTATAAATATTGAACCGTAATTGAGACTGGCAAGGCTTACATCCTTGAATTTCTCGTTAATAAATTTCATTACCGCTAGGTTTGCGGGAAGTCTAACTTACATTCATTGCAGAGAAAATTGACTGTTGCATTTACATTAGAAGTTTCAAATGTCTAGCTTTTTCTCTTGAGGTAAATACACCATTAATTGAACTAACTGCCAAACATGCATATATTTACAAACAGCCATGACTTTAGATCAACTAGATACCTTTGATAATATTAGCAATTTGTCTTTCCCTAATATCGTCTAACGCGAAAATCGATCCAAAAATTGCTGTGAAAAAGGTCAAGCCCAACGTAAAAACAAACTGTTTTGTTGGGAAGAAAAACATGAACGGCAATTCCGAAAATGCGTTAAACTGATACGTCACGATAACAGCAACGACAATTCCCACCACCGTCCCGAGCACCGAGGCAGCCGTCGTCAAACTCACAGCTTCGAACACATAAATCTTGTTCATTTGCGTCTTATTCAGCCCGATTGCCCTCAACACACCATATTCCCATGAATTTTCCTTCACGTTAGAAACAAAAGACACCCATACCAAAAAGAACGAAAGAATTATCGAAACGACCGACACGATCTGATAAAACACCCCTATCACCATCAGCACCTGCTCTAGCTTCTCCAACGCGTCATTAGTATCGATAACGAAGCTATCCTGTCCCTTGATGAAATTGTTTAACCCGTCTCCAAGCTTAATTCTGTCTTCAACTGACAACGGCTTAGCAAAGTTAATCAGCAGGAATTTTTTCGGAATCCCATAGCTCGAATTCGTTGGGATCCGCCTCTGCAGATCCCGATACTGCCGCTCCTGATTTGCGTCTCGATCGAGTGCTTTGAATCGGTCCAGAGCGTACTTGAGGTCATCCATGGACGTCAACGCCAGCGACATATAACCGACTTGTCTATACCCTGAAAAATATTTTCCAGGGACTTTCGTTGACATCTGCCGAATTCTCACCAAGAATTTGATCCGATCAGCCTCAAGAGTCGCAAACGAGCTCGTATCAAACGAAAACGTGTATCTCAGTCCTTCAGCGACCATCAGTCTCATCGGTTTCAGCGCTTTCTCTTGCTCATAATCCCTCGGTCTGAATTCACTTGTTAACAGCCCATAGGAAGCAACACCTTCGTTATCATAGGTAAAATTGCAATTTTCTAGCCCCTGGCTTGAATACAACGCATGGACGGGGTCCTTCTGGCCAGTTATAGGAAGTTTTGGGTAATCAGTAACGCTGCGGTCGTACTCATTGGCCTGGAGGTACTTCTCATACACTCCCTCAAAGTAATTCGGTTCGACGGCATAGACTCGTATCGGGTACTTCGGCGACTGGGAAAGTGGACTTATCTTCGTGTTTTTCACCATAAAGAGCGTTTGGAGCTCGACACTGACAAAGGTATAGCCGCGGATATGATCCGGGTTGTATTTTTTATAGTATTCCATATATTCACGGATGCCTTGCTCATCGAGGTAATTCCTTTCCCAAGGCATGCTGGTGATCACCATATCCGATCCGAAATTCATCAGGAGATTGATTCTAATTGCTTCACCTTGAGTGGCGAAACTCGTGCTGCCAAATATTAAAAACGCGAGTGAAAGACTGAAAATCAAGGCAGTTTTCTGATTCCTGCGCCTGTGCCCCTCGAAATTCTTTTCGACGATGCTCTGTAAGTTTTTATCACTTCGATAGACTGAAGTTATTAATTTCAGCACTAGTCTTTCAGCAAACGGCTGGATGAGGTTGATCAAAAACACGAACCCGAGAATCATCATTAGGAGGATTGTATTTACGATTCCTAAGAAGATCCCGAGTTTTTTATTCATAAAGGAGAGCGGGCCGAAGTAGTACGTGGTAAACCCTGTCGCGGTTAGTATAATCGCGCCAACAAGCTGCACTGGTGAAAGCCCGAGATCCGTAAGTTTCACGATTTGGACGCTGATTTCATTGATGACTCTATGATACATGTCGAGAGAGTCTCGGAGAGTTTTTGACAAGGCGCGTTGGATAGGAATGATATTTGAAACTATTGGAATGATAATCGCGATTGAGACACCTGTAAGCAGGGCAGTAGGGTCAAGTGCGTAGCTCGTCGCTATCCCAGTAAACCCGAAGAGGAGGAACGTGACGAACGAATTCAGGACGAAACAGACGAGAAGACCTATAATCAGCCCGGGGACCGCATAGAAAAACGATTGCAGCGTCAGCAGACTGACTAGACTCCTTTGCTTGAACCCAAGAGCACGGAGCATACCAAATTCGTAGGTTTTCTCCTCCACGCTGGAGTTCATAAGCGCGTAGATCAAGAGACAGGCGACAATGATGAGAAGAAACAGCGAGTTGCCAAACATCGATTCAAAAAAAAGCTTGAGGAATGCGATAGGGACGTACGTCTCGGCGAGCTCGTTTTGAATAGAAACCGGGTAATCTTTCCCCAAATGCAAATAGATCTGATCACTGATCGTCCTGAGAGCTGGCTGGACCGTTTCCTGTGATTCGTAGATTTTTGTGCGATCTTTCAGCACAACGTGAACAAATAACGCAAAGTCCTTCAGGTCGTATGGAAAAGGCTGGGAAAAGCTGCTCGAGGAGTAAAAATCCTCGAGAGCGCTTAGGATTCCTTGATCCAGTGGGGTTCCAGCCGATTTATCCCTTCTTTTTAGGTTATTCATGAAAGAGCCCACAGCGGCGAAAAGGAGGTAGTTCTGGTCGATGACTATCACGTTACCTAAGCTACCAGCCCATTTTCCTTCAGTGGAATCTACCACAGCGGTCGTATTGTAGTCATGTTCAAAAACCAGCGCTGAAAGCAGCGTAGGAGCTGCTACCTCGATAAAAGACGTGAGATTGAATACTTTAGAA
>ENA-UOTZ01000041-UOTZ01000041.1-compost-metagenome-genome-assembly--contig:-NODE-41-length-82519-cov-7.366076_pt1 | contig 82519 bp, 54 predicted proteins | sample MGYA00238144_ERZ746983 | MGnify/ENA primary metagenome ERZ746983 (study PRJEB28759, sample SAMN06268863) | compost metagenome | isolation source: single cell | place: USA: California, Emeryville, Joint...
CGCAATCGATGATTAAACCTCCTTGTCTTATGATAATTTTGGCGTCACGCCACATATAGAAAAAGTTCTCCTTCCCTAGATGTAGTCAGAACTGTTGACATTCTACATGTCAATTCCAGCAAGAAAGTCCATCAAAAAATTTCCTTCCATTCTAGTATCCTCACCAGAAACAATTCGAAGAGGATTGAGCCGCCTCCTGCCTCCTAATTTCGTTGTATAGAAGGAAGTTTTCATAACCATAGATGATACTGTAGATGTCTAAAGCAAGTTAGCTTACTTTTGTGAATTTATGATCAACGAAAATATGTTCGCTTTTTCTTGGATATATACATATCATAGCTTTGATAAAAACATCTTTTAATTCGTTTCGTAATAACAATCAACATAATCGAATTCTTCTCTGCTGGTTGTGTTGGCTGTTGCAAGATTATCAAGACCAGCGATTGTAGGTAACCACATGAATCCCTGAGCCATAAATGAACATTGGAAAACGATCATCCGTAGTACCATCATGACTTACAAACAGGTCAATATTAAAATCTCCCTTTAACTGGGATACATGAGAAGTGAAATAATTTAACATTGAAGATCTTGCATAGGATCCTTGGCAATAAATCTATCCAACTCAGCTGATAAAATTTCGAACTCAGCAATTAAAAGCGAGCTACATGATTTACATCATTCCCAATCAGCATTCCTCGGAGGAGAAAGAGAATAATTTTTATCCCAATCGAAACAAACTCAGGAAGAGAGAGAGAATTACATCATTTTCATAAACAATAGCTCAAGAAATTTCATGTAGATGAAGGCTGGTGAAAGCAAATAAAAGGTCTTTACAGCCCTCAAGTACACTAACAATAGAAGAGAAGAAGAAAAAATTAATGCTAAAAAGTACCTTTTTTAAAATTTGAAACGTCAGTTTATACACTAAAGTTATCGAGCCACTAAAATTGGAGACATTCGATTTAAACAATTAACGCAAGCCTCTACAAGTGATTACCTTATGATTCTCTCCCACCTCATACGGCAAATTTTGGTAATTCATCTTGGGCAGTCCTCTTAAGTATGTAGTGGTTGATAAAGTGATAGAAATTTGCAATGCTTTTGAAATCACAAACTATTTGTTGATTAGAGTCTGCAATATTTCAAGTTTATTGATCAAAACTTCGTCGTATAGCTTAAGGATATCTAACCATCTTTGTAGCCATTTTTTTTTAGTAGATAAATTATCCTGAGAATTTATATCAAAGTTTTGATATGAACGCTCTGATGTGGTATAGTTTATTTCATCAATATATCGATAATCTCTTACGATCTTTGTGGAACACAATTAATCCGAATTATGTAGTCGAAGATTTTCTAAGCAGATGAGTTATCTCTAATGTTAATGTATTTCAAATAATCGTTGAATACGAACTCCATACCACAATACATTTCATAATAAATTTCTAAACAGACACTCAATATCAGGCATAAATATCACCGATACAAGAGATTGCATTTTTTTGACTAGAGTTTACCCTTTACTTTTCTCATCAAGATATATTGGACAATTACCAACATGTCTCCTTTGATTTTAATGGAGATAAAGAGGAAATTTGAAATGATGATAGATTTCTTGATGCTTTAATTGAAAATTCAAAAAAAAAATATATATTAATTATGACAAAACTTTTTATTCGTGTTTTGATATAATACTAGAAAATTAGTATTTCTTAGTAATTTAGCAATACTGCCCCTTCCATTTTGTTGGATATACTCCGTGAGATACAATTCAAAGTTAATTTCAGAAGGTTACTTCACAAACTTCTATTGAAACTCGCAATGGCAAAATTCAAAATCAGTTCTTTCTGCAGACTCGCTGACGATATTCAGCACAATCAAATTTATTGACAAATAAAAGAGGCTTCAGTAAGGTTGTCGTGCAAGATTCCGCTCAAAACAAATGTCAGTAATCTCATTTAGAATGGAATCTTCCTGCAATTTGAGGAGAATAATAAAGAAACTCTCAAAATGTCCTACATAAGATCTAAAGAAATCTTTATTCACCATTTATATGACCTTCTATAATAATTGCCATTAGCTGTATCTATATCGAGTAACTTTCCTTCATATACCTTATGGCTATGAAATTTGAAAATGACTTTCTTGATGATGCATTCTTGTTAAGATTCATGTACGATATATCAGAATCTGCTGCGCGAATTGAAATATAATCTTATCTATGACTTTACTGAGAACAAAAAGCATATTAATCATTTTTAATAAATAAACTAGCACTGCATTCGCTAGACTATTGTAATTTACGGCATTTTTATGCCTCTTCTTCTGTCTCACTCTTCTCACTGCTGATTATTACACCCATGGACAATTTTGTCCCTCAATTTCCTTCTTTACTTTTTGTTCTGACATTGTTCATAAACATATTAATAATATTAATTTAAGAAATTATCGTCTGAGACTCCCTCTCAGACTCTTTGAGCGGCCCTACCCCCAGTTTCTCTTCTCGCTTGCTCTTTGTCGTAAACAAACTTGAATCCAAGCTCGTTTTTCTGTTTCGTATCTCGTCCATCAGCTCATTTCTGCTAATAATCAGATTTTGCATGTAGTTTATTCCTTCATGCTTTTCTCGTTGGAGCCGCTCCTCTTTCCTTTTAATCTCAGACATGACATCATATTTCATCTTTTGAGCAGGGCCCACTACCCTGCCTGACCCATTGCTCATCTCTGGCGAGTATATCTGGAACATCGATTTCTCATTTCGATTAAAATTCGTGTAGACGTAATCGCGGAGACTTTTCGCTCGGGCTCTCTCAATGCTTTGGAGTTCAAGTTCCTCGTTTTCTTCATCGCTGTTTCCCATATCGACGAGGACTGCCCAATTCCAAGTGTTTTCAGACTGAGAGCAACTTGGAATGTGGGTGGCACTATTATACTTCCTTGGCGAAATGTTCAATTTTTCGAATTCTTGATCGTAACTAAGAACCCTTTTGATCACCAGGTCATTTATCTTTTCAGCTTGCTGTTTCATTGGTAAAACCTGAGTCTTAGGCATTTCAGTACTCAGATCGCTCTTTTGCGTGTTCAAGCTGTTCGTTTTTGGCTCGGTTTGGCTTTTTGTTACTTTTTTATTAGAAGGATCTCCGGTTGCTGCAGAGTCTCTTTGAATCCTTTCCTCCTCATTAGTGTTCAAATCGGATGAAGGCTTTCGACTTTCTTTCTCCGGAACCGATTTGACATTCCTGATGATTTCAAGTCCCACTTTCCCGACAATATCTCCATTCATGTTCATCCAATAGAACTCATAAGCTTCTGGATCTATTAAAGTTTCTATTGTCTTTCTTGCTGCTGAATAGCTCACAAAGCTAAGAATGCACAGCTTCGTCTTCTCCTTCAAATGAGGAAGGCCAATGACATCCTCTTCGGACCAGATTCGACAGAACGAGACGTCAATGATGCCTAAAATTGAAGTTGTGTTTTTTTAGTCTATCGAAGAAATAAAAATTATTTACGAGAACTATTTTCGAATAAATCTCTAATGTCGTGCTCTGTCATCGAAAGCGGTACATTAGGAATGATGTAAGTCCGATTATGGCAATTTCCCGATGGAGTAAGCTAAAACAAGTTTGGTGAATTCAAAACTCCTTGAAAACTTTCTTATTACTTGTTTCTTCAGGTTGTTCAGTAAGTTGTCGAATTTACTGGCCTCTCCCTTGTACAAAGGCCGATATTCCTCTAAAAATTTGCAGGCTTCTTCAGTTTTTCCTATCAAAAATTACAGCAACCCGCGTAAAGCAAAATATTTCTATACCTTGTTGGTGCAACACAGTTGCCAGGTCTTTTATTGCAGACTCCACTCGTTCATTGTTCTCAATTGAAATTTTATAATATTTAACGGCTTTATCCAAGTTTCTCTCGACATATTCAGCACGTTTTGCCTTGCTGTAAGCAGACGTTCCCTTTGGAATTGGAACTTCCCATTCACTTTTAGTTCTCAAATATTCTTCAATTTTTGTTTCGAGACTTGCCTTCAGTTCTTTTAGCGTTCTAAAAAAATAATTCAAAAAATGTCCATACAAATAATTTCGCGATTACATCGAATTTTCTTGATGATCGGCGTATTCAGGCATCCTGGGCTGGCCCTTTGGAGTATATGTTAACACTTTGCGTTCATGAAATTTTCGATTGGAGTAAGAATGATTCTGTCCTTTGTTTGCATAATATTGATTGGAGGCATATCGCTGATGTTTGGAGTCTGGCGTTGATCGATAATGTTCCATATTAGCGATAGTAACGAAATCCGGAGAGAATAAACTTATTATTATCTTTACTTAAACGGCTTTTAATTTTGTGAAGAGCAATAAATTCTATCTAAGGAATTTCTGTGTTATGCGGAGAAGCTTATAATGAATTCTCAAAGGTCAAAGTTTCGAACTGTGCTTTCACATCAGGAGACCTGAGAATGGCAAAACTAGCAGCTCAGTATGCCTTTTTTGGTGCTGGGAAGCTCGGAAAGTGAACCCTTTTTTAGGATGTGATTAAATGACGCATTTATACTACATATCACGCTATATTTTTTTTTTTGGCAAGTCGTAACAGAATTTAATTTACATGCACCTCAAAAGTGTTCTGGTCTGGGTCCCACTAAAAATGACGTAACATACGACGAATCCGACATGCGTCAAAATCGATACCTGAGTGAGAACTCGCATTTTAGTGCCATCGATCAATATGTTCACCCTCATCAAGAAGCTCCATCGAGTTAATTTTGCAGGGATTTATTAGAGTTTTCTTCCAATGATGGATACTGCAAAAGAAAATTTCTTGAATATCCTGGACAAAGTTTAGGCGTTTTCTCTTGGACTGAGACGTGACTAGTGGGTACACGTTAGGGCATGGTTTTAGCGAAGACCTGAATGAGCTTGATGAGTCTTGGGAAAAGTTTTTCACTTTTTGATGTTACTCTCTAATTTTAGGTTTATTTTGAGAATCCAAAACTAGCATTTTTCCCTTTTTGATTAATGTTCTAAGAAACATTACAATACGGTTTATGGCGTATTCCTTTGTAACCTGGAACTCGTTTCCATTACTTTCGAGGCTTATCATTAAGTGTGCTGCGAACCTCCATTAATAACTAACAGAGGTAAAAAATTCGAAACTAAGAAATTGTTAGCAAGGAATAATGTCTATTATGAATCGAAAGATCTTAGTAAGTAATGGATATGAGAATACCAGTATTAGAAAGAAAAGCTCTCTACTTGGCTTTACTTTGAAGAGCATACATCTTCTTAACACTTTTTCAAATCTTCGGAAAAATGACGTTGGTTATTTGAGCAGTATTTTCAACAGGATGGCTTACTCCACTGAGCTGCAAAATTCAACTCGGAACGCAATATTTTAGGGATATAACAAGGGAGAAGGGAGCATTCTGAATAATTTTAGCAGATATAGATATAAACATGTTCTATGCCATCAAGGTGTTTCCTCTTTAATTGGAGTTCTTGGTTTATAGTTCTTTAGCTTGAGTCATGCAAATCTCCTGGTATTTGCAGAAAGACAAATTTTTGTCTATATGATTTGAACTATCTTAATTATCATCTTCTTCTCTTGTCTTCTTTATGGAAATTTCTGTTCAAAGGTATTGAGCACAGAAATCGAGCAAGGAATTGCTGTCTGTTGTGGTTATGGACGCATTGTCAATAGGAAGTATTTTACACTACATTAAAGTATATGTACTTGAACCTCAACTAAATTACAAGCATTATTTGACCTATTCACGATTAAACTTTAGTAATCAAGATTCCTTAATGAAGATCAAAATTTAAATTAGATAATTAATAATTTAATAAAATTGTTTAGGTTTTCGGCTTCAGTAATAGACGGCTATTTGTTTTGTATCGGGCACCGCTCATCCTTATTGTTCTCGACACAATATATTCAAACCTATCTGCAAGAGACCTTTTAAGAGTAATGGTAGAAATGAACAACCATCATTCTGATTGAGAATTCTCTATTAAATGGGTTCTCAAGGAGTACACATCACTTATTAAATTTAAAATGAACAATTAACAAAGTTGCTACCGGTTTGAAGAGTGGACAACTTAAGAATTGAAAAACACGCTCTCAATTGAGGCTAAATCGCTTTTAATTAACTTTTTGATTTAATTTTTGACTTTTTTGGAGACCTCGAAATCAAGATTGATATTGAGCTTTTGGAGTGATAATTAATTCGCTACTTAATTATAGCATAAAAATGATAATTTTTTTCGTGTTCTAAAATTTTTTCTATGAGAGGTTGAATAAATTTTATATCTTCGCTTGCTTTACTACAATGCATATTGTATCGACAACATTCGACTCAAACATCGTTACTGTTTCTGACCCTACGAACGTCGGAGAAACAATTACATATCGGCCAAGATCCTTTGGTAACAAATTACCCCCATTAATCAATTCTATATTATACTATGCATTTATATATGAAGGAGGGAAATGGACCTATATAGAAAGCATCCCTTCCGCTCGATTGCTGCTCTCAGCTTCTTATAATCATGACACAAACGAAGCCACTCTTGATGTATTACATGTGAACAAGAAAATCCGATTAGTAAATCACCTTTACATACAAAGTAATATGGTTTCCTATTTGCCATATCACTAATGCTTTTTCGCTATTAGAGAATGATTGCGTTGGTGAGCTCAGATATAACCCGAAATTAAATCTCGCTGCATTTTTCCCCATCACAAATGTTTGTTGTTTCTATCTCATGAATTGCGAGAACATCGAGCTTGCTAAAAGGCTGAAATGGCCCGATTATTTTACTGGTTAGTTCTCTTGATTGTGGAGCTGATTTTTTGTAGGAAAAATTTCGAGTTTCGATTTCGATTCAATCGGAAAGAACGTTGTGTCAATGGATTATAATTCAAAAATGATAATTTCGAACGTGATCAGTGATGAGATATTATTAAAGCATGAGCCTTTTGGAAGAAGCGGTAACTTGCTGATTGAATAGAATTAAAGTCTGACTCATTTCATTAAAAGATGCCTGGCATAGATGCCGCTGGAATCCAGTGCCTTCAAGTCCGCTTATAGCTTGTAAATTCGACTGGAGCAAATTCAACATTTTTGATGCTGAGAAATCTACATTTGTGCTAAAGGATACGTTGGATCTCAGATGCAATTATGGTACTTCCTGGGGTTTTCAGGCTCATTATATTTGGATTTTGCCTAGTAAATATTTGGATTGATTGGAGAACGGATGATGATTTGGTCGCAATCGGCACTGAATCGCCTGCGATATATGATCACCGCAAGGGTGGTATCATAAAGAATCTAAAATCTACGGGCAAAGGTTGAATTGCTTTTCTGTTGATGCTTATCTTTGCTGCAGGTAATGTTGCTTCTATAAAATGGTCGCCGGATGGAAAGAGCTTGCTCGCAGGCTTGCAAGATGGGAAGGTCCATCTGATTGATTTTACCATTGATAAAAGCTTCGCTCAGGCAACTACGGCAGATAGCAGTAAGATTTTGTGAATAATTGGTTTTAATTTACGCATGACTAACTTAGAAAGCGCCAATTCAGTGTGTTTTCTGTAGATGAGTGGAGGTGCGATTTGAAGAGGATCTTAAATCTTCACGAAAAATGATCCCACAGAGTCTTACAATTTGGTTTTGAGCATTTACAATTTATGAAACATGATAATTCAATGCCACCATCAAATCACCTTAATGACATTAAATAATCCCAACACAATGCACTGTGTATAAATAAGTTACTTTCAATTGCTGATCGATTTATTGTAAACTGAGTTTTATGATTCTCCAGATAACCTTATAAATGTGACTGAATAAGTTATTTTCGTGTGCGGATTGTTACAAATAAGGGTTATATATCTGTGTTTTTCTTTTCTAACATTAATGAGTTTCTGAACTTATTCTTGAAGAGATTCAAAATCTTTAATCCAGCCTTCGAAAAGTTTATTATTTATATTTTCTTTTGAAATTTCCAAAAGCGGGAGCATAAAATTTTGTTTTACGAGAGAAAATTGAAAATTTGTTTTTTGAGTGCTTCCATATATGCCTCTTGATTTAGATATCCGAGTAGCTTGCTCCCATTTTTCTATTTGTAATATTTTGAGTACATGTAGGAAAGTCATCTTTTGATCTTGGTAACACAAAAAAAAGGTATAAGCATATGATTCAATCCTTTGGATTCTTAACTTTTTATCTCTGCTTTATAAACAAAAACTTTTTCCTCATATAACGAAATGAATAGTAGGCTAACGCTTGAACATTGTTTAAGCACAAATGAAAGAACGTATTTTGATCTCAACTGAAAAAGTTGATATTAGTAGATTATTACTCACAAATGGAGTTTATTTCTCTTTGGTAGCTAGCATGTTTCCTTATAATCCAAGTTCAGAAAATACTATAATCCTCTATAAATTCCTTTCAAAATACACTCTTGCTCTCTGATTTTTTTCATCTTCTCATAAAGAAAGGCAGGATTCGAGACTAACTTCTCCGGGTGCTCTGATTGTGTAATAAAAGCTAGCGCTAAGTATATAAATTGATAAATTGGACTCAAACCATGTGAATGATTGAAAAACAATTTTAGAGAGAGCCAGGATTTTTTATTTTCTCTCTAATACTCATCGTCATATTAGTGATTGACTTATAATTAAGCTCTGCTGTTATCTTCTTGGATTTATGCGAAAATAAGCCCAATTATTCTCAGAATCGATTTGAATAATTCTGTCGTAACACAAACTAATGTTTCAATAGTAGGTATAAAACTATCAAATTATCACTTATCCAGGCAGAGGACAGGATGCTTATCTGCTCGAAATTAATACTAGGTAAGTAGCTTTATCACATCAATTAATTTTAGATATTATAATTCTAAATTTCCATAGTTATTTCATAAGAATAGAAAAATTGTCCGAAAATTGTAATCGGTATCTAATGGGTGAAACTTGCGTATTCTGAGTATCTGTATTGAATCCATATCTTTCTAAATTGTTAGGTAATGGTACCGTCTTGATCCTTAAGTCCATCCTAAATTAGCTAAAAATGAACATTAATGGCTAAAACTTGTAATTGGTACACACACAAACTACATTTCTCAGCTATTTTTTTGTTTACTTCTGAATCAAAACTAACGATATTGTAAAGCTAACACGTATGTTTTAATGAGAACTTTCTCTCATTCAAACTCACAATTTTCAATAAAAATAGTTAGAATCGAGATAGACACGCACTTATTTATAAATCTAGTATAGACTCGAAAAATACTATCTCTTAATAGAAACCTTCGAATAAAACAAACAAACAACAACTTCTGAACCTCATTCATCGTACACAACTATATCCAAAAACCATTGCAATCACTAAAATTCGCTCTAAAACAGTCTAGCCGGAGTCAAATTCAACACTAACAGATGCATTACTGCGATATATTGATCTCCAATTAATCTATAGCATTACTGATATACTTTTAGTATTTTTACATCATCAGTCAAGTACGCGGAGTTTAGAATGAATACCATCACACTCATTATGATAAAAAATACATAACTCCTTCCCTCATATATAATCACCTTAATCTCCTTGATTTAGAAAAAGACATTAATTAAGTTCTGCATTGCAAAAGTTCAATGACCTGAACATTATAGCCAAACAAATATGGATTGAATTCAAAACAATTAGTTTATATATTACACAAAAAGCATGCAAGCACTACTGCCAGATTCTCAATCACCAGCAGGAGATTTTCTACTTGAATGCTTAACCAGCAAAAACGAACAAAATAGTATCTTAGTAAAAGCGTCATGGATTAGTCAATATTCAAATGAAGCTTTCCATCATTGCTTGTGGCAATTCCTCCTGCTGCTGAGCTTCTTCTTCTGGCCATTCTCATAATTATTTCATGATCTGAAGGGTCAACATGATCCTTGATAATACTAAAGAGCCAGACAGGCACCCAAGCTATTAAGCTCAATGCGATGATTTTCAACGCAAACATGCCATTTATCTTGCTGAGATCGACATTCACCAGGAAGATGTAAGTGAGCAAGTAGACAATCAGCGAAATAATAATCGAGATAATCATGACGCAAGTTACTTTATGAACCTATTCATTCGATGTAAGATATTTAGCTCACAAAGTATCGGTTACCTCTGTAAGAACGTTCAAATACTCAGAAATGATGAGCGCAGTGAACGTGACTGTGACTATGTGCAGATACGAGTCTTCAAAGAGGAACACTCCAAGGTACAATATAATGAAGGCCTAATTAGCCGCAAGATTATTTAATATAAGTCATTCGGACCCGTTCTAGTACCTGATACACGCTTTGGAAGACCCAAGCAAAGAACGTCTTCTGATTTAAGACTCTGCCTTTCTGAAGCGTTTTGTATAGTGGGGGATACATTAGAGCTCGTTCTAGATCAACGTCTTCGTCAAAAATCTAAGAGGAGTGTTAAACACACTTGATTAATGAGAGGGAAATTACCAGACTGAACACTGGAAGGACAGTGTAGAACGTGGCGTAGCCCAACATAAGCCATCCGCTGTAAACTGAAATCGAGACGTAGTAGAATGTCAGACTGAAGTAAACTTGAATGAGTGCGATGACCAGACCTCTGTGGAAAATGAACTGCGCCAGCATGGCTGATCGTTTGTATGCAAGTCTTCCATGCCACAAGAAGAGTTTATTTAATGCGTTAAACTTGAGGATGGAATAGTCCGCAGCCAATGCAGCCTGCTTGCCTTCCTTTCCTTCGATACCAATTCCCACATCAGCGACTTGAATCATACCTACGTCATTACCACCGTCACCGATACAACAGACTTTCAGCTTTGTGAGTCGTTTAATTCCCTCTGCAATCTGAGCTTTCTGTGTCGGAGAACATCTGCAGCATACCACCGCAGGTGCTTTGCATGCGATTGCATAAAAGGTTCCTTCAAGCTGTTCAATGGCAACAGCAAGCGTCGTTCCATCTATCACTAGCACGCAGTTGGGAGTAGCTTCGAATTTTCGTAGATGATGGCTAATTTCAAATGGGTCGATTAAATCTTTCATAATATAGAGCGTTTGTGATGCTGACTTGAGTCCTGCGCTGATCGCGATGCAAGTACCGGTCTCGACTTTATCACCGGTTAGCATCCATACCTTAATTCCTGCGTTTCTAAGCGTTTCGAGGGTGGCCACCACATCGTCTTGTAACTTATCTTCCACTCCAGTGACGCAGAGGAACTCCATGTCCTTTTCAAGCGACTGGATGACTTCCTGAGTTTTTTCTTCTCTATTGACGAGCAATTGTGTTGCTTTTTCGTATTTCTTTCTCCATTCTTCATACTCAGAACGAAGCAGGTATTTTTGCGAGAAAACAAGCGTTCGAAGACCTTCTCTGGCCAAAGACTCGCACTCGTCCAACAAGAATCCCTTTTGTTTGTCAGGAACGCGATCTTTCATCACGGTATCGGCGCCTTTGAGATAGAAGATGAGTCTGCCAGATTGTACATGCTCAAGAATGATTCCCATTCTCTTAGTTGAGCTGGAGAAGGGGAAATTTGCCAAGACTTTATAATCTTCCTTGCCTCCAGTAATGTTTGTGATGCTGATTGTTGCTTCATCTCTATAGACCAGGGTATAGCCCATCATTTCAGCAATTTGTACAAGAGCAACTTCGTCTGGACTTGAACCTTGGTACACTTTCTTACCATTATCGATCACAGGAGTCACATTATGACAAAGGCAGATTGCAGAGACAACGTCTCTGATAATTGTCTCTTTATCACGTCTGAAGAGCTTTTTAGTTCCAGCTGCTTCCTCGAGATTCGCAAACTTTGCAGAGTAATCTGCTAATGGACCATCGAATTTTTTGCACTGTCTGTCCAGTACAGATTTGATCTCATCAATCATCTCTTTTTCATAAGTTCCAAATTCGAAGGAGAGTTTCTTGAATATCATCTCGTTCTGAGTCAGCGTGCCGGTCTTATCAGTGAGCAAGAACTGAACCCGACCAAGCTCCTCTGGAATTGTCGAATTTCTTACCACAGTGCCCGGGATACCTTCGTCATGGTTGATCCTCCAAGAATAAACTAATTTCGCAAAGTCGAGGTTCACTCTCATACTTATAGGGATGATGGACGACAGCATCAACATGAACCGGGTGATGTTGACATACCACTTTCCTTCGAAACTATCAAGAGCGACGATCAGGACAGACAAGCTCAACAGTATAGCAAAAAGCAGTTTAGTCAGGCTATTCAACTCTAAGTCGAGTCTTCCGATTTTAGTTCTTGGCGTTCTTGAATTCATAATGATTCGCATTTCAGCTCCTGTATATATCACTAGAGCCAACACTTTCCCAGTGGTGAGCACGGTGCTTCCCCACATCGTATGCTCGAGACCCAATGGTTCTTTGATTTCCGCCTCATTGGTTTCAGGGTCTGCAGATTTTTCAAAAATACCCAAGAATTCGTAGATATTTTCAGTAGGTGGATTGGCAGTAATTGATGCTCCGTTGATATTGAGCAGAGTGTTATGGTGGTTGTAGTATTTCTGTGTAAAGCTCACTGCTTTCCTATATAGGGAATTAAATGTTAACTATCTTAGTTACTGAGCGTTTTTCAGTTACCTGACTTTCCAGTCTGTTTCACCGTCCAGTTGGTCAGTCTTGATGAATATTGAGCCATTAGGTTCGCTAAGGAGAGAGAGATAATTAAGCTAAGGCACATTATAAAATCAAGTTTACCTTGAATGCAAAAGAATGCAGTCAGCTGGAATTCTTTGGCCGCTTTCGATCTGGATAATGTGTCCAACTTTCAAATCTCTGCTTGGGACTGGTGTGAATCCACTTGGGGTCATCAAACTAAAACAATATTAACAAACTCTAACTTAGAGGCTCATTATACTTGTATTTCGTGCTGTTAGCTTCACGATCTTTTTTATAGCGGCTCAGGTCGTCGATTAATTCTTTTATCATGTCCAAAATCAGCACAAACACCAAAGGACCAACATTTGTGATAGTATATCCTAATATCCAACGTTTACATCTCCGAACCACTGATAAAGAGCTGTTTACCAACTTTGAGCGGTGGGTAGAATTGCGAAATTGCGACCAACAAGAAAAACATATTTGCGAAGTACTTGAACTCATTGTACAGGACCAATGGAATGAACGTCAACACTGAGTATTTCGTATTATCAATGGCGTTTTTCTTATTATTTGGTGGCTGAACGTTTGCTTTCGCCTCAAACGTGATTCGTCGTGGTTTGGTGTCTGGTTTCTTCGCGAAAAAAGATTTAAATCTTTTCCAGCAACCTTTCTTCTTCTCTGGCTGCTGTTTTAGAGCTACTCTGTTCTTTTCATCTTCTTCCACAGCTTTTTTAGACTAGAGATTTGAAAAGAGATTAGGACTTGTGATTAGTGACGCAAAATAATCACTTCTAATTCGATATCGTTTTGAAGCAAAGGGTCTTCTTCGTAAAACTGGTCAACTGGTTTCATTATTGGTACGCTGAAAAGATGCGAATGCTGAGATAGGAAGTCAGAGAGAAAGAAATTACTTGAACAGAAGTTAAGTTAGGATGACTGCTTGATAGGAACTAAATTAATTGTTAATCGGCCAAGCGACAAAGGCAAATTTTAGGAGAGGAAAAAAATAAAAAACGGCTACGAAAGTTTGATTCTCACTTGAGCAATACATCTAAATCCAATTGGAATTTTCAATGGGTTTGTTTGTAACTACTAAGGAAATAAATTAACTAGGTAACGACTAATTCTTGAGGTTCAATAGAATAACTTTCGCAGGAAGAGAACGGCTAAAATCGAGCTAATTTCAGTTCAGAATTTCGCTGCAAGCAATAGCAGTCATTATACTCATCGATGTGAAGAAACTGCTTCTATATGGCTTTCCTCACCGCAAAGCAACAAGCCAGCATGACATGGAATTGATGAAAGCTCGCATAGTTTAACTCTGCGATATCTCGGACTTTGCCAGTAGTTGTCTCTTTGTTGTTTCAGAAAAAGTTCGAAATATGCAGAAATTCAGATGCATTATAAATGAAAAAGATCAGTTTTTTTCTCTAAGCCAATAGTAAACTTGGCTTTTACCGAGCTAATTCTTTTTTTATTTACTGAGCTGAAAGGTATTTCTTTCATTATGAGAAAAAAAGAGAACGGTTCTCAGGAAATTTCTCTGAATGTGAGACAATATCCAAAAAAGTTTGTTAATCATTCTCTTCGTTCCAATTAATATCATTCTATTTCCAAAACCTTCCATTGCAGAAGACTCGAAAACTATCTTTGTGGGAGAGGTTACCTTTGCGATGCTCGATAAATCTGCAGGTGTAGGAGAGTTTAAAGATAATCCCAGCTAACTTAGTAACACGAAATAAATTCAAAGCTTGCCAAAATATAGCTTGATAATACTGGATTAAGACATTTACTGGGCATTGGAAATGAATGAGAAAAAATAGATATTTTCTATTCTTTTTTTCAGTGCAACCGGCACTTGTCTCCAACATCTGTTGCTTGACTGGCTCGAAATAAAATTATTTTACAAGTTAACTACCGAAAAGCCCCTACTTACTTCGGGTAAAACCACTATGCACTTCGGCAATCGGCGAGTCTATTGCAACGGATCGATCTTCATCGGCCTCTGGAACTGCGTGCCAATAGCCACCTTCCTCATGATTCTGGTCCCAACCAACCTTTTCCTCTTCATTGAGTAAATTTGCCATTCCTCAAGCCAGAGCTCTTATTCCACCAAATAGGCTGGTGTCTCCAACGGCTTATGGTCCCAAAATTTTCTTCCTCGGGCCTATTTTCCTCTTAGAGGTGTGTTCAGCTGTACTATTTATCAAAATAGCAGTCAGCGACCCTGGAATCGTTCTCAAGCCTCTCGATGACCCGGAAACGCCTCAAAATATACGTATTTACCTTTCTCTTGACTAATCGTTCATACTTCAAATAGTCTCGCAGCCCAAGCAGATCGTATATGAAAATAGATTATTCGTCCTAAAATATTGCAAAACTTGCAAATTTTACCGACCGTTGAGAACCTCCCACTGCAAAATCTGCAACGTCTGTATTGAGGAAATAGGTAATGTCTTTTTGAGTGTTTTGATCTGATGTAACGCAATTTAGATCATCATTGCTCATGGATTGGAAATTGCATCGGCAAGCTTAACCGAAAAGATTTTATTAAATTTTTGGTGTCTACGGTGCTACTGGCTGGTTTTGTGTTTATTTACTGCATTCTGAAACTGAAAAAGGCACATCAACAAGGCGGACTGCAACTCGTACTTGACGAAAACGCTTTTGAACTTCTCGCTGTTTGCTATTCTGGTATAATGCTTACAGGAACCTTCATCCTCCTACTGGTGCAATTTGGGCTCATTTGCAGGGGATTGACGAGCTATGAATGCGCCAAAAGGGCCTACAGAGAAACAGGAAATCCTTTCAACAAAGGTTGCTGGACAAATTTCAAAAACCTCTTAGCTGCTGTGCAACAACCTTCAAGAATAAAGATTCAGCACTACTTAAAACAGATCACCTCCCTTTAACTTTGAACTAGTGCAAATGAATAAAAAATGCTGATATACATTGTCTGGAATTTTTTAGATTAAAATTCATGTCGCCCCTAAGCTGCATAATATAACCTGTTAATCTCTGTCTATAACACTTTTGGCGCAGACTTTTTATTTTGAAATTTCGTTTACTAAGACAAGAACATCCAAAACTCGCTCTTTTGATGATCATTGAAAACGAACAATGCTTATTATTACTACACAGCAAGAAATGTTGACATCAAAATAATTGAATACTAACTACAGAGTCAAATAAATAAAAAGAGAACAATTCCCTTATCTACAGAATGGAAGACAAATCTTCTTTGTTAGCACTTTCGCGGTATTTCGTTTCTTCCATAAATGCCGAAGATTTCCGTTCTTCCGCCATCGCTTGGAAGTTTTGGAATTTTGAAATATAACTGTCATTCGTTATATCAAGCTTTGATGCAGAAGGATCTTTCTTTAATTGTCGATCCTCAACCATCGGTTTCTTTCCAGATTGCATGGGTTCTGTTGAAGTTATATCAATAATTTAAATCAAGAGCAAATAGTTTTAGTTACCTTTATCACTGTAGGCCCCAGATTGGAAATCAGCTGCTCCAATTTGCCTGTTACTTACAGATCCTTCTTCCTAATAGCAATAAAAAGAGATTAGTTTGACCCCAATCGATAATGGCAGGTGGTACCTTTTGACCGGACGAATCATAGTATTGGCTTTATTTCCCCGTGGATAAAAATAAGTTAGTTAGGATGAATAATAAGAGAAATTTATACAGGTGTATCGGATATACAGGCCACACGACGCCATCTCCAGCTGGTTTACCTATAATGAAAGAAAATTAACTAACGCAACGCGTGAATAATACCGGATATGATGTTTAACGGAATGAACCAGAGCCAATGGTTTCTTCCAAATATTTGAATGAAATTGTTGTAGCACCCTACGTTATACTATCAAATACCATTAAAGCACACCATGATGTGAAAGCTTATTACATCGATCACAGCGTTTTCATTGCGAAGAAACTCAAGATTCTCAATCGTTGTCCTGTTCTTTGTCACCAACCAGATATGAAAACGCAAAAATCGTGCAACGACTATCATCAGCAGCAGAGTCGCACTGTAGAGCAGAACTGCTGCATGTACTGACAGGTCTGGCACTCCCATCTCATTTTCCTGTAAGTTAACGCAAATTGATCAGAAAGCAACAATAATGGTGCATACTATTAATGTCCTCAAGCATCTGTAGAAGGTTGATCCGTGATAAATTGCAATTGAAAGCTGCAGGAGCAGTGTATATCCGAGAAACAGTAGGAAAAATTTGCGATTGTAGAATCCAATGCAATTGTTCAACCACGGACAATGATGATCCATGTTCAACACACAGCGGTTACAAGTCGAACAATGATGGCATCTTTCAGGCTTGAATGTATGACAGATCAGACAGTATCGTTTCCTCTTGTCATCTGGATCATCTAAGAAAAATCCCTTTGGAGGACTTGAATTCATTCCACTCTATTGAAACAATTACCCAATACGCAGGAACTCTGCCAGGATCTGTCAATATTGTATTTCCAAACGCAACAACTGCCAAAATAAAGAGCAAATGCGTCCAACCCATATAGACGTAGTCGATTATTCTTCCTGCAAAAACAGAAGAATGGAACAATGCATAATATTATCGCTTACTCTCGCTTAGCAGAACCGAATTAGGGTAGAGGAAATAGTAGTACATCAGAGCGCTGTAGACGATAATCATGAGCACGTAGAGGCTTCCAAACAATCTGAGATAGCTTGCTTTTCGGAGCATTGTAGATAGGTTTTTAAATAAATGATTGCTCGGTATTTTTGAATCCTAATATTTAATCAAGACAGTTGTAACTACAAAAATTTTTTTTTGATCAACGAGTAATTTTAAGCCATTTTATCCCTTGTTATGCAATTAATATTTAATATACAGACATAAGTAGCAGTAATTTCTTAACGAATAGAAGAGAACTGACTAATATCGGCACTTTTGAACTCTGGGAAGCATAACCCGTTACTGAACTTCCTATTTTTATGAAATAACAAAGTTATTAGATTAATTAAGAGGACTGAGCTTTTTTACTCTCTGGGTCCGAATACCTTGATCTGACGAATGTGGGTGTCCTTTCCAGAATGCTGGTTCTGGAGGATAGCGATCTGAATGTTCATTGTGTGAACGAATGGTCTAGAAAGAAAAGTTGATTAGGACTCAAATTTGCAAAAAAAATAGTGTACTTTTCAGATCCATCGAGAAGCTTTGTGCGCAGAGGGAAAATGTACCATCCTACAGGCTCTTTCAATTCAACTAAAAGGATTTCCTTTGCAATATAAAATTGAGGCTAATCTCAACAGGCCGAACGCTTACTCTGAGATCTTGGAGGTTAGTACCAGCTCTTATTGAGATTTTATTGGGAGTGTAACTTTCATCAGACTTAAAATCAAGGTAAATTGCTATTTCCTTAAGAAGGCAGAGAGCTTCAGTTTATTTGTTTCAGGAGGGATGATTACTTGGATTCTCATTTTCTTCAAAAACTGAATGTTTAGGAAATGTGGTTGAGCACCGTCAGATCTATGCCATTGTTGATGAGAGAATCATTAAGAGTAATCTTACTGCCAAAATGTAGTGAGGTTGTCATCACGGAGTTGGTCTACACCATTTCCGAGCTTAGCAGAGCTTAGACTCCAGACTGCCTCGTCTCCGATCTCTTTTCTGCTATTGTTTGGAGTAGGAGTGATCGATGTTTGGAAGTAAGCTAGTTGATTAGATGAGTGCTTGTGTACGGACTCAAAAACTCACCGGGAAGTTCGTTTGGTACCATTTATATTTAACAGCCTTTAAGATTATTTGATTTTTCAAATTGCTATAAATTCAAATTTCGAGAGTTGTCCGCAAATGTCGAGTATGATATCAATATTACTATTATACTCTGTTCTAAAAATGACTCATCCTAAGTTTATTAAATAATTGCTCGCTTATTGAAGTTGCCACAGACAGAATTCTCCTCAATGAGCGGATTACTTGAGAGAACATTACAAATGAAAATTTTATCATCCTTTAAAACAGAGACTTCGACATCCATTAAAGTAGTAAGACCAATTTTATTGAAATATTTTTCATAGAATATAGAATAGCCAGAAAATAATTGAAAGACTTGTACTTAATAATATTGAGTCGCTATTTTTTGTATATTCTTGCTACTGTTTCATAGAGGATTCTGAATCGAACAGAAGAATGAGTAAACGAGGATCAGCGCTATAAAAATAGCAATTAATGTAGAGGACAGAAAGTGAGCTTCTGACCACCTTGTGACATTTCTACAACTCAATGAATTGTAGTCTCATATCAATTTCAATTACCCATAAAATTTGTATACAAAAATTCCACTAGCAGAAAAACTAAGGGAAAAATACTAAATTTTTACTTATTGCATATTGACTATTTCCTTTTCTTTTCGACTCTCCCACTCAAACTTGAACTTTCATTGAAAGGCGAATCCATAGTTGAATTTTCACTAATGAAAAAGGAAATTTAATAAATCAGCTCAAAATAATCATAATGTTTTTCACTTCATCAGATTCAATAATCTATCTCCATCAGTCTTGTGTATCCTTTTCTTGTTTCTATCAACATTGCTATTTTTTGGAGGCAATTGCTGATATTGCTGCAAAACCTGCTGCTCTGCTGGCTCTTCACGTTCAAAAAACTAAACCCGAACAATTAACCGATTCATATTGCTTCACTTCTTTTACCTTTCTCCAACTCAAATTCTCTTTTTGCAGCGAAGCAACAGTTTCCGTAAGGGTAGTAACTTGCTTCATAAGCTCTCTCTGATCTTGATGCATAATTTTAATCTGATCTCGCAATGAATCAATCGTTGCCTTTAACTCTCTTATAAGAGCTCCTCCTTCTTCAGTGTGCTCCAAATGATGATAATTCGTGCCTTTCGGAGTCACCGTTGCGCTGTAAGGTTTCTCTGATCTAATTTTGGACTTTCCCTTTGTTGATTGAGGCTGAATGGAGTCATCAAATATGAAAACTTTGGGTGTTATCCTTCCGTACTCATACTTAGGATCATTTTGTGGGGTTTTGCTTAGAAATTTGTCCTCCTCAAAATTTAAAACATTAGTGCGTGGTTTTTCTACATTGCTAGGTGAGTTTGAATCAAAGTTGTTGCTAGTGTTTAACGAAGGACTCAAACGCTGCTTTGTGAGAAGCTTGAGGAAACTCTTAGCTTCTTCAGGAGTCATCTTTTTATTGATATTAAGCTTGCTATTCGAATCAGCATGAGGCGATTGTCCTTCCGCTAAAAATAAGCTGGTTGGTGTGTTCTTTTGTATTTGATGCGTAACTTTTGGACTTGAATTAAGACTGCTTCTGCCACTTCCTAAGGGTGAGGCTCTCTGCTCACTTTCTTGGTGAAAATGGGATCGTTTGCCGCTCTGGTTTCTATTGCTGAATTGAGTTCCGAATATCCCATCATTTAAACTATTTGTGCGTGTATGTGTCTCCTTGGAGCTCACTGACATCTTATCTGATTTGAAATCCGAGCTTTCAATTGATTGTTGCCTTTCGTGAATAGTATTCAGTCCAGTCAAGTTGTTCACAGTCTCAGCATCGATCTTTTTCGGCTGCTGGTTTTCCATTGAGTTCACTTTTGCTGCCATAGATCCTGATAAATTGCGTCTTTTAATAATTGATAGTGGGCCCGAATCGTTTTTAGGGTATCTCGGTACGATGTACCCAGTTGATTTGGGGACCTCTTCGATGTCCTCAACGATAATATGTTTCTCAGTTGCTATTTTTGTTGAAGCTTCAACCGCTTTTTGAGTTCGTTCTAGGTTGGTGGTGGTATGCGGCTGAACGATTTCGTGAGCTGAGGTGAACTGGTCTCCTGAGGAGACATTCAGCATTCCTGGAATGTCATAAGTATAAGATGATTTCGTTCGGCGGTGATGAGTCTGGTGCTTGGTTTTATGTGCCATTTGTGGTTCTGATGCGTCTGAAATTTAAAAGACGTCGCGAGTAATCTTCAAATATATTTAATTCTGAAAATCACATGTGATAGCTGACAAAAGCCCTGCACTGTAATATTTGAATTAAGATGAATTACTAAACTTTTCTCAATTTATATTGAGCAAGCGAAGTACAGAAGAAAAGAACTGATACTTGAAAGCCTCATACACTCTTTCGTTGGGAAAAAATTGGCCTATCAGAACACATTTTTTCGTAAAAGATGAGAAAATTAAAAAGAGGCTACTAAGCATGCCTAGCTTGCTATGATGGGAAAATCATCAGAGCTTTTTACAATCTGACTGCAAGAGGGTTACGATAAAAGTCCATTTTAGACGCTTTGATTTTCGAATTTTAAAGCAGTTGCACTTTCTAATTGCGTTAAAAAAAGCGCAATGTAACCCTAAATATTGGTTCTCACCTACCACAAAATAGCAATAAAATTTTGAAGGAGGGATGACATTAGCAATATTGTGATAGTATGCCTACCAATTTTTACCCTTGTGACACTTTTTTTTTAGAGAATGTCACAAAGTAACCAGTTCCTCAAGGTATAGTATTTTATAGTCTGTATGATGAGAAGGTTGGGAAATGTGAAGGAAGGTGCAGTTTTGAAACACTCAACAACAATACTGATAGAGGACTATAATATATATTATTAATGGGATAAGTTGTATTTTATGCATGATTTACTATTCTGAAGGTTGTAGATAAGATGCTGAGCTTCTCACAAGCCTTTCAGGCTTTAGAGCCGCTTGAGGAAGGAGGCTCAATCAGATTCGCTGTGTTCGGTTTTTTAATGAGCATCAATAATAATAAATTATTGCTGATTTCCACATGTATCACATGAAAAAACTGTGTTTAAAAAATGACGAGAAAGCTCTATACAATAATTGTATATTAAATAATTCCATATCACCTTTTTTTGGCATAAGAAGCTAGACCTCAAAAACTCAGGGTTTCATAAAATACCATTTTCTGGCTCTACCTATTTCAAAGACATTTTTTGCTGTTAATAATTTAGTTATGCCTGAACGCTTTTAGACCTACCCAATTTTTGTAAATGAAAATGAAAAATATTGGGTAAAGAAGCGGGAGCATGGCGCAATAGTAATAATCTTCCTGCATGAAATCAATGATTGGGTGTCCAGTCTTCGGCACCATTTTCGCCCCAAACATCCAGAAAGCTAAAACCACGAAGAGAATCATTGCGAACACAACAATTCCAAAGCCCCACATTATGGTTTGTTGTGTGTCTTGATATTTATTGCTGGTCAAGAAATCAGGACTTGTTTGTGTTGGATATATAACTTTATACAATCTCTTTTGGCTGGTTAAGCGTTGTGATCGTTGACTATTGGTTTCAGCATGGCAGTGATCTGGCATATCCATTTGGGTTGGCAAATTCTGAACCAAGTGTGAATTAATGATGAGCCTTGCGTTGTTTGAATCTCTTGGGAGTGAATGAATCAATATGTTAGAATTTGTAAAAGAGGGATTGAATTCTTTGAAAAGTGTGAAGTTAGGGTCCTCCAAACTGGGAGTGTCTGTCATTTGTGTGAGATCGTTTGCTTCCCTGGCTTGCATCAGTTGAGTTTCTATCATAAGATATGGATTTTCGGCTTAATCTTTTTAAGCTGCAGAACTAATTTCTGTAAATGATAACCTAAGGATACCGTAAATTAAAATTGAGCATTTTATTTGAGCTCAGATACTTCAATTTTGAAAAGGCCATTTGAAAAGACAGAGTATATTCGTCATGATAATGTAGATGCTCCACCATGAGAATGATTTTTGTTTAATAAATTTTTGGTCTTTTGAAGGTTTACTCATTGTTGTTGGAAAAGTAAGAACAAATAATTTCAAAAGGACGGAAATTTTTGCTTTGGAATGGAATTTCATAGTGTTGAAGGGAATATGCTTAATAGACATTAGAAAAGCCACAGCTATTTAGATAGTGCTTAGAATCGTTAGCAATGATTTGTTTCAAAGCCTATACAGTGGTATGATTGGATGAAAACCGAATTCACATTCGGTTGTTTGTTGAAAACTGATTGAGAGAGAGTATCTCTCTATATAAATTTGTGATTACACAAAAGCACTCTGTTTTGTTCATTTTTGGATGGCTGAATGGATTTCCTTCAACAAACTCATTAGACCGAACACTCGTAATCGTACTCCTAATATTTCATTTAAGAATGACTGGCAGCAAATCAATTTTCATTTTAGTCAAACATGAACCATCGAGACTTTTCATCTTCTTTTATATTTACTCTAGCGCTGTATTTCTTTTAGTGTGTTTTTTTTTATCAAAAGGTAATAAAGTGTACTTATCTGATTCGAGTTAGAATTAGCAAATTAATGTGGAATCTATTCAGATGCTGTCAAAAATAAGAAAAAATTCTGTTTGTTTGTGTGGAATTAAATACTATCTTTCAGTTTAAATTGGGTGTCTTGTTTGCACAGAGTAGTTGAGAATCAATTACAATGTCATGAGTTAAGTTATCTAATTCCTTGAGGAATCTTAATTATCGGTTGTTTTAGATCAAAGTTATACATCTTTACATCCAGCATCGAACTGAGTCACTAGAGCTATAAACTTTTCTCATACCAAGTACAAATTATTCTGTCAAAAAGTTACCGTAGATTAACAATACTGTGCTAGAAAGTGTTGATCAAAACGCTTTTGATTACCAGGACCTGAATTTTTGGAGATATGTTCCAAAAAAAAAAACTTTACCAATTATTCCAAAACAATTACTCTGTATTTTTCTATATTGCTCTGAAGGCGAAAATATACCTCTGACTGTTGCGAGTGAATTTATCTAAGAGAATCTTATATTGCTGCAAATTACCATTACTAAATACACAAGGAGAAAATTTTCACTCAAATTCGAAATTTAATTTTCAATAAATAATTATAATTATCAAAAACTGAAGTTTCTATAAAGAGTGTAAAATTTCAGCTACAGTGTAATTGTGCTGTTGACAGGAATTCCTCAATTTTTTTAAATGTTGAATCTTAAGCATTGGGAAGGAAGACTTTCAATGTTGCGCGCTGAAAAGACCCAAAAATTAGAAAGTGGGGAAATTTTGTTAAAGTACTTACATGTAATGCCCCTTGGGTTTGACGACCTGATGATAAGTGTTGATCCCTTTCACATATACAGTTAGGCTTTTAAAATTCATTTCAGATGAAATAACCAGGAAAAGAGGAGAAAAAACAAGTCTTAAATCTTCTTATAATTAATCAATTTAGAGAAAGCAATGCTACAAGGTTGTACGGCCTAATCTAAAGACACTAATACCGAAAACACGCGTTGCTGTTGTGGGGTGAAAAACCATGGAAAAGGCTACTTATTAGTAATGATGATGTCTTCGGTGATGCAAAAATTTATTGCATTGATGAGAGGAATGCGACTGGTATGAAGTATGTAAATTTCAACGTCGCCGGTCGCCTCTGTTTCAAATGACATTTTCGGAAGTTATGGGGAAAGAAAGACTGATATTAATTTCTTTACTCAAACTATGATCGGTATTCCTCAGATGCATTTTGTATAGTTGTTTCTTGATGATTTCCGTTTTCATTGCCTACATCATTAAAACTCAAATCTTTTGAATAGATCCTAGTTAGATGCCAATTGTACATATCACAACCAAAAAATGTTTAATTTATTCATTTAACAAGAATTCACAATTATGATGGAAAAGTTTAATTAATTCAAGAAGTATGTATAAGTTTCCCCTTCCAGGAAATTTAGTGATGTAGACGAATTTAAGAGGAATCTAGAACTATTAATGCTTTTGTAGGGATATTTATCTTGCATTGGGGTCAATTCAGTCTTTCTCTTCATGAAACTGAAGAGTGCAAAACCAACAACATCAAGAAGGAATACGAGTAAATACCACAAAGCGCGTTTCGAAATCAACACAAAAACCTCAAGCCCAAAGCCATGATGCAGCACCATTTGACCGAGCAGTAGGTTTGAGGATGATTAACCCTCAAAACATAATGATTTTCTCAAAGTTGTTGCAACATGCCCATTTGTTATTTGCTAATGGACTTCATAAAAAAAAAATAAAAAACACGAATTGTAACAAGGGATGAAACAGCTATTGAAAGGTTTGGATAAGTTTGTAATCACAAAAGGCAAGAAAAACTCACTCTGAATCCATTTTTGTAAACTCTCTTTTGAATTAGTACTAAAAAAGGGAGAATTCCTCAAAAGACTTTACCATATTTAAGGATTCTTTGGCCGATTCTAATGTTGTCAGTTTGCATTCTGCAAAGGATGGATTAAAGTCATGATGTCTCCACGAACAACCGACAAGCGCTTCCGAGTGTTGCAAGCTAAACCTCTGCAAGACTTGAAAGCCTTCTACTACGGACCATTGAACAAAGATAACAGCCATAACTTCCTAGCAGACTGGAAGGGAATTAGTATTCTGATAATTCCAATGCAAGTTATAGACCAGAAGAATTTCAAGTTTTCATTCGTTTTCGACAGTAGCAACAGTAGTAGATGGTTGTTGGAACTTTAGAGAGCGCTCTTTTGAACAAATTATCCTCAAAGGTAGCAAATAAAGCATTTTATGGAAAATTGAAAGCCTGTGAATATCCGTTAATTGACTACCTTCTCATAACGACTTACCCTATCTCTTTGTTTTTCAATAATTTTTATCCTACAAAAATGCCTTTTGTCAGTTTTGCGCTAAACATTAGACACCACTTTCCCCTACAAGCCAAAAGTCTGCACCAAACTCTCTGAACTTCATTGTGCGTATCCCATATGATTAAACTTAATCCAAAAAATTCACCATTTAATTCAAATGCAACAAAAACTTTACAAATCTGTTGAGAATATCATATTGTCGCTTATTTTCGAAAGGAATTTTATGTTCGATTCTCATTCCGATGTCTAGCTCTTCTGTGGCAGATAAATCCATAAACATCTCTTGGTTCTTTGAAAAAGAGATTTGAAATCATAAACTTCTATTCACGGAGGAGATGCTACTTGATATCCATATTTAGATCCCTCAAAAGTAAAGAATTTGCAGAGAAAATATGTTTTTTCCAGCAGAATAACGCATCCGATTTCATCATATGAGTTATATTCAACCTGAAGCATCATGTTATTCCTTTTGCAAAACAACCCTTTCGAAAAGCATTTTTCCTTCTTCGCTGACTGCTGCAAAAAAATCTTAGGAGATAATTATCGCCTAATATGCTTTTTTCATTTGGGTTTTCCAGATACGTTTGTGCAAAACGACTTTTTGATTTACTACAGGGTTCTATTATTCTAAATCAAAGGAACGCAACTTGAATAAAACTTTGATTTTAAAAAAAGCGCTTGTATAATGAAGTCCAACTTTACAAGGGACAATGTATTTCGTGACGAACTCAGCTAACATCAAGAGTATTGAAGGAATGGCACTGCTACACAAAAGGAAAACTCATCCACTGATGGCCGTTAACGTTCCTCCGAAAGTTTAAACAGAATAATTTTATTCGTTTTGAAAAACGGCAGAGCTTGTACAACCGATTATAAATAGCAATGGGAAAGGTTGATTTTATAATTCTAAGAAATTACACGACATAAATGAAGGTCCAAACCGTTGCCATCCTCTTCTTCGCTCTCTTCTTGGTAATTTCCTCTTGTTTTCATCTATCAACTCTACTTGCCATAGGTCGCTGCCAGTGGTAGCAGACATCTCAAGATGTATAAACTCCGATCCCTTGTTGGCCTCAGTCAAGACTCCACAGAAACCGAAACAACCAACACCACCACTACTAATACCACCACCACTGAAACTAATGCCACTGCAACTGGAAACGCAACCACAACCACCAACACAACTACTGTTGAAGGAGAAAGCACTGAAACAACCGAAGAAACAACCACTGAAACTGAAACCGAAGAAGAAGCAGAGTCACAAATCGACGAATCAGTTGCTGCTGCTGGAGATGAGATCACCTCTTATTCATTCACTATTCCAGTAGCCCAAGAAGAAGAAGCTGAGGCAGCTGCTGAAATCACCAGTGAAGAAACAACCGAAGTTACCAGTGAAGAAACCACTGAAGTCGCCTCAACAAACACCACCACAACAAACACAACAACTACCACAAACACCACCACCAACGCCACCGCTACTTTCTAAAGTAGATCACAATAGCCTATATTGAGTGAAGTCAAGACTCTGCAAGGTTATAACGGGCTGTACTCGCTTGTAAAACAGTGACAGACCGTGACTCTCATAAAAGAGTAGACAACCGATCTTATATTCCTTTACAAAAATATTGATTAAGATTCATTCGCTAATAAGTTGTAAACAAATATAAAGGAACTTTACATTGTTGCTATTCTTTGAAATGAGAGAAAATTTCGATCACAATAAATCTCTTTAGGTAAGAGTAAGAAGATGGTGATTTGAGTTTAGGAATAAGTTTGCAAGGTAGAAATATAATTGCTATCACGTAGCTAATAACCGGACTAAATTGTGTAGAGGGATCAATTGCTCGTTGCTAGCCATTTTTCATAGGAGAATAAGTAGATGCTTGGGGGTGAAACGTGGGTGGTTTTACTTTATTTATCAAAGAAATTAACTTTTAGAACTGTCTGCAGTTGTCTGTGTAGATATCAACTGCAGAAACAAATTTCATGTTGCTTGGAGGAAACAAAAAGGCATACCTGCCCTTCGTTGAGCTCTAATTGTCTTTTCCAGACATCTTCCTTTCAAGAGAAAGAATATATTATATAAGAACCAAAAAGTTAAATATTGGTTGGATCTTAAATGCCAGGCGATGAAAAATTGATTTGTGAGTGCAGACGTGCCATGGTCTGGGCAATTCTTGTCTTCTTCTCATATTTTTGCTGTTGGTAGTTAGTTAGTGTGAAATCCAGTTCTCAATGTTTAGGTAAGAGATTATGCTATCACCAAATTGGCTATTCCTAAATTGCATCATAATTTAACTGCTTGTGACAGAAACCTTAGCAGACATCTTTTTATGAGAATCTATAAGACCAAAGCTCACTCGATTTTGACCGGTAGGTGCAATTCAAATCAAAAATAAATTTGGAATGAAATTGGATTTTGAGAAACCACAATTAGATGGATACATTCAGTTTAATTGTCTTTATTTAGCGAAGAAAGCAAGCGTCAACAAATATTTCTTTAGCTTCTATCCGCACACCAATACATTTCATTGATTTATTTTCATTGTTCCCCTCGCCTATGAAGTTTAAAAGCTGATTATCATCATCTACTAATTACTCAGCTTCCACAGTAACATTTGGTTCATTTCAAATCAGGAATTAGCTTCGTTAGCCTTTATAGGTCCAGCAAATCATCCATAATTTTAGATGCCACGCCCACTCTTATCACAATCCTGTGATCAGGTCTGCGTCCCTCAGATGTTTTGATTGTTTTTTGTTTTGGTACATTTGAACCCGTCTACACCCTGGTTATGATTTTTAAGGCTACTCTGCTCATTAGCGATCGAGAAAATGTCTACTAATGTTCTCATGATACCTTATCTAATAACTCATATCAGCTAGGTAATTCGTATTTTTGTTCACCGATGCCATATTGGACAATTTGCTGAAATAAAGCACTTTCATTTTTCAGTTTATAATCAAAATTTTATAATCACATCAGAGTTAGAACATGGGCACATTCACAATTACTGAGAGAAATGAGGGAAGCATGCTTGAAGCAGATGATTCTCTTGAACAACTTCACAGGCTACCACGATCCTCCCACGCAAGTCCCCACTACTTTGAAGTTGCCTCTGGACAAAGACATCTTTTGATGGTCTTCGATTTTCGAAGATCACCAATAAATCGTGATGGCAATATCATCCTCACAGGAAGAGCGCTTTCGACTGGCTTGCTTAAGCCACTCCATGTCACTTCGACTATCTGATATTAACTTTTCTGAATTCCTTTATTACTAACGATTTTTTTTTGCTCTTCCTACTGAATATGCAATACGATGCCTTTCTCGCCTCCTTGGGTTTCAAAACTTTCAAACTTGCTAATCTCTCTTCTCCAAGCCAAGGTAAGAAAATCTAACTTCCCTCCAGTTTTAGGAAATACTCGTTAATCTTCAGGAATTATCATATAGACTATATTTGTATTCAATATGATCTTGGTAGGTACAAAGAAAGCATCCATCAAACACAATAAACTAAACAGAATTACAGAGCATATAGAGATATTCAAAAGATATAGATTGTAGCTCGCACATCACAGATTCCTGCTTTTTCATTATGAGGTCCAAGTTAATCTCGAAGCGAAAAGTTCAGACTAGCTTCACTGGAGGGGGATTCATATTTTCTCTGGAAAAGGAACCGCTTCTGTGTTGACGTCTATTTTGACTTACTAATCGAGAACATATCTCAATGAATGAGCAAATCGTGTGATGATTAATTAGCTCCTGCTACAGTGACTATTGGTGTAGGCAGCTTCGTTAAGTTCTGTGGGGTAGGTAACGACTCAAACGACAAGCAAAGAAAGTTAGAGGTTTGGAAGTTAAAATGAGATTACCTTGACATTATTAAAAGTATGACTTCAGAATCGAAGGTTTTCTATATTCTGTGATATGGACTTTTCGTTTGGAATTGTATATTAATTATTTTATTCTGCAGGTCACTTTGGGAATATACACACACAAACTTACATGAGTAGTTAGAGGCTCCTTTTGTTTGCTATGAACTGACGCCGACACATATTCTATCAGCTTACAAATAGACGTTTATATAGTATTTTAGAATTAAAGCGTTCCCTGTTGGTGTCATGCTCTGGAATAAGCATGAATAATTACGACGGTACTTGCAATTCCCATCACAGTATATAGCTCCTTAAAATTGACTTTGAGAGGCTTCGAGAGATTTAGTTAGTTCACTTTGAGTCAACTCCCCTTAACAGGTAGGAGATCTTGCATTCCTAAGTCCATATCAATCAGCTTAACAAAGAGGACAATTCCCTCAGTAATTGGCTGCTTTCTAAGCAAACTAGATATGATGTCGAATTTCTTTGTTCAGTTAAGCTTTGATATGATATGATATTCATCCATATCAAAAGCAAAACTATGGTGGATTACAATTCCAACTACATTATACCGAGGCCTACTCTATCAATCCTACAAATAGCACTTCAAACTCAAGAGAGATTATCCCTTTCTCAGCAATATTTTTATTATCTCATCTAATTCCTATCTAATTTTCTATTTGCAGATGGCGTGATTTCCAAAAACCTATTGTCTTTGGTAAAATAACTCAATAATTATAGAAGAGCAAGCAATTACCAAATAGGTGATCCTTGATTAGAAAATTGAAGGTCCTGCGTCAAAATCCTCGAATTCCTTGCCACGATTTCACCCAACCCAGGCAATCTGATGTCCCTTGAGCGTCCTATGGTTTCAAATTCATCAAAAGCGCTGCATGCTCTCTCTCTCACTTCTTCCCGAACTGTTTCGCTAATTTGCTCGAACCTCTTCGTGATTTTATTATTTTATTATAAAAGCACTTTGAGTTTCTCATAAAATTGTTATGAGAAAAACCTATTAGAAGTTTACTTTAAGGATGAATTCGTGGAAAACTCAATGAGTCAGTTAAACTGAGCTAGTCGAAATGAACTTGACGATAATTTATTTCACATACTTTGTATATTTTTCACAATGCATTTTAATTATGCCCCATTGTTAAAACATATTTCTTGTTCAATCACCCTATTTTCGCAACTCACCTTTTTCAAATTCTGAAATAAATTTAGAATTAAAAGTCAGATTTAGCATCCATGTCGACGATTTTCTGTCTTGAGAATGATTTTGACTTCAGGGAACGCATGCTGAAGGACATATTTTTATTCAGAGAGAAGGAGTATCAATGAAATTCCGTTTAATTTATCACTTAGAACTTGATTTTAGCCTAATATGGATGATATTCAATCAAAGTATTAGTTTGGCATTATTAGTTTAATTCAATCTTCACAAGATTCGATTCATTATATCACAGAGCAATTTCTTGTGCGATGGAGCTGATTAGGAATTCTGAAAGTTGATTCATTTCCTTAACTCAATCATTCTGCTCACTGAAAAATATCTTCGGAGACCGATAATATGGAAATCAATAACAAATGAAAAGGAAATTTATTAATTTTGATGCACTCAAATTGTGGAAATGTTATTGATTAAGATACAAGATTTTCTCAAAAATAAGAATTTGAAGACCCCTCTTCGTTCTTTTCTCATGAAAAGGATTTTGATTTTTGATATGAAACTCCTTAGCTGACTGAAAGAGCTGCATTTTGTAGACTTTATAGAAGTGAAAGGTCCTTGAAAAGTGGATATTTGGATTTAGATTCGGCCTCTGTAAATCCTAAGGTAGTTGTTAAAATTGACCTTTATGCATTTGCAGTGCAACTTTACCTTCGATTGGATCATTTATGTACTGGACTTCGAGGCCTAAAGATTCATAACGAATTAAGGCTCTTACTCTCTCGAAATAAAGGAAGCCAAAACGGACGCAAAATTGAAAGTAAATTGTTGCCAAGACTATTTAATGAGGAAACACTATCAGTTTTTCTCGTAATAGTTTAACAAAACTACCACCAACATTCACTCCAAGCGAAAGAATGGAAGAATTAATTGAAATTAGATTTTAAAACATACATTTCCATTGGATTTTCTTTTCTGTATAAACGAAGAAGAAGTAAAGACTGTTAGTATGTCTTTGCAATCAAAAGCTTCATAAGACCAACTCTAGAGCATTTATTGCATTTCAAAGAGCATTGCATTCCCTTTTTTTCACTCTCACTAGATATGATGTAATTGAATTTTAAAAAAAAATTCCTCTGGTTCTTTTGTTGCCTGAGACGGGATAGGATCTTGTTTGGAATATATAGACACCATACGAGATAGAGATCATCAATAACTCAATTGCGACTCGAAACTTTTCAAGAAATTATAACAAAGTTCTTGAAAAATTGGTTTCGTAGAGAATCCGGTGATTCTAGATTTATTTTGAGTTAGATATCCATTTACTTTGAGGCTTTGCTTATCGGCGATAGCTAGCGGAAGGTATTTTAAAATCCAATTCTAAACCTCTCTCGTTTTATCCGTTATTCAAATGCAAGTTCACTGAGAAAAATTCAAATTTTTCAAATTTTACGAATAATTCTACTACTGAACTTTACTATCGTTCAGGTTAAGTTAAAAATTATATCCCTATAAGAGAGAAAAAAGGCTATCCAAAGAGCCTTTGCTGTGAGGTCAAGCAGTTGTGATGGGTTTGCCATCAGAGTTTGCCTACTTTCATCGATGAATATGCCATTCTAGTGAGTTCGGATTCTAAAAAGCAGTAGTTCTCACAATTTGAAATCATTTTTGGTTTTAAGGAAACTTTGAACCTAAAAAGTTGTCCATGATTCAGAGAAATCCATAGTACGAGAATCTTAGAAAAAGATAATGAATAATGATACTGTTCTTCGGATTCTCAGCCCGAAAATGTGCCACCAATTGCTCTTTTTAATCTACAAGCTGAGATAAGTCATTGCGTTCTCGTCAATGACCACGATCAGAATAAAATCAAAACTGCTATACATAGATAATCTTCGAATACTTGAGAGAGAGAGGACAAGAGAGACCTGTAATTTTCAGGTCTGTAGATTGCCAAAGAAAATTTATTTCACTCTTTGTAAATTTCAACGGTTCGTTCACATTCACGAATAAGAAAAACTAAGAAGCTCATGCTGAATTATGGCCCTTTCACATATATTACGAGTGATTCCTTTCCTTCTGGACTTGAAGGTTACAGATACCGAGAATTTAGTCTCAATACAATGGATTTTCAGCAAATGCTTAGAGGCAGCATGCTCAGATAAACGAGATTACAAAATATCAAAATTGTATAAAGGTGCTGCTCTTACATAGTGAGTACTCTCTCATTTTTCAAAATAGTAGCCGGCTATTATATTCAAACTCAGGCTAAAATCATCAGAGAGTTAAAGAAAAGAATTATACACTCAAGATGTTTCTGAAAGGACGCAAGGCTACTGGCCTTAATGACGAATATTCGTAAAAGTTCTTCTTGAACTTCTTTGGAAGAAAAAGCAATAGCCAGTGTTTTGAATGCTCTTTCCCATTAATTCTGAAGATCTCAAGCAGTGATTAAATACTGTTTTTATGGCAATACTTCCGAATGGTTCTTACTTATTTAAAAATTTTTTTACTGACTAAAGATATTACTGATGAAATTAAACTTTGCAAATTAATTGAATCCTAATCAACAATGCACATATTATTGTACTTTTTCATGTCAACGACAGCTCCAACGGCATTTAAGAGAACGGAATGATTGATTGTTTAGCAGGGCTATCAATGGATGATCTACTTTCAATTTGGTATTGTTATTGACACTGGGCTGTTGTAACTAGAAAGTCAGAGTTACTGTTTCATAATTGGGCTATAGAAGCTGGATTCCAATTGTTAGTAACTGAGAAATTAATAAGTGCGTGAATACGAAGAAATGTTCTAAAGGATAGTGACCGTTGCTGGTATACAGTAGACAGTAAACTCGCGGCTATTTAAAATGTGAGACTGAAGTCAATAATCAAAAAATAAAAGCAGACAAAGTATTGATATATCTATACCGATATAAACCCCAGAAAACCCAGAAGGAAAACTTTCGAAATTTACCATGAAGTATGCGTTGATTTTGATATCTTTGGCACTTCTAGGTAAGATAAAGTATGTTCTTTGAAGGGATTAATTGTTTGAATATAGGCACAATAGTATTTGCCGAGAAGGACAAGGCTGACATGAAGAAGGAGGATATGAAGAAGAATTTGACAGATACTAAGAAGAACGAAACCGAGACCAGAAAACTGGATCATCATGACAAAAAGGAGGAGAAGAAGGAAGATCTGAAGAAGAACTTGACAGATATTAAGAAGAACGAAACAGAGAGGAAATTGGCTGATGAGAAAAAAGAGGAGAAGAAGAACTTGACAGATGTTAAGAAGAACGAAACTGAGAGAAAATTGGATCATCATGACAAAAAGGAGGAAAAGAAGAACTTGACAGATGTTAAGAAGAACGAAACTGAGAGGAAATTGGACCATCATGACAAAAAGGAGGAGAAAAAAGAGGATCTGAAGAAGAATTTGACAGATACTAAGAAGAACGAAACCGAAAGGAAATTGGCTGATGCGAAGAAAGATGAAAAGAAGGAAGATCTGAAGAAGAACATGACAGATATTAAGAAGAACGAAACTGAGAGAAAATTGGACCATCATGACAAAAAGGAGGAGAAAAAAGAGGATCTGAAGAAGAACTTAACAGATACTAAGAAGAACGAAACCGAAAGGAAATTGGCTGATGCGAAGAAAGATGAAAAGAAGCATCACGATGAGAAGAACATGACAGATATGAAGAAGAATGAAACTGAGAGGAAATTGGACCATCATGACAAAAAGGAGGAGAAAAAAGAGGATCTGAAGAAGAACTTAACAGATATTAAGAAGAATGAAACAGAGAGGAAATTGGCTGATGCGAAGAAAGATGAAAAGAAGGAAGATCTGAAGAAGAACATGACAGATATGAAGAAGAATGAAACCGAAAGGAAATTGGCTGATGCGAAGAAAGATGAAAAGAAGCATCACGATGAGAAGAACATGACAGATATTAAGAAGAACGAAACAGAGAGGAAATTGGCTGATGCGAAAAAAGAAGCCAAAAAAGAGGATCTGAAGAAGAACTTAACAGACACTAAGAAGAACGAAACCGAGAGGAAATTAGATGATGCGAAGAAAGACATTATGGCGAAGGATGAGAAAAAAGATGAAAAGAAGAAGAACGAAACTGTCGCAGCCGACAAGAAGAAGAGACTTCGCTTCTAATTGAGTTAATCTTTACTTGAATATTTGTGAATTATAATTATTTCTGATAATTTACTCGATTAAATATATCTGCTCGAATCTATATTAATTAGAGAAGTTATTGCATATTATTCTCTTCCCCAGAAGCTGCATATATATCGCTCAGCAATAATAAGAATACAAACTCTTTTTTTGTTTTTCCTCCCCATCATCCACCATTGAAATCAAACTATAAGGAACTATTATTTCTTCTTGATGCTTGCTATTTCTATAAATGAGATTCTGACCATTATCCTTTTTCATTTCGTCGTCTTTCATGCCACTCTTGTTAAATTATCACTCATTCACAGCGGCTGCGGCCTTGGTTGAGCTAGGTTTAATTCGCATCATGCTGTTATTGCAAATAGCGTCAATATAGCACGGGATGAAATGCTATTCATTAAAAAAGAATATCCTGGTTCATTAGCGAAGAGCAGTGCTTGATCGTTGCAGATCGGAGAAGTGGATATTTCATACATTGTATGATGGACGGTGCGGTCTACTTACTAATCTGGGAATTCCGCCACTATCCTCGTTGGAGCGATTTCATTTCTTCATTAAATTTAGTATGGAAATTTATTTACTTCGTCACTTATTAAATTGCTTATGTTATGATCAGGCATGTAGAACTCAAACGAGAGAGTCGAGTTAAGTGCGATCATACTACTGCGAAAATTTCCACAGAAAAAAGTGCCGTGATGTTGTTGCTGAGTCTATTATGAATTAGTCCTCCTAAAAGAGAGCATTATCATCTTCACGTTGAAAATACGAGTACAAGAAAACCAATGGAGTTACGAATCATTGTTTGATAAAAATATTAAAGTCAGAATGGCAAACAAAGAAATGATATCAGAGAGGGAAAAGATAATGAAACTCTTGCGATTCTTCTCATTGTGAAAGAGTAACACTTTTGACAAAGTATGAGAGTGTTCTTAAGATTCAAAGAAGAATTTCGTTGAAATGAGAATGGAAATCAGTAAATTGAATGTATTGATCTGTTGATCTTGAATTTCCATTGAAATAAAATATTGGAATCCTGTTTTGGTTAGACATGAATTAAATTTGGAATGCATGCATTGAGAGCATTACTTTATGATATTATATATTTTGTATTCACTAATTAAAGGCCTTACTAAATCAGTTAAAATTGATCAATGATTGGAAAATTGAGAGAGGCTTGTAAGTTGTAAGTCAACATCTTCTTGGTCATTATCACGGCAAGTCTGTCTAATGGAAGTAACCCATGAATAGATGTCTGTGATATGGAAGCCTGATTTCTTATGCATCAGTAAAGTATAGTTACTGTTTATTGAATGCTGATCAGGCAAGGTTTGAATACTTCTGCGCCGTACAGTAAAACTTGTCTCAATTTAAACAGGAGAGTGGAATAAATAATAGAAAATTGAAATCAATATCCAACATAAAGAAAACTCAAAAGACCTGAGAGAGACATAGCTGTGATTCCAATGAAATACAAACTTATTTTCATTGCATTGGCTCTACTATGTATGTTAGAATTTTTTTAAAGAAGTTAATTGTTTGTAGGTATGACTGCTTTTGCAGAGAAAAACATCACTGATATGAAAAACGAGACTGATAAAACGAACCTGGAGGAAATAAAAGAAGAAAAAAATACCACTGAGATAAAGATTGTTACTAATGGAGAAAAGAAGCTAGATGATGAGGAGGAAAATCTTGATGGTGGCGATGATGACGATGATGAGAGATTTTTCGACGATGATGAGAGATTTTTCAACGATGAAAATGACGATGAGTGGGCAAGGAATCTCGATAGCGATTATGATGATGATCAAGCGAGAGAGCTTGACGATGATGATTATTTGAATGATAACAATGATGAGGAGAACGACGAAGAGGGAGACCTCAACGATGATGATGACGATGGGTGGACAAGAAATCTCGGTGGTGATTACGATGACGACGACCAATTGAGAGATTTTGACGAGGAAGATGATGATAAAGAGAGAAATTCTGACAGCGATGATGATAATAACCAAGCAACGAAATTAGACGATACTGTAATATTGAATCAAAATGTGAAGGTTTAAGGAGACTTCGGTTCTGATTGATTCGTTTTATTGACGAAAAAAAATCTGAGATCGCTCTAATGCTCTATGAAGAAATTTTATCTTTAATGATTTACTCATTTGAACATTACTTGATTCTTTATTTTATTATGAGATTTAATTCATATTCTATTCGTTTGGGATGGTATGCCACTGATTACAACTTTTGTCCAAACTCTGTTTTTTTCGAGCGATTCACAAATGAATCTTCTTCATAGTACATATTTTGATATCGAGCTGTTGCCATAGTTTTTTCTATCCTGATCACTATCTTGTAAGAAACCAATTTTTAGACACAGAAAATTCTAAGCTCCAACCCAATCTATAATAGAGCTGTTTTGTTTTTTTTTGTTTTTTTTTATGACAAAGTCATTCATAGAATTTCGATGCCATACAGTATAACTTAAAAACATGAAATGGAAGAAATAAAAATGTTTTCTTCTTCCTTATCTTCCTTCTCTTTACCTTCCTTCTCTGTGTAAATAGTAAGTGCTTCTTTAAATATGAAGCTGTGTCATCATACTTAATAATATTCAATGGCTTCAAGCTAATAATTATAATTTCCATTAGAAATATTGCAGTTGAAGAGATACATTCATGGAAACTGAGGAGAATAATGCCGGTAGATATTCCTAAGATCTTATCAAAACAAAAACAACAACAAAAAAGGAAGCTGATTTGTTGCTTTCAGTCGTTCACTTAATTATCTCTTATAACAGAAAAAAAAAAAATCAGAATTTTAATCGTTTTACAAAACAAAAACAAACCTTTTTACACATTATCAGCAGAGTCAAGAGAAGTTTTGATCTTGTAATTACTTTTCAAATCCATCAAAAAAGGTATTAGACTAGGATCCATGAGGATTAGAGCAGTCATCCTCTTAGTTGCTCTCATTTTTATGGTAAAACTGGTTCAATTATCGCTTATTAATGATTATCTTTGCGCAAGATCACTGTTAATGGAAAAAGCAAACTCAAAAAACTGACTAGCTTCAGTGGAGTGGATTCAAAACAGCATCAACTTAGCACCTCTGCAAAACTACCTCAAGATAATACAGCTGGAGAAGATAGTTCTACAATAGCTGCAGGGACCATTATAACTCCTTCGAAAGTAACCCCACTTGATGCCACACCAAAAACAGGCGTAGCCGATCATCATTATTGGGATAATATCAATGTATATGCCAAAACTCGAAGCTCTTCCATCCTGACTGAAGACTAAATTATTCCAGAGTGTCGAAAATGTTCTTCAAATTGTTTTAGAGTCCAGTGAATGAGTTGTCTCTTCCATATCAGGCAGAGAGCGGTCCATACTTTTGTAAGTATATGCTTTTGTCAGTCAGGTCTACACGATTTGTAAATTTCTAGCAATGTTTTCACCTTGACATGAGGGATCTGAATGTCTTTATTCAGATTGCCCCGAATCGGAAGCGATCTTTGTTAAATGTTCTTCATATTCTCTTTTGATAGATAAATTTGAGAGAGCTAGTTGATCGTAACACGAAATACAAGCAAATATTTTTGGGTAAATTGTTTGTGGTGCCATGAATTTGATATTTAGTAAGCACACTCCATCTTGGTTGAATAGGAGACTAAGGAATACAATTTGTTGAGTGAAACTATAAACAATTGCATTTAGCAACTGACTTTCTCTCCTAAATTGAATGAACAAAGACAAGAGATTCGTTAGGTAAAGTCTCTCTGATTAATAACGAGTGGATATAACGAATTTTTTTTTTGAATAATTTTTTTATTTCAGACAAACGCTTGCTGGCTAATTGCTTTTTTGTCTTTTGCAAAACGTGTGAATTTTGCTTGGGACTTACCCTGAATAATCAATTATGACTCTAACGATTTGAGTCAATGTATATATTGATAGGTTAGCTGTGCATAAAGTTAAGGAACAGTTATCTCTCTTTTTTTCATTTTTCAATTCTGAAGGTGTACACTCTTTTGGAAAACCTATATCATTTGTATTCGTGAGAGGTAGTGGATGGATTATTCTTAGGTTAATCGAATTCATAATGAAGTTTTTTTTCCAAATTTGAAATCTTTAGGAAATTGGAAAACGTAAAATGACCAAAGCAATCCCTTCATGCAAACTCTACGAGGAAAATAGTTCTATTAACACTCCTCGAAGCAAGAGGTGATTCTAGTGTGTTCGAAGTAGCTGAGAAGGGATCACCGAAATAAGTTGTCTTCAGCCGTTGGCCGAAACGACTTTCGTTGTTTAGAACTCTAATGAGAGTTCGATTAATCTGAAAATAAAGTGCTTTTTTCGATTTTATCAAACGATTTAAATATCTTACACTCTAAGAAAATAGAAACTCCAATTCTTCGGTTTCTCTGCAGAGAAGGATACAATTTATCCATGATTAAGTCATTACCTGCGCGAATGACGAGGAAAAACAGAAAAAAATTTCAAAATGTTGTTTATTAACTAAAACAATGAGGAGTTTACAAAATCCGATAGTTTGTTCGTTTTGAAAAACGGTAGTTTTTTGTCGGATCGATTATAAATAGTGCTGTGAAAGTTGTTTAATAATTCCAAGCTTAAAAAGTCAAAACACATCAGATAGTCATGAAGATCAGAACAACCCTTGTTTTGTTGGCCCTCTTTTTCGTGGTACTTTTCGATCCTTTCTTCTTTGAACTTATATTTCTTTGAAGGCCTTCACCTACGGAAGAATTTTGAGATCCTCTCAAGTGGGTAACGTCCTCGCAGCTCAAGCTACAACCAACACCACCACCACGACAAACACAACTAACGCTACCAACGCAACCAACACAACCAACGGAACCAACGGAACTAACGGAACAAACACTACTCCTTCAATCAATATTACCACCACAAACACAAGCACTGGAAAAGGAGTTGCTCAATTACCAGAGAATTACTCATTGACCGCCCCTTTCAATGGCACCCAAAACATTACCGGAAACCCACAAGTCTATCTTAAATTGAAGAGATTCTAGAACCTCCTGGGAAAGCAGTGAGTTTCAGACTCTCATGAAAGAATAAAGCTCTAAAATTTTATTATTCCTTTATATAATAGTTCAATCCGAATATGGTCAAATAGCTTGTTGTTGTAAACGGATATAAAGGAAGTTTACATTGTCTTTATTCTTTAATATGAGAGCATATTTCTATTACCACAAATCCTGTTCACTAAGGTCTAGCTGATAATTTTGCTTCCCTACCACCATTAGATAGATTTTGATATACAACTAAGAGTGTTTGTCGAGCGAACTTTACAAATTTACAGTCACTCGAACAGCTTCAAGACTAATGGATAAAGATCTGTGAATTGAATACTTTATTCTCAGGCTGTATAGAGATACTCATATTAGTGTCCAAACCACACATCATGAAAGTAGTTCTGTGCGAATTTCGAAGAAGCGTGTGCATTCAATAAGACAGGCAGGTTGATTCCGTTTGGTTGTTACTATTGCATTCAAAGGATTTTATCATAGCGAATGTTCGGAAAGTATTGTCACATGGATCGCATGGATGACAACCAGTATTAGCAGCACATATCGAATACAGCAATAGCTGACGAAAATACTGCATCGAGTGCACAGTGGTAGTTTAATCTGAAATAATATATATATCGTAGAGGTTTTTTTGTTAAAAAAATGATGGAAGGTATCGTCACAGAGCTCAGCGAGAGGCTCACCAACCGACAAAGCAGGCCCCCACAAATTCGACCATTAGGAGTCAAAAAACATTACACATTCACGCCAATGACTCCGATTAACGAAATGAACTACCCTGATTTCATGATCTCAGTGGATGATATCCTAAATCACATTGGATTCGGCAGATATCAAATGATAAGCATCCTTGTGATTGGATTAATGCTAATAAACGACGGAACAGAGAGCATAGTGCTTTCTTTTCTCGTGTCAGTGCTAAAAAATGATTGGAATTTAGACATTTCCACAGTATCTCTCTTCAGTAGTGCCGTGTTTGGTGGTGTATTTATCGGCTCGGCTCTAAGTGAAAAGTTGGCAGATAGATATGGCAGGCTTCGAATGTTGGCTGGTGTCGAACTGTTAATTTACCTCACTGGGATAGCATCTGCTAACGCTAAGGATATCGTCCTGTTGACATTGATCAGAGGAATTTATGGTTTTCTCTTAGGGTTGCGATTTCCAACTTGTTTTCAGTATATTAATGAGGTGACTCCGCTACAAGTGAGACTAAAGACCGTCCTGTTGGCAGGAGGTTTCATCACTCTCGGAAAAATATTTGCAGCTGTCGTTGCGGATCTCACGCTCGTGAATATGGAATCCGGTGATTGGCATAAGATGCTTTTTTGGCTGGTCCAACCTTCAATTGTGGCTCTGACGCTGCTAGCCATTTTTTTGAAAGAATCGCCTTTTTATCATATCATAGTGAAAAAAGATCTGGATGAAGGGTTGTATCTACTAAAGAGCATGTGGAGGTTCAACCATGCAAATGCCACCGCACCACATGACTATTCTAATCTTTTCTCAGCGAAAAATAAAATAGGGCTCCAAAATTGGGCGGATAGTACATACGCAAAGAAAAATGTAGAGAAAATAACGAATATCGCCAACTATATTAAGGAGCAATTCAGAACTTTGCATCTCAGCATTTGGGTGACTTGGTTCGTGTTGCCAGCAATAAACTATGGAATTCTCTTCACGCTGCCGACAGTATTAACGAATTTTAATCACATCCATGTCGAGCATGAACTGTTAAAGGTTATTGTTGTTGTTTTAGCTGAAGTTCCTTCAGTGCTGGTCGCAAACTACTTAATTGATAAAAAGATGGTGGGAGCCAAACAAATGACCGTATTTGGGATGGTAGGGACAACGTTATCCTTCATTACTATGCTTTTGTTCGTTGGGGAGCTCCTCATTTTCGGACTGGCCTCGGCTAGATTTTTCCTCAATATCTGCTTTCAGGCGGCTCTTTCTCATAATTCTCAGCTCTATTCTTTGAGTACAGGTGGTCCTAGCACGAAATTTTTGTTTGGATGGAAAAGACTCGCAATTGTGTTAGTACCTTGGATTACAAAGTTTCTGCTGGCTAGCAGTGTTGGTACGTTGTTTGCAGGCTATTTAATTCTTTCAATTGTTGTCTTGATAAGCGCTCTTTGCATGCCTCAAACTTTAAGAGCGCAAGAGCTTGAATATACAGAGATGAAAGTGATGAAAAGCGTACCAGATCTCGATATGCTTGACTCTGAAGATATATGAATGTGGGTAGGAGTCTATCTCATAAATTAGAAATAATGTGGAAATGAAAATATTTGTAATATGCTCATTACTTGTTGTTATGAATAATAATATAATAAATATATGGCAGGTTAGGATTATAATTGCTTTTTATTTCAAAAAGCTGGGGTTTACCTCTCATGCTATAAGACCAACTTTAGCACTTTAATGCCAAAGAGCACATTCAAGTCACACACAAGCATACAATACAAAAAAAACGAAACATGCAAATCCTTGAAATTGCATAGTTTAGATTTCAGATTTTTTATAAGCAAGATTTCTGTAACAATGAGGATACGCTCTGTATGCAAATAAAATCTGTTTATGTGTTATTTACTATTTGATTTTGTAAATTGTTGTTGACTGGTATGCGTACCTATTTTATGTAACTCATAGCAACGTCGATTCCTTTGGCACAGTTTTATTAACCTACAAACTAAACCTTTTTGATGAATGAATAGTAAAGAGATCATTCCGTTCTATTTCGCTTTCTTCTTCTCTGCCTGGAATTTTTCCCTCAGTTTCCTGTCACCTCTTTGAATGTTTTCTAAATTATTTTTCTCGGTTTGAGCCTTTACGATCTCACCTATTTTACAAAATTTCATTAGATGATGGCTTATTTGAAATTTGGTTACCTTCTCGAAGGTGGAGAATATCAAGTCGTCTGTAAGAGTCTGAATCAAGAGGAGTTTTTTCAATGTTAAACTAAGAAATGAAGCATCGAGTCAGAATAGTGCCAAGCGGTCATTATTACCTTGAATGGGTGAACATATCTCTGGTCGAAATAACGATTTCCATCTATTTCGAGCCATCCTAAATATGTTCCGTTCACCTTCGAAACCACCTTATTGTCAACTTTGATTTCACCAGAGTAATAATCGTTCAGGCTATTGGAGAAGCCAAGTCAATAGTAAAGGGGAAAAAACCATAAGAAATTACCAGCCCTTCGTCTTGCCGATGATAATTTTAGCACTAATTTTGTTATTTTTGTCAAGGAACTCCATTCCACCGGTCGAATTATAGACGCATTTTCCGAGGAAAGTTCCACTATACTCATCCTAATTCAAATGAATCAAATATTGTTTGAGGAAGTTGAATTTACATTCGCAGTTGTAGCAATGATTTCTTGCTTTGTGTCATTGAAAATGAATTTTCTCCAGCCTTTGGCATTTAACTAAATTGTTTTAAAGAATGGCCCAAGAAACGAAAATTACAGTGAGAGAGTTCATACCCGCACTTGGAGTACAACTGTATGGTCCATACGCAGTGTAAGATGAATTCGGTCCATCAATATAAAGATAGCTGATTGGAGGATGATGAGAGATTTGCTCTAGATAAACTTTTGTTCCGTCATTATAATGACCCTGCATAGTTTCTCCCAATATTGGATTAAGCTAATACGAAGAAATGAATGACGATGGGACTCCAAAGAAAAAGTTCTTACAGGTTTGCCAAATATTTCCAAGTAGCAGTGATAGCTAATGCAAGCCGCCATCACATACTTAAATCTTTGCAATGGATCATCACAGTGCGATGCCAAATTCAAATACAATGGATACATGCAAGCTATGGTTAAAAAATTGTAAATTATTCCAGGAAAAAGGGTTGAAATTTACTTGAAATGATGCATTTCTCTAAGAATGACTCTCCAACCATCGCTTTGATTGGGAAGGAGATTGTTGTAAGGTTGAAGCTTCCAGAAAGAATTTTCCTGCCAACTTGAGCGATGATTTCTGTAGCGATGCTTCGGAACTTTTTAACCAGAGAATCGCAAGCTGCAACGCCTCCTTTCGCATAAGCATGCGCGCTTCTCACGTTTTCATGGTTATCAATGAATTTAAATCCTGCAATATAAGCATAGAGTTCGCGTCCCTTCAAATTGTTTCTTTTGAAATTAAATCTGACCTCTTCTGGCACAACGGCGTTTTTATCAATGGTATCTGGACGGACAAGCGGAACTTCGCGTGGTTCGTACACTTCCTTGCTGATTTCTTCGAACCAGAGCTTTAGGTCTTCTTCTTTAATGATCAATCCATCTGTGTTGACGGTGATATCAGCTTGTTCAGTAGCTGTGGAGTCGATTGCTATTTCTTGAGTCTTTGTCTCCTCTGACTGTGGATCTTGGGCCGAGGGATCCTCACCCTTGTTTAAGGACTCTTCTTCGTTGGTGGAAGGTTCTTCACCTTTGATCAAAGGATCTTGGAGTCTATTGCAGGTAGTTATAATTGAGAAAGGGAAACGTTGCAGTTTTTTTACTCCTTGACTTCGAGTTTCTTGAGCTGCTCGATTTCGAGCTCTTTCTCCTCGTCTGAAAGTACGATTTGTTCTTGGTTTTGTTGGCCGGTAAGGTCAGACTTCTCCATGCTTGAATGCAAATAAGAGTACGATGAGAGTTATTTATTTATATTTAAATTGATTAAATTTCCAGCCTCATCATGACTATTGTACTTTGGAAAATCCCTCAGTAATCTACGTGATCTAATTTCGGAATCTGTTGGTTGTGTTTTTTTCATTGAGGAGAGACCTCTTCAAGTTGATATCTGTTATCGCTTTTATTATATATCGAGATATGTGGAGACAAAAAAATTTTTGCAATTTATTCCATTCGCTCTGATTTGGTGATAAATAAATATTGCTTGGCGATCTATTACAGCCCTTTTTCAAGAAGCAGAGAGAAAGTAGTTCTAAGTGATGACCTTTGAAGAGAATTTCTCAAAAAGAAAAAGTTAGCATAATATGCCGGGATATTTCAGAGGCAATTCACAAGGCCAATCAATAATGCTATCTCAATTTGAGTAATTGGACAAGATCATCGAGGCAGAGCTGCAATTTCTACCTGCAAGCGGTTACCCGAAGCGAAAAACAAAAGATATGCTTAGGGTGTAAACAGATCAAGCTTTAATAAAGAAAGATAATTCTTTATCTAAAAAATTACCGAAGGAATCCTATCTAATGAAGAAAGCTGCCATAAACTTATTTGGACCTTACCAAATGGGTGCTTTTACCTTGCGCAACCGATTCGTGATGGCTTCGATACCTCGAATGCGCTGTGACCCTCAAACAGGCGTTCCGAACGAAGTAATGATCGAGCATTACGTGCAGCGGGCAAAAACTGTCGGTCTGGTGGTCACAGAACCAACATATGTTCACTCAAGAGGGAACGCCTACCCAGGTACTCCTGGAATCGAGACTAAAAAGCAGGTTGAGGGTTGGAAAAAACTCGTTAAAGCGGTAAAGAAAGAGGGTGCGACTATATTCTGTAAGCTATACCACTGTGGAAGGGTTGGTCACAGCCAATTCTTGAATGGAAAGAAGCCCTTAGGTCCCTCACCGATCCCCATCAAAGGCCAGCTGAACACTCCAAGCGGTGTGCTTGAACCAGAAGAACCTGAAGAAATGACTCTCAAACAAATAAACGAAGTAATCGCGCAATTTACCCTTGCAGCTCAGGCTTGTGAACGAGCTGGATTTGATGGTGTTGAGCTTTCTGCGGCAAGTGGATACCTGATAGATCAATTTTTACGCGATGGAGCAAACAAACGTAATGATGAATACGGAGGAAACGCGATAAATCGAAGCAGATTGGCTTTGCAGATTATCGATGAGTTGGTTAAGGTGTTTGGACACGAAAGAGTTGGAATGAGAATTTCTCCTGTGAGCAGATTCAATGACATGTACGATCTAAATCCCTTTGGAACCTACTCGTATCTTCTAAAGAAAGCTTCTGAGAAGAAGATAGGATATGTTATGATCAGTGAGAGTGATGCCAAATATTGGAAAGTGGCGCCTGCAAGAGAAGGCTCAAAGCAAATAGCCAACTGTGCCGTTAAATTCCGCCCATTCTTCGAAGGGCCTCTCATAACAACGGGTAGTCTCAAATTTGAAGAAGCGAATCGCAGAGTTCAAGAGGGCGAGGCGGACCTCATTGCTTTTGGCACAAAATTCGTTGCAAATCCAGACTTAGTGGAGAGATTGAAAAATGGATGGCCTGTAGCCAGGTTGAAACCGGATACATTGTATGGTGAAGAAGGAAAGGGTTATATTGATTATCCTAATTACAGTCCTGCTGAATAAGATCTTCATCTCAGTGGGAAAAGAGCTCCAATGTAATTAATTACAATCCAGATTTGCTGGCATTTTGTTGCTTTCTGTGCATCGTATAATGAAACAAAATATGTATTCGTATGCATGAAAGTCCATTTCTCACTGAAGAAGAAAATAAACAAGGCATCGTTATTTCAAATCTAAATCATATTCTACCTATAGAACTGACAAGCCAGTGGACAACTCTATTTATATCTATTATTGGTTCGTTATGAGGCGCAGCTTATTCTTCCCTGAGATTTGATTGTTTGTCAAGCTATCAAGAAAATAAGATAAAATAGATAAAATAGGAGAGAGGTAAAGTGAATTTTGGGCCGTCTATATTATTTTCTCATAGTTCTTCGTTGTTTCTAGAGGTGCAAGATGCCGACTAGTATTATTGCATCTGATAATACGGCTACTGAGTGAGTCTATTGCCATCCCAGAATAAATCATAAGGTACCTCAGTTCCTCCAGAAAAAGTCACGTTAATAACTCAAGAAAATATCTCTGAAGTGGTTAAATAATTATCGAGGAATCAATCGTTAAGCTTATTACCAGCAGCCAACAAGGTTTGGTGTTGAGTTCTGGGCTTTTCTCCTTGAATTTCAGCCCAAGGCAAAACTGAAAGCCTCTATATTACAGGAAAGTTGATAGTACTCATTCACGTTAAATTTTTCCAAGGGGATATAAGGGTTCAATAACGTTCTGGATAACTTCTCTCATGCCAATAAAGCTTGTGTCATACAAAGCAAAACCATTTTTAGTTGTGCTAAATTATTTGGGAGAAAACCTTTTCAAAATAGCAACTTTCTCTATGTTTTCTTCAACAAAAATCACATTGCAGACCAAACTTATTTCTTAACTTCTGTCATTCGTAAATAAACTAATCTGCAAGTTCAAAGCAATCTTCTTACTGAAACTGTTTAATCCTCGAAAATTACTTGTATCTGCAAATTCCTCAAGAACTAAACCTCAGTATCAATGTATAGCCTTAAGAATATCAGTGGAGCCTTGCGATGAGGGATCAAAAGATTTTGCTAAATTCTCGTTGGTTCCTAACCGTTGCTCTCCGCATTCTCTCTGCGGACTTGAATCTTCAATGCTTGAAGACGTATTATCCTACAAAAAATACTGCAATTAGTATTGTTGTTCTTAAGGTCTTTAAAAAAAACCTGACGTCATTAACCTCAGATCAAAAAGCTGAAGTTGTTTAAGATAAGTTTAATAATACTTAACTAACCCCTTTATGAAGAGCCTCAAGATACCAAAATAGGTATTTTGAAAATGTATATTATTCTTGACTCCAACTCCAGTACTTGAGCCTCAAACCTACATTATAAGGACTCCAAGCACCCTGCCTAGAAATTTATTTAGTGTCCAGACATCATGAAAAAATGTAAGAGTCAACTCTTGATATGTATGAAGTGTTGAGAATCCATCTGTGCTGTTTGCCGAGCAAACCGTGAATATTTAAAGCATTTTTATTTTCTAAAGCTACCGTTCATTTCATTTTCAATATGCAATTCATAAGTTCTGGAGTTCCCTTCGTGCTGTAAAGCCAAATTTATTTAGAATTAGTTTTGAAGCCAACATTTTTTCACAGAGAAAGTGGTTCAGGGCAGCGTGACTTAAAGCTGATAATTTCAAAAGACAAAATGAATCCAATTTTCGCAAATTCTACATTACTCAATCATAAGAGCCTTTTCATCAATGATTACAAGATGGTCATCAGCAGCCAGCAACGAAATATCCAAAAGGAGGAACATTTCTTTTGGAGTAAACAGAATACTAATATCAATTTTCCTAAATTATCACACAGTCGGTTTTTTTGTTTTTTTTTCGCGTCCACCAACCTAAGTAATTCAATTCTCAAGAAAGGTTTTCTGCTAAAGGCGGTCTGAGGCTCAGAAAATTGAGAATCAGGGTTCTTTAGTTTAGTTCTTTCAGACATTATTCCAAGATTCATTTTGAATAATTAAATTATTACATTTCTAAACCCGGTGGTTAGTTTTGTTAGAATCTTGTTCCGGTTCTGTCGTCATATATTTCTTAAATTAGATTCAAATAAGAAGGAAATGCTCTACCACACATGTCATTAGACGCTAATTTAATGCTGGCATTAAATGGAGAATTTCATGGATTGGAGAGTTAGTTTTAGAAATGTACATGCTAATCGTTCAATTTCAGTATAATGATCATGAATTTCTATTAACTTCTGCAGAAAAGATATATCGTACAATTTGAAATTTTTAGCTGTCATTTAGTTTGAAAGTGGAAAACTCGAAAGAGGGCGGAAATTTAATGAAGTGGCATGCCAGTAAACTCGAAAAAGAGCCTCAATAAAAGAACGATAATGACTAGTATTTTTGAAAATCCAATCTGAAGTTTTCTGTGGAAAGGTGAGAAGAGATTTTTCTTTTTTCGAAAATAAAAATAACTCTCTTGCGTGATAGTCATTGACGTCAATCACTCGAATAAGCACAGGAGTTAAAAATTTTGAATTATGGAATTGGCACACCGCAATTGATTCGACTCAAGAATGGAATTAAATTCTATATCAAACGATAATAAAATGGTTCAAGATATTTACGGAGTTAGCTAACTCTATAAAGATCAAATTTGAAAGCAATTTTGGAAATAATTAAGGTTCATGAATAGGGAGCAAAAAGGTAAAAAACATCTTATTTCCTCATTCTTTAGCAAATTACTAGGTTCAGAAGTCTCAAAAGGAAAAAGCTATACTGACAGCATAATGGAATTGAATAAATCAATAGGTTTTTCTCATAGAGAACCCATGAAGGTAGTCGTGACGACTGAAAGTAATAAATTCGCTCGAAACTATGAGTCTTATCGTAATTTAGGAAGCAAAAGTGTTGAAAATATGGTAAAGATTGAAGAGCAAGCTAATGACAAAAAAGAACAATTATCACCATTGACACCAACATTCCCTAATGAAAAAAGCCCTCTTGCTGGAAACTTTGAAATGCAGAATCACCTCAAGAATTTAGAGAGTTTGTTCAAATTACAGCAGACCCAGATCATACCGAATCAGAAGCCAATGTTCAAAACGCCATCATTATCAAATATACCGAGTGGATCAGATATTCAGAGTCCAATGAGCCCGACTTTTTGTGGGTTGCAAAGCATGCTCTCTAATCAAACTCCGAACCCGATAATCCCAAACGTCGGCTTAAACCAACTATCTCACAGCAGCACACCTTTGCTACAAAGGTCTTTCTCACAAAATCAAGGTGCCCAGAACCCTCTTCAATCTGGAGAACAAAGCTCTCACCTACAGGGAATGCAGCAAATCCAAAATCAGATCAATCGTATCAACCTACTCAACAATCTAATTAGTCAGCAGCAGCAAGGTCAGCGACTTCCCTTGCCGAATGCAAACAGCAATATTGAACGGACGCCAAGGTCGATTGATTACATGGACCTTGAAGGTGCAAACAGTCTTGGCTCTCCTCATCTATCGAGCCAGCTGTTCAATGAAAATCGATCTTCTCCATTTTATTCGAGCCAGTTTTCCCAGGATGATGTGAGAATGTCGATGGCTCCGCATCTATTAAGACCTCGGATTTACTCGACTGAAGGGCAAGATAGAGTCAGGAACATTTTTCCAACTCAAGACACGAGATTTGCGAAATCTGCAACGCTTACGGATCTCTCAAGTCCGAAATCTATCAGCATTGGAGCGAGTCCTTTATCGCTTTGGGAGATTATCGAAAGCAAGAAAAATGAAAATAACCCTTCAATTACCTCCCTTGATGAAGATATAAGTTTGAGCACGAAGTTCCAGACTAAAACAACCCACCCTGCCATCAGCCTGAGTTTAAACAGCCAATTTGAAGGCCTTAACTTAAACAAAGAAGACGCAGGAAACTTATTATCGAAGAACTCTTATAGATCGATGAACAGAGACCAATTTGATCTCGGACTATTTCCTAAGGCGTACTCGCTCCCTGACATCAACATGATGCCAGACCTCAAGCCGCGATTTACTGAGAAAATTGAGGAAGAAGATAGCATGCAGCCTTTTAGATACGGGTTCAAGTCAGTCCCTGGAGTGTATTCTAAAGAGGAACGAGCTGAAAGAATTCTTAGATATAAAAAGAAGATCGTGAAATGGAGGGTTGCTCACCCAGTAAGTCGAGCGTTTTCTGGAAGGAGCTTCGTGGCAGGCTCCAAACCGCGAATTAAAGGCAAATTCGTTTCAAGCGAAGAATATAAGATGTATCTCCAAAAAGACGGGAGTAAAAAAGGATCCGAACTTGGCTTAAGCGAAGCAAATTCTGAGCACCACTCTGAAATCAAGATTGAAGAGGAAAGCTCGTCTCAGAAGCAGCTGTTGTAAATTACAGACATCCTGCGACCCTATTATCACAAATATCAACTTATTTTTTATTCAATTTGATAGAAAATTTACTTGTATTTTTAGACATAATTTATAAGGTCATCAAATAAGAAATGACACCTAGAGAATGTTGGAGGTAGTTAATTTGCATAAATATATCAAATTTATATACAATTTGCTCGTAAGGAGATAATTTGCTAACAAATATCCATTTGTGAAAAAATATTTGATCGATCAATACTCTCATAAAAGAGCTTATCAAAATTTCTAAATAATACCTGGTAGAACTTTCATTTTGAGATCATAAATCTAATCGCAATAAGTCTCTCCGAAAGACACCTAGAATATGTAACTCAGCAATCAGATTCGCATAAAGAATACCTCACCTATTTTTATTAAAAATTTGACAAAGTAGAGCAAATAAACACAAACTCATCTAATTAACCTCATCAGTTTAATCCCACAACATTATCTGCTGAATACAGATTCAGTAGCCTTTTCAGCGGCTCTCCCACAAACAACAAATGATCCTTTTTCACATAAACTTGAGCGTTATTAATTGGAATATCCAGTCCAGAACCCAACTGAACCATCTTCCCTCTTAGAGTTTGTACGCCTTCAACAAGCCATTCTCTTATAACATCAGCATTCACAGGCAGCAAACCATGAGGGCTGAGTATCTCGACATTGTCACTCACTTCGATCTCTTCGATCTTGACGGCAGTTTCATGCTTCATCTGATTAAAATTAACTTCATATTTCACTACGACTTCGGCTGCGAACTTGAGCATCCTCTTGGGACCTCTCTTATAGAATGAAGTGACTACGACACCACAAAGAAGCTGTTGAGGCATCTTTACAAGGTTTTCATCCTCCAAGAACGTGATCTCAGAAGCTTGTCGCATATGGAGCTGGCACATCATGGATGTCCGCTTTTCATGATCTTCTTCAAAATTATCGCCGAGGCCCAAGGTCATTTCATTGAAGCCAATAGTTTTTCTAATGGAAGTAGGAATAGAGTTCTCAGCATTGAAATAGTATGTAAAGTAGTCATATTCAAACGCGTATCGAACCAAATATTCCACCAAGGGTTTGCCCAGGGCGATTTGGTAGTCTGAAAGATTTGGATCAAAAGTAGGTTGCCATGGTGCCTTATCATGGATTTTCGCTTCAGCGAAGCTGTATTCACGACCAAACGTCACAGCTTCCGGGCTAAACTCATAAATTTCCAGCTTATTTTGAAGTTCAATCATTAGACTGGAATGGGGCACGAAGTAAATTGAGGCTTCACGCTTGCTGCCTTGAGCTTTGTATCTCTCAGAGAGCTCATGGAGCAACTGTTGAGTGATTGCTTCGCCTAGCTTTTGTTTGACAGTCTGGTTAAGCGCTCTTGTTAGCTCTTCCCAAAAAGAAATATCATATGCACCGACATCCACTAGCCGTATATCGTCCCATTCAATGAACAATGCCACATCAACGTGGTGTTTCGCTTTATCGCTGCGGAAAGTGCGATTGAATGTTATTTTCCGACTACTCAATTCAGCAATTACACTATGAAGGCAATGATGACGGCTGTTATCAGAAAGGAACGAAACCTCAAAGCTCAGTGTGATCTTGCCAGAGGTTTGGATGATAGTTCTCTCTTCAGGAACGACAGTGACTTGGACAGGCTCGTTGACGTAATTTGCCCAGAACACATCTAGGAAATCTACCACGAATGTCGTTCTTCCGTTGGCGTTGTCTCTGATCAAATCATCAATTGTAATCTCAGAGAGGGAGGGCATCACCAAGGCCAGATCATCGTTGTGAGCAACGAATTTTTGTGGAGTGTAAAATATCTCCATCCTATTTGGTGAATTTTCTGCAAAGAGTGTGACAATCAACAAGAAAAATAGCAAGATAACGATGGGAGTAGTTTTCATGGGTATGAAATTTTCGAAATGAGGACTTAATAAGCGCAGCTAATTTCAGGCAGAGGCTACTTTTTGTTTCGTCGAAAAAATGGTTTATCTATGACAAACGCCTAACCAAGATAGTTAAGCGAATTTTTCAAACTATCCGTAAAAACGAACATTTAAACAGATAGATTTGAAGATCCAAAACAATAACTAACTCGTCAATAACGTCATTTTGGGTGACTCGCTTGAGGTGTTTGGCAATATCAATTGAAAAAAGTCTGTCCATATTCCAGGCTTGGAACGTTCAGTCAGTACTGAGTTAAGTTATCCTCAAAATGAAAAATTATTTCTACAGTATTTCTGAATCGTTCCAATGTTATCAAACATAGAACATTCCGGATATACCCCATTTGTTCATAGCTTCGCACCAGTGATGATAAGATACTCTGAAACACAAAAATGCGACTAGAGGAAAAAATAAAGTAAATTGAATGAAAACTTGCAGATCTAAATCTATCGCTGGAAACTGTAACTTCAGTTTTTGATTAGCATCAACAAAATAACCTATTGATTTGATTGATTCGAGATGGGACAACCAGTCAGCGGAAATGGCTTTTTTACAGAGGTGTCTTACACAGTTCGCACCATTCGATGAGTTAATATTCAACATTTGCATGGAGTAATAACATACTAATGGATTTTTTTATGCATAGTTAAGCTCATATTCTTTCCGCCACCTATTATTGGGTTCTCGACTATCAATAGAACAAACCCTACGATATGATTTGGGTTAGAACTTAATAAGAGATCGAGTCCATTATACAGGTCTTTTCTATGCTAAAATGCCGATCATCTGAATGTAATTTCATTGGTCTTTCCTTAGGTAAGCGATATCCTTTTAACTTTTTTCCCCTTCAGATTGATCTTTGAGGAATTTAATAAGTTATGATTTCCAAAAAAAAAAGTTTGATCGATTTTAACGCGCAACAATATTAATTGCAATTTTGATAATTTATGTATGATTATTAGCTAATGAGAAAAGTAACCTCAAATTTCAGAACAGAACAACTAGGCAAACGATAAATACATTTCTCACTTTTTAGAATTTTTATTCGGAATTAGAGCTTGCTCTAAAGGCTCCTTATCTCCCGACTCAGGTGTTAAAATTGAACTAATTAATATTCCTTCTTCCTGCTCATATTCAGTGTTTTTCCCTACACTTGATTTTATAACTTTGCCAAGAAGACCGTCCGTATCCGAGGCTAAAGTTTCTCCATTTACTTTCCATTTCGCATTTGGCTCGTATTTCTTCAAGAAATACAAGGTTGGAAGGAAGTTCTCCAAGATCAAATATATTGAACTGGAGATCACCCACCACCAATTTCCATGTGTTACTGAGTATTCTTTCAGATCTCCAGGCAGCTGCCATATATTCAATACATTGTTTAACACTCTTACTCCAACAATGAACAATCCAACGTAAATAAGTCTCGTAAGCAGCAGCCCTTCCTGTCCATGGCTCGGGTGCCAATTCTTTTTCAAGTATCCTCGTAGCATCAAGCAAGCCGTCGCAAAGAATATGCCATTGATGCCAGTAGAAAGCGCACTGAGAATGTAATCCAAAGTTAAAATGTGGTTTGAAACGTCATTGATGATCTCATTATCTTGTACTTGGAGGCTCAAGTAACTTACAACAAAGTCAACTATGATGATGAAATTCATTGATAGTAAGATCCAATAGGCGAATTTAAGCCAATGTTGGTATTTATTGTAAAGCATGACCGCAAAGACTGTCGTGATCCATGCGTATCCCCCAATACACAAAACAGTGTTGAGGATAACAAGAGCTATATGCACGAATAGCAGGTAGAGATAGAGAGGTATGCTAACTTCGAATAATAACTGGAGAGGACCGTCAAGATAGAATAGTGCTTGGAATATGATGCCTGCGAAAATTAGAATGTTGATCTTCAGCATGTTTGATGAAGGAGTCCTTGTATAGATGCTACGGATGATGAGAAGACTCTTGCAGGACTTAGCAAAGATTGCTAAGCAAATTACAAAGGCAACAGAATAGAAAATTTGTATTTTCGGTTCAATATCGTCTCGCAACACGCATCGAGCATAAATTTTGTAAATATTAGGATTTTGGCAGTCAAGGAGAGCTGCTTGCACACCGTTTTGGCTTATTGAGTCAAAGAAGCCGAAGTGAGTCATAGCTCAGAGGTTTAATTTAAAATATTGCTCGGGAGTTTATTAAAATCCTCGCATATCTACAACAGAATCACGATTTGCTTTTCCTCATAGTCATATTCTTTCGTTGAAATTCCTTCTTCTGACGACAATAAATATCCAAACTTTCACTTTTGTGAAAGACGACTCTTCTCAAAGAAGGTACAGAGACCCGCACACGCTAAAAAATATGAAGATGTCAAGCCCAAAATAATCATTTCTTACAGGTGAGTATATTATATATTTCGTATAATCATTAATTGATAAAACATTAATAATAAATGATATTCAACTCGGCAGAAGCTTGCCTTTTTTCCAATGATAATATATTTTTAGTGTTTTGGTTAAAGCGAATTACGAAACAAAACTTTCGAGAAGATGAAAGAAAAAAAAAGGAGCATATTTACAGCAAAATTTTATAGTAGAAACCAATAATTGGCTCTATATTCATTTGTGTGAAAGCCCGTATATTACTACATCAGCGGCTTGTTGCAACAGAAATTATCTTATTGTAAAATAAACCACTAACCGCTCTTCTGGATTAATTAGCCAACTAGAATTTTTGCGACTGCACTCTTTTTGATTTTAGCTCTCAAATCTTGAAGAAGATTATTCTTCTCATCCTCTTGTATATCCAGCAAGGAAACCAGCAGCAGAAGGACCTGTAATGCATCTTTCTTACTAAGTTTTTATATCCAAATTCAATAACCAAATTGATTTAATGAGATATTACGCTTCAACCAGGCTGTCAAGGAATTTCAAAAGCATTTGCTTCACATGGATTTTCTCAAGCCATGTATTCTGGCTCTTCTTCGAGTCTGCAACTTCCTTTGTCAACTGCTTCTCCTGGAAAAAGCTTAGTTCTTGTAGTCATATCTAAATTACTTTTTCGCTCAACTGCGCAATCTGTACTGCCAACACCTTAATGTGATTTGTGAACTTCGCATTCTCGTTCTTTAACTTTTCGTTCTCGTTCTTTAGCTTCTCGTTCTCGGACATCAACTCCTTAAACTCATCACGAATGACCCTTGCTTCATTTGATCCGATCATTAGCTCATCATTTCCCTCTCTATTTGTCTCCCGATTAGTCTCTCGGTTTGTATCTCGATTTGTTTCTCTATTAGTACTCCTAAAGCTTTTTATTTCATAATCACTTTCTCCTTTCTAATACAAATAATTAATCGGCGAAAATCACTAGTGTTTCTTTTACCTCTTCTTCATGAATTGATCCAAACGTACCTGTAGCATTATGCTCATCTTCTTCTTGCCCTTCTTGATGATTTTGACTCATTAGCTGTCTTTTCAGCTGTTGTTCATACTGCTCGAAAATTTCCCCTATTTTTTCGATTCGTGATACGATTAGCTCTTGGAAGGCTTTCTCTTCGCTTTGTTCTGGATGCAACTGAATTTCTTTATCATCTTTATCGAATGACATTCCAAATGCGCCTCCTAAGCTATCTTCAATTCGTTGACACAACTTTTTCCAATTCGCGGCTCTCTCAGCCTTTTCTTTTTCAAGCGCAGCAACTTTTTTCCTCAGTGTCTCCAACTCTTTCTCTTCAGGAAGAAGCAAAGCATCATCGAACTTTGAAGCCATCTCCCTTGTTAAATGTTCATGGATCAGCTTTATCGCCTTGAAGCAACTCTCAGGATCTTCATCCTTGAATTCAAAAGTCACTTTTGGCAACAGGTCCTCTTTGAAGATCACCACCAGCTCATTTTTAACTTTTTCATTGAAACCCTCAAAACGACGCTTCTCCTCTTCCAGAGAATCTTCCATCTCACTAATACGTGCCAGAAGACTTTGCTTTTCTTGAATGTATTCAGTTTGATTTGCCCTCCTTTTCTGTTCCAGCTCGGCGAACTCTTGATCTTTTTGCGCAATGATCTCCTTGTAAGCCTCAATCCTAAAGTCGTCCGACTCAGTCTTAGATTTTTTGGATTCTTCATGAGTTTTTTTATAATCCTCAAATGCTTCTTTTAGTGTCTGCAACTCAGCTTTGTACTGACTATTTTGCTCAGTAACCTGCTCTATCTTTTGGTTTCCCTGCAACAATTTCTCTTCCAGAGCCTTTTGACTCTGAGCTGAAGAAATTTTCGTTTCATTATTGAGTTTTTCGACTTGTTTGTTGTACATGACCAAATTGTTTATTTCCTCTTGCATATGCTCTATTTTGGAATTAGCTCTCTCAAGCTCAGCTTGAGAAATTTCAAAAGCGCTCTGCAATTCACTGGCTTTTTTATCAGCAGCTTTTTCACTTTCAGATTCATCGTTGGTCTCCAATTTTTGTTGCTCTGAATCTTTCACAGCCTTCAAGACTTCGTGCTGGGCTTCAAGCAATTTTATTTGGATTTGGAGATCATGGTTTTGAGCTAGCATAGTATTAGCTTGACTTTGATGCTTGAATAAATCAGCTTGCAGTGACTTTATTGTGCTCAGATGTTCCTCATCGGTTCTTCTAAATGACTCGCATTCGGTTTGAAGTTCGTCAAAGTGTATTTTGAGCTGAGTTTGTTCGATGTCATATACCGAGATCTTTGCATTAAGAGCTTGGATCTCTTTGTCCTTGGCAGCGAGTTGCTTAGCTAGTTCAGCCTTCTCATCAAGCGCTAATTGATACTCTTTTGCGCTTTTTTTTTTCTGTTCTAGTTGCTCTTGGAGGATCTTGGCCTGGCTGACATTGATTTCCTTCAAGTTCACGATCAACTCATTCTGGTCGTTTGCTGATTTTTCCTGTTCCTTGAGTTCTCTTTGCAGAGTTTCGATCTGTTGAATGGGAGTATTCAACTGTTCTGCTTGCGTTTGAAGTTCGATGGCTTGATTCTGTTTAATGAGTGATAATTCGGTTAGTTGATTCGCTTGCTGGTTGATAATTTGTTCATTTTGCACTAATTCCTGTCTGGCTTTCTGAAGTTCAGCAGCCTGAGATCTAACCTTCATCTGGAGTTCCTCAATCTGCTTGAGTTGTTCATGAATTTTTCTTGCAGATGCAGAAACGTCATCAGTTTGCTGACTAATTAGATTCTCTCTGCTCGCAAGTTGCTCCTTTTGCTGACTGATGATTTGATCTTGAATCTGCAACTTTTGAGAGAGCTCCTGGTTCACAGCTTGGAGATTTTTAGTTTCTTCTTCATATTCTCGTAGAGAACCCGCGTACTTCAAAACCACCTTCTCCAATTCTTGCTTCTGGGCGTCTAACTCCTTGGTCAGAGTTTCATTTTTCATTAAAGCTTCTTCAAGAGTTTTCTGGAGGCTCGACTCTTCGGTTGTGTCTTTCTGTTTTACTTGAATGTCTCCCCCTGCGATTTTCTCCTGTAACTCTGAGATATCCGAGACCAGCGTCAGATTTTCGTTCTTCTTATCTGCTAGCTCCTTGCGTAACTTCTTATTATCTCTTTCCAGCGATTCGACCACGCCCTCCATTTCCAAAATTTGCGATTGTAATGACTCTCTATTGCTCTTCAATAACTTAATTTCTTTTTCTTTTCTGCTCAAGTCGTCTGTTAGTTCCTCAATCTGGTCCTTCAAAGTATTAACAAGCTTTTCGTTCTCCTTGAGACCACTGTCTTGCTTTGCAATGGTACTTTTTGCTTGCATCATCTGCAGTTGCTTCTCAAGATCGTTCTTTTCGAGTTGCAGCGTCTCTACTATTGTCCTCAATGCAGAAAAATCTGACTCTAAGTTCTGAAAATTTTGTTGGCATTCTGTTAGCTCTGATGATAGAGCGTTGTTTCGCTTTTGGTATTCCTGCTGGAGCATGTTGTTCAACTCATTGAGAGCTTGCTTTTCAGCTTCGAGCGAAGCAATTTTTGCCTCTAACTTTTGAGTTGATTCCACCATCTTCGGTTCTTTGTGTGCCAACCCGATTTCTTTCTTATCATGCGTCACGACTGCTTTATTTTCGTCTCCTGTTGATGTTGATTGCTTCTGTAATCGTTGAATTCTGAATAAATTTGCATGAGAGCAAGGTACGAAAAGTGAAAATACTCTTGGTCTTTTGAGCTGATCTCGCTGATTAAGGAGGTTATCTCACTCTTTAGCTTGGCTTCTTCTGCTTCAGCCGCCTTCAGCTTCTGAGCTAAATCTCGTTTTTCGTTCTCTATCACTTCTACTGTGGATTTATATGCATTCAGCTCTAGCAAGGTCCTCTCATGAGTTTTTGAGAGTTCTTCGTACTGTGCTTCGGACTTTCTCGAGCTGTACTCTGTTTGAATAACCGACCCTCTGCCAGAAGGGATTTCCGTTTTCAATGATACAGCTTGATATCTTCGCAATTGTGCTATTAGCGCGTCTTTTTCGTTAAGCTGGCATTTATATTGCTCAAGTTTAGTCAAAATATCTTCTATTTTGTTCTCAACAAGCGTTTCTTCTGTTCCTGTGCTAATTGATCTGAAAATTTCATCTATTTTTGTTTGCATTTCTTTGTACTGTTGCAGCTATTAATCGTCGTCAAATATCTCACACAAAATAACATGGTAATTACTTTCTCAATATCGTTGGCTTGTGCTTGCTTTGTTTCTGATATTTGGATCTTGTAGACTTCTATCTCTTCCTGATATCTTTTCTCTATTTTCTCTTTCTGTAGTTTCAGTTGATTCACAGTTTCGAGGACATCTTCACGTGATTTCAGCAAATTTTTGATTTTTTGTTTGAGTTGAACTACTTCTTCAGTTTTTTTTGCATTTTCATCTGAGTGACGCAACAAATAAATCGTTAGAAAACCACTATTAGCTTACATCTTAAGCTCTCATTCTCTTCTTGAGCGCTCCTCGATTTTTGTTTCAAATGCTGCACTTCGTCTTTTGCTTTGGAGGTCCCTGACAGCTTGTTTTCTGAAACAATACCTTCATAATGATAAAGTAATGCTTAGAATCCAATGCAATAAGGTTTTACCTTTAATTTTGTCGATGGTTTCCATTTTGCCTTCCTCCAGCTTTTGAACGACCGCTTTAGCAGCATTCTTCATTTGAACAGAGAGATTGTTCGACTGCATGATTAATTCACTGAGTCTGTCTTTTTTGTTTTCAATACTCAACAGCTGCTCAATAATTTCGTTCAAATTTTCAGCCATTGGAACCGTCTGCTTTGCGACCTAATTTTTGATTTGAGCTCACCTCTCGCATAAATATTACATTTGATAACGAAATCGACTGCTCAAAGAGATCTGTAAGATCTTTTTGGGTCTCGTCTACTTCGAATGAAGATTCAATGAGCATGTATGTATTCGACTCTTCGAATTCACCTTGCTTTTGTCGGGGTTGGTCTTTCATTTCTTTGCTCTTCTGATGAGATTCTTCTTGGACTTGACTGCTATATTTCACGTCCCATTGAGAATCGGCAAGACTCTGTTTAGCAACTCGCTGCAACTCTTGACGCTGCTTTTCAAGTTCCTTCGCAAGTTCTTTATTTTTGGTTTGCTGCTCTGATAGTTTCGTTTCAAGCTTTTTTACGAGTTTACTCAGCCGCGAGTTTTCTTCTTGGAATTTTTGAGTCTGCAGTTGGAAGTTTTCTCTATTGATTAAGCATTCATTTTCATTTAATTTTCTCAGTTTCTTCAGTGTCTGGTTCTCTTCCTTGAGGTTCTGATAAGCGAGCCTGTTGTCTTCAAGTTCAAGACAAAGTCTTTGAATTTCCCCTTTGAGTGAGCGAATTTCATCATTCGAGGACTGCTTCTGTCGAGTATGCGAGTAAACGTCCTCTTTTTCGGCGCTGACTGGAATTCCAGAGTTATACTCCATGTCGTAGTTGAGATCTCTAAGGGGCTGATTAGAACGGAAATTGCTCATTCCTATTGATTGTGAGCTCGCGTAATTTTTCATTGTTTGTCTCTGTGAAATTCGGTTGTTGGGAGACTCACTCAGGTCATACTTGAGGTTTTGGCGAGCAAACACTCCGACTTTGGCTGAGGAAGCTCCGATGCTTTTGTATTGCTCGGTTTGGTCGCTTTGGAAAGCACTTGCTTCCTATCAGCAAATCAAAAGATAACATTAAAAATTGTTTTCGAGTTGTATAGGCAATTACAATTCTTTGCAACATCTTGCGCAATTCTCCGCGATGATTATCGTAATTTATAGCCAGTTTGTCAGGAGCTGGATGGGTCGTGCTGATAAATGTCTTGAGAGCATCTGCTGACCCGATAAAACTTCTACAAACTGTGACAAGCTCTCTTATCAACTGTTTGTTCTCGCCAGACTGACTTGCTTTTAAGGTACTTTCGACACCTCTCTGCTCGGAGATATAATTCGCTGGAGATTTTCCTGGTGATTTTGAGTAAATACGGCCCGCCTTATTCTCAGTTCTTGTTTCGTATTGTGAGGTAACTCCAGTCATATCCTCAAAGTTTCGGTTCTTCGGTCTAATATTATTGAGATTACATCCTGCTTTCTCGATTATTTACTTTGCTTCTGAGTGGAAGCGTGCTGTTTGCCCTCGACTTGTATACGATTCATAGCCAGTCTCTTTGGGCCTTGTAGGTTTAGTGGAATTGAATTCTGGCTTCTTCATCGCTTGGCAATCTGTCCGACAACGCAGAATCGCTTTAGAGACTAAATTTTCTCCCCCTTGAAGGTCTAGCAGTAGTTCTTGTAGGCTGTTAAGTTGTTGGTTGTTCAACGCGCTGAATTCTTCAACATAGAATTTGAGATAATGTGGAGAGTTTCTTCTTGTTCCAAATGACGTGTCCTCTGAGAATTTGCCTTTTAAATCTTCAATCCAGCAAGACATGTCCTGCTTAAACTATTATACGATATCGGGATAAGAACGCATTGATCAACACATTGTAGAAGAAACCTGAACCAGTTTGTCGCTCGTCTGTTGGCACACACCATTAAGCTCATAAACTTTTTCCTCGACTGATTTGAATTTCATTGTTAATTGCTGATCCAACAGACTCAGAGAATATTCAAGATCTTGTAAGGGAAGCTCTATCGCTTGACTCGGCTCTTTCTGAGATGCAAAGTTATTTTCTTCGAGACGCTTTAAATTGATCGAAAGCGACTCTTTTGAAAGCTAGAAGCGACAGATGAGCAAGTCACTGGCTGTGATTACATACCTTTTTATTAAGGCTTGAGACATAAGCTGCGAATTCAGCCTTTTTTATCTGAAGTTGGCCCAATTCGTTTTCAAGTTGTATTTTTTCTGCAGCGATTGGACCTGGTACTACTCCTTGGCTCTCCTGAGAAAGTAATATCTCTGCGTCTTTTCTTTTTAATTCATTCAGGAGGCAGCCTAGACGAACGAGTATTAATATCATAATCGAACGGAGCCCTTTCTAACCTTGAAGCGAGTCCTTAATTTCATCAAAGATCATTGTGATGTTTCGACATTCATCTTTGAGCTCGAAGAAGCCCTTATCTTCATTTTTTCCCTGAAGGTTCTTGTGGCTCCGCGAAAGCCTCTCAGTCATTGAGTTTTGAATTGCAACAGAAATAATTCGAAAAATAAGTTTAATTGAAAACACTCTCTCATAAAAAATTGATTCATAAGCAATCAATCAATTCTCTCCTTAAAGTAGATCTAAAGCCCTCAAGGCAATTTTTTTTCACCTCTCACTTTCTCTTAAACTAATAGCTTTACTCTCACAATACGTTAAAAAAACTGCTCTTGATATAATTGCGTTTGTTAGATTACAGTCTATTCAATTGGAATAATATAATGAGCAGTACAAGCCAATAAGCATACAAAATCTCATCTGCAAGGTTTAATAATAAATTTTGTGAAATAGCATCCCCAAAAAAGTAGGAAGATGTTTGAACTTAGTAGTTTAATACAAAGTTTGTAAAAACTGATTCGATGGTTGACTTTCATGATGCAACAATACCTTTAATAAAGTAAGGTTCAGCGTGTGTCTAGATCACTTTTGAAGAAGGCTAATCATCAAGTCAGGGGTTCGAGACCTGTTGCCCGTTTGGGTAACATTCTGAAACACCTTATCGTCATAATCTTGCTCTGAACCGAAGGCTGGCGCTGCCGGATGTCTTTGGGTTCTCCTGACATAGGGAGTCACTGACCTGATTTTCGATATCTTTTGACGGGCTCCGTTAGTTTTCTTAACGACCTTACGAGAAATAAGATCTTGAGAAATATCATTTGGGTTAGATGAGCAAAATTCAATATTTTCATCTAAATTAGTTCTCGAATTAGCTGCAGTATTTAGTGTTGAGGCAAAATGCGAAGGACACTGTGAAAATTGCTCTTTTTTAAATCCCGCTGTAAACGTTTTACCAAAATGCGAATAATTCCTCTGATTTGAATCAAAAGAAGTAGATCCCTCCCAATTCTCAGAAGGATGAATCACTCGTCTTCTCATTCTCTGAGACTGGGAAGCTTCAGTCATGACCTTGAACTGCCTTTCAGGTTGGAACTGCTTAGATTGAGGAATATCTTCGTTTAATTTTTTAGCACTTCTACGAGCAGTTCGATTGTTGTCCGGGCGAGGTGACTTAGAATTAGTTCTCACAGCACTTTGATCAAATGCCAGCTTTGCTTGTTCGTTTGTATATGACGGAGTAAAAAAGTTTACGGAAGTTACAGCCAATTGCTGAGGTTGATCTGCTTGTGTTACCTGGGTCCTGCCGGCGGTTTTCTCAGGACTATCCATAGCCTTGCTAGTGTTAGTTGTGACCTTCCTGACTCGTATATCTCGCTGGCCATGCTGGCCATAAAATTGAGAGTGCAGAGGAAAATGACTGTATTGGTTAGGACGCTTGACTTGCACAGACTGTGGCCGCGAGTGAGACTTCTCAAAGATCTGATGGTGTTGTCGTTTGAACCCCGGCTCAATTAAAAATGCAAAACGAAGGAGCAAAGAGTTGATCGTGAATTTATCAGTGTAACTCTCTCCTTTGCATGGCAACTCGTCTGGATCGTAAAGGATTTTTTTCTTCTCAAAGCAAACTTTTTTATAGCTCTCAACTAACTTGTTAATGTCATTATTCCTCGCGAAGATTGCCTTGTATTTCTCGATCATTATTTCTCTCTTCTTCTCGAAATCAATGTTGAAGCAGACCGGCTCTCCAGCCTTTCCTCTCTTTTTCGGACTGTTTTTATATATTTGAGATTGGAAGGTTGCCGTGAAAACATTCTGCTCCAAATCTTCAAGTACATCGAGATAGTCATTATTTCTTTGGGATGCGACTTCACAACTGATACAAATTGGGACTGTCTTGAATTTAGTATTATCAGTTTCACCGAATTTGGTGGATGTGGCATTAAATTGATCCTTTATCGCATAAGCCGTTTCATATGACGACGGACAAAAGCGAGAAGAGGCCACTGAATTTCTTCTATACCCAGCATCCTCAAATTTCCTTTCACAAGTTATTCAATGATTCATTAATTATTTTACTCTGCATTTAGCGTGCTTGTCCCCAGTTCTGATTTCTTTCTTATGATAAACATGTTATTATTGCCATTTCTACACATAATAGTTGTGTTAGAGAGTCAAAAACACAATTTCTTTATACAATTTATCATTTTCGTTGACGATAGGGCTGAGATCTTTGTCATGCGGGTCAGTCTCGATCCTCTGCTCTTTTTTCTGACTTTGAAAATATTGCTGTGGGTTCTCAATTGCTGCGAGTTTTTCTCTCAACGTATCTTGAAAATGCTTTCTTGATACTTCTACCAGCCATTTCCCTTGCATTGCGATAACCGGAACCTATGTCATGTATTTCATGCAACTGTTAGTCGTCTCTAAGCATCAATCAAGCCATACGTTGAGGTATTTGTTTGTATTATAAGCTTTTTTAAGGTCATCGATCTTCTGTTGCATCTCCAGCAGCTGAAATAGTTTAAGAAAGACTTTCGAAACTGATTTAATAGTGCCGTCTGCCGAGTAATTATTGTATACGAAAGACGGGAACATCTTCTGCATGAGAGAATAGGATGTTTCTTGGAACGTGCTGATAATTATTGGAAATGAGCCTAGAACCAGTGCGTAATTGTTACATGATTTGAATAGTATCGAAATTTCGCAGTGTGAAAATGAACTCGAGGAACTCGTTCTCCTTAGAGATCCTTGTCTTTTCTTCTCGCCTCAGATTAATAACCAATCCCATGAATTCCTTTTTCGAAGAATTAATTTCAGCAAGATTGGCTGTCGCGAGCTTATCAAGGTGCTTCTGAGCTATCTGGGTCAGCTCAGTGGCCGAGCTTACTCGTTCGTTGATTAGATTGAAAATTTCTTGCATGAGTCTCCTCACTTAAATAAGGGGTTTCCCATTTAATTAACTTTAGATAAAATTAATCTCGTATTTTGATACTTTTAATCACTAATAATTTTACTTAGTGAGGCAAGAGCTTCATTTCACCAACTCTATTCATATTAATCTTTGATATTTTCTAAATCAAAAGTAGAAAGTTTATGTTACTTCATTTAACGATGATTCAGTACGAATTCATCACAAAAACGAGGCTGCGAGCTGTTATAGCATTTCTCGAGACAATCATACTTCCAACATGTGATTTCTCTTCATACAGAAGGTCTTTCACTAGTAAATTCTTTGGATATCTCCTTCAAAGCTGATTTAATGAATGTAGTAGTTTTTTTATAAAGATCCGTTGAAAGAAAAATAATTCAGGTGGCAGTACTTAGTTAAGTTAAGTTTAATTCATAGTTTTACGTGTTGAACAAATTGACGGTAACTCTAATATCAATAATAAGCATTTATTGTAAACAATTAAAAACTGCGTTACGCAGGCAATATATATATATCAGGACTTATTAATTATCATCACTCTTACTTTCCTCATCCTGTTGTCGAAGCGCATCCTTTTGCACTTTCACTTGCTCTGGCAAATCTTCTAATATTCTCGACTTTTTATAGACATATACCCCCAAGAAACCTGCCTCAGAAAGTTGCTCACAAAGAGATATCATCTTTTCAAAATCATCTTTTTCTTTCTTTATTTGTTCCTCTTCAGCATGTTTTGACTCGTCCGTGTGTTCCATAGCATCCGGGCTCTTCTTGGAATCTTTTTCAGCCTTCACTTTCTTTCGTACGTTCACCGAAAATTTTTTATCAAACGTCTTTGGACAGTGCTTTCCGAGTCTCACCAACGCTTGGTTTGGACATTCATCTAGATGGATTCGAGAAAAACTGTAAGATATTGTTAAACAAGAGAATATGGCATACCATCCAATAGCATGTCACAAAGTTCTTTCTTGAGAAAATCGACTTCTTTATCTGTTAGTTTGATGTTTGGATCTTCTTCTACTGTATGCTGAGCTCTTATTGCATCCAGAGATTTCTCGACATGATGAGCCGAAGCGATCTTAGTCAGTTTTGAGTACGGATCTTGCTGTTCATCCAACGAATCCAACCATGGGTCTCGAAATTCGTTCTCTTTTTCTTTATTGAACACAAAATACCCATCCTTATTAATCTTCCCCATCTCGCGCTCTTCTTTCATACTGAAAGGCTCCATTTGATATCCAAAAAATTCCAAACTGTTTCAAGGCAATGGTGAGAGATAAAACTTGAAAAGATATGATTACTTCTTAATTTGGTCTTGGGCATGCTCGCCCTCTTTTTCAATTTCTCTTATTGCTTGTACATTGTTTCGAAAGTATTCTAATTATTTTAGAGTTCGTCACCGCACAAGTGAAGAGAAACAATACCATCTTGATTATCGACAATATTACCATCAACAATATGATACTGTTGTGCGCGTAGAATGCTTCGCGCACGTCTAGCTTGATCAGCGTCCATGAATAAGAGATCTTACAGGATTAAAGTAGGAATTTTATTTAAAAGAACAATTGATAGTATAACACTAAGCTGATTTTGATTTATCAGAGCAAATTGTTAACGACTCTCATAATTTGATAGCTGCGATTATAATAAGATTTTTTTTATAAAGTCTAAGGACATTTCAAATTGGAAAAATTATTGAAAAATAGAGCTTGAATGTACTACAATGCGTCCTATAGGAACTATTCGCATGAAGCTATTAGAAAGGGATTCCTTTTTTTCTCCCATTATAAGTTTTAAACATAAAAATTTACTTAACTGTATAGAGATTCTCCTTAAGATATTAATACACCAAAAGTAATTATCTAAATGTGAATTTATGGTCTTCTTTTGCTTTTCCGATCCTATTATTCGCATCGGTTCAGACATTCAAGTGGAAACTATTTAAATCCAAAAAGCGATTCGGTTAACGCCATTTTCTATCTTGAAAGGTATATAAATTTCCTTGTTGCAGGAGGAAGCTCAAAGGCATAATACTAGCAACCTACTTTGGTTATATCAGGAGGAATTTAAGAGGTGAACTCGGATTTGAGGTATGCAGGTGACTTCAGTTTAACAAAATCAACGATGTTGTGGATTAACAAAAAAAAAGACTATTTGAGAAATAGATCGACATACACTACTTTATCAAATCGAAATAAATTAAATCGGCACAATACCTTATGGTGAAAGATTAGATAATCCTCTCTTGTGAAGTTTTGATGGATTGCTTTGAGCGTGCAAATAAATCCGGGTTGACGAACGAAACATGTGTGACAATATTGTACTAAGCATAATTCACATCAGCGCTATTTTCTAGACATTTTTTCTGATTACCACATGAGCCTCGTCATCATCTTCTTCATCAACGGTAATGTCCGCATCAGTATACAAGAAAGTGGTTTTTCTCTTCTTATTTTGCTAAAATAAAAAAAAAATAATAATTCATATTAATCTATTCAATAAAGGAATAGTAGTGTCTACCCGAAAATTTTCTTCTGACAATTTCGTACTGAGCTCTCTTCTTTCAGCTTCACTCCTGTCCAACAATGCCTTGATCGTTGCATTTTCTCCGGTTTTTTCGTTTATTTTCTTCAGAAAATCATAAGAGAAAAATAGTGGCGAAACGAGTTCCAGTGGGTTTTGATTATACTACAACAATGTAATACAATCAATATAGATAGAATTTGAGCTTGTTACTTTATTAGATGATTCAAGGGTGGCACCAGCATCCAATAGCTTTTGGAAGCCTTCTAAGTTTTGAGCAAATATTGCAATGTGCAATGGAGTTTCACTGTGCTATTTTTCAGAAATATCAGACACTTACTCTTATACCCAGGAATTTGATTACAAAATCAGTGCCATTGATAAGCTGCTTTGCATAAGGCTGTCTGAGAAGATAGTCGACCACCTCAGTTTTCTTGTAAAATATAGCCGTGTGTAGTGGATTCCAGCCGTACTAAATGATAGAGAGATTAGATACTGGCAATGACTTTTAATATTACATCCGAAAGTCTGGCGGAAATGACTTGCTCTGCTGTAAAATGCTTCAACTGATCCAGATTTGAGTCAACGATACTCGAGTATAACTTTTCAGAGATGGCTTTAGCCTTAGAGTCCGCTTTTTGCTTTTTAGGTTTGGAATAGATGAGCTTGCCAGAGCTCGCTTTCTCAGCAGCCGGTCCAGATGTTTTCGCAGTTGACATTTTAGTCTGCATTCGCAAATTCTGAATTCTTAGTTTATTAGTTTTTATTGAAAAAGCACTAAAATAATCGAAGGTTTTGACATTAAGCAGTTATGCTAGCTCAAGAATATTCAACCCAGTTCAAAAAGAAGTGAGAGCCCTCACACTCAATGGATTCTTGAAAACTGCTTGATTCTTAAGGAATTCAGGCTATACTAAAACAAAACTCAAAGCTTTAAGTAGTTTTTTTCTTCACAACAAACTAACTCTCAAATTTTTGACCCAAAAAAAAAAATTTTAAAAATTCAACCGGCAAAGAACAAGTTGAAATTCAGAAAACCCAACTTTTAAGCAACTAAATGCTTATAATAGTTAATTATTAGGGTTCTCTTCACTTTCCCAAGTCCTCAAAAAAACCTGACAGATTCTCTGCCCTCATGATCCATTTTGGCAGGAAAATAATTTATTAAATTTGAGAAGTTTGAGCTGAGTTCAAAATTAGGAATTCCTGATCCCATTCCTATTTTTGAATAAAATAACTAACTACCTCTCTCTGACGTGTGAAGCACCCAACAACTTTAATAAACTAAAGAAGGAGGATTAAATCAGTGTAAATTTCATTAAAGGCTGAAAATGAAATCTATTGCTTGCCGACTGGTTAGATTTTCGCGGAGGGATTCATCTTCTGGGGACAATAAGGCTCGCTTTGATCCCCTATCTGAAGACCAATTAACTCTCAAGCGAGGAATAACGAAAAGTTTTCAAAGCAGACTTCTTGAGCCATTTTCAAACTCCCAAGCATGCGAAGTATCCTCAGAGTGTTTATCAAACTGTTGCATCCAAAACTCCTGCCAACCGAGTGAACTCTGCCAGAGGTCTCCATCCACACTCTGGATATTCCTTGTTGCTTTCTTAGCATGCATATTCTTATTTATTCTTATCCTCGTTCTCGGTTTTATGAAGAAGAGAAGAAAGCGACGCCCAACAAGTGTGAGAGTAATCGTCAGTTCGCCCCTGAACCTCGTCAATAATTTTGGGAGCGCCACTTTGAATTTATCGAACTCCCAAATTGTAAATGACTCAACTGCTGTGATGAATAATAACAGTTCATTTGGAACATCTGGGGCTCTCCCTGTCTTTAATGCTGGGAGCAACTCGAAAGCTGCTATTGATAGCAGCATACAGAATAACGAGAGCGACATTAGAGCGATAATAGTTGCTAATAGTCCCAACGCTGATATTCCAAATAGCGGCACTTTGAGAGATGTGCTCAGTGAGAACAGTGAAGTTGATTATGATTTAACAGAAAGATCTGATACTTTTCCAAGTGCTGAGTACATCAGCGCAGAACAAGCTGGAAAGCAGGTGGTTTTGGGGTTGCCTGCTGGTGAAACTGCTCTCCCAGTAACGAGTCAGCAGGATTTTTCAATTAATCAATTGCCGGGTCAACTACCAACCGTAAGAGAGAAGAGAATGAAATCAATTGATACTACTCAAATTGGATATGGAAACGATCCTTGTTTAGGTGAGCCCCATCAAGCAAAATCCGATCAAGGTGAAACCGGTAAAATAGACCATGAATAATAGAAAATAAGTTTTGAATTTAGATTGTACAAAGTATAGCTTAGTTTTCATCAGCCATTTCTTGAGCATCCATAGTTTAAGCCAGAAATACGAGGGTTTTTTTGTTAATTATAAAAAGAGTATCTTTAGCACCAAAAAATTGTCTATTATTGTGTTTGCAGCATCCATTCAATTCTGTTTCTTAAAGCGTTTAAATAGAGCCCAAAATGCTGATTCATACACAAAAGACAATGTAATGGTGAGCTAGTATCGATTCTCAGTAGGTGACGAAATGATGTATATCAAGGTTGATTATGAACTAAGTTGATCTCTATTCCTTCTCATCGACCTTTGTAGACTGTCTCACTCTGGTACAGACAATCTATTCGAATCATTCACCTTTTAAGAGAGCTTATATTACTGATTTTTAACGGCTTCTGTCAAAGAATACATTCAAAAGAATTTATTAAATTAATACGAAGGATGATGAAAGAGACATTTGATTCACTTCCTTCATTTTCCGAAGACCAATTTTCTATGGATGATCCACTTGGTGAAGCAGTGATTCAATCTATTCGTGACCCAATTTGTTTAAACATCCCAAATATTTATTGTCGGCAACCTCCAGGTGAATGCAAGATGTGCTCACAAATATACTGCTCTCTATGCCTACAGCTGCTATCAAAAAACGGCGCAAAATGTCCAAACTGCCTGGAGCATCTCGAAGTCGGTAAAGTAAACGAGTACCTCAAGAATATTCTAACGGGCTTGAGCCTTCACTGTCATTTTCAATCCAATGGTTGCAGCGTATCCTTACCGATTAAAGACTTAATCAAGCATGAATCTATTTGTCAATATGAGTCAATAAAATGTCCAATTGGTTGCGAGAAGGAAGTGTTGAAAAAATTTATGAAGGAGCACACTGAGAATGAGTGCCCGAAGCAAATAATTCAATGTAGATTTCAGCCTTGCCCGGTGAAACTGCAGAGATCTCAAATTTTGCATCATGAGAATGGGTGCAAATACAAAGAAGACTTTTTCATTAGACAAGGTAACATTGGTAATGATCAAGATGTCGACGACGATGCCGAAGGCGAAGAAGGAGAGGAGGAGAAATGTTGTTCATGCTTTAATAATAATTCTTCGTCACGGACTAACAGGGACTCCCCCACGAATATTTCCAACCAAGCGAAACCAAAATATTCTCCGCTGAGAAATATGTCGAACCTTTATTCAGAGAATGCAAATCAAATGTGGGGTCTTCCGCCTACAACACTAGTGAAATGTAAAAACTTTGGTTGCTATTATACTGGGCCTGAAGAGACTATGGGAGCTCATTTAGTGGTGTGCTATTATAAAGTGTCTAGCTGTAAATACAGTACACAAGGGTGTAGTTACAAGAGCGACAGCCTTAATTTAGTCCTTCATGAAAGCAAATGCAAATACAAGAAGTGTGACCAACACGATGCGCAGCATGGAAGACCAGACCCATTGTCTTCTATTTCGAAGAATCCTCCTTCAATGATTCGAATGAACAAGGAAAATAACGAGAGAACTGGCAACAGAATAGAAATAGAGTACATTTGGGATCACTTTCATTCCGAGTTCTAATACAATTCGGAAAATTTTGTCAATATAGCTAACTCGTCATGATATAACAGCTAAGAAGAAGCTTTTTTTTTTTCGACTTCCCAACATTGAAGAGTCATAAACTACTTACTCATCATACTTATATAGTGTCACAATTAAGTTACTTTTCACATACTTATCCAAAACCTCAAGCACTTCATCAACTGACTCAATAATATATATAAGTTCTAATTCGAACCAAAACAAAATTGTGCTGATTAAAAGGATTAACAGTATGAATCAATAGATAGTTAAGGATTTTTAGTTCGACATATCCAAATTCGCATATAACAGGCATTTTCGAAGGAAATGTTCCAAAAATGGAAATTTCCAGAAATGCGGGATTCAATTGTGAGTATCTGTATAAAAATAAAGGGAGTTTATCAACTCGATACTTAAACACCAGAACTTGAGGCCTAACTTCTTATAAATTATGCAATAGACGTAATTATGCCAAATATTTCTAATTTTATTTTGACTACCAGCAATAGAGCCACGCATCTTCTTTTTTTTTTTAATGATTTGTTCTTCAAATGCTGGATTCTGCTGTGTCCGAACATGATTCAGAGGATCGTGTATCCCAGAATTGAGGGTTTTAAATACTTCAGACCTCGAATATTTATCATAACTCTCTTGATCACCCGAGGCTCAAGTTTTCTTTAATTTTTTTAATTTAGGAGGTTCCAAATTTATATTTGGAATAACCAAAATTAGTTAAAAGAAAATACATGAATAGATTTAAACAAGGCAAAGCTTCAGAATTTCAAGTTTACGAAGAAGAGTTGCAAGAAACTGACCTTTACAACTCTTTTGAGGTACCCTTCTTGAGTTTCAAAGTCTTATTCGGCAACCGAAATAGTTTCAAGTGATGTATTGTATCCAAGAAAATGATTCTGAGAACTTGAAAAAGCTCAAAGTTGGAAGCAAGAATGTGAATTTTCTGATGGAATTCCCAGATAACGACTTGGATAAGAGTTTGAGTCCACTTATGCTTGCAGCAGCTTTGGGACATGAGGAATGTCTCAAAATGCTGCTTGACAATCCGACCATTGATGTTGATATTCCGTCCGAGAATAAACGTTATACTGCACTTGCATTTGCGTGTTTGACGGGAAACTATGACATTGCCAAGATGCTTTTGGAGAAAGACCCCGAAGTCAACCGACCGACAAGATTGAACGAAACGCCTCTCGTTCTATCTTTAAACCGCTTAAAGCAAGAGAAAAATCTCTTTGAGAACAGAAAAATAGCTTTTAAGATTGCCGATTTATTGTTGGTTTATGGAGCCGATATAAATTGGATAGTTGATAAAACTAAGGGTTATACGCTGCTTATGCAACTGTGTGCTGAAAATACGAGGATGACTGAGCATCAGAAGGAAGCGAATTTAGAGGCGATAAAATTTTTGATTGATAGAGGAGCAAACAGAGAAATCAGATGCATGGAGAATAAGACGTATTTGGAACTTGCAGAGCAAAATCCAAATTATGAAGAAATAGTTTCACATGTGAAATCGATTAATGGGACGGGAAGTCCAGGATTAAGCGCAAGACATCGGAGCCGAGCGAGGAGCGTATCAGTAGATAAAAAGAAAATTCAACTTGAACTTGACAAAGAAAGGAAAAAGTGTGAAACTGTATCGAAACTTAAATAGTTTATCTTGCTGCAAAATCTAAATTATTGTTTTTTTGGGAGGAACAGTTGAAATACTGTTAATTTGCACTCATTTTATAATTGCATACGACATCCACAGGTTGTGTTACGTATTTTACATATTTTTTTTCATTTGTTCCTAATTTTAAGTCTAAAAGAAAGCTGGTTCTTGTAAGGAAATTAGAAGTGGGCAAGATGAGATGAGTGAGGAAAGCCCAATATATGCTTGAAAACAATTCTTTATACTGAAAAGAGAAGGAAAGCTCTGTGCAAATTTAGTAGCCCTTTGTAATAATTTTGGGTGAAAAGTATACAACATTAGTAAGGAAGCAGCATTCACTGAGAGTTACCCTCTGAAATTTTTGCACAACTTAAATCACTTACTTCTGCTCACTTCTCTGAGAGTCTAAATTGCTGTCATGGACATAGCAATCTACTATTTTGACCTTTTTGATGTTAAAGCTACTTTCAAGTAGTATATTTAATGGCAATAAGTGTATCGAATTAATTCAAAGTGAGCCTTACTAATTTTAACACTGCGAATGATTAAGTTTCAGAATGTTAAATTTATAATTATTTGTTTCGTAGTTGAATTTGAATCTAATGACCCGAAACAGCAAATAATGAAATTGTAAAGGTGATAAAGCTTAATAATCTTGCATTTCAATCACGGTAAGGGTATCCAAAACGAACTCTGTTTCTTGAATCTGTGATCCAAGTTCTTCCTTATCATAAAAATAGTTTTCTAAGTATGGTTGTTTTAGTTGGAAGTTTAGCTTCTGCATCTGGTAATGGTAACAAGTTTTGCTAAATTATGAAAAAGGAGATAAATTATTAGACATCAGACAATAACTTTAAACTGTCCTGGAGGAGCACAAGCGCCTGATACAATTTAACAAAATTCAAAAATTGTGAAAAAAAGCATCTACCTCAACAGTAGATATAATTTGATTGAGGATGAAAGAGAGAAAAAATTCTCATAGAAAATCATTCGAAAATTCAATTGAATATCTGAAAAAGAATGAATTCATATCAAGCTTGATAATGCATACATGAATTTATTGTGAAAGCTGTTTCAAACTCTCCTTCGATAAATGCTTAGAAGAAATTAAAAAGAGTCTACAAAGTATTTTAACTATTTTACCTCGTCTTCTGCATTGCTGCTAGCAATAATAAAAAATTCCTTTTCCCAATAGGTAGCTCTTTTTTTCGAGATAAGTTAATGAATTGTATGTTACTACGATAGCTAATTTTTTAAGTATAAAATGTCACTCGAACCTAACCACATAATTTTTCCCTTACACTCGTTTATAATTCGTGCAAAATTGTGGCTCTCATAAAAGTATTCAATTATATAAGATCTGTGATATCTTCAACCATTGATGAAACAAGATAACTATGAATTTAACATCAGCAGCTCGCTTATCATTTGCTGCGAGTTTGATATGAAACGTATAATTGAACAAAAACTCTTTTTTTTTTGTTTCTTCCTCTCTCTCTGAAAAAGAAGAGACAGACTTTCATTACGAGTCTGTTCCTCTACATAAGCTTCTGTTTAAGAAGTTTATAGATGGGATTATTCTTATCAGTTCCCGAGGTTGCTACGGTCTTTGCTGTCTGCTGAGGAAAAATAGCTTTGGAGTATTTCATCTGCTTATTCGCAGTCGTTGCATTTTTCACCGTTGTTTTATTCGCTGAATTCTCCCTCGACATCTTTGCTGGATCACGCTCCGTTGTCGGACTGCTAAACTTCTTAGGAGTCGCACCTTTGAGTTTCGGACTCAACAGCGCTCTCAACACCGAATTTGAATAGTCGTCAGCAAACGATGGATTGGAAGAGTTGCTTCTCTGACCTGGAACCTCAATTTTGGTCTTGCTCACATTCGTCGTCATCATGGTAGTTGAGCTTTGCTGCAACTTCGAACTCGAAAAGCTTGGTTGATTCTTAAAGTGTCCCCGATTGTTCGAACGAGAAGAGCGCAATCTTTCAACACTTTGATTAACAGCTTTTCGCTTTCTCTCTTCCAATTTCTCCTGAGTTAGAGCGTAATCTAAATCACTCTGAGATGTCGCAGTCTTTGTCCTCATATGTGCTTTTTTCATCGCGACCTTCTTTTGCGGAGTAGGTGATGAATTTTCCTTCGTCGGAGCCTTGTCACAAATACTCCAAAGATCAATCTCTTCACATGGAGTGTAGATCTTTGTGGAATTAATGCTGGGATTCACGGAGCTGAGGACTCTGGAATTTCTCTTAGAGCTAATTTTCGAACTTGCTGCTGATTTTTGGTCTGGTGAGTGAAGAGTGCTAACGCTCATTGGAGTTGACGGTCTTGAAACTTTCGAGACTGAGCTTGATTTGGTTGTTGTGCTTGTTGTAGTAGGCTTGGATTTAGGTTTTTCTAGCAGAATGTTTTCATGAAGCTTTGGAGGCAATCCTCTCAAGGTTTGCAGGAGCTTTGGTGAAGCCAGCATCAAAATATTATTTTCTTTGGTATTATTGCTAAAGGTAGGGCTTTTGACTTTTGAAAATTGGAATAAGTTTGCGACTATGGGATCTGACTTCTTGAGAGAAGAAGAAAAACTCTGTTTTTTCGAATGAGATGTGGACTTTGGGGATGGACCTCTTGAATTTTTTCCGGACTGCTGGTTGAAAAAATTTTCTCTAAGTGCATTTTTTTCTTTAGAGCCATTTGGAGTTTTGATTGGCATCTGCACGTTTAAGTTTTCTTTCTCCTGCTTCTCTTGAGTTTCTGGCATTAGATATCATGATTGGAATGAAATGTAAAAAAGAACGTACCTGGCTGATTCTCTTCGGCCTCAGTGGGCAGGTAATCCTTAAACATGTCATCAAGCCGTTCGTCTGAGATGGTCTTTTCGAGATCTGAGACATCCAGCCCTCCAAAGTACTTGGTAGGATCAAACAAATTGTTGTTTAGAAGATAGTTCTGCTTCTGAACTATGCTTTCGAGGTCCTTTCCGCCACGATGGAATGCGTGGTCACGCAATCTATTTTGTGCCTCTGATAGGGGGACTCCTTCGATTTTCTCGGACTGATCACAAAGGAAATCTCTGATAAATTCTATTGGCACTTCGCCTGTTGTAGTCAAATCACGAATCTCGTCGGCTTCTGCACAAGAAGAAGATAAATTGAGCTTGTAAATTAACTATCAGATCGTACTTGATGATTCTATTAAATTTCCTTCATGGGAAGGCCTCTCCATTGTCGTCCCTGATGTTTGATATCTAAGTATGAGATTCGTTAAAATTTTTATGTTTTTTAATTAATATTTCGCGCGTCAAGTCAATTGTCAGTTGTAGAAATTAATTGGTTCATTTAACGATCAAATTTTTACGAGGAAAAAACCATGAATTAGTTGGAAATACTGCTAAGATGAGAAAAATGATTAAACAATTGAACTAATTATCTAAGCTATCGTAGATTAATTACAGGATTAGTCATCCCATATAGGCAGCAAAAATGTCTCATCCACAAGCAGCTATTACCTCGCCTGTTTGATCATTGTATTTTATTTGAATATATTTCTGTACTTTGCTCCTGAGTGGCGACATGGGAAGCTTTTATTTCATTTTAAGTAAATCATCTAAATAACCAGGATGAGCTTTTTGTTTTATCAAAAAAGACACATTCACTCAGAAAATAACTATTTCATGGTGAGATTGAAAAGCAAATATATTGTGATCCAGATAACATTTAATATGATTGGAACCTTGGGGAACAATTTGCGAGGAATTCAAAACAATTATCGTTGTGAATTAAAAACTAGGACAAAAAAAGAGATAGTAGTGTAAGATTAACACAAACACAGAGTGAGATCAATGGTGAAGTTGTTTCATACTTCTCCCTTCGATCAAAAGAGTTTCGGTTAGTCAATTTCCAATGCTGACTGCCAAAGCATTATTTTGCCTCGAAGAGCCTGAAGAATCCTCATAGTTTCTGCATTTTCTGGTGCCTCTTCCTCTTCTTCACTGAGTTCTAACACTGATAAAGCCTCATCAAATGCACCAGATGCAATGGCGATCGCTTGTTTTACATTTTCATTTTTTCGACAAGGAATGCAGAGTAATTCAGCCCTAGGTCAAGTCTCTCAGGATTATAAGGTTGTTAATTTTTATAGGCTTTTTCAAGTGCCAACCTGTAGCTTTTATCAGCGACATCGCTAAGAATATTGTAGTAATCTCCAGGTATTGCATGCGGATACTCCATCATATATTGACAATGTGTGAATGTGTTGAACGAAACTGTAAATTGAATATTTCATCCTCAAGAGTTATTGCTGGATTGTCAAGAAGAGTTGATAAAATTCAAAATGTTAACACTTAATAACTGATATTCATTTATAATCTTGACTTCTTCCTTCAGAAGTAGAGAGAGATAATCTCTCGGACATGTCTCTTTCTCATTTCGAAGGACATCCAGCGAGGTTCTTGGAGCGGAAAAAAGGTTTCGAAAGACGACATTAAAAAGATTTTTCCCTTCAGTGTCGAGATAGCTTTTGGATTCGAGCAACCTTTTTGATATATTCCAACATTTCAGAAAATTTCTTCATCTCCTCTGAGACATGAGCTAAAAAGATTAGTTCTTCGTAGGAGAGAGAGAGTCATCAAGTGATTTGATTTCTTTCTTGCTGCTTTCCATTGATTCCTAATGATTTTATGGTTTAATTTCTGATAAAATAAAAGAATATTATTGAAATAAATTACAAGAAATTCAGTCATAATTTTGTGTGTTTTGTGAAAGAGATCTCCACGACGTTTAACGACTTTGTTTTGTTCGCACAGTGTGTGTTATTTTTAATTCTTTTGTAAAACAGCTGAATGTATTCACAGAAAGTCGCGCAGATTCACTTTTCGTTCAGTTAACCTTTAGAAGGTACGAATAAATTTGATGTATTTAACATTCTTCTCTTCCAATCCTGCATGGTTGTTTTTTTAAATTTTTTTTTTTCATGAAGAAAAACTGCTTTCGTTAATGCATTGTTTAATAAAGTTAGTTGAGACACCATTTTGCATACAAAGGGATTGTGTCAGATCCATACAAGAGAGGAGGTTTAAAAATTATCTGAAAATAATAGGCATGAAAGAAATCCTAATCCACTTTATTACTCATTGTGAACTCTCTTTTTTCGTTTATCAGACTCTCCTTGTTAGGTTCTTGGCGCGCTTTATTTCATTTAAAATTCTTCATTTCTTACTGATATACTCAGATATTTTGCAGGTAATTTTTAACGGGTATTTTAATTTGAATCTCCTTACTCAGCAGACACATAGTGAATTTATCTAATTTTCTGCATTATGGAGGACATGAATTTGGTGCTTGAACCAGTCGATTTCAACAAAATTCGAGAGAAAGGAAGAGCTCACAGAAGGACGCAATCAAGCACTGCGTTTGATATGAGCCATATCATCAAGCCCAACCAAAATAATCCTGAAGTGATCAAAGGAATCGCAGAAACATACCTCATTCCTGACGCCAACAATACCCAGCGTCTGGTTCAGGCTACAAACGACAAGCAAGAAGAGAAGCAGATTATCGTTGAAGATATCTTAGAGATTCCTCAATCGTCATGGATTGTCCCTTCACGCCCTTCAGCTAACAATCCCATGAATTTCCTGAAAAAAAGGAATTTATCGTGTGGTGGATCAATGAATGGCAATACTGGTTCGTCACGACTTATTGACTTTAAGTCCGATTACAGTACGTTGAACGATATAATAGGACTTAATGTAATAGTTGAGAGAAAAAATTCCGTTGATAGCAACGAGCATGAAACAAAATCAGACGAGACAGGGAACCATACTCGAAATAGTAGCTTGACCGTGACGGACAGCAAACCGCCACTGCATACATCATCTACGAAACGGGAACCAAAGCCTTCGAATTTTAGAGATAAAACTCCAAATACAGCTCCGAGTAACCAAGAACAATCGACTCAAAACACAAAACCTACAGGTAGCTCTAATCAATTGGAAACTCCAACAATTACAGCAGATTTCCAAATGTTTCTGCAGAAATCAGCAAAGGCGAGTACGTTAGGCAAGGTAAAATTAACGCCGCATAAATCTATGAAGAAACTCTACGATAATTCTAAGAATAAGATTCAGCAAAGTGAGCAAGTTGACGATGCTGCAGGAAAGTCTACTAAAGCTCAATCAACCCATTTTACTTTTGATCCATGGAAAAATAATATCGCCTACGTACGAGACAGGTCAACTTCGAAAAGCGCGACACCAAATCATGTAAGGGCACCTGATTTGGGGTCAGCGAATCAAAAGAAAAGAGAATTTTTAAACAAATCATCGATTCAAGGATCAGCTTCAGTGAAGTCCTTGACCACGCCATTTAACATGGCCAAAAAGATATCTCCTGCTTCTGAGACGAACTTTCTGAAAACCGTTGGCAGGACCCGAAGGCCAGGGACATACTTGCTAGAAAAAGCGCTGACTAATAACTCTGAACCAACATTGCAGGATACTAGCACCACTCAGAAAAGCTTCGAGAAGACTCCAGTCACCGACTCTTTTATTGATAAAACTCCTGTTAGTACGAAGAAAGGCTATATTGATTTCTCTCAAGTGATTGCCAACCCCTCATCAAAGCAGGTTCTTGAGAAGAAAATAGAGGGTCTTGAAAATAAAATTGATGTACTTCTCGAAAGAAACTCGACTCTTGAGGATCAGACAAAGAGTTTGATAAGTTTGGTTGAAAAATTGTCGACTCAATGCGCTGATCTAATCCAAGTATTACAATTTGACTCTTCCTAATTTCATTTAATTTTTCTTTATCTTTCAAGTCCAATCAAGAGATGAATCTCAGAATACAGAAGCTGGAGAATGCAGATTTACACGCAACAAAGATGAGCGGAAGTATGAGTGAGAGAGAGCAAACAGCACAAATTTTAAAAGAAAACATCCCTAGCTTTATCCTAAGGAAAGACTGTTCAAACCAAAACTTGCTCAAGTAACTTGAAGTTTTCTTAACAACAAAGCTAATTTATCTGTGTAGCACAAGTGATGTATCTAATGCTGAATCCTCCCCTTTTCTCCATCACCCACAGGAACAGAAAGTTAAACAACCGTTCCCGACGCCATTTTCTGAGCGTGACGTGAATATTCCATCTGTGCAAGTTGGTAGATTGATATCTGAGAATGTGAAACAGTCAGAAAAGTTAGTTTATGAGTACAAAAACGCTATCAGAGTAATCCCTTCAATGAATACATTGGCTGATGTAATGAATTTCATTCCATAGGAAAGACAGCAAAAGACCCAGCTGAAGAAGCATAGATAATTGGATTTATTGATGTACAGACTACAAGTCTTTCAAGATTGTTTATTCTTGCTCAATGATTGAGAATTATATATTAATGTTTTAAATGTTGAGATCCTGTGCTGCTGCTTGCTGCAGCAAGCAGCAGCCATTATGACAACCAATAAAAAATGAATACTGAATCATGATTTAGTAGACTCATCCACCCATGAATGATTTTTCTTTATATTGTTATAGATTCTACGGACTTGTGCATAATAAAAAGTCACGCAAATATTATTTCTGAGAAGATATTATCTGGCTTTTGCTACCCACGGGCTGCATAACCAATGGAAGCCTTTTTTCACGCATTCTTCCATCTAAGTGATGGTAATTTCTCAGTGAAAACCTAAGGCTTGGCAGCAAAGAAAAAATTGAACATACTAACATTATGGCCTACTTAATTATTGTGTATCTTCACTCCAATTGACACCTCAGCATAGTAACTCAATAACCTCATTAAAATGCGAATTCATTATATTTTGAGTTCATAAAACAGAAGAAATTTCTCCTCCGCTAATGCCTTGATATCATCACCATTTTCTCATGAAATTAAGGTTACTATCTTTTAATACTAAATACAAAGAGCTTCTTAATTGTATCATTTACAAAAATTGTCCAAATAAATTCTTCATTCTGATGAAGTTATCCTGCCATAGCAATCCACAAAATTAGATTTGAAATATTAAATTTTCTTGTTTAATTTATCGTTGAGTTGCTGTAACGTAAATTTTTTCAAAAAATCAAAGAATCAATCTCTTCCGTGTAATAAACTTTAACAGATGGACCTTCATGAAAGTGAGCTCGCAATCCTAAGCTGGGTAAATCGCCTTCTCTACCGAACGCCATTCAACACCACACTTAATAGCTTAGGACCTTCCAATTAGGAAATATCGATTCGATTGCTGAACTTTTTGATGGAGTTGGACTCGTCAAAGTGCTTTCGGAAATGTAACCCTTATCTCAATTCAAAATAAGGCTAACCGACCACAGAGACCCTGAATTTTTCCAAATCCCAAGTTCAGAAGGACTATCTGAGAGCTATGAGAACAGAAAAATGATAGATTTTAAAACAATCTTCACATTGCTTGAGAAATATTACGTGAAGGTAAACTATCTGAGATATTTCAAATTACTGATCTCTGCTCAGGTTTTAAACAAAGTATTCAGCAAGAACTGCGTCAACATTGAGCGTCTCGTCAGAAATAGAGATACGCAAGAACTTGGATTACTCGTAAAGAGGGATTGAAGAAAGTTTCTTTTAATAATGTTTTTTAGATTGAATTGATTCTGGGAGCTGCTGTGCTTGGTAAGAATAAAGAAAAACATATCAGTGCCATCCTCACGCTCGATGAAACTACTCAAACTGCACTTATGCTTTTGATCGAGAAGCTACTTGCTCGTCATACCACCCTTGATGATCAATCCGAAGAAGTCATGATAAAAGACCGCGATTTTAACGAGTACACTGCGTGTAATAGCCAACTGCGCCTCAGCCATGAGGATCAAGTGAAGCAAGCTAAATTGCTTGTGAAACTCGAAGAACTCGAGAAAGAGAACCAGTCGCTTAATCACAGAATTACAGAGTTGCAAGAGGAGAAGGTCACGTTTTTGAACAAGATAGATGGACTAGAAACTGAAATTTTCAAGAAAAATCATGAGATTAAGTTTTTAATCGAAAACCGAGACACAGTCTGACATTTTCTTTTTACCTTGGCTGATTAACATAATTGTGTAGACAGCTGAGAGAGAAGCTCAGAGTGAGTTAAAGGTCGAACTTGATTATAAAGAAAAGAAGATTACTGAGCTGAGCAAATTTATTTCCGAATTACGGATGCAGCAAGAAGCAAGTCTCTCAAAATTAAGAGTATCCCTTCCCTTTAGAACCCAAAAAGTTTAATCATTAATAATTTGTAACACTCAGGATGAGAATGAAAATTTGAAGAGGAAGGTGGCTCAAATGGCTAAATTAGAAACAAACCTTGCTTACTACAAGTCACAATTCGAAGAGCAGGTCCAAAATACAGCAAAAGTGCACGAATTAGAAACCACTCTTTCGGTAACAGAGGACAAGCTCAAAGAATGTGAAAAGACAAGAGACAGTCTTCAAGAGAAAGTGAAGAAATTTAAGACACTGCTTGAGGAGGAGAAGGAAAAGAATATCAAACTAGAAATCGATCTCACGCGAAAAACTGCTGAGGCAGAGACTTTCGAATCTGAGAAACAGAGACTCGAGTTAAACCTTGCAGATTATGAAGCTCGGCTCAGCGACGCTCACAAACAGATCGAACAACTACAATACGAAAGAGAAGAAACTGCGAGACTGCATACAAGCACAGAGCGTGCGATGGCTCAGATTGCTGCTGCTTCGGGAGCTGACTTTAACGACATGATTACTAATCTTGAGAGTCAAGCCCGTCCAAGTCAAGAAAAAGAGAATGACTGTCTGAAACAGGCGGTCCAAGACGAATAGCTAGAAATTT
>ENA-UOTZ01000042-UOTZ01000042.1-compost-metagenome-genome-assembly--contig:-NODE-42-length-81774-cov-9.805917_pt1 | contig 81774 bp, 49 predicted proteins | sample MGYA00238144_ERZ746983 | MGnify/ENA primary metagenome ERZ746983 (study PRJEB28759, sample SAMN06268863) | compost metagenome | isolation source: single cell | place: USA: California, Emeryville, Joint...
GTTGTGAGCTTTGAGAGGTTAGTTGGCAAGTTGATGATCTTGATGGCTTCAAAGGGGCACTTCTTGACGCACAAGTTACAACCAATACAAAGTTCTTCTGAGATCTCAGCTATCTTTGAGGTAGGTTGAACTTCAATGCAAAGCTTTCCTGCCTTATTGATAGGGCAGGTCTTTTTGCATTCTTGCTTGCATTTCTTTGGTTTACACTTGTCCTTGTTCACAATAGCGATACGAATTCTCGTGTCTTCCATTTCTTGGTATGAACTCCGATTTTTTCTTTTTGAATAAGGTTTCTTATTTCCAATAAATCTTTCCAAAACGAGTATCAGTCTTGCCCTTAAATAGCTTTACCAGCCAATTAAAATTCTGAAAAATAGCAAGTCAGAACGATTGACGCAGCACAAGATGGATCTCTCTTAGGTGATGCCTACAAGGAGGAATTGGATCCCATCATAAAAAGGTTCAGAGCTGAGGATACTCATGAACTCTTTAAGTGTAATTACTAATGAAGACTATTGAGGTATCAACAAAAAAGTCGTTAACTAATTGTATTGATTTATAAATCATGATAAATGGACAGAAAAATCCAAGAAATATGAGAAAGTAGTATTTCTCAGCATACAACAGTAGGAACCGAAGGCGTTATGAAGGATCCTTCTGGGAAAATTTTTTGTTGTGCATTTTGTATTGGAAGTGACTCGTGAGGGGCTATTTTGATAGTTAAGCAAATATTCCAAAAATTTGACAGCCTTATATTTCTAAAGTCAGACATCATCAGAGGCTGTTGCATTCCTATCTTGGAGAAACTACCGATACGAATAATCAGCGCCTTCGACTTTGACAATAATGACTAACGACGCCGAAGTTGACTAAAGGATAGCCCATAATTTCAAAGGAAAAAATTGGAATAATGAGTAAAAGCTAAGAATTGTTGAACAGCAGAGAAAGCACAGCATATTGTTATGAAAACCTCTGCAATGTACAGCACAGTTAAGAAACTCAAGAGCTTCATCCAATATTATGCTTATCTTTTGCAAAGCGCTTTCTACATTCCTCCATAATCTGCATCATTCAGATGTACAAGCTTAAATGTGCATGCAAATTTTTCGTAGTTCTATGAACTTCCTTTAATTCATTCAATATTTCTAAGAGTAGTTATTGTGAGCACAAAAATACGGCTGTGTGACATGACAATAAGATAAATATTATCACCCGCCAGCAATCTTTAACTCAAATGCAAAGGAGATAAGTCAAGTGGAATTCAATTGGCTATTTGAGTCTTAAATAAGAATCAGATGAATTAGTGTATACGTCAGAAATAATCAGAGATAACTCGAAAGGAGTTTTATCTTCACTTCCTTTTCATCACACGAAGTACATAATCAATCAACCAACAACACAACATAACATTGCTTGCCAATAGAAATTACTTAGAAATATAAACTTTAAAGATGAACCCTGAAAATGGTAATGATCTCGGCGTTTTTGTTGACGGAGTGAGCAACAAAATCGGAGAGAAGGTGAAAAGTCTCCCTAAAAAGGGCCCTGGAGCGGGAGATTTCAAAATGCACAAAAAGCTTGGTCAAGGAGTCAAGGTGAATTAAAGGAAGCCTTAGCAGTCAATATTAACAACTGCATGCGCATGTATTTAGGTCCTTTGCACACAAGAGAAAAAAACTTTCGAAGAATTAGTCACAAATGAGCCTAAAACTGACCTTATCGTTATGCACTTTGGCAATGGTACTCTCTACCATCCTTCATCAATGAAATAATCCATTTTGTAATTGTTTTCCGTTGAATAGGAGACGAATATGATCATGTTGGTTTAGAAAAATTCCTCCAGTCATACGGTGAGAAAGAAATTCATATATTTCCAGGAACCAGCTACGGCGTTATCAGATTCAAGAAAATAGAGGAGGCAGAAAAGCTAATCAAAGATGCCACTAAATTAGAAGATACCATCGTAGCGAACATCTTCGAAATCAAGTTCAAGGATGACAGAATGAGACATGTGTTTTTCTTCTATTCTAAGCTCGTTCTAGAAGAATTTGAGAAGTTCCAAAGCGTAGATTTCCCAAATGCTTCTCGCGATCTGGATATTCCTGGGCTCACTCTTCTCGACAACTTCATTACTGAAGAGTATGAAACGGAGATTGTGAAATACTTAGATCAATTAAAATGGAACCCAATGAACAATAGAAGAGTTATGCATTTTGGATATGAATTTATTTACGGGACGAACACTATCGATTCCTCGAAACCAATAAACCATTTCCCAGAGGTTTTTAAGAAGTTGCTGGATAAACTGAACGAAGATGTTGTGAAAAAATGCGGTCAGCAACCATTCGATCAATGTACGGTAAATGATTACGCTCCAGGGCAAGGAATTCCACCTCATGTTGACTCGCACTCTCCTTTCGAAGAGGTCTTCGTTGCTATTAGTCTCCTTAGCGGTGTTGTTATGAGCTTCCGAAACCAAAAACTCGAGCAAAAACATCTCTATTTCCCTCGCCGAGGAGTTGTTGTTTTCCAAGGCGAAGGCCGATATGCCTGGTATCATTCGATAGCCACAAGGAAACTCGATAAAGTTGAAGGAAAGATTAAATTCCGCAAGCGTAGGATCTCTCTAACTTTCCGAAAGACGAAACAAACGCCATGTCAATGCTTGTACCCAGTCTTTTGTGACTCTCGAGGCTATGATCCCAACATAATGAAGAAAATATTTAGACAACTGGATGAAAAAGAGAACTCAAAGAAAAAACGAGAGTCCGCTCAGGAGGGAGAGCCAGAAGAATTCAAATTTGAAGAGGACAAATTCCAAGGAGAAGAAGGGATATTCAAGCCAAGTGATGTCGAACGAAAATATGTTTACAATATTTATGACAAAATCGCTCCTCATTTTAGTGACACAAGATACAAGCCCTGGCCAAAAGTCAGCGAGTTCCTGAACTCCTTAGAAAAAGGTTCGTTTGTAACCGATATAGGTAATTATCAGAAATTATGACCCTGACTTACTGAGAGTATACATTAGGTTGCGGCAATGGGAAGTACCTCGGAGCCAATAAAGAGAGCCTTTATATGTTTGGAACGGATAGAAGCCAGAGCCTTATTGAAATCTGCAAGAACCGTGACATCAACTTCCAAGTCTTCTCTGCTGACAGCTTACGCCTCCCACTGCGACCTAACAGCATGGACGCAGCAATTTCAATTGCGGTTATCCATCATTTCTCGACAAAGTAAATATTTTCTCCCATTATAAGAGTGTTCATTACAAAAACGTAGGGAGTTGAGAATACAAGCTATTAAAGAGATAGCTCGCGTTGTGAAGCCTGGTGGAAAGATGCTCATCTACGTGTGGGCTTTCGAGCAAGATACAGGAACCAAATTTGATCACCAAGATGTGCTGATCCCTTGGCACCTGAATTTCAAGTATGAAGACGAGGATAAACTACCAGATGCTCAGACCGAATCAAAAGAAAAGAGTCAGTCTGAGGAGAACAAAACAGAAGGAAAAGATAAGACTGAAACACAGAAACCCTCAGAAAGTGATGTATATGTGAGCGAGGAGAAGAAAGCTGTCGTCTACAAGCGCTATTATCATCTATTCAAGCATGGCGAGCTTGAAGGACTTATCAAAGCCGTGGAAGAAGTGGAGATTATGAGCGCGTACTACGATCACGCAAATTGGTGTGTGATTCTTAGAAAGAAATAACTTTGCAAGAAACACCCCAAGATTTTTCATTATTATTTCTGAAAGTCAATTAGCAACAATCTATTTTGTCTGTTAATCTGTTTTCTCATCTAAGAAATAGTAAGAACATGATTAATAATAAAATGATTGTTAGCTCGGACTCATATGAACAGCCATGCTAAACAAAATGAAAAGTGTAGGATTTAATACAATATCCAATAAGAGTCAGATTTATTTAAAAATCAGGAATTAAGAGATTAAACTTAACAAAGTTCGTTCCTAATGGAGCAAAACGACCATCTTTCTAGCTTCCTGAGAGGATCCACCCCGAATGATGAATCTCCCGCTCGAAAACTTTTCCTTGAAATGTTGGCCGCTATCATCCCGACAGCGGTGTATATATTTTCACAATTTATGTTACTCGTGATCAGTCTCCGTTTCATTGCTCAAAATATGCCCACAGCTGCAGTCGATGGCGTTGGAATTGGTAATACTTGGCTTGCCGCAGTGTATATAAGCATAGTTGTTGGACTGAATACAGGCACCTCGACATTTGGTGCTCAAGCATTCGGCGCACTTAATTATCCGATGGTAGCTCGTTACTTCCAGAGAGGATTTATTCTGAGAATGATTAACATAATCCCAAGTTATGGACTCTGCTTTGCCTCCTATTATATCTTCAGAGCGATGGGTGTCGAAGAATCAATCGCTTGGGCAGCCTGGGATTACTGCGTACATTCTCTTGCTGCAATGATTGGACTCGCTTGCTATGACACTCTTAAAGCGTATGTCATGGCTCATAACATATTCATCCCTCCGATGATTGCTCAAATTTTAATTGCAGTAGTCCATTGGTTGTGGTGTATATTGTTTGTTGAAAAACTCGACCTCGGCATTAAAGGAGTTGCTTACGCTTTTGCAGCATCAGAATTCACAGGAGCTATCATTCTCACAGTTTTTATCTTCCTAAACAAGGAGTTTGAAAACACTCGCATTCGGCCTACCAAGGAAAGTCTCGAAGGTCTCTGGAACCAGTTCAAGAACGAAATCTATGTTGCCTCTTTCATCATCCTTGAGTTTCTGGCTTTTGAATGCTGCATACTGGTAGCAGGACAGCTTGATGAAAACGAACTTGCCGCTCAGGCTCTCACATATTCCATTATTACTATTCTTACAACTCCAGCCATTGCTTTATCCACTATTGGAACAATATATATCGGAACCAGCCTTGGGCAAAAAAATGCATGTAAAGCACGGGTAATTACGAAGGTGATCGTACTGATTGCAATTCTCTTTTGGGGGATTCAGGCAGTAGTGATGTATACTTTCAACGAAAAAGTCGTCTCTTTTTTCCCAGTCAGTGAACATGTCCAGAAGGCAACAATATCGGGACTAATGACTTATCTGTACTTCATGCCTGTTGATATTTTTCAATGCTCTCTAACCTCGATATTAAAAGGAGTTGGACGAGAAAAGATTACAGCCGTGTTATATTTGATAGCGTTCTACGTGATTGGATTGAGTATGGCATATGTATTTGGGGTTAGAATGGAGAAAAATACCAGCGGGATATGGCTTGGAATGGGCATAGGCATTTGTTCAATGGCAGCGATGTCAGGCTGGCTGCTGTGGAAGACAGATTATGATTACCAAATTATGAAAATAGAAACAAGAATGATTGAAGATGAATCGTTGCTCCTGATGAATGATGAAAGCTTCAGAGAAATCTAATGGAAATTTCCAAGGACAATTATGCAAGAAATATATAGGCATTTTTCAAATGCTTTAATAGAAATTTCATTGTGCTTTTTTATATTTTTTCGAAAAATATATTTCGAGAAAAACTGAGACCAAAGTTAATTATTGAAATAACATCAAGAGACTGACTAATACTGTAATTTCTGTCGGTGGAAATCGAAAGTGTATTCATAAGAAGAAAATTTCATCTCCTAACTCTCTTTTTTTAGATAAATCTCCTTACTTTGATTGACATCCTAAAGGACTTAGATGCAGGGATATTTTCAAAAAAATGATCATGCTACAATCAATTATCATGCAATTCCAATAATAATACACAGCATCAAATAATTCATCACACTAGTCTTTATTCAGTGAGTAAAGCACTGTTTTAGCTCGCTTTTATGCTCGTTCGTTTAGTTTATGTTTTTTTGTTGATCTAATAATTGTATTAATGAGCATCTCAAATAATTATTCATTTTACTCGTCATTGGTCCAGTCGTGTCGATATTCATCTGTTTGAAAGTCAAAGCTAAAAAGGCATACGTTAAGTTTGTTTGCATTAACAAAAAATAGCATACGTTGATTTGCGTCGAGCATTTTCTCTTGTATCTCGGCATTGACCTCTTTCTTCAACATCTCCATCATCGAATCAACCTATATTCGAAGCGATAGATTAACATACATAGCCAAAAAAGTAGTAAATTACGTTTGCTTCAGTTGCACTGTTTGCCATCCCTTCGTTCATCGTAGTCGACATTATGTTAGATTGAATAGTGAGATTGTCCATGACTTTCTGGAATTCCTGCATGGAATCTGCTACCTTTTCAAGTGGAGCATTGTCGATCTGCTGTTGAAGCAACGGAGTCAACGATTGCAGCTGCTCAACCATCTATAAGACAAATGCTAATAAGAAAAAACAATATATATATGAAAGATTGAACCTTTGTGTTGTTCATGTTTGTTTTAATTTGAGTGCTAATAGCTTCCATACGGTTGGCCATTTTCAAATAATTAATCGATTCTTGATGTTTCATTTGAGCCGTCCCTAAGTACAGCCTAGACAAAACCATAATTAAGTTTCAAGCTATCCCCAGGTATTACTTTGCTCCTTCTTCGTTATTCTTTTTGAGAGCAGCCTTTGCCTCGGCAATTTCTTTCTCTGAATCTTTCTTCGCTCTATTTGATTCTCTTTCTAGTTGCTTTGCTTTCAATCTAAGCTCGATAATCACATCATCCATGTCCATTGTTGGTGTTGCAACAGGTTTCGTTGGATTTGGTCCCATAGTGCTGCTTATTGTTCTTTAATAAGTTGTTGAAAACTTTATTCTTTTATCAAAAAATTTCTAAGGTGGACTTTATATTGAGACGCATTCTGATCTAGAGCGATCCATCGGACTTTCCAATTAGAGAAGTTTTGATATAACTCTAATTAACTCAATCAAATTACGGAATCGATATCAGATTATAATAGTCAGAAGTAGACAGGATTTATTTCGCCATTTTCATCAACGATCCTCTTGAAATGCGTTTAGAGAAGCTGTGCCGTTAAATTCCTTCTTCTTGTTGTCGTTGGATTAAAAAGAAAATTCTCAATACCAGAAGGATTGTTCAACATAGCATTACCTCAAATAATTTTGAGAAGCAATTAACCTTTCTATATCGAAAATAAATAACATTTGTCACTCACCTCACGGATTCGGAAACATTTTCTCTTGGTAAGACTAGTGGAATATTCTGCTCAATATATTTTGGTAGTCTTTGGATATGTTTGGCAAAAATTTCATTGTTAATTTCAAAGAAATAGCCGTGAAAGTTTCCAAAAAAGAAAATTTTAAAATTCTTCTCTGTGAATATTTAAACTTGGGAGAAAGGAATAGTGATCTCCACATAATTAACGAATGTAAATAAAAGCTCATTAAAAGTAATGTCAACTTAACAAATTTCTGTATCCATATATCAGAATTAACTGTAAGTTGGATTTTTATGAACTTGGTAGCTCAATGAAAGAGGTTACAACTTCTGTTATCAACAAATTGCTCTATGGATGTCGAAAAAGCTTTGTTGATCCTTAGTTTTTGAATTCTAGGCTTTGAATTTTGCACATTTACAATTTATCTAAGCACTTAACTTATTCAGAGCAGCCTCAACATGGAATCAGAGAAAATAAAAAGAGAATACAAACTTACAGCGATCAAACCGCAGGTGTCTGAGCTTCAAAATTTCCTCAACAGCAATAAACTCACCGACAGTACTATTGAAATTGCCACAGGCTACGTGTTCAAAGCCAAATCTGAACCTGTCAAGAAAAAGCACATTTCCTGCACAGCAGTGCTTCCCTATAAAGACATTTCGCTGCTAAAAACAATCAAAGAGAAGTTACCAAAGACTCTGATCTCTAAAAATATAGAGCTGAAATGCCATTTAAGAGCAGGAGACAAATTCTTCCCAATCATGGACACAGTTTCACTGAAAACCAATGAAAAGAGCACTATATCTCATACTTCAAGCACATATCTAATCTATTTTTGGGCATCCTGGGCTTCAGAATGTAAGAATTCTTTAGAAAGAGCTGTTGATATGCTTCAAGCCAATAAAAACACTTGGGAAGACAAAGTAAAGCTTATTTCCATTAATTTGGATTCTGATGCCGATGCATTAACCAATTACATGAAGCAGACCGCATGGCATCATAACTTTGACAACTATACTCTCGAAAAGAATTGGAACAATCCATTAGTACAGGCCTATGATGTCCGGATCCTCCCTAAACTAGCTATTATTGATATCAACGGGACCATTGCTTTTATCGGGGATCCTCGATCTGAAAAAATCGAAGCACTTGTTGATAACCTCATTAGATCTGGTGAGAAAATGGATGGAAGAGACAATTTATCTCCTTCCTACGATGAAGGAATCCCTCTTGCAGATTTTAAACGCCTTCGAAAAGCCCTTCATGAAGGGGCCCTGAACAAATATTTAGAGTCAGATAAAACTCACCCACACGAAAATTTGTACTGTCTGCTCCAGCAAACAAAATATTACAATTCTGAGTTTCAGTTTCTGTACTCAAGCAGAGACAAACTAATCATCGGAGGATCATTTACAAAGGAATCAGAAAAAGTTGCACGGGTTCTTCTTGATGAAGTGCTCGATTCTCTGCCAAGAAACTCCATTCATTATCGGTTCAAAATGATAGACACCTTACAGATAGGTTTTGGAAACAAATGTGATGCCTGTAATAAGGAGCTTTCAAGAGAGAAACCTCAATACTATAGCTATCAAGAAAACAAATATTTTTGCTGCGCATGTGGAGATGAAGTGAAAGATGACGAAGCTGGAGTTGCGAAGTTTGTCAGTCCTCATGCACTTCTCTTTTTGGATTTTTCTGGTGACCCTTCGAAAACTTTAGAGATTATTAAAGCAACGATAAAAGACCAAAAGAGACCCCAGAATCTATATACTGAAAAATCACTGAGCAAGCATTCGATTAGCTGCAATGTGTGTGGGCAGAGTATAAACTCAACGCGATGGAAATGCTTAACCTGCCCCAAGACGAATCTTTGTGATGACTGCTTCGAACAGTCTAGGAGTGGAGAGGAAGAAACGATAAGTAAACTTAGAAAATGTGGACATGGCCTCAGTTCTCATATTCTCCAGCGATTCTCTTTTTGCGAGGCTTGAGTTGCTTTGTTTAATCATTTCTTGTTTCTTTTGGTTTCTTTATAAATAATGGACGTCGATTACGCGAAATCAGGATTCTTGCAGCAAATTTTCATAGTACCAAATAAGTTCAAACGTGATCCTGGAGTGTGTAATTATTAATTTAGATCCGAATCAACAAATATACGGTTTCTCAGTATTATTAAATGTAAACGCAATTCGAGAGTGACTGAGTTAATTATATAGAATTTATATTAAGTAATTAAGATGTTCTGTCGACGGGTAGTTCCAAAGATAAAAGATAAGATAGTCACTTCTTACTTTTGCTGAAATTAAATCTTCGTTATGGAAAAACAATTAGTCAAGATATTGTTAATAAAACCTGCTGGATCTTATTCTGAGGATATAGTTTGCCAATATATTTCTCTAGATTAGACAGCCTAATTAGTGAAAAATGAATAATTAGATTTGAAGCAATTGGTACCCAAATTTCGAATTTGCTGCTGATTTTTTCTAGAACCTTCAATTGAAGTTCAACGTCCGGAGCAACCTTTCTAGATTACAAAAACAATTCGTATTAGTCAATTCGACCATGAGAAAACGCTGAAAACCTGCAATTAATTCTAAACTCTTTGAGATACTTGCTATTCCGAATGGTTTCGATCAATTTTGCTGCTATATTTGCATCAAGAGCGCTGTATAATCGAAATAAAGTAGCCAGCAATGAAGTCGAATTTTACCTTCCTTTGATTGATGAGATCTTGAATGATTCAAGTTTTTTCCAGTGTTCTAGATCATTGATAAAACAGGAGACAACTTCTTTCTTGTCGGCGTCCATGCTATCAATTTGGATTTGGTAGAAAATCAGGAACAGCGCAATGACCTATTTACCCTTTTATTTCAATTTTTTGTAGACTTGAAAACGGAAAGAGACTAGTAATAGCAGTTTGATAGTCACAGCTTGGTCTATCTCAAAGAAAATAACTGAAAACCGACATTATCGACTTACGCTCCAGTGAGATCCAATATGATATTCGTGACATTGAGATGTAGCTTTTTGTCGATGTATTTATTTATCTCATCAAGCCCATGGTTCTTCCAGACGACCAGTAATACTATATTTAAATTGCCAGGACTTGGATGGCCTGATCGAATCAACAACAGTTAATGAAATACTGCATCATTATTACCACTGCTTTCTTTTTTGCCCTCAGGAGTTGAAGTCGCTTTGTCCAAAATATCGCCTTCAGTGGATTGAGTTGGCGGTGTTGACTCTCGCTTACTTTGAGCAGTTTCGCTGGACTTTTGTTGACCTAAGCATTGTTCTGCTTTAATACAAAGACTTTCCTGTAGGATGCATACCTTTTTCACTGTCCGCAGGAACCCAGTTAGTGCGAAAACTAATATTGGCTTTATCTCCTATCGACTTGACCGCTTTCTCTAATTCTTTGTTGTCTGGGTCAACGAACAAACCTTTTACATTTCAGATGGTTGTTAAGCTTCAAAAATTATAGAATGGCTCTACTTTTTGCCTTTGACTAAGTACACATTAATAATTTCTATAAGAGCATTAGCTTACCAGGACAGGCCCGCTAGGTGGAATATACTTCCCTCCACCATGGCTTGGAACGAGAAGTTTCTCGTTTGAAATATTGCTCTCAAATTTTTTCTCCGTTGGCATTGTTGACGTCGCAATCGTGTGTCCTAATACAAAAAATTTTCGTTTTGCAACCAAACTTTCGTTGAGAAATTAACTTCTTGATGGATCTCTAGCCTCGAAGGTAGATTGACTTTTCTCACTTGCTTTAGCGTCGCCTGGTTGAGACGTCGGCTCCGTAGATTTTGTGGGAGGTTCAACCCCTAAATGTTTTTCGATGGCGAAGACTCGGACGGTGAGATCTGGAAAATAATTAGAAATTTCTTTGAGGAAAATGTATACCTGCGTTCTCTTGTTTGATTTTTTTGTTTTCTTCGATAAGATCATGGACAGCTGTTTCAAGCTTCTCAAATTTTTGTCTTAGTTCTAGAGAAGAAATGTTTAATCTATTTCAAATCTTCAGAAGAATACCTTCAAGAGACATTGATTGGAAAATGGCGAACTTTCGGATTTTTAGATTTTATGGATTCGAACAATCGGCTAAAAGCTGATTTTATTTCCAATTTAACTACTGACTCAATCTAATTGTTTTGGATCCATGGGCTTCGACATTCTCTTTTTCTGTGGCTAAGGTGTTTGCTGAGAACTTCTTGGTAATAGAGAAGAATCTCTATCGAGGAGATAGGGAAATGGCTCATTCTTAGAATGAGGAATTCAAAGTCAAGATACTTTCGTACCATTGCCAGTAACACTTTGTGTTGGAAACAGTAAAATTGTTAATAAACAGTAACATGAAATACAAATTCAGTTGTTCAGACTTCCTCATTGCTGGCTCAAAGATCGCTAAAAATGATTGATTTGCGTCTTCATTGCATATTAGGAAATAGTCGAGAGCTTTTGATCTACCAGACAATGAAAATCAAGACAGATTGCAAAAGTAATGATTCGGATAGCCCATATCACATCTCGTCCAAAAGATTAGCTTCATGAACACTACGACATTTCATTCTATTGTGAGTAATAGAAAAAATACTAGAGAATGATATTATTATTGTTCTTGACATCAGTGACTTGATCTTTTCTAATTTATAGAAGTTTTGTGGACTGAATGCTAATGCAAAATAGGATTTTCAGGTTCTTTCTCCAGTTTGTTGAAAGAACTTGAGATATTGCTGTGGACTAGTTGTCTGACCATCTTGCAAAACTTGATCTGATCGAGATTCTGATTTGATGTAAAAAATCACACGTCGAAATGTTTATCACAAATAAATTCGCATATCAGTCGTCTTGAATCCGAATTAATTAGAAGAAATTTGGTCTTTTACCACAGATGATTTCAGACCAAGAGTATCAGAGTCTGTCTATTCCTCCGAAGATCAAGCAAGCTTATAGTGATCTCCAGCTAGTCGCAACCACTAGTTACTACAAGGTCTTCGAAGCAACAAACCGATCAACATATCAGCGCCACACCATCAGAGTACTCGACACGGAGTCCGAATTCTACCTCAAGGACAGAAACTTCGCATCCACGCTCTTTATTCAAGAGTTGCTGTATATTGCTACGCGTTTTTCTGAAAACGACGTCGTCATTATCGAAAATTTCGAGATATCCGGTGAATACATCGGCTATGTGACAAAACCCACCTATTCTCTGAAGACAAAGCTCGAAGATGTCGCTCGAAAATCGCCTATAAATATCGAAAAACTCTTTGATGACACGCTGTCAAACTTGGAATTTCTATTCAATACTCTTAAGTTCACAAATTCTACCGTGAAAGCAGACACAATAATTCAATTCGAAGAGTGTGACGGTTATTTTATAGCTGATTGGGCAGACTGTTCGCTGTCTGATGAGAAAAGCCTCGAAATGAGTAGTTATTTAGGGTTGGATGCACCTGGAACTCAACAAATCTTTGACTTGGCGACGATTATTTTGGAAGTTACAGGAATAAATAAGCAAGACATCAAATTTTTCAAAAACTTGAAGGATGAAGAGTTATATACATCGTCAGTTTTCTCTATAACCGAGAATATAAAACCTAAGAATTTTCAAAAATTGATTCAAAGAAGTCTTATAAAAGATCCAGAGACCCATCTAACGCTCGAAAGATATTTTCAAGAGGTCCCTCATCCAAGAAGAAGCCATATAGGCTCCCATTCTCCGGAAAGTAAAGTTTCAGGGATAATTTGTCATCTGAGTGCTTGAAGTTGCTGAAACCAGGATCGCGTTCTGCTCGTACTTATCGAATATTGTCAGCGTCTACGATATGAACCTAAAGCAGCTTATTACGCCTTTTGCAGGTGCCCAGCTGTCAAATAAGCAGAGTAATTAATCGAAATTCTGTGTCACTTTTTAACTCTATTTCAGAGGGATTTACGTTGTTACAGCAGGTTTCTGGGACGAATACTCTGATTTCATTGCATCACAGCCAAAATTATGGAGCAAATTTCGAGGTGTTTAGTGTTTCAAAAGAAGTCAATAAATTGTTCAGTTTCAAAGAAGTAGAACACAGTAAATATTCTAATGCATGCTGCTTATTTCCTTATCTATTATTTTTCAGAAATGAGCTATGTCGGTGATATATCTTACAACCACAGGCGAAGTCTTGCCGCGCTAGTATCAGTCCCTGGTAGTGTTTCGTACCATCTATTCGATTGCAAAGCCATGGAAATCGTAAAGGCGCATATTTGGCAACCTAAACATAAAGGTAATCGCATCGTAGATAAAATAATCTTACTATTGTACTATTGCTTCTGATAGCTCCAATATCCAGCTTCGATTTTGATCATGAAGGGAAAAGAATCGTTTCTTTGGATGAAGGTGGGAATCTGCTGGTTGTTGACACAGATCAGGACCATTTAATGGTACATTTGGAAGCTTCGCTAGAGAGAGGAGCAGGTAATTTCAATATTTAATTTGGCAGTGGTATTCACAATGGCGAAAGGAAAATTGAATAGATGTCGATGGAATCCGATTCCAGGGTCACAAATAATAGCCATGAAACATGAGCTTGATAATTTGAACCTGTTTGATGCCGAGAAACAAAAGCTTGTTTATCAGAATACTATTAAAGTTGAAAAGTCCTCATACTGTGAGGAAAATTTTCTATAAATAAATGGTTGAATAATTAAATCTCTTGTTAGTTGTTCCATGGATAGAATGGAGAAGGGACGGGGCACTATTAGCTTGCGCTACCGATAACAAAGCAATAAAGATCCTTGATCAGCGGCATGGGAAGATTGTGAAATCATTTGAGAATTTCCATGATGGTAAATTCTTTTGCCAACTAGAAGTCATGCTTATAATTTACTATGAACAATCGGCAGGTTTCACCAATTCAGTGAAATGGAATCACAATGGCAACCTATTAGCGTTCGCTTCAAGTGATGGAACAATGAAAGTTTTGAATTTTGATAATGGAAAAATAATTTACAACCTCAAGACTCCAGATGAAAGTAACAATTTTTTTCTCTCTCTGAGGTCCTCATTCAATTTGCGATTAGAAGGGGCTTATTCCGTATGCTTTTTGAATAGTTATGGTTCTAACTAGAGAAAATGATTGGGATGATATGGAGATCATAAAAAACGTAATTTATTTAAAAACCATGGTTGATTCCGAAACAGTTAGCTTTGTCTACATTTCTGTCGTTTATCGGGCATATCATATGAAAATCCTATAATTTCGAAATATAACCCGATTTCTTACACCAAAAAAAAAAGAGCAACAGAAAGAACATAGTGTTTTCGTGTTTGCATGTATCATAAAACAAAAGGAAAGAGATATAATTTAACAGACCAAGGAGTAATCGATAGAATCTTCAAAGAATTGAAGGTGGCAACGGTATGGGAAGAAAATAAAATAGGCTTGTTTTTGAGAGAGAGAAAAAAAAAAGCTCTTCAATTTAATCCCGTAAATAAGAACTAATGTGAGCAACAGGAATTTCCTAAACTTCTCAAAAAAAAATGATGAAGCAGTTATATTGAAAACTTTAAAGAATGGCTTTGCAAATCTCGACATATTTTATCAACACAAAGGAGATGAACATTTTGTTGAATGAATTTAATTGTATTTCTGACAGGGCCTGGAGACTAGCATCACAAACTTTGAGGGAGGGAAAATGAGTGGAGATTGAAATTTATGCCTCTTGATATTCTAATAAAGCAAAGCACACTCTAAATACTCGTTTGTAGATTGGAATGAAGACACAAAATACCTTCGTTCGAATCTACAAGCTATCTAAGCAGATTAAATAAATTTCTCTTTTTTGTCTCCCTCTTCTCCCCTCTCCTTTGCAATATCTCTATCAATTTGAGAGATTGTCGTTTAGAATTTGCGTTTGCCATTTTAATGTTATCCCATTAAGATATATGTTTGTGGATGTCCTTTTTTGGAATCCTTGGACTTGTTATAAAACCCTAAATTAAACGATTTTGTTCCTAAATAAAACGATGTAAATTTTCTAAAAATGGAAATACTCTGCATGACTAAACCATAGTTCTCCTCTACAGAAAGAAATCCAATGCGACAATGCTCAATTGACCACCTCTGTATAAAGATCGTCATGACCTTTCCGTCCTTCCTAAGAGCTGACAAAGCAGAGGTCAAAAAAAGGTTCCGAATACTTTTGAAATTTAAATTTAATCGCACGGATAATAAGGGCTCTTTTGAATCTGGTAATTTGATTTTGATCGGACCAGTACTGAGATTCCTATAAGAACACTGAAATTGTAAATAATTACCAAACAAGAAAATTTAACGCTAAAAACACTCTGTCAAGAGAATGTTAGATAGTTACTTTGAAAACGACAGGTCCTCCTCTCCAACCCGTAACAATTTTGATATAAATGCCTATTTTCTCCGTACAGCAACCCGAAGTCGGAGTCTTCAAAAAGATAGGATGAGAGAGGAAATGATTCCACTTTCACATAGAAAACCCAATCAACTCAACCACTCTTTTTGTAAGACCAGCCACTTGGCTCCAGCTTCGATAAGCACTCACAATACCCCAAGAGCATCTACTAAGCATGCAGTTGGGACATGTGGTAGTCTTCCTAAAGTCGTGAAGACTCCAAAGCTCTCTACAGCAGAAAACTCTCTTTTCATCAAGAGATCTCCTTTCTGTTCCGAATCAGAAAATTCGCCAAGCACATGCTCCTCATTAAGAAGCGAGATAGAGAGGAAGCTGAGGCCAATTTCGGTGATTTCTACCACAGAGCGATCTGATAGAAGCTCTCCATTAATTTATCCGACAAAACCGTCGGTTCCAAAGTCTTCACAAACTAAAAGTATTTTCACAGATGCTCGCGAAACAAGACCAAAGAGCGCATCACGAATGATGCTAATTCCACAGATCGTCACCCATGACGAGAAAAGACGTAGTAAAGATTCAAGTTTCGCAAGTCCTCAGAATGTTCAATCGGCACTTGTGAGGAAAGAAGAGACCAAACAATCTCGATATCGTTCTTTGGAGAGAAACATCGCTTCTAAGAAGAACGTTGAATTTCGGGCCTTTTGAGTTTGTACCTAAATTCCAAATTTAGTTGTTGTGATTAGTAAGATTAATAACGCAGTATGAGATACTGCCTGATGGATTTTTTAATTCTTATTTATTTAAATTGTGAGCATGTATTAAATCGATATGAATTTTTTTGTTATCGTTTCCAGGTGTAAATTTTAACAAAGCCGATTATGAATATATAACCATGTCAAAATATCTCCTTTCTTTATAAATGTCCCTTAAACGCTTGTTTTTTGATAAATAACTTTACTACTACGAACGAAAGCGAATTAATTCGTGCAGATGTTTTTCACAGTTCCCTCTTGCTCTGTAATATAACAGAATTCATTCAGACTGACCTCTCAATTTAATATCGTAATTGTGTCTGGGGGTCACCTCCCCCTTTGAAGTATTAGGAATATTTGTATTCTCAACATGGTTCCTTTTAGAAGCTATTTTCGGCTACCACGAACAAAATAGCCACCCAGGCACTCTGAAAAGCATTCTGATTCCATCTTGTCGGTCTGTCTGAACCCAAGAAAATATAAAGCGAAAGATGCTACTCTCTAAAATTCGGTAAGAAGAGAAATTAGGAAATTACACTTATAGTCCAAAAAGAGTGTTTTCTTCAATTGTTTTGCATTGTGGGTGTATGGGGCATTATTACGTATTTCGTAATTTTTTTGATTTGAAATTGACTAATTCGGTATTAAAATTATTTCGGATGACGGCATCACACAATTATGGAGCCTCTGAGTGCATCAATTCGAAAATTTCCGCGTTTGTGGATTCCTTTTTGACTCTTTTGCTAAGTAGAACTTTCATGGTCAAATCAGCAGAAAATGTGTGTGATTCGTTGTTCTCGGCGAGTCAGATTCTTGAATTTAATTCAACCAACTAAAACTAAAAAAATTCAAGAGAAATTCAGGAGGACAGCAGTATTAAAGTAGACATTTTGGCTTAATATTCTCACTCTCGCTAAGATCCTTCAGAAAGAATCGAGGTAGAAGAACTAGCCTGCGGAGGTTCACTTCCCTCATGGTGTATTTTACAATTAAAGCCCGAAATTGAGATCTGAGGATGACGTTCTAAAGAGAAATTTTAATTTGATATAAGAGCTTTTCATCCCGTTATGCCAATTTTGATCAGATTTTATTAATGCTTAAGTATCCATAAAACCCTTTGATTAATAACCGACTCTTAAAAAATAAAAGAAAAAAGCTCGAACATGCCTCTCCTTGTCTATGGCCGACTACTTCTTCGAAAATCAAAGATCTTCCTCCCCGAATCGCTCCAAAAATTTCGATATCAACTTATTTTTTGAAAAAACAGCCAATCGAAGTCGGAGCCTTCAAAGAGAGAGAGTCAGAGAGGAAGTGACTTCTCAGTCAAGAACCCTAATAAATTTCAACTCACAAAAAAATCACTTTAGCAGGCTAAGCCACATGATTAAGGCTTCAAACACCACTCACAATACCCCAAAGGCAACGAACGCAAACAAAACATTTGAGACCCTCCCAAAAGTGAAGACCCCAACGCCATATCGACTAAACACAGAAAATTCTGTTTTCCTCAAAAAGAGCCCTTTCTCTTCTGACTCAGAAAACTCATCGAGAGCCAACTCTACATTAAGAAGTCAAATCGAGAAGAAGCTCAAGCCTTCAACTCTTTCATTCATTGTCACAAAAGATCGAGAATCTTCCTTCGACTGGGGTTCCCGTCTTATTCCCAAGAAACCCTTGATTCCTCGGAGCTCTCACTCAAGGAATAGTTCAATTGGCCGCATTGAAGTGAGAGAAAATAGTGCAACAGACAGGGTGATGCTAATTCCGCAATCACCTTTAGAAGAAAAGCCAGTCAGGAAGAATTCAAGATTGACGACGAGTCCGAAAAAATCTCGGTCGTCAATTCTAAGGAAACAAGTGACTGAGCCTGCTCGAATGAGTACTCTGGAGAATGATTCCTTCTCGAAGAAAAATGTTCGCTTCTGAGCCCTTTGAGAACGAAAAAAATGCTAAATCTGAAATTTATATGTGATATCTATTTCAATCAATCTAAAAGCAGTAAAATGTATACATTAAGAACATTTAATCGTATTTTTTTACATTGCATAACAATCTCAGTCATTTAAGAGTAGTAATCATCGTAACAATGATCTATATGTTTATTGTGTTTAAAATTAAGCCTAGAGCAAATGGGTATCCGTCATTAAGATTCTCGGCCTTGGTTCCGATAATAATAATGCGTAATCAAATTGGTTTCTCTCGAATGGATAGTGGCACAATAAAGGAAAAATTTCTCAAAAACTTGAATTTATTTATTCAAAAAAAACCCTATGTTCACGAACGAAGCTTTTTCAACAATTTTTGGATCAGGAGTTTGGTTTACAAAAATTCTTTTTGAATAAATTTAATAAAACAAACACCCAGACTATACTTTACTGCCCACAACCAAGCTGAATATTATCAAAGAGAAGTTCAGTTTCCTTCTAATCGGGGTAGTTCATTAATTTAGGTTCCAAATATAAACCGCGTGTCAAAACATATCGAAAGAACCTTAAAATCAAAATAATTGCTAGTTATCTCCTCTTAATATCTGTGGCAGGAGAAACCACAGCAGTTCTGTTTTGAGAACAATACTTAAGCAAAAAAGCGTCAAGTTCTTAGTGAAAATCTTTAATGTATCATAAACTGAAACCATTTTCTTTCCTTTGTGGAACGACGATCGAATAAGTCAGAAATTCTATAAACCCACCTACAATTCAGCATTCAGTATGTAGTGAATCTAAATAAGAAAGCACTAAAAGGCATTATGGTTGGGAAGAAGAGCGCTCAAAGAGCAGCCAAAGACAATTTATACTGCTGAGAGAGCAAATATAGATTTGAGTAGGGATGACGAATATGACGAATATGACGACATTAAATGTATCGAATCACTGGCCTTTTTGGGTGTTAACCCTAAATAAAAGTTCAGAAAATTCCAAAAGCTCCTTATTAACCTCTCTATTTCAACTTCCTTAAGCATTAATTTCTTTAAACCAGGTCAGAAATCAAGATAATTAGTAGCCTGGCAACTTCATAATTCCAATTCACTGGAATTATGAGGTTGAGCGGTTAGGATTAATTTTTGTGAAAACTGCCTTTAGCCAAAAATTCTTTAATTAAATTCTCTGCGGGGGTATACGATTTTTAAGAAATTCTATTTCTGAAATTGCACAACAAATCAGAGAAAATAATAAGATGACAGACAGCTCCTTCGAGCGAGAAAATCGCTTTTCCATTAATCGCTTCAGATATTTTAATGCCAGTTTTCAGACCACAGAGAGAAGGAGAGAAACGACTCCAAAAAGCAGTAAATTTCCTGTGCCAGAGTTCACAGCGGAGTTGAATTATCGAAAACCTAGCAGACAGCACAATCATAATGTTTACTTAGAGAGTTTGCTCACACCGCTGCGCCAAAACACTCGGCAGGCGGCTTATTCAAGAGACGTACGCGGCGCTAGTGCTCTTCCAAAAGTACAAACGCCAACCACAAGGTTTGAAAACCCAAATTTAAGAAGAAAAAACCTTGGTTCTACAATTCAGGTCAGTCCTCAAAGCCCAAACTCATCTCTCAATAATCAAAGGGTGAGGAAGACAAGGCCGATTAGCGGCTGCCACAACAGCATGGCTTTCTACAAGGTAGATTACCGACCATCCACCCCACAAAAACCGACTCCCAAAGCCGTGAAAACTCCGAATTCGCAGTTAACAAATTCAAGCTTGCTTGATAAAAGCTCTCTCTCGATTGGTTCGTCGAGTACGTCACGATCTCGCTCGCCAGACAAGCGCCAGATTGGTCAGAAGGCAAAACGCATGAGTGCCAGCAAGGACAGTCTTTCGTTTTACACTGTGAAAACTCAGAAACTCACTACAAAGCCTTCAACTCCGAAACCGTTCCACTCAAGACAACTCTCTAATGCTAGTGTTGGATTCAGCCAAAAGAGTACGCAAACATTGCTGATAACTCAGATGTCAACAGGAGACTTTGGAAATAATTCAGACTCTGAGAGTCCTTTGAAAGTCCGGCGATCGATTCTGAAGAGAAGAGACAGCTCTCTCTCCAATGTCCTAGAACCGCAGTCTTCACCTCCAAGGAGAGTCCAATTCAGGATTTTTTAACTTAGTCGGGTAAATCCGAAATTTGAACCCGTTTAATATCGTAAATCTAATAAATCGTGATATTCAAGATACACGTATTAAACCTGATTTTTTTGTTTATTTTAAAGAGCAGAAGCCAATATCTTGTCTATAAAAGCAATCTTCGGTCTTGTTCTTATTGTATACAATCTAATATGTGAGAAATTCTTTAACAAAACGCAAAATATTTATTAATTCTGTCTTGATTCCATTCACATGTGGGAAATTTCTTTCATGCGAGAACCATTTGTCATATTCATTCAGGAAACCAGATTTAAGTCATCCTTCCTCCATGTTCATTCGATATTTAGAGACTAACCCCATAGGTAAAGAACTTTTCGGGCTTTTCTTCTCAATGAGCAACAAATCAGCTAAATTGGGCCAATTACCAATCGCCTCAGTAGATCCTAACAAGATGCATGTTGACTTAGTCTTTCTGTTACAAATTTTCCTTAACTCAAGATTGAATTCATGAAGAAATTCAATATAGACCTGTTTTGTTTCAAATAAATGGAATTTTCACGGTTAATCGATTACACAACAGAGTGGATAAGAAATTTGATATAATTAGCGATCATATTGAGAGCTGAAAGCCCATCCAATAGATCCTCCACCAGTTCTCTGGTCTTTTTTCAAGAAAACAAGTTCTTCATTACCTGCAGGCACCACCATGGTGAAAGTCTTTCCATCTTGTGAAAATTTCTTCGGAATTCGAATATTCGTGTTTTTCGTGAGCTCTACAGATAGCTTCAGAGTACCTTTTCCTTTATTGTGTACATAGCAGTACATATAAGGCGACATCCAACCACTGGCCAAGACGCAATTGTTTCCAATGTCATTCATTTCGTTGTCTTGACGTGCAGTTGGCAACATGTAGAACTTCAAGAACTGCTTGTAATTTGCTTTATTGGCTCTCTGGATTGTCAGTTTCCTCTCCGAATTGCATGCAAGCGTAAACTTCCCGCTATCTTGATTCTTCCAATACACTTTTACTCTAAGTGCATAGGATCCAGGCTCAAGAAGCAAATAATCGCTGGTCTTGTCCCTCAAGCAGTAGCTTCTGCGGCCCCAGTATCCTTGGTTAGTGCCTAGACAACAAAAATTATAACTCACATTCGATAAAACAATTAATTACTTATCACTTTGAACTCGTTGCCCTCTTTCTTTAGCAGCATGATTTCGACTGGACTGTAATCGTACCCAGAATTGTCTCCAAAATGTCGCTTATCTTTCTGTACAATTTCGATATTCATCATACTCGACTCTGATACTTCAAATTCGAAGTATTCAGCATGGCGACGGTGGGATTCAATCTCCAAGTGGCATCTAAAGTAATTATCTTTGTAGTACGAAACTGTGTAGTAGTCCATATGCTTCATAAAGTCAGTCACGGTCATGCAAAAAACTCCGTCATCAGCGTTAGAATATCCAACGGTTTTCTTATATTCATCAGTCCAAAGGGGCGAACCATCGGAAAAATCACCTTTCCATTCGAATTTCCCCCAAGGATTTCGAATCTTCAATACTCGGTATTGGCCCAGCTGATACGCAGCGATAACGGTATAAGCATGCCCACCCACCAAACCGGTATCTTTATCAACATCGGATTTAGTGGCGCAGCACATAAGATAGTGCTCCTGATCCCATGAAGAAAAATCGTTCCAAACCTTTTCTTCTGTGAGATCTTTATCTATTATCACTTGCTCAGTCGGAGCTCCAAGCAATGCATCCAACGCATCACTCATAACTCCAGCCTCTGTCACGCAGTAATTACCAAACAACTTCGCCCAGGCCTTCTCGAGGATTAGAGCCCAGAGCTCCTCGCCTTTCGGCTTAGAAAAAAGCGGGCCACCTCCATTCTTATAGCACGGGAAATGGTCATCCACGATGATTTCCGTGGGGACACCCTGGCTGTACAAGGTAACTGAATACACACCATAAGGGTTTGATTCTTTTGTGTTGAATATTTTCATGAGTCGACTGGGATATTCAGCAATAGCAGACATGGAGCTTAGGAAATAGCAAACACCTAATATTCCTTGACTGACGTCATTCGGGTTGATATCATCGAAAAGGTGGATGGCTGAATAGTCCTTCTTTTGAAGGATTTCGTGAGGACGCTGCCAGTCTGCATTTATGAAATACTTTGCATAAAACGGATGGTTTTGATCTTGGCAAATCGAGCCGACAGCAGCAGGGAATTCGGTGTCTTGGAAGAACTCTTTCAAGGGGTTTTTGCCTTGGAATTGTGTCAGAATCGCTGAATATCGCAGTTGCAGGCCAGCAGTTGGGCCAGCTTGTCGGGCTTTCTGCGCGTTGATAATATCCAGAGGAGATCTTTGCGCTTTTGCTTGCTCCCTCTTAATTTTTTCTTGCTTTTGTTGAAACTCAATCTTAGCTTTTTCCACTTCAGCCAGCTTTTTTGGGTCCAAATCCTCCTGTCCCAGTTCTTTTCGTTTTTGAATACTGAACATCTCATTCATCTTGGCTTCTTCCTCAAGTTTCTGGAGTTCAGCTTCCTTGGCTTTTTGGTTTTGAAGGAGCCTTTCTTCTGCTGGCTCATTTCGTTTGAGTCTATAATTGATTAGACTCAAGCAGGCCATGCTGCTTTTCTTCGCGATTTTGAAGATATCTTTTCCCTTGTTATTCTTCTGGTCCAATCGAATGTGATCGATGTAATCCAGCAATATGTTCAAGGTATCTGGAGCATCGCAGTATGCGCAAACCATAGCACAATTGCTACCGGTTGAGTCAGGTAATCCGAGATAAAAGGCCAGTTGATCAGGTTGTGTCGATTTGATGAACTCAAGTATCGCTTGCATAGAATTATCGCAATTGTACATTGCTGCAAGATGTAGTGCCGTTTGTTTGCCGCCAGGTTTTCCGATTTCTTCGTTGAGAGCGATTCCTTGAGTTCGCAGGATGCGTTGCATGAGGTAAGGGTCATTCTTTCTTATGATTGTATGCAGTTGGGCCTTGAAAGCTGGATTGCCGAAATCATTGGAACCTCTACGGCCTTTAGGGTGCCTGTGATGGGCGTTGACACTTGTTTCAGTCTTTTCTGGAGCTTTTACGCCCTCAGACTCTTCAGCCACAAGGACAACTTTATTTTCTTGGAAGGTTCTGGCCTTTCCGCAGCCGCTACCCATGGAATTATGTTAAAGATTAGGATTTTAAATGTGATTTAATGAGTTGGAGACTCAATAAATTTGTTAGAAGTTTTATTTTTAGCTCCGTGTATATAGGTATTAAAAAAACTGTGATTAGTTTGGTCCTCATAGGCAGAAGTGCTCTGCATGCTGTGCTGAATTTTATTATTTGCCTTTGGAAAAGGTTTCAACTATTTTTCATTTCATTCATTTCATTCAATTTGTCAGTCAATGTGAAATATGATTTCAGTTCTTAATGTGAATATTTGATTGAAGATCTATTAGCAGCGTCAAAGTTATATTTTATCCCTAACTAGCCTAACTAGGTATCTGTGCCATTGAAATTTATCGATACTCACATGAATCATTCCCTGAAATATGTCCACGTAGAAATTTTGGTCTAATTTTGAACCGAATCCAATACAGATAGCTTCTCATTAATAGCAAGAAAGTAAGGTATAAAAATAAATCAATGTCACGTTTTACATTCTTCAAGTTTTGAATTGATGAATTTAGAACTCAAGATAAAGTTTAATCATTCCAAGCTTGAGTCGATTATTTTTTGATGATTTAATTTAGACGGACACTCAGTAACTTGCCAGTAAAAGGATCCTTCTTAAAACCTCAGTGACCTATTAATGCTTCTACATTACAACGAAGAGAATTTTCAAACATTTCAAGTTAGGTTCACGATTCTTAGCCTCCTTCTTACGGGAAAAAAATCAGAGTGTGCCTAGCATCCTCTTCTATTTTTAAGTTTCTCTGCTTCTAATACCTTTTTTTTTTCTTCCAAAGTTAGTCTTTTCAATACTCCAAAGAGATTTTCGAACTAATCTTACCCATGATGAATATTTTTGGCTTCCCCCAAATGTAAAGATTTTTTACCTATATATGATTAATTTGAAGTGGTGTATCATGTAAAACTGAGAATGAAGCCATATTGTAAAAGTTCTTTCATATTCAATCATAGGAGGCCTCCAATTAGAGAACATTCAAGCATTGTACAATCTCAAAAATCAAAAAACTGATTTCACTCTCTTGGAATTGCTGTTCTAATGAAAAGAATATTGAAACTGCTCCATCCGGTGTTTACTTCATCATTTCTGATGAATGAGTATTCTGTTGAAACAGTCATGAATTTGTTTAGATTTAATTTAAATAGCAGGTATTCAAAGCACCTACAATAAAAAAATTATTTCTGATTTGGCCATGCAGAGCCCACAGGGAACTTTGTCTAACTTCAATTTTCTGAGTCCCAAACTCGTTCGCAATCGCATAGTACTCCCTTTTGTGCTCGCAAACTATAAAGTTCAGCCACCCACAGCAGCGGATGAAGTCAACCGATACGAGGTAACGGAAGTTACAAGCCTAAACTCTCTGCCTGATTTGCAAAGTCCAGCCTCTGTTGGACGCGGTGAGAACTCTATAGGGTCCAAAACCTCAGTCAAATCAGCCGACTCCTTAACAAGTCTCTCACCTGAAAAGAAAAACATCGATGCCGTTATTGATTCTGTCAGAAAGAGGCTCGCCTTGAAGGATGAGAGAAATAGACTTGAACTTTTGAAGCGAACTAACAACCGCAAAACTTCTAGCCCGAAGAAGTCCAATACTTTCAATGACAACAATAGAAAATCGGAGTCTAAAGGCTCATATAGCTTATTCGAGCTGAAGACTCCACTTAAATCTAAGGAGCCAGTTCAAAAAGAAGGTTTTTTCCAACTTACAAGTCCTCAGAAACCTTTGAGTTCAAGCTCAGGTAGTAGGAAGAGACCTCACACTCACTATAAGACTGTGTCACAACCGAATCTTAATCTGATGCTATCAAGTCTATCTAGTAGTAAAAGCCCAGAAGAAGATCCTTCTTCAGCCTTAACAAGATCTAAAAGAAGGGGCATTAAAACGGTTCGATTTTTTTTAGTCCCTACCGACGATGAGAATACTTGGTGCTGATTGTTAACGACCGGAACTATGATAACTACCTTTCTTTTTTTAATCGAGTGTTTGACCGTTAATATCTTTAATTTCACGAATAATATAAAATTTCCACTTTTTTTTTAAAAAATTTAGAGTTATCGTCCACGATTGATGAAGCGACCTATATCACACATACAGGCTGTCTGGTTGCATTTTTTTATATCTAGAAAAGTCACTACATATGAAAATTCCTATTGAAACTCTCTCTCTCTAGCAATACCCAAAGCCGATTTATCTTTCATGGAGGACATACTTAGGCCATTTCAAGCTTTCATTTTTCAATAGATTTCTCAAGAAAAAGCAGCAGTAATCTTTATTTATCTCTGAAATTGTGATAGACTTCTTGTTACTTTGAGAAATAAGTATTTAAAGTCAATTTTATACTGAAAAGTTAGAATGAAAACGAAAATTTACCAAAAACAACGAATTAATGGAACTTTAATTCGCACTTTTATCTTAAACTTTTGGATCTTACAGGATGTTTATTATTTTGAAAGTATTTATTTGCAATCAGGATCACAAATTAGAATTCGGAGGGCTGCAGGCTCAAGCCACTCCTCTTGGACAAAAATTAATTTTTTATATGTAAGTTAGAACCGCTTCGTAGCTCGGCTTATCCTCAGGTTTCACCCACACCTGTAATGGTAAGCCTTCAACAGAAACGCAATTTTCCCAGACTCCATTTCCTAATGATTTCAGCTGATGCCATTGTCCGGATTCATTGGTTCTTACAGCCACCTTATGTATCTGAGGGTTTCCAACCTTGATTTTAAAAGCGACGATAGAGGGCGTGCTAAAGTTGTTTGTTAGAGGCTCTATCAGTTTACACTCGTTAGCCTCAAATCTTTCTGTCTTAATGGGCAGTCTGACGTGTTTCAGTCCCTTCTTGGTGATAGCCTGCACACTATATTGGACCGCTAGCTCCCAATTATCCTCCTGTTCGTTTGTTCTTCTCGACCAAATGAATAGATCATACAGCTTGGTCTCAGGGAAGAGGGCATAAATGAGATAAGCTTCCCCATCTCTCTGAGCGAAGCCATGAACAAGTGAGGCCTTGCTGTCAACCTTCCTAACACTGGCTCTAATTTCAACGTTAGCAGGAGCTCTCAGCCGCAGTTCCAAAAGATGCTCTGCCTGTAGGAACCCTCCTTTCGCCGAGGCTGGAAGCTCCAAGCCTGATTTGAAGTAAGCAGGGTTCAGCAACGCCATTTGCTCGAACTCCTCAAACTGTATGGGCGCTTCAAGCAATTGCCAGCGCGCGTCAAGCGGCCAGTGTTTGTAAATGAAATGATCTGGGCGGGTTAAGAACCAAAACGTCTCCAATTTGCGAGAAAACCTGCGATTTGAATCCATGATCCCAGCTCCCCACATCGGATCACAGAGATACCACTTCCCAGAGAGTCTCACAGCCACCCATTCGTGATTCGCTCTTTCAATCCGAGTCGCTGGCCGGTAATCAGCCCCTTTACCACTGCCTAATATCTTTTCGGCAACGAGTCCCATCCGTCTGCAAAGAGAGACAAAAAGATTGCTGTAACCAGAGCAGATAGCCTTTTGCTGCTGTAGCACTGTTGATGCGTCCTGTGCTTTCTTTTTTGTGCCAAAGAAACTCTCTTCATCTTGCTCTATATGCAGCGCGATCCAAAGAAAGACCGCCCAAGCCCTCTCAACATCAGATTTCGCAAAGCTTGATAAATATGAAGCAAGCTCTTCGACATCGCCACCAGCAACCAGCGGAGTTTGTAGAATGTCCTCTTTAAATCGCATTTGAGAGATCAATTTGTCACGTTCAGCCACAATCTCTTGGTCTTGAACGAGAGGTTGCTTAAAGCTTGAGAATTTCAAGCCGGTGTTTTCCAGCCAGTTAACTTTTGGCGTATGAAGTGACACACGTGGAACTTTCTCTGGTTTAGAGCAAGAGCGAGGTCTAGTCTGTGGCGCATTTTCCATGGCAAGTGTTCTAAAAGAAAACACTGAAGTTTCTTTCAAATTCAACGCAGAGTCATTTGGACTACTAAACCCCATAAAGCCCATCGTATGATGCATCGAATTCAATTGAGCAGCTGATTTCTTCCCAGCATATGGTGTAAGGGACTTCCGGAATCCTTTGGACGAGTTAGGGTTTTGGGTTTTCGATTTCTTTTTTTTGCGTTTGGTCTTATGAGTCGGAGTTCCGCCGAGTGAAGCGCTGGATGAGACCGTTGAATTGCTGCGGTTTGTACTCAATTCCTCGCAAATATTCAGCGGCAGCTGCGGGAGTCCTGCGAGAAGACAGCCGTTCAAAGCTTCAGGAAGCGACCTCTTGCGATCTCTTTGCCGAGAAGGGGTCGTACGCTTCGCAAGGGCACTCTTCGTGGGAATCTTATGAAGATTTTCGATTCGAGTACCACCAGCGCTTTTTTTTTCTTCGATGATCGAAAGTACATTGGAACCCCAAGGTTCAATGTCCCAGTTAAGAATGTCTGAGCCGTGATATTTGAGGCTTGGTATCGCTGGTTTTTCTTTGGGAGTTCTCTCTACAGAGTCGTCTTTCTTATTTTTGGACTTCGATCTCTTTCTTGAGCTTGACCGGCTTATTCGGAAATCTGGAAGTGCTGGTTTTGTTTTAGGCCTTTTTACATAAGTCTTGGTTTGCTGGTCCATCAAGCTATTCTCTTCGTTGTTCGGTCCTGTGAGCTCTTTGCAAGGTGTAGAGAGTTTGGATTTCGGCTCGGTACATCTGATAGGTACTCTTAGCTCTTCAGAAGGACGGATGCGTAATTTTTGAGGAACGTTTTGCATATTGCGGTTCTCGCCGAGCGGTTTGATTGGAATGAGCCTTATGGCTTGGCACCATGGAGTGAGTTCCGCGTTTTTGGGAGCCGGATTCATTGGAAGTTAAAAATTAAATATTATTAATTCCGTTAATATTCTAAGGTAAAATATATTGTAAAATAGTCCGTCGAAACGATTGTAGGTTTAACTCCTAAAGGGAACTAAATTCAGGCTAAAGCAATCGCGAAACGGTAAAAAGTTCGCTTGAAGCACTGGAGTTTGAGCATCCATGCAACAATTAGTCTTGTATCCGTTTTTGTAGAGAGATATGTCGATAAAAACAAACAAAAAACTTTTAAAAGAATCTAAATGCAATGTGGATGTTCATTGTTATCTGATTTTGATAGAAAATTTCTGTAAGCTAACCTACCTCAGTAAGGTCTAGTGATCCTCATAGATTAAGCACTACGACGTTGAATCTTGAAGCTGTTACCTCATTGAGCCTGTTTCCGATTAGTCAAACCGCAATTTCCCCTCAAATTCTCCTTCTTGCTATATCCATAACATTTGTTAAATATTGAGAAAGAAAGGAAGTGCAGATTGTATTGAAAGAAGCATTCTCTCTACGCAATGTGTGGAAAATGTATTATCGTGAAAATATCTTTAACGGAAATAAAATTTATCATACATAAAACTTTGCAGGAAAACTCTTTTACATGTGAGCTTACGAGTCCTAGAGAGAGAGAAATATAGAATTGTAGCTCTCTGTAACAATCACCATTGATGTTCTTTGTGTGATATCGTGAATGCGAATTAGAGGATTTTTGCTTCAATCAAATAGCGTTGTTTGATGGGAACGCTTCGAATCAATTGTGTATATGCGCTTATCGAATTCAGCAAATGAACAAGAAAATCACTCTCAGTACTATAGCAATAAAGAGCATGAAGTGATCTAATTCAGCACTGACACCACACAAATAATCAAATTTGTAAAAAGATATATTTTGATTCAAATTTTTTTTGTTATCTTAAACCAGAACTATACAATCAAAAAAGGCTGGATAATTGACAGAATTTGCGGATTTATACCAAGAAATGTAGTCAGCACTAAAAATATATTTTGAACTTATTTATTGAATTATCGGCAATGATACCACACACATACGCAAGCTATACTTCAGTCAGATGACTTTCTTTCAAAAGCTTTGATTTACTCAGAAGCATGGTAAATAGGACTCAACGAAAATTCTTGAATTCTAAGCTCAGATATATAAAGACAAATTCGCAATAACTGGACGAAGCGTTTTTTTCTTTAGTAAAATTTTAAATTTAACAGAAAAGTCAGTCCAAAGCAACATGTGCGATCAAAGGTATGCCGAATTCCTTGTTAGAAAACTCCACGTAGACACCCATCCAGCCCTGCTGATTCCAGGAGTAATAATTCCTAATAGTCACTCACTTATTAACTCTTTCTATCTAATCTATTAGAAGATTCAAGCCGCTGTTGACCAATTCCAACACATGGACCCTGCTGAAATCATTGATCATGTATGTCCATTGACCAACGGTCTCCAATATCTTATTTCTTAGTATTTAAAGCAAGAGCAAAGACTGAGAACGCAAAAATTAATACGCAAAGTTGGCTTTTACCCCAGAAATGACACTCCGGGAGTCGAACTCCTTTGTCCGATCCCAAATCGTCCTCTACGAGTTGCCAAATCCGAAGCTGACGCCATATTCAACAGACTGCATACATCGAACACATCATATACTTCAAAGCGCTCAGATGCTAGCGTCAATGTAATTGCATCTTACCGTTGCCCTTTCTCACGCTATTTCATCTCGCTAGATGGGAAGCTCAAAAGACCAATCTTCTCTCCACTCAAGAATTATCCCTACTGATCGTACTACTGTCCGTGCCAAGTCTGCTCCAAGGAGAGGTATAAATGCAAGACTTTAAAACTGTTCTAACAAAAAACTAGATTCATTGCCCTCATACTCTCGAAATCCGTCTTTCAGACTTCGCAAAATTGTCCTCACTCATCCTTAAACTAACACTAAAGGTTTATAACCACGACTTAATCCTTAAATTTTTTTTAGCTAGTTCGCAGATTTTTTAAGTAAAATTGAAAGTGCTTTAGTTAAATCTTATATGATGGTTTTTTTAGCTTCTATAGTACTGCATGTTTAAGCTTTAAGTGCATTTATATGTTAAAATTGTCCGGACTACTTTCCCTTTATAAACCTTTATAATCGAGAATATTCAATCCTCAAAAATTGCTATGCCCGCTAATATCCCGGCTCGGCCTCTTGAATCTTCTTTCGAATTCACTGAGATCATCAAACATATCACTTGCGCCTCCGTCATTAACCTCCGAGTAGCTTGGCTGGATTTCCTTTGGATCTTTGTTTAAGAAATTTGGTCTTGGCTTGATGACCTCTTGCTCCTGCATATAATTGATGTACTCAGGCACTCGCTGTTGTTGGTGAGACTCCTCTCCATAAAATCTGTAAGGTTGCCTTTCCTGATGGCTTTGAATACTATTATCGATATCGACTGGATCAGGTTTTATTTGATCAGGACTATCATCCTCATCGTCGATGTCAACTGGGTCAGGGCGGATATTTCTATGCATGTTGCTGTTTTTTTGGTCGCTAATAGGCTGACGACGGAGAGGGTTGAGCTGTTGTTCCAATTCCTTCGAGTCATACGAAATGTCGCCTTCGGTTCCTTTGATAAAGGATGTTTGTTGTACAACATCCTTGTATATTTTGGGCTTAAAGCCTGATTTTTCTTGGTATGGAAGGGTGCTTTGGGCGTTAATTTGATTTGGACTCATTTGCTGGGGTTGAACCATCTCAACTTTTCGTGCGTCTTAAATATAATTCGTTTTAATGAATGGATATTTTACCAAATTTGATACCTGTTGTAATTTGCTTGTTAATGTCTTTTTTCTCTCCAGACCGAGAAGGAGGTTTCTCATACTTGAAAGACGTATTAATTTCAGCATCTTTAACGTTCGGGTTCATTGGAAGTTGCTCATTCTTTCGATCTGTCTCAGCTGGAATATAAGGAGAACCCATTCTCCCAACGGCTTTTTCAGCTGGACTTACGAGTTCTTGGCTCCTATATATTTTAAGTTCATTTCGTTTCTAGTTTAACGATAGTGTATCTAACCTCTGCAGATTGGTCGTCGGACTTATAACTTTCAGGTTGTAGGTCTGATTAGCTTGAATAGGGGATATCGATTTCATTCCAGGTGAGGTCTCGATGAAATTAGGCTGCTTCAGAAAACTAGATGGGCTTTTCCTCCCGCGATCTGTTGAAACGAGCTTCTCTGCTGTCGTCTGCCCTTTAGTATTGGAGTTCGGTGCAGGCAGTATTTGTGTGTCCAGGAGATCGCTCTGAATGAGTTTGTTTGATTCCCTTCTCTCTTTTCGAGGCTCCTCATTGCTCAGGATATTACCCTTACTCCTGAACAAATTTCAATAATTATAACTTTAGAAAATATAAACTGATATCTTTACTTTGTCTTGTCATTCAAGATAAAGGGATAATCGTTCCAAAAATATGGGTTTTTCCTCATTCCGTCTAGAGCCTCGAATATATTCTCCCTCAGACCTGGATCGATACCAAGCACAACCATAAGTCCTAACAAATACAATAATTAGATTTGTTCCTCGTTAATCTCCTTGCCTTTATGACTTCCGATCACTACAAAGCTCCCGTCACTTGAGAAAGTTAAACTTGTTGCAGTCGAAACTTTGCTGACTTCACCGACGAATTCTCCAGTACCAATTTCATAGATCGAAACGAAACTTTGCTCTTGAGACTCACATTCAATAAATAAGTTCATGCTCAAGATTTACCAGTGTTGTATTGGGCTCCTAACTGTGGACGATTGCTTTGTTCGTCTCCTCTTACACTTCCGGCTTTCAGCAATGATGTAAACGAATCTCGAACATATGATCTAGTGTGTTGATCAATTGTATCTGTATTTGATGCTTTTTTGTTTCCCATTATCGTCAGAGCAATTACAGCTTGATTTACCTTTGTTAAGATGGGCTGGCGACACTACTACTACATATAGGCCTGAAGGATCGATCGTTATCTCTAAAAACAATGAAATTTAGCTTATGCTCTCACTAAAATGATTTACTTCTGCTGTATTTGTTCACCTCAATTCGCCCTTTCAGATCTCCATTTGCGATTTTGAAGATGCTGACCGTCCCGTCGCTTGCCAAAACGACTAAATAATCATTCGATGGGTGCACTTGCATGTCCATTATTCTCCCTAAAGCCATTTTAGTTAGCCCAAGAGAAATAAAGTAACCCAAAAAATACCGTCTAAGTAGTAGTTTACAAGAGCAACACTTGTTAATGCGTTATGGCTTTTGTGGATCTGATGCAGTCTGAGAGTATTCACATTATGTACCGTGATTGCCTTGATCGAGGAAGTTTTTCGCGAGTTCACTTCTTTCGTTAGAGAAGCGTGGCTACTATCCAGCGTCCCTTGATTTGCCTGTTTAACCTTGTTTAGGATGACAATTGATGAATTCTTCGAAATATCTGCCGCTTTCTTAAACATCATCTCTTTATCAGTTTCGAGCAATCGGACCCCTTTGTAACATTTGGCCTGGGTGCCTTGCTGGACGTAGGCCTCTTCCAATTTAATAGAAACCTCAAAATTTGTGTTTTTATCGAAAACGACTGTGTGACCAGATGACTGAGTAATGGCAACGTAATTCAATGAAACGGCAATTGAGCTGATTTTGAACCCGCTGATAGGGAAGGAGTGCTTCATTCGTCCAGTCTTTATATCAAAGATCATCAAATTGCCTTTATTGTCGCCCACATAGATCTCCTCAAGCTGCCAATCCACGTCCATTGCTGTTATTTTATAGAAATTTTTGAACTTTTTCTGGAAACCGAAATTCTCGCTTTCTGTCTTAATTTCATTCTTTAGTGTGGGTTCTCTTAATAATCATCAGAAAGGTTAGTTATATATGAAGTTGAAATCCTCAAATACGCTTTATATTTTTCATTCGGGATTTGAATTTGAGCCGACTTCCATCGATCACCAATATAATTCCAAATTCGTATCTGTCTATCATTGGCGCAAGAAATAAAGGTCTTCTTATTTCCCGTACTCCAGTTGATTTTTTGAATCTATTCAAATTGAATGAATTCACTATTTCTCATGGAAAGAAAAAAACTCAAATGACTGAGCCAAGAAGCTTCGGAGAAGTAAAGAAATCATTTTACCTTTTTTCCGTGGCCAGAGACCGAACAGACGATCTTGTTCTTGGTGTAATCATAACAAAACAGGTTTTTGTCATTATAGAGCACAAGAAGCAAATCATGATTTTCTATTGCCAGTTAAGAGAATTTAATGAGGACAAATCATTCTACTTGCAACAATTATTTTTTTGATCTGATCGTTCTTTTTTAAAGAAAATTCTTTCTTTGGGCTTAGAGTACTGTGCCCCAAGCTTGAAGAGTGCTTGCTCGGAGAGTTTTGACTTACTGGGATTATATTCCTGGCGTTTTGCACGTTCTCTCGTAATAGTTTCATGTTCTTCATCAGTTTCAATGTACTTAGCTGATAGATTTCCGTCTCACCTAATAAGTCCAATCATATTATATGAAAACGCTAAAGGACTTCTCACCTTCCATTGTTCCAAGGAACAGATAGTCTTCATACAAACTAACTGCTGAAAAATGCAGCTCCGGATGTACGATTGAACTGACATATTGTCCCTAATGCAATGTGACCCCAATTTACTCTCATCAAGCTTCTTTATATTGGTTTACCTCGCTATTGATGATGAAGAGCTTGCCGGACTGGCTCAAAAACAAAAGAAAATTTGTCAGTGGGCTGACTTGCGTGTCAATAATGTCCTCCTTTACATGAATGCGATTTGCTAGGACAAGTCTCTTTTCATCTAACTTCCAGTATTTGATGCATCTGGTCTCAGCCAATGCAAAAAACACATATGGTGAGTTCTCAAAGAAGTGAATCCTCTTGCAATTAGTTGGATTTTCTTCATCGTTGACCAGCAAAAGGTTCAAACTATCAGGCTTGAACTCCCATATTGAAAAAGTATATTTATCGGCGCAGTTTTCTCCAAGGATAATCAGATTCGCCGTCGGTGAGTAGTTACAAACATAATTTTTCACAAAACGGTTCTTTTTCGGCTGCGGCAGGTACATCTGATGCAAACGCGTCATCGATTGCCACTCAGAAATGAAAATCGCTGGCTTCAAGCCATTGTCAATCGAGAGCAAGTATTCTTGGTTCGCTCCAAAGAACATGATACAAGAGACGGTGAAATCATGCGGATGCAGCATTACTTTCTTATCAGCGTCAATGTCCCAGAGAACGACGTAGCATCCTTTGAACAGCAGAAAGTTTAGCGCATCAAATTGGATGAAGATTTACCAGAGTCATATGCAAGGATTTTATGCTCATGGTTGTAGTCGAATACTTTCGCACCTGAGAACGAAGACATTAATAAATCGAATTCAAATGAAGGCTACCTCCGTTGCTATCAACGATTTCGAAAAATCCTTTGTTTATCATGCAAAGCGATAACTGCTATAAATCAGCAATAAAAGTTTTATGCCAGGAGATATCAAATAAAATTAATATAAACTTAATAAACTTCGAGGAAACCATTAACTTAAAAAATTCATTGTCTTCCCTCCCTATTTCGCTAACAGTTGATAACCAGCAATGATTGGAGTCAATTCTAATATCTTTATGATGTGGACAAAGTTTTTTCTTCAAAAAATTTCTTTAAGCAGTTTCATTAAAATAGAAATGAGGTATCTTCATCATGTTTTTATTCATTGCGAATTCGCGTACAAACGGCAAAAAATGGCTCTTCTAAACTCAGATTCGGCTTTTAAAAATACACATTTATTTTAAATGTTGCAGCAATAGCTCTTCAGTATTAACAGCACCCTGAGCCTTTCGATTGCTCAGCCTTTTTCTCCTCAGCTTGGTTGACAGTAGTGGGATTCAACTGAATTTTATCTAAATAAATGGTAAGCAACCTATCTCAGCAAGTTACTTACTCGCGGTAGCAGTAGACTGTAATCCTACAAGCGCGGGTCCTTGGGTCATTGAAGTTCTGCCTGACATCGACATCATTTGGCTCGTTTCACTTCCTGGTAGTGTCGCAGCAATCATTTTGAAAAGCGCATTGACACCATCGCCTGATTTCGCGCTCACCTCGATGAAATTTACTTCAAAACTCTTTGCTTTAGCCTCGCCGTCTTCCTTCCTTACGGCTCTAAAAAAACCCAAATAAACTAAGCAAATCGTGCTTGAAGACGCTAGCTGCACCTGTTTTCTTCTAAGTCTGCCTTGTTGCCAACTATGATAATAAGCACATCATTGCCTCTTTGGGCATGAACATCATCTACCCATCTTTTTACATTTTCAAAGCTTGTTCTGTCTTTTCAAATAGGAATATTAGTTCCTTGATGCAGCAGATGGCCTCTTACTTGTTATATCATAGACGATAATAGCGACTGATGAATCTCTGATATAAGACGGGATCAAGCTTCTAAATCTCTCTTGGCCAGCAGTGTCCCAGAGCTGTAATCTCACGCTTCTATCATCAATATGGAGTGTCTTGGAGATGAAATCAATTCCGACAGTTGGCTTGGAAGAGAAGAAGGAGGTTTCAAGGAACGGAAAGAAGAAAGTGAGTTTACATGATCTTTTCCATCGAAGGCATTGTAGATAAATCTGTTAATAATGGAGGTTTTTCCGACTGATTGATCGCCTAAAAATACAAGTTTGTATTTTGCAAGAGGGGATGCTATTGGAGGTTGTTGCTGCATCTATATGTTGAAGTTTTTCGCAGTTTCGAGCTTGAAAATATGATCACTTTTAGTGTCCACGGTATCAATTATTATCAATAATTTAAATTTTCATAATTAACAGTGGAGATGCAAAATTCTTCTCACGACCTCCTGGCGTTAACTGTTAAGCGGTCCGTTCGAGATAGCGTCACAAGAAGTTTGAGGCTCGCTCTCAGCTATCCTCACAATGTATCATTTTTTCCAAAATTTAAAAATCTTCAATAAGATAACACCTCGGTACAATAGGAAGAAACCGACAAAAAATACAAAATATTGTTTAAATAAAAAATTGTTGACCCTCTCAGCTATCCCTTTTTCTTGGGTGGAAGAGTGATGTAGGGATTTTGCGGCCAACAGTTGTACAAACTAACATGATTTTGGTGTTTGTCATGTTGAGCAGCTACATTGCCTCCTACTGGTAATTCAATGGTGCAAAAGATGTTCTTGCTTCAAATCTTAGAGGTCTTTTCGCTATTTATTTCTTTAACAACATTACCTCTAGTGTTTCAATATAAACTTTAGACGATATCTTTTGTCTTCATCAGTTTATTGTAAACGTATTCGTCCAACACGTTTCATTTGCCCTCGAAATTGAATACAAATGCTGCTCAGAAAGGTATACAGCCAAAAAATATTCTCATAATCGATTCTGTTGCGAGAATTTACTTTATTCCTACCTACTACTTCGAAAAATCACAGGATATTGGGTCCAATATCCAATATTTTTTGTTGAATTCCTTTTTTTCCTGTGGTAAGCACTTTTTACTCCTGGAGAATTACAGAATTAGCAACTTTGATTCCACTTTATTTAGATAAGAACTTAATTAATTTACCGTCAAGCTTCAAGTAACAATAGCAGACTCTCGAAAAAATGAGTGAAAGCACTGGTACTAAAAGAGACCTTAGTTACGAGTTGGCAACTACCACTTTTGGAGCGATTGCCTTCACCTACATTTGTGCCAAACGATGTAATGTTCTCAGAGGAGACGATGATACACTGAGCAAAGCCGATACAACATGCTTAAGTAAAAGATCTTAACTTTGCGAAACCTAACTCTGACCTGAATATGTATAGAGCAATGCATTGGCAACACAAAGATTGCTAGAGATTTACTTATGGAATACCAAGAAAAGAAGAAGAAGTCCAAATAGAACAGTTAATATTTCAGCAATGCAAAATACAAACAGGACGAGTGTTTTTGCTCGCATATAAACTTGAGAGAGGCTCTTTTTGTGATTTGCATATGCGTCCATGAACAGCTTTTCTAAAAAACCTTCTAGTTGAACCTTTTCTTTTGAATATAATGCCTTTGATGAGGATTAAGTGCTGCCACTTAGGTTCAGTGTTGGTGCAGGTCCTTTCCCAGATAAAGTGAGTAAGAAATGCTCAGAAAGTGTGAATATGAGCATTAAATGATAGCTATGATAATACCAAAACTAAAGAATATTCAATTTATCAGGAAAATTGAAGATGGAACGAAGGATGAAATATCTTACTTAATTACTTTGGGATACTGCAAATAGATAAGAAATAGTTATGAAAAGTTCAATGACAAGAATGGCTATTTTGAAGTAGTACAGAGATGTTATTCCAATATTAGATAAGTTTCATTTGGTAATTTTTGAAAAGTGAGAATAGCTTGTTTCGAAATTGTTCAAAGAGGATTCACCCTCAAGGACCAAACTAGGCCTAGTCCCATCCATTGAAATGACTCTAAAGATACATGCCATTTTCCTATCGACTTATTTATCTATTTTGGAATTCCTATCGAAGTTTTTGAGAAACTTGGCTTAAAAGGATCAACACATTCATTAACTCATATTCTATTGATTCCAAATTGATTCCAGGACATGAAAGCTTTCGGATTAAAAGAGATTAAAAGAGGATTATAAGATTTCCATGGTCTTTTAGTATTATTCACTAGAGGGTCATTATCTCAAATGAAGCTTCAAATATTCAAATGTTTTTATAAAGTATGTAGCGTACTAGTAGTACTCTTCAATATCAGAAAGTCTTTCACTCCTATCTGTCCATCAAACCGCCAATTTCAGTGCTGAAAATCTGACATTCTTCATGTGAATTTTCCTTGTTTCCGATTTTGTTTACACGCTGTAGCCAGGACTCAATCATCTGAGTTCTAAGAAGCACAAATAAATCAAGTCCTTTATCATAATGGAGAAGAATTTGCAAATTTGATGGAAATAGAAAGCGGTTAAAATAGTAGATCTTTACGTTATTTCTTTCTCGGGATCTCCTGCTACAAATTCATAGTTTAGATAACATATGAGAGAGGAATTTACTTATAAGGGCCAACGAGAATGCACTAAGCCCAAGCTCCATTTGTGCAAGAGGATTATTCATCGCAAGCAAACAGGAATACTTTGATACACTCTCCCCTTTTGCCATATTTCTCCTATGGTAGCAGGGCATCAAGGTATTTCGACAGCAGCAATGGTCAGCTCTTACTCATAATTCAAAACACCGAAAACTTTCTTTATATTGGTTTTGCAGTAAAGAGTCTTAGGCACTTTCGCAGTACTGAAGAAGAATTTTGCTTCATTCCTTTGGGGAAGTTAGAAACAAGCAAGTTGAACTGCTTTGCTACCTGACGAACGCTTTGGCACCCTGAGAGAAGAAATACTGGAACATATAGCGGAATTAATTTTATATTTTCGAAAATTATCAGCTTCTGTCGCTGTGATCTAAATTGTGAAGATCTGTTGGAATCTAAAATACAACAACTTGAACTAAGAATTATGTTCGTTAGTCAATAGAGATTTAGAACTGATTGATGCATTTTCTAACTTCAAACGTCAGATCCATGTATATATATATCGCAAATATATTACACACACCAACAAAATTGAAATACAAGTCAATTTAAAATATGAGAAACTAAAGAGAATCATTCTAGTTTTATCGTCATGAAAATCATGAATATTTGAACCCCAAAACTTCTGGTACACTGAATGCGAACACTCGCCTAAACTCCGTCCTGTTAGGATAATTTATTTGAAGAGGTAATGTTTGTCTCGTTAGGTATTAGCAGCAATCGCAACATGAAGCATCATCATCTGCAGGAGAATGCATGAGTTAAACAAAATAAATAATTGCTCGGTTCTCAGACTAAATAAGCAGATAGTTTAAACCCACGCTTGAGATATTATTATCTTATTTTGTAAGAATAAACCCTAACCCGAACAAAAAACTCTGGCAAAATCTAAAATTGCTATTGAGATCCTTTGGCTAAAGTTATCAAATGAAGCCAGAATTATGAGGGGAATGACTTGAAACTTGAAAAAAAATCGTGAACACCTTCAAAGCCAATTCAATTTATTTCAGTCTTCGTAGCAAAGAATCCCACAGTTTTGCATGATCCAGACAACTCCATTATGCCTACGACTGAATAATTTATCAGTTATACAGCAAAGATGCTTCTGTTTATTCTCATGCCAGGACCCCAAAGCCAGCACATCGCAACTGATGTTTAGTATTCTAATATTAGACAGATTAAATTCGCCAGATGCGATCTGATATGTGCGGAAAACCAAATACAGCAAGCAACAGTTCTCATTAGCTTCATCTAACCGTAAATCAGTTGTAGAGAGAACGACATTGAGAACATAGGGCTATTTTCTTTGATTTAAAAATTTCTGGGAATCAACCAAATGCTGAATTGGTGTTGCATCTCTTTTATACGCTTTATTTATATAAGAGCTCCAGCAGGGAGAACTTTGATAATTCCAAAAAAAAAAACTGATAATGGGTCATATTCGGGCGTACTAATCCCCCATCTCCTTACCTTGCAAGTCTCCCAGTTATTTCTATATTTAATTCAATGGATTCCGTGCTAATTCAATGAAATTAGAGAAGATAAGATTAAATCTTACTGCATCCAGTCCAATCGCTCTTAACGGTAATTTCATCAGCTAAGAGTGCATTAGTTATAGAAGATTGCAAAAACGAAACGAATGGGAAGGCATTTAAGTTTATTCTGATTCATGGATTACAATAGTTCTCTCAGCTCTGACTATAATTAGCCAGGCCAGTACATATTGAAATCCTTGAAGCAGCTACAACTGTCCAGTGAGTCACGGACTTCATTTTCGCCTTCTCAAAGCTCTCATTTTAATCAATCTTTCTATAACCTATTCCGTTAACCAGTTACTGACCCCTCCCAAACATTGCTCTTGGGTCCCCCTCACAGGATTAAAGGCATTGCTTGGGCGCTATATAACGAAACAATTTCTCACTCTTCATCGTTCAAATATTTCCTCATATTATTGTGATTATGAACCCTTATTGGCTTATAAGGATGAAGAAAAAGTTATTAATAGGTAAACTAATGAAGCTTCGTTAAATATTACTTCTTGATGGATTTCATCAATGAAAAACAAACGTTATGTATAGCTATTTGATAATTATAGTGTTAAATCGGTATTCTTAGAGATTAAAATTTTTTATTTAGGTATAATTAGCTCTGAATAGCTTATTCCGGTTTAATCTCGAAGTTTTATTTCGAAATCGTTACGATCTAATTTCAATTCACAAATCACTATACACAGGATTAATTGATTCAGGACTCATTAGAACATTCTACCAAATTGCACAACAACACATTTAACGGTTTGTTACCTTTCATTTCCTCTCACATGAACCTAACTGCTGATTAAAATCCTTGGCCAAATGCGGCAACAACTCATTTCGAACTGATTTCTCTGGCTCCATTGAGAAAAAACCGAGTTCTGAGTGCGTGTTTAAGGTCAACGAGCTCTTAGAGCACCGAAAAAATCTATTGAGGCAATTCTTAGTTAAATTGTTCTAATTTGAACCAGAATTTTTGAAAAACTTCTGCTCCAAAACATTGAGCCAGTGCTTGAGCTTTTGAAAGTTGAATTCTGGACTTATGATCATGAAGGTAGCAGATAATACAGTCGAGATAGGTCGTATCACTCAGCTAACTTTGTGAAAAAATGATTTCTTCTTGCTCTTCTCTCGGAGTAGAATGGTATTAGTGATAATTCAAAGGAAGACAATCTGAAAATATTGAAAAAACCACCTCAGAGGAAGAAACAGGAGTCAAATGAAGAAAGAAAATATTTAAGAGTTGAGGAATACACAAGGCCTTTCGAGAAGATTTTGATAGTTCTGAATGAAATGAATTAGCACCTTTTCTGAAAGAATGTTTTATGCCTTATCAGAAGAGAAAGGTGGTTGTGAGGAATTTTTTTTACTCATAACTCATTGCGATCGCATCGAACCGGTCATTCTAGATCAATAACCCACAATGCAACAGCAGCATCTCAACCCGTGAACAGAAATGAAGATTTTCATCAATAAGTGAGGAGTCTTTTCGAAAAATTTCCTGGTCAATAAATTAGAGTGTCAATTAAATTCGGGTCTGTAAGACATTCATGGATAACAAAAGTTCACAAGTTCCAATATTCGCACAAGTAGCCATTTTGAAGCATAATTCGGGATCTTAAATCAAATGTAGATTGAATCCACGAGCGCTTGAAAATTGCATGAAAATCATTTGCTGCTTTTGCAATGTAGATTAGAAGTTGTTTCAATTATTTGCTTTTTAAGTTTGCTCTTCCGAAGATTACATTAGTTTTGGAATCAGAATCTAAACGAAGTAATTTGTGTTCATTCGTAGGAGTTGCATTTGCCATAAAAAACCGCCACTTGGGACAAAATCATAGATATAGACTGGTTCAATACAGGATTAGAAGGATAAATTACTTGAAGTAGCGTGAAACTGCAGGATCAAAATTAGTTATTCATAATTCTTCTCATCAGACTTCACTCAGACGAAAACTAATTGGCGAAGTTGTTTTATTCATATTAATTATATGACGGTTCCGTCGATAGTTGAAGAATTTACACGAACCTTATCAGAATGAGACCAAGAAACCTAAAGATTCAAGCATCCCTTCTTCGAAGAAGGCTGAATGTAGTTTGTTGAACCACTGTAAATGTAAATCGAATTAGCTATAGAAGATTGCAAAAATGAGAAAGTTTGAAGGCTATTTGCACGCTAGAGTTAAGAATAACCACACTCTGTTAAAGATATCAGTATGGAAATCTTGAGCCCTACGTTTCCCACCTTCTCCAGGTTCTCATTTTAGGCAATCTCTTTATAACTATTCCCATTTATTTCTCAATGAACTAAACCAGTATCTCTCTTATCTTTTTTCTATTTATTTATATTATTTTGTGCTGCCGTCTTCCTTAATTAATCAGAATTTGTATACGAAGAGCCCATTATTCGAATGAGTCATACTGGTCATGCAGTTATGCGAAAAAATAGTCATTCATTGAGAACTCACTTCAGTAGAGCAGTCATATGGCGCTAGGATGTAGTAACTCCAATTTGATTTTTTAATAACGCTTGAAGTTCAAAAGCTATTGAGAACGAGTTCCAATCAGTTAATTTGCTTGCCAAAAAATTAAAAAAATTATTCGGGAACTGCTCCCGAACTTTATTGCCTGGAAAAAAAACAAAGATCCATGAATTATATCTAAGCTCGTCAAATGGCTACGTGGCTCTGTTTCTTGCTACTAATATCACAAAGGGTTGCGCAAAAGTAGTCTGTCGGATCCAATCTGACCATCTTGGAGTCGCTCAAAGTAGCATATTAACAAATTGCAAGCTTCAAGGATAAGGCATGAGGAAAATATATAAGTATATATGATCAATATGATTGAGTCCTTTGGAAGATTAGAGCGACTATTGAGTATGGTTTGGTTCCCGAATTCAGACAAGAATAAAGACTAATATTTTTGAAATGCTTCAAGTCGGCATTTCCTGTTGAAGGCATCTCAGCGACATTGTTTATAAGGTGAGTAAGTTACAGATGGGATATACGTGAAAATACAATATTTAAAACCTCAAGTCGATATTTCCATTTAAGTGCATTGAGGCTATTAATGTGAAAAATTTACTTGAGCTACCGTCAGTATTATTCATTCGAAAATTAAATAATTCCAAAAGAATTAGAATTTCTGACAACTTTGGTTGTATAAAACAAGAGCGGTGAAATCATCGGAACAAGCATTGCTAATGCAGCTGTCATTGAGGGACGCCTTGTAAGTTGTTGATCGATATATGAGCCAATTTAACAGTTTGAGTTCATTGATCCTATGGAATCTATCAACTTACCAACATCTCTTCTGTGTCTTTAGTCTGAAATACCTTTTTAACATAGGTTCGCTCGGTTCTTCGAGTAGAGGTTGTATAACTAGTCTATATCAGTTTCCACCCTTTGAACCATTAGACTCACTCAAAGTTGTTGAGATTGGTTATTTCCCAAAGAAATTGTGTCGAACTTATGACATGGTTCACATAGCGTATCAATGACTCAATTATTCTCTGCTGAATCTTTTTTTTTTGGGCTGCTTGACTACCACTTCGAGAACTCCCATAAATCCCTCTATCTTTGAATTCTGACATTCAAACTCATCGACATATAGCAGCATCATTAGTTTTGCTAGAATTCAGTCGAATTGGGACATTAAGCTAAAATGATTCCAATCCATCTTATCCTAATTATGTCATTACAGAAGAAAGATATGAACTCTACAATCAGTTTTTTCCCTTCGTCACTCATGAGTGAGCGAAGAGTTCAAAAAGAGCTATATTTTTTCACTCAAGGAGGGACACCTCAGAGTGATTAACAAAAAAAATACTTGCATGACTTGCGAAAAAACACATGAACCTCAATTGAGTCCGCTGCAGTTGCTGTTCCCGAATTAGCTGTAGAAGATTGCAAAAATGAGAAAATTTCAAGTCCACATTTTTCTCATTGAAATGCAAGTAAATTCACAGCTTCATCAGGACTCCAATGACAGAGGCACCATTGGAACTCCTTCACTAGCTGGAATGTTCACCTGCATCTTTCAGATTAGACTTTTCTCAAACTCTCATTTTCATTGAATCTTTCTACAGCTATTTCCTTCAATTCATTACCTCTGGGTTACTTTTAGAGTGGAGTCATATAGTCCGCAGTCATCGTCCAAGGTTTCAGAAGCAATGTTCGGTAATCAAGAAAATGTCATTTAAATTAATTTACATTTTTATTATAATAGATTGCAAGCTTCCTCTTTTTAAGAAGCAGAGCATAACCAGCGTTCCTGGCATCAACCAGTAACTGCAATATTACCGGGTAGGTAATATGGCGAAATTTACCGATATATTCGTTTTCCGATATTAAAATAGCTCCATTGAGTGTTTCTACGCCATAATTAGGTAAATAGAAGTCTTAATAGATATTATTAGCTCTATTAATTTTATTTTTGCGGCGTTTTAGTAAAATTTCTGGAAGTTAATTTCAAAAAATTTATTTGGATTGGTTTTGAACTTGCAAATAAATTTGATCGCAATTCTGTCCCCAGCTACCACTTGAAGCCTCGGTATCGAAACTCCAGGAAACAGGATCGGTTTTCCAAGAAATTTCAAACGTATTCAATGGAAATTTTTCAATTCAAGAGTAGTGCGGAAATAATTCTAAAAGAAATGCATATCATTAATAGATAAAAATTATTGAAGTCGCAGATTAATGGGCACCCTTCGAAAAAATCTCAAAACTGAGCGTTGCGTGGGCAAGAAAGAGTCAAGCATACTTTGATAATTATAAATAAATCGCTCATCAGTCTGTCGGCTCCAAGAATTCATCCAAGAACTCCAAAGCTTATCGATGATTGATGCCAGATGTATGTGAGAGAACAGATTGGCATAAGTTCTTCAATCCTTACTATATAGTATTCTATGCTCGTTTCTATTGGATTTGAAGTCACTCGCATATTCTCTTTAACATAAATTTTTCTGTGAAAATGCTTCAAGAAAAAATGAAAACAAACTGCTTAGAACTAATCACGGCAACAGTTAGATGCCCATGTTAATCCCGTTTTATTTTCTCTTTGATCTTCTTTGCATCTAATAAGTACAATTATTTTTCCAACAGCTATAGTGATTATATATCAGCAAACTAATGAATAAATTCTCTTCCAAGCAGACCAAGTGAATACATACGAATTCGGAAGCCTTTCGGGTTTGTATCTACTTATTTCTTGACCATTTCTCACTTTTTCATTATTCTGGTTATTCAAGAAGCCTCAATCAAGAGACAACAAAAATATAAACGATAAACCTGCACACCAAAATGGGTCAGTGTCTTAAAACCCGATATCGTTAGATTTGAAGAGTATTAAAAGCTCAGAAAATTCAAGCTGCAAGTCGTAAAGAAGTGAAAGCAGCTATTTCTTCGCCGGACCTGCTCATAGAAAAAATATGGCTCTTCTTTCGGCAAATGCCTGCTGTATTCTGCCTCAGAGCATGTGATTTAACATTTAACCATCCAAAAGATGAAAAAAGTCGTGCAACATTACTCGAGATGTGCAAGAAGCAAAGAGCTAATTAAAAAATAACCATTGAATGGAATATGATATTATGAACATTATGAACATTATGAACTCTAACACATCGTGGGCAAAGCATTCAGAAAAAATCCCTGGAAGATTTGATTACTCTTTGAATTCTTGGAATGTTTCGATAAATGACTGCTTTGAATTGCATTTTTGGGAGTAAAATTACTCTTTTCTGTTATTTAATCGCCAGAAAAGTAATTGTGTTAAAATTATAAGAATAAAATTCGAATCCCGTCGATTTTGTATAAACAAAATGTAGATGTATTTCTTCACTCTTTATAGCAAAGGTTCATACAAACCACTATTACTATCCATTCGAGGTTTTTCAACAAATTCCCATTAGGAATCAACAAAAGAGCAGTAGATCCGCGATTCTTGCGCAATACATTCGCGAATTTCAAATTACTAATTCCCATACTCAAATTTTTTCGCTTTCGAAAAGCCAAGCGCAAATACATTAATCCCAGCGAATTTTAGAAGAAACCATCAATAAGACATTTCAACAACAAGTGAAAATTAGTTGAGAACCTTTAAGAAATACTTTGATAATGTGTACCATAACATTGAGTAACAGTACATTACGAATGTTATAGGTCTTTATTTAATAATATAGTAAGCTAAGAAATGCTGGCATTCTTTGAATAACAACAGCATATAACTAACTTTATTTATTGAGGTAATAATAACCGGGAATTAGATATTTAAATGAGGCTCTTCTCACCATCGGAGAACTAAATATTGCTTGAGACTCAAGAATATTCATCCTTTGGAAGATACCAGGTTATTATTTAAATGAAATCTAAGACCTTTCTCTTTTTCATTTGATTGATCTGAACGATTTGGGAATCATATTTGGCAATGAATTTGTAGAGCTATTAGCAATAGCCTCAGAAAATCGGTCCGTACTTGCCTCTTGTTCAGTATTAGCTTGTTCCAGCGCAGGGACGGGTAAAAATTCCAGAACTCTAGTTTTTGTGTGCTGTAAAGGAATTTTCAGGGAGGTTGTGGCGCCACTTCGTCGATATGTTGGAGAGCCATGCCTTATCAGATCAAACAAGGTACTTGAGATTTCCATTGTCTGAATCACTTTTCGAGCTGTTTTCCTCTCTGAAAGATCTCCAGAACCCATTTCTGTCTCTATCACCTCTTCAGCTCGATTGTCAAGAGGGCTGGTGCTCGTTTGCGCTTTTGATAATTGCTTGCTGCTACTCTCAATCGTACTGCTCGCCCCAAAGCTTTTCGATTGTGATAAAGATTTAACAAATTTTCGATGATGTGAAGCCACTGATCTCACGTCTTTCAATGAGGCTAACTCTATCAGAAACGGAGCTAGTGCTGCAAGTTCAGTGTCAGTACTTTCACCTTGGTAAGGTTTAATGATCAGAATATTTTCTGGTTGATCTTGTATATGAGCCAAAGAATCCTATTTGGGTATTAAAGATTTAACAACGAAGTAGCCTAATTACGTCAACTAGGATGGTTTCTTCGCTCTTAAAGCCCAACATAGAAATACTCTTCACAAAATCTCCTTTAACTGTGACGCGGCAAGACTTTCGATCATAAACCTTTATAATATACTCTCTAAGCTTCAGCGCATCAATGATCGTGTCCGCATACTATCGGTATTGATTACCATCAGAAGCTTTTGTAAGATTGTTACCTCGATGATACTTGATGTATAGATATAGATGGAATAATGTTCACTCATTCGCTTGAAAAACGAGACCAGGCCTGGTCTAGGTGCCGCATAGATCAAGAGCTGTGTTTTATCAAAGGTCACCTGATGAATTCGCTTTCAGAAATGGTCGAAAAGTTTTTAAATACCGTGGCTTGAACTCTCGCAGAATCAAATAGCTGGGTTTTCGAATGAATTAGAGTCTCATCAAGGTCTAATAGCAGGGTCTTTTTCTATTTCTGGTTTTAGAAACGATAATTATTGGTAAAGTACCATGCTGTTCCGTGGCAACGCTTGGCTATCACTTGTAGTATTCATTTTTTTAGTATTTAGGCAGTTGGTATGCTTGCGTTAAGTCAGGTATTTCTGACGCTTTGTTCTTGTTAGATAATCAATTATCAATTCGCTTTCGTATTACAAAATGTAGTTGTGACTAAACCTCATATCGAGTTTTGGAATAAGTTCTAATCATCAAAAATTAATAATTTCCGATACGGTTGTCGATAATGAATTGATTAGCTTTTTTTATATCCAGAATTTTCAGAAATAATTTTTGCTGGACTTCGAGCCGTGAGTACATAATGCCGCATTAAATTTTTAAGGATTTTATTAATACGGCAAGGCTACCTCTGAGGTCTGCAACCCAATATTTCTCGAATTACTCTAGAGAGAAGGGTACGATACTCGCTGGAAGCTAATTCTGTTGAACATGCATCTCTTTTTTTGTGGCTCAAGCTTTTCAATTTGAGTATTGTGTAATAGATATATGCATTTACCAGAAAACGGTTCCAACTTTAATTAACTCGTATAAAGTTAATTTATTAAATAAGATTTGAGCTATTTGCGCCGCCGCAGGCAAATTGATTGCGTTATTGACACAACAGAGAAATTCGAGGCTTTGGTAGGGCTTTCGCGAGAATGTAGCTTCAAACAAGAGTAAGCAGGCCCCCGACTTTCTAAAAATGTAGCCTTGAAGAACCAATTATACTTGGCATCGATATTTTCTCATTGCTACCGACTTTGTGAATGGCAAATGTCCTTTATTATTTCACTCCTAATCAAGAATGACCAGTAATGGGGGCTAATAGCTTTGAATTTATTGGAAGCTCTCAATTTTTCTCTTGTTTTGTTTTTTCCCTATAAGCATCTTCATGGTACCAACTCAACTATTTAAATTCTCATTTGAATTTGTTTTGCATAAAACTGCGGTAAGTTAGATATAGAAAAGTAGGGAATAATTTAATCTTATGATTCTGCGCCAAGATTCATACAGGTTTCTCATAATAACTTTGGAATTAGGTCTCTGGGCAAAGTGTGCATGACATTTAATATGTTAGATGTATGTTGTCACTCACTAGTTGCCAAAACTTTGCACACTCAAACATGCTTACTTCCCTAGGTTAAGTAGAGTGTGACCTTGAATGATCAACAAACCCGCCGATAGGGTCGAGGAAAAGCACTGGTGAGCTGAAATATTATGAATTCTTACTGTAGGTTCTCTTGCTAGCTGAGGGACTCAACCCAATGGTAAAAAGGCAGCTGATGCCTCTGCGCTTATCAAATCAAGGAAAAAAATAAGGTTCAAAGAGCCCGCGCACTCATTCTTTCAAAATGAAATTAATTTTGTAACTTACAACTCATTAATTGAAAATGATGTCTCACAAAATTTTCGGGAATTACTAGTGGTGATCTCATAGATGATCAACTTAAGACTGCTTCGCTCAATATTTATGAAATTTTTCATTGAAATTCACGTAAACTAGCCCAGGGATGAAGGCATAAGAAGGAAAAAAATCAATCACTTGGTTTATGAAAATTCTTGAAGACTTAGTCATTAAAATATGCGCTCTTGTAACTATTCCTAAGACAGAATCGGCGATTAGATGCTGCTTTCCTAATAAAATTAGAAATCCAGACCAAATAGCATTCTTTCTCATCAGATTCACATGATTTTTCAAAGTTTTTGAATAACCATTCCATCTCCTAATTCCTTATTAAGTTCGCTCCTTCGAGAGGTCTAGAACTCTTTCGCCGAAATTTCGGCTTTGATTGATTCGTTTCATGTAAACAACTGGAATAATTTTAACATTCATGATAGATTCTCTTCTCCAAGGATGACTGGAGACAGGATTTGGTTGCAGATAATGTCTTTAAGGTTAATAGCTCATCCAACTCACACTGAATTAGCTAATAAGCCCACAAAACAGGCTTTTTGTTATGTAATGTGGGTGAATAAAAAAAATCCGCGGATCATAATGAAAAACGGCGTTATGAATTCGATCTTATTGCTCAAGGCAAAAATAAATTATCCATTAGAACTACGCTAGGCAAATTTCTCGACATAATCCTTAACTGCTTGGGTATACACCTCGTTCTGGGGTACAATCCCACAGCTTCTGAGCAAGAATGTTAGATGTTTGGAAATTCCAACATTGCGCAAATGGCCACAAAAATCTGCCGCACCTGGATGATAGGCACAAAATTTTCTCCGAGGAGTCCTATCTTGCATACATCCTAAATACTCTATGATTGAAAGATCCTTGAACGCAATCGATACCTGAGATGTAATAAAATTTTTCACTTACTTTTACATATTGAGTATCCCGAGGAATGAGTTAAATTCTGGTTTCGTCTGTCTCATCCTCGGAATTTGTGGCTAAATATAAAATTCTGAGCAAGTTTCTTAATACTTAGAAAGTTTTTGGTGACTGTATGTTATTAATGCATAAGCACAGAAATCTCAAGTAACGAAAATTAGAATATTCGTTTAACAGTAAAATAATTAGCGAAGTGTTTGTATATAGCATATCAGCTCCAAGTAAAAGGTGTTGTATACTTAACTAATGCATATTTTTCTGCAGAGTTTTATTGCCTCTAAATTACATACATCCTAAGCATATTTCTCAATATATTCTAGCGCTATTTCCTTCAAATTACCCTCCTTTTTAAGAAACACCTCCTTCGCGGAGTTTTCCAGAAAATACCTGAGCATCGGATCTCTCAAACATCTACAAAGTCCCCAAAGTATTCTTTGGACCGTCAATTGAGGTACAAACCCCTTTCTTAGGACATCAAGAGAAATTTTTCCTTCTTCATTGACTTGTGGATGAAAAATTCTGTTCAAAAACGTCATTCTTGGTGGTCTGAAAGGATAATCTTTCGGTAGCACGATCGAAACATAAAAAATCCCACCATGATAAATAGACTCAGGAGCCCCTACAATCACCGCTGTCCAAACACGAATATCATGATTTGAGGGTATTATAAAACAGTTGGTGTCAGGCGGCAATTTCGCTAATTCCTCGAGTTCTCTCACAACACGGCGAGCAGTTATCATCAAGGCAGCGCCTCCTTTACTGCTAGGAGCAATGCATTTTTTGAAATACAGAGGCTCTGATTTTTCAGGTTGATGCTTATCAAAGACAGCGGATTGGTATCCCTTAACACTCGTTTTAATTTGTATATTTTTGATAATGAGCTCCAATCTCTTCAGATCAGCCGAATATTCTCGTACTTGAGGCGAACAATCGTAGCTTATTACTTCTAAATGAGGTGATATTCTCAGATAGAAATTCAATCTCACTAAAAAGTCTTGTAAGTGTCCTTGTTGCTTTTTCTTGTTACTGATGTTATTTTCTGATTGGCTTAAGAATTCCTGAATCACTGCAAAGAGTCTGTTACAGCTGAATTTTTCATCATCATCGTGCTGTTGCCAATTTGGTAGAGTAGAAAGCATCTCTTTCAGATTACCGATGTCTCTTAATAGCAGTTTAGTTTGCCAGTCAGTGAAGTTCAAGCTATTAGCCATAGCCGTGTAGTGAGATTCCGGTTTGAAAAGAATTTCTTTAGCTTCGTGAAAAAGCAATCCTTCTTGGGAATTTTTATATTGCATTTGAAACTTTGTATGAGTCTTCTTCAGAAATGATTCGGCTTTTTCTGCTGTTGGGAGTGCGACGAGGGCAGATGATCTATTTTCCAAAGTTGTTACGAAGTGAGATCTGTTGCAATAGAAGTGAGGTTTCCTTAAGCTGAGTGAGGAGTTATTCCCTTTTTCTGGAAGCTGGAAACAAGAATTTCTCATTTGAAAAGAAAAATAAATCGAATAGATGATTAGAAGTTCAATCGGATGAGTTCTCCAATCTATGGGCCTTTAAATTCAGTAACGATTAAGAATAGAATATATATGGAAGAATCCATCAGAATGTATAATTTATGTAGAAAAGTTCGAGCAGTAATTATCCAGTTCTAAGCCGATTGCTGATTCTATAGGCTAGTTTTTAACATCGGTGAAGAAAATTTATATTGAACCCGTGGAATGGGTATACCATAATTCTGTTCAGTAAATAATTTCGGCGATATTTTTTATTTTGAATACCTCGATGATCGTAAATATGTTTGGAATTAGAGTCAAGTAGTAGTAAGACAGAACAGCTCGCATAATTAATTAATGATTCAAAACTATGCTAACTTTTTGAATCTTCTTTAACTATTCATAATTTCCTTTTGAAATTGTTGAAAATTTTTTTGACTCATGTGAACTTGTGTTCCGAATAACAACGTTGTCCAGCATTTTCATGCCTTTAGCTGTTCGTTGATTCCCAGAACGACACATCATTTCTAATAAACAATGATTCAAATGAATGTGGCAGAAACTGAATAGGCAGCACTGAAAAAGAGATGAGCATTAATTGATGACAATTAAAGTCAGGCAGATCTGATAATGTGACCATTAACAAAAATTAAAGCTCAAAAGCTCAAAACCAACAAAAATACCCATAATTCTGTCACGTCTCTTGATCAGTACAGAATACAACTGAATTAAGCAAATTTCTCAACCCATTCAAGAGCAATTTCCTTCAGATTCAGCTTGTTGTCCAATAACTCCTTGGCAGGAGATTCAACAAAGCAGCATGGGTCCGGATCTTTCAAACTCTTACACAGAAGCCCCATTATTTTGTCAATCGTCAGAGCAGGTGAAAAACATTCACCTAGTACATCGAGACATATTTTTTCATTTTCAAAAATTTGTGGGTGAAGTATCTTATTTAAGAGCAGTATTCTCGGAGGTTTGAAGGGATAATCTTGTGGTATCTCTATTGAAGCATAGAAAAGTCCGCCATGATACATTGACCATGGAGGCCCCACGATCACAGCTGTCCAAACACGAATATCATGGCTCGAGGGGATAATGAAGTAATTAGAGTCCTCTGGAAGTGCTGTCAAATCGTCAATCTCCTTTAAGATTCGTCGATAATGGCTACCGTATGAAACATTCTCTCTGTTGCGGATTTTGTCAACAATATTGAAAAAAAGAGACTCTAATTTTTCACGTGGATGCTTCTTGAATTCACCTGATTGGTATTCCTCAATGGTGGTTTTAATCTGTATATTTTTAATCATGAGTTCAAGTTTCCTTAGTGTCGGGGAGAAGTTTTGAACTTGATGTAAACAGTCATAGTTGATAAACTTTAGATGAGGTACTGACCTCAGATTGAAGTTCATTTGCACCAAAAAGGCTAAAACATATCCAATTTGCTTGCTATGTCTCAAGCTACTCTTGCTATTTTCTGATTGAATGAAAAATTCTTGAATTACTCTGAAAAGACTCTTCAAGATAGCTGTTGGTTTATCATGATGTTGCCATGTAGGCAGAGAAGAGAGTACTTCTTTGAGATTGCCAATATCCCTCATGAGTAATTTTGTTTGCCATTCAGTGAAGTGGTATCTTGCAGCTAAGTCTAGGTAATGGGATTCTGGTTTCGAAAGTATCTGCTTGGCTTCATCAAAGAGCAGTTCCTCATGAGATTTTTTGTAGAGAATTTTGTAGTTATTGTGAGTTTTCTTGAGAAACGATTCAATTTTTGTTGCGCATGAGATTGCCATGTTTTCAGATGAGCGAGGTTCCAAAGTCGGGAAGCATCTAAATCTGTTGCAATAGAACTGTGGTTTTCTCAACCTTTGAGTTGAGTTATTCCCTCCTTCTGGCAGATTGAAGGAAAAATTTCTCATATCAAAATTTATATCCGATTTATCAATCAGTATGAACAAATCTGATAAGCTTTAGAAATTCTTGTCAAAGCTAATTTAATCGAGTCTCTGGAGCTTATTAATCTAACAATCTGTCTGCCGCCGCTAATTCGAAGAAAAGGAAATAATTAGAAGAGAAGAAAGGAAAGTATCCTCAGTAAAAATTTAGACCAAAGCATTAGGAATTAGTCACAGCAAATTTGCCAAATTTCAGAGAGATTCAGTTAATTCCAATTCTAGATGTGCACTTCGTATCAAATAAAAAATAATTGATAAGCCAAATAATATAGAAAGCCCATTTTATTTTGTTTTTTTAAGCATATTTTTCAACATATTCCAGCGCAACTTTCTTCGGATCGCCGCTACCTGAGTATACGTCTTTTACAAAATTACTTACAAAATAAGTTGGATTTGGATTAGCCAACATATCGCAGATCACCCTTATGATTTTTTCAACCGTCAAGGCTGGCGTAAACTTTTCGTTAAGGATATCTAGAGATATTACTCCAGATTCATCAATCTGAGGGTGAAATATTTTATTCAAGAATTTTATTATGGGAGGTGCGAAGGGATAAAGTTTTGTCAATTCAATTGAGAGGTAAAAAACTCCACCATGATAATCAGTCCCTGGAGCTCCTACTATCACACCTGTCCAAATACGAATATCCTGATTTGAGGGTATTATTAAGTAGTTGGAATTTTGTGAAATTCTTAGCGATTCATCGATCTCTTTCACATATCGGCGAAGAGAAAGAGAGTATGGTAGATCTTTTTTTGCATCGAATTTTTTAAGTTCGTTGAAATACAGTGGCTCAAATTTCCCATATGGATGCTCTTTGAAAATACTTGATTTGTATCCTTCAAGATGTGTTTTAATTTGGATATTCTTGAGAATGTGTTCAACTTTCTTCAATTCTGGAAGGTATTCGTCATAAATATCATAACAACTGATAACCATGGACTGATAAGCCATTCTTTGATTAAAAAACATTTGCATCAATAAATCCCGGAAAAGACCTTGTATCATTTTCTTGTTTTCGACATTCTCTGTTTCAGAAAGAAATTCCCTGATTACCCTGAAAAAGCTCCTAAAGGATTTCTTTTGGTGATGACGCTGCTCCCAGCTAGGTAGAAAAGAAATCGTCTCCTTGAGATTAGTGAGGTCTCTCATTAGAAGTTTAGTTTGCCACTCGTCAAATTGTAATTGCTGAGCTAAATCCAAATAGTGAGCTTCAGGTTTAGAGAGTATCTGCTCTGCTTCATTATAAAGGAGTTCTTCTGGAGACTTACTGTATGGTACTTGAAATTTATTGTGAGTTTTCTTCAGAAATGATTCTGTTTTTTCAGTTTTTTCAACTGTTGCCATTCCAAGGCGGCGATTTGATCGAGGCTCAAGAGTAGTGAAAAATTCTTTTCTGTTGCAAAAGAACTGAGGCTTTCTCAAGTTGGGAGCGGACTTTCTTCCATATGTTGGTAGATTGAAACATGATGAATTTCTCATTTCTAAATGAAATAATTTTAATATTCCGCAACAAATCTGTAAAGCTGCAGAGCGCTGACAAATCTAATTGCTCAATAAAAAATGCTGATAAATCATTTATAATGCTTCAAAATACTCCCTCTTAGGCAAGGCGTGATTATGGATCTTGTAGATCTTCATCTCTGCTTTCCGAGATGAAACATATATGCAACATGATTCTATTGATTCTTGTATATCAAGTTTGAAGACGATGATTTCTCGGCAATCTTGAAATAAGGTAAAAGACATCGTTTTTCGGTTTTTTATTCTACACTTCCAATACTCTTTATTCTGTTAGCTGAGTAAAAAACTCTCATTCACATCCTTTTTGAAGGAAGTTGAGCAGAATATGCGGTAATTGCTTAAAGGCAAGTTATCAACGTTGTTGGAGTATCTAGAGAACCGTCAACAGATAATTAAGAGCTCATTTCAGTTAAACCACATGAATTCCGTCTACTTGTAGACACATAAAGTTTTAAATTCATGAGACACTAGTGTTACTTGTTTTTGTCGTGTTAGTGAAATTCAAACACGTGTAAATTGAATTTAAGGCAGCAAAAGATCAATAAATCATAAATATTTCGTCATCTAACCTTGAACATCAACGATGAAGCCACAAGTGATCATCTTCTTGATTTTCGTATATCTGACAAACGCTACCTGTGAGCCAAAAAACAGCGATTCGGCCAAAAACAAGGATTGTCTTGCCGTTGGAATTGATTTTGGCTTAAAATATTCTCGTATTGCTATCCCTCGGAATGGCACAGCCGAAATAATCCCAAATGAATATAATTCGAGGTCGATACCATCAATTGTCGCATTTACTGATCAAGAAGTGCTGGTTGGTGAGGCTGCAAAAAATAATTTACTCGTTAGCCCAAAACGCACAATTCACAACATTAGAAACCTCCTCGGTCAAAACTTTGACAGCGAAGCGGTTCAATTCGAGAAAAAGCATCAGCAAGTTAGCATTATCGAAAAGCAACAAAAGCCTTTCATTAGCATTGGCAATAGCAAACCAACCTGTGAAGGGTATTCTCCAGAAGAGATAGCCGCCATCATCTTTAATAATTTAAAGCAATCAGCAGAAAAACATTTGGAAACGCCAGTCAAAGACGCTGTTATAACCGTCCCAGCTTATTTCAGTGATGCGCAAAGACAGAGTGTCAAGGATGCAGCTACCCTAGCTGGTCTCAATGTCTTGCGAATAATTAACGAACCAACAGCAGCTGCGATTGCTTATGATTTCCAAAACACAAAAGATGAGGAAAGATATCTTTTAGTGATTGACCTTCAATCAAATTATATCGACATTACACCGATCTTCGTGGATTTTGGAGTCTTCGAGATACTTTCAACATATCACGGCCCTAGCCTAGGAATAGAGGCTTTCAATCAGCGATCCCTCAACCATTTCATTGAAACCATTAGTCAAAAGTTTGAGGTGCATTTAGTCACAGAAAGCGAGAAAATGATCGAGGCTGCGGAAAACGAAAAGAGAATTGAGAAACTCAAAGCAGAGATAGAGAGAGCCCATAGAAACTTGGCCGATGAGAGCGAAACGATATTAACCATAAACGATTTTATTAATGGACAGGATTTCTTTGAGCTATATACAAAAAACCAATTCGAAGCACTAAACTCTGATCTCTTGGAATCAGTTGGGAATGCGATAGAAAAAGCTCTCAATGATGCTAACCTTCAAAAGGAGCAAATTTGTGACATCATTGTTGTCGGGCTATTTAACAGAATTCCAGAATTGATGGATCGAATTGTGAAATTATTCGAGCACAAACCTAAGCTATATATGAGTATTGATCCTGAAGAGGTTGTAGTTTATGGTGCTGCCAGGCATGCACACGTGTTTTGCGAAGACCCAAATGACAGGATTTTCTCTCCGTGGGACTTTATTCCTTTCACAATCACCATATTAGCTGGTGATGAGGAAGTTATCGGGATCATTCCAAGGTATACTCGCATTCCTCTCCTCAAATTGTTCAACATCACCATCAATCGGAACGATCATGAAGTAATAAAACTCAAGGTATATGAAGGAGATAGGGAAATCCTAAATCACAATGTCTTGATTGCTGCTTTCGAAATACGTAGCAATCTTTCGACTCCAAAGAATATTTCAGTAATTGAAGCCGAATTTGAGATCGACCCGAACAGTGTCCTTACTATGGCACTAGCTTCGCCTGATGGGCAATTCCTGCCAGTACGTGAACAGCTGGAATACCCAAAATTAAGTTATGAAGAATTGGAAATTTTAATGAAGCTGCAATATTCTCCAGAGAATAGCAGTGAAGAGTTGCTTTCTACCTTCGAAAGTATTCTCAACAAACACGCTGAGAATGTCAAATATGTTTATTTAAATGATAAGAGTGACACAACGTAGGATAAAAGAAAAAAAAATAATCAAAAACTTATAATTAATAAAAAAAAAAGAATAAAGTTTTCACATTCATTTTGTTTCTTGCTTATCATTGGTGCATAAGTCTTGCATTTCAATGTGAACAGCATCCACAATAATGATTACTCCCAGGACTCTGCTACAAAAGTGAATTAATTTATGTGTTTGTTGGTAATCTTCAATTAAAACACTGAAATCTAAGCTGAGTGAGACATTGAGAATTTCATAATCGTCAGAATAATACAAGTACGAATTTGGAAAGAAGAAAAAACTTGGTGATTCGTAAAACTCCAAAATATATACAAATCTCTTTGATAGAAATTATATAGAAAGAAAAAAAGCATTTTTAAGCAATGAGAGGCCATGAGAGAATAGAATGAAGATAGCTCACAGAGCAGATGCTCTACACAGTTATAAAGAATTACATCAAATCTTATAATCATCATTTCATACTAATTCATACTAGCGGCTCTCCTTCTTTCATTGTGGGAAAATTAGATTTCTGATGAAGTTAATAATCTATCTTTTCGTGAGCTCTAAGATCAGAATTGTGAGAATTCGTATAAGATAGTGTTAAATTAACAAATATTGACATTCAAGAGCTCTGGCTTTCAGATCAGAAAAATGACGACAGAAGCCCTCCAAACAGAAGTTCAAGTCCTCACAGCTTCCTTGAATGAGGCGTCCAACGAAATCAAAATGCTACAAAAGAAACTCATTCAAACTCAACAGGAAAATCATGCTCTCAATTATGGTCTCCAAAACAGATTATGCGAATTAGAACGAATGGTGATGAATATCACAGAAGAGAAGAAAGTATTGGCCGAGCAGCTGGAATCTTCTCAGAAACAGCTTGCATTGACAAAAGCAAAGTTTGCTGAAATCAGAGAAGCAACTGCTCAGACCAAAGCTTATAGCAACAATGAGTCTCTGATGAGAGAGATTGAAGAGCTCAGAATGCAAAATCATAACTATGCTGCAGAAATTTCAGATCTCAGAGCACTCTTGCGAGCCAATGCAACAGGTGGGGGAGGAAGTGCTAAATCTGATATCCATGAGGCGGAGATACTTGATTTGAAAAAGAAGGTGGAAAGTCTAACGATAGAGCTTGAAAAGAGCAAAGACGCCAAAAGTCAAGGTGCCGGTCAGGGTGATAGCATTCTACTCCTTCTTGAAGAAAATAATAAGCTAAAAGGGAGACTTATGTACTCTGAAAAAGTCATTTGTGAACTCCAAATGAGAGTCGAAATTTCAACCGAAGAAAATGCTCAGAAGTGATCGAGGTTTCAAAATCTTGAGGTTTCGTTGCTCAGTTTAGCCGAATAGCTCCACAACACGAAGAATAAAAAATAAATCGGTCTTCGATAGTTTTTTTTTTTTGGAGTTTTTATGAGTTTCTGAAAAAGCATTTGATAAGTTACTTTCCCTTCATTTTTCTGTTTTTTCCCTTCAAATATTTGATAAAGTGTTCAAAAAGTCGAACACAATCAGTTAGTAACAAGCGAAAGGCTCAGGTTCAATAGCAATTGTATTTTGTGGAGATGGACTGCGAATATAAAATCCCCTCATCCGCATTATACAACAATCATCAAAAATCAATACAAAGAAATGAAGAATTCCTAGTATCTTCCATAGATTTCAGAAGTGTTAAGGAAAAAGCAAAGCTATTGTGACTTGTAAGTAAGAAGCCCAAGCATATTTTCGGGTCGAAAGAATTGATATTTCATGATTCTGGAATAATTCCTGGACTATCTAACTCATTAAAGCATAAACCCAGCAAATTGAATGGTGCTGAGAATTTCTCAGATCAATGGACGACTCACTATCTCTATCTAAATGAAAAATAATCTAAGGGAGAATTTAATTTTCAATTTGAACGAAGAGAAATCTACTCATGAAAATTTATGAATCAAAATTGGTACTAATATATCAATTCTAAGGATAACACGATAGACACCTTTATGTTTTGTTAATATTCATTCCACTCATGTCCTATTAAGAAAGACAAGGAATTATTTCTTTATTAGAGCTCTCTTCACTCAAATGAAAGACACAGACCAGGCGCGATCTACCATTTCAATAAGAAAAAAGTTGTAAATTTTAATTGAGTTACTGTTGTCCACTGTAGATCCCGTAAAGATTGATTTTCCAGAGCTCACGTCTATTAATTTCACTGTCTTGTCCGTAGACGCTGTGGCAAGAAGAGTTCCACATGGACTCCATTGTACAGTTCTTATCCAATCTATAATTACAACAAAAACAGATCACTTTAGTCTCGGTTTAATGCGATTTCATGTTCTATACCTCTATGAAGATCTCCAATGACTCTGATGACTTGTCCTTCTCTCTTATCATATATCTTGACATTTTGGTCTCCTCCACAAATTGCAAGAAGATGGCCATCTTTTTTCCAATCCATTGGCATAATCGCTATTCATCATATCATCATTAGCAAAGGTTTTCTTTTTAAACGCGTAATTTACCATATTTATTATCAAGAATCGGCGAGAACTTATGTGATAGAGTATGTCTCTCAGCATCAACTATATTAAACTTGTTGTAGTCGAATGTCACTGCAATGTTCGAACTCGTTGGATTCCAACGACATTTATGATATCCATCTGTGAAAATAAGAAGTAAATAATCAAAGTCGTCATGATCTTACAGGATTCTCCTTGAAGGTCAACGTGGAACAAGTAATTGCTAGTGTGTGTCTCAGAGAGAACTAAAACTCCATTCTCATCGATAGAAGCAATCCTGTTGCCACCAGACTCAAAGTCGAGTCCAGTAATATCGCCTAATACCATCAATCACATTAACACTCGGCCATGACAACTTTCTTTACATTTATGCGGGTACTGCCATTTCGCTTTCTTTGTTATTTTCATCTCTTTGAAGTCAAAGATATGATAAGCGATCTGATCCATCATAGAATGCAAGGCCAGAATATTCTTCTTTGGATTGTAAGCAAGGTCAGAAATAACTATTCCACTATGAGAAAAATAATGAAAAGCAGAGAGTACTGACCTCCATTGGTTTCTCCAAGACTGAAGAGCACTTGATTGTCCTTAGTCAAATCGTAGACTTGGAAGTTGGAGACTGATGATTCGATCTCGCTCCAGTGCAAAATAGATGAAACGAGGTAATCGCCGTTTGGAATGTGCTTCAATAGCGTCACCCCATCTAATTAAAAATTAAATAAGTTCCGCCACTATTTTCAAAGTTTTTTCACTTTTCTTGCTGATCTGGGCTCCCTTGAACGTGCTGTAGATCTCATCTTCTTTCGCATCGTAAAGCGAAACCACATTACTGCTCCAAGAGCTCCAGGCTATCTTCGCAGCTGGTCGACGCATAATATCTATTTACATATAATATTCGCTATTTTCAACGGTAGATGAAATAAAAAATAAACTACCTCTCAAAAGCGCCGTATTTTTCTTAGGGGTTACAGATGTAGATGTAGGCTTATTATCACGCTGCGGAGACATCTTCGGGAAAAATTCTTCTTGGGTAACCCTCAGCTCTGGCTCCTTCTGCAGCATTCTCTGGATCAGGGTATGCACGTGTTTAGGCAGCCTCATCGCATCAAGTCTCTTCATCAGATCCTCCAAAAGGACTTTATAGTTCTTCGAATTTCTAGTCGACGGCAGATCGTCCCATTCGTCTTGCTCAAGACCAAGCAGGTCCAAGGCCAGCAACCCAAGCGAATAGACTTCTGAGGCAATCGATTGCTTTTTTTCAGGAGATTCTCTCTCAGGTTCAAACTCATTCACCCATTTCCGACCTTCCGGTGAGGTGTATTTCGGAGACTTTGGAGATTTTTGATGTGCTTTTAATGTGTGAAAAGTTGAAGTCGTGAGGTCCATTATCTTTGATTGGTCGACCTCAGGCTCCAAGAAGCTGTCTGCCCAATTGGAGAGGAAATAAGAGTTGGTGTCCTTAATGCGGTAGATGTTTTTCGGATCGATGTTGAGGTTTTGAAGGCACATTTGTGTTTTTAAGAAAGTTACATCTGAAAGCATGTCCCTCATAATATTCTCGATGTCAACAGTAGGTTTGATAATCTTTTCTTTAGTTAATGGGTAGCAGTTTCGCATCACAAAACCGATTTTGTCCTCAAAAATTTCAAAGTTTTCGATGTAAAAGTAGTCAGCTTGGCCAATGCGAGAGGTGAGTCTGAGGAGTTCTTGGACGAAGAGAGTCGCTGCGAAACTGTGGTCTGATCTAACGAAATCTGAGTCTGTGTCTAGCACTCTGATGGAATGTCTTTGTTTGCTCGTTCGGTGAGTACCTTCGAGGACTTTGAAGTATGTTCCTTCAGAAATCAACTCAAAATCGTAATAGAGGTTTCTCAGTCTAGGAGGAACGATTCCTCCTCTCTGATTTGATGAAAGCATGGATTGAAGCCTCCGATGGTGGTTAGATATGGAACCGCTAAAAATCTTATGCGAACGAAGATAATTTATAAATGGATTAATTATCCTGATAAAATTTATTTCATTGTCTAACGCAGCTTTGATATTAGTAGTATAAATGTTTTGTATTATCTCAGATGATCATATTTGCTATGTTGATAGCTTGCAAACATATTCCCAAGGTATTATCCGCATGACTGTGATGAGATAATCATGTTAATTCTTGATTTTCTTCTTTTGAACAGTTTAAGTAAAACCATGAAGTTCATTCATGATGTGCCTGAATAAATAAAATTTGGTAAAGGATGGTGCTGTGAATGTTCATTCCAGTCAAATAAATCAATTTGTTCGAACTAAGAGCTAGTTATGGATCTTTTTCAAGAAGGATTACGAGCAGCGTTAAAACTGATACTTTTAAAAATACATGTAGACGTAAATCGATTTACTCTTCATAGCAAAGCAAGAGAGAAAGGAGAGATATCTTTGGTACATAATAACTATTTGAATTTATCAAAGGTAACAAGGATATTAATGCCCTTCCTATTTGACAGAGGTATTGGAGGGTGAAGGTTTCCCCTTTCTTCTGTCTAATTCCCAAGCAAATTTTTTCTAAGGAATGCTGGTTTTTAAAGAGATATCACCTTCGACTAAGTTGAAAAGCCTGAAAAATAAGTGATTCTTTCCAAATTTACTGGGAAGATCATTTACTTCTATGTGGTAGCAACAGCTTCGAATATTCGGAGAAGGGAGACCAATTAATCTCGTTCGAAGATTGTAAAATTCAGTTCGCAAGGTGCTCAAAACGAAGTTACCTGTCCCCCACTTTATTATTTAGTATAAACATGGTATTAATTATAAAGTTCCCAGCACAACCTATCTGAAGAAACCAATGAATCGAGATCAACCATCAGTAGAAGAATTCATTGAATGCAAAAAAGAGACTGCATGTGATATTAAAGTTGTTAAGGAGCGCTCAGGGCCTCAAATAACCGCTAATCGCTCTAAACAGAAGCTTTCTGACCGAGAAAAAAACTACGTGAAGTTCTTTTTCACAATATTTGCGGATCATGACAGGCTGCTCATAAAGAAGCTAATATCGTTGAAGGATGTCTGAAAAGTTGATCGATGAAGTAAAAACTGAAACAGGTGATTATCTCGTTCTTGCTTTTACCTAATATATATTAGGCATCGAGAAATCGATTTGTTTCTTACAAAACTGAGTTGATGAGATTGTATATCAATTAATGATTGAGATGAGATATATCTAAAGAAAATTGAAGTTAACTCTATCTTTGCAAGTCAAAGCCTGGATTTTATCCCTTTTGGTCATAACTAATCTGAAATAACGTAAACATATATGCTGAGCTTACTAAGCAATATCACAAATACAATTGTTACAGCTAAATTCTTCAATAGGAACTTTGCCCGAAGACATTAACATTATAATCTGAGAGAACTTGGAGGCCACTCTCGGCAAGGTGAGAGACCCATATCTCCTGAGATTTGGAGTTGTTGAAAGACCTTATTCAACTCTATGAAGATTAAAGATTACATAAAATGAGTTTTGAAATTAAACTTCCACTATTATCCCCATCGAGAAAAAGATTTTTTCATGCTTATCGAGCTTAAAATTGAATCACTCATGTGATTTCCTTCGAACTTTTAGCACCAGTTATCTTATCGCTAATCGAAGTCGATTAGTTAAAATGATCTTATTTTTCACAAAACATCTTTGAGAGTTATCAATAATACTGGGTGTTTTCAACATCTTCGAAGAATTTTAAAATTTCTATTGTCACTCAATAAAAAAAGGACCGAACCAATGCTTCACAACGGGTTCTATAGCCTGATAATTCTTCTAGTCATCGGCTTTCTTTTTTATCTGAGTCGCCAAATCCAAGACGAAGCACCTCTCCATCTCTATTCTACCTGCGGAGCAATCAGATACATCATCAAAAACCTTCAAGCACCTCCAATTAACGACCTCAAACTCGTTTCCATTGGACAAGACTGTCCTGACTACTACGAAGAAGAACCTATTGGAAGTTTCTCTGGAACAGTCGAAGCCTGCTGGAATCCGACAACTCGCACTTATTCTCAATTGAACGCTTGTACGAGACATAGCATTGAGATTACTATCTCTGAAATTAATGCAACATCCTTGTTCAACTGGCGAAGCCATAAATTTTGCTCTCAGCGCCTCCAAGACTCATATATCGAAAAAAATGACTGTGCGGCTTCCTATCGAAAATGCGGCAGCTTGCTATGTGTACCAAAAGACGAATTGTGCCCTGTATCCTTTATATCTATTTCAAAAGACAGCAAAGGCAGAGTTACGGAGTTTAGAACAGAGAATGATGAATCGAGTGATACGCACCTGTTATTTTTGGACATTTCCTTAAACACAATCCCCTGTATTAGCGATCTCTTATGGCCTCTCGCTTCTACGATGAATTCAACGTTGCCGCTGATCCGAAATCCAGTTGGCTGTGAGGTGACTGACTTGAATTCCGAGGAGCTTGATGCGATGACAGGATCCACATTCCTAGCTCAATACCCTGATTTAAAGAAAAATATAAGTCAAGTCCCATTGGTAGGCGACATCCTCAGCTCGGAACGAATTGTCCTGGCTTCTCGGAACAGACTATCGATTAAGAGCAATTCAAACATCGATTTTTGCATGTCACTTGCGAAGCAAGACCCCAAGACACTTGAAACTCCTCTCTTCACCCTTGAAACGATTTACATCAACTTCAAATGGCACGCTTTCTGGTTCTTGGCGCTGGGGACAGGGACAGCACTGTTTACAATTTTCGCCAACCACGTTTTGAAATATATTGCTGCTTTTAGCACAACGTTGATACTATATTCTCTTGCAGTAGCCTGGCAGCTATGGAAGCTCAGTGAGACAAGACAGGGATTTAAAGACGAAATGACATTATTGCAGCAAATTGGCTCGTTGGAATGCTTTGAGAATGACCTGCTCAATGAATTTATGTTTCGGAGGTTTTCCGAAATTTGGGAGCTTTCAAGTTCGCTGCAAGAATCAATGGGAGAATTACTTTGGGTATCGTTGGCTTTTGGAGGGTTGAGCCTTGGGTTGGTATATTGGGTGTGGAGTAGAAGGAAATCTGTTCCTCCAGAGGTAGTGGTTTATAACAGAGGGTCTTTCTAACCGGTGTTTTAGTTGGGCAGCCACTGAAACCAAACATACATATCTGCTGTTTCGTATGTTAGGCTTGTTTTAGAGAAATGCATTAAGAAGTTTTGTCAATAGAAAGCTTTATATTCAATCATTAAATAGTAGACAAATGAGAAGAAGGGCAAAGTGGGTTTGTCAATAGTTTTTTTCATTTTACCCTAACCAATTTTCCTCGACAAATCTAGTATGTAGAGCAATCGTGGTTTTCTACTTTAACCTATAGCTATAATGAAGTCCAAGAGCTTTAATTTTAATCAAAAGAAATAAATTGTCAATAAAGTAACTTAACACACACAATTATTGGCCAACCTACACGCAGAACATCGAAGTGTAAACTCACGTAAATTGCTATTATTCAACAAAAAGATGCACTTTTCAGAGAGTAGTAATAATTAATAAGCTCGCTTGTTACAGATTAAAAGCACAGAGAGCAGCCATTGGCTCGATACCATTCAGGGAAGTCTCTTACAATATTACAGCATTCTGAATTCTCCTCATTATGCAAAGCACCCAAAAATAGAAAGACAAGCTCTATGCTCGTCATTCTTTCCGTTTTTAGGGTAGCTTTTCGTCGGCAAAGACGTTTTCAACGGAGTTAGAGTCTTCTTTTGATCGATTATTTTATCTTCATGAATTACCCTTGACTCGTATCCGGTTTCCCTCTTTTCAAGGCAAATTTTAATGCCGTTAACATTCAAAGTAGTTACTTTTGAAGTTGCTATCCAATCGAATTCCCAATCGTAACTGTACTTCTTTTGCTCCATCACGTTCTTGAACAGGTCTCTTAATAGTTTGTAATCAGGAGCTTCATCGAACTTAAGATTTTTCACTATCTTCAAATACTCTGCGAACTCTGGCTGAAGACCCTCACAGAGAGAAGCTATCGTTGTTTCGATCTTTTTGTCTCTGATTTGGTCGTATCTCTCTTGTTTATTCTTTGCTTTCAGTCCTTGCCATGGGAGTCCCCCCTTCAGGAAGTAAACAAGAATATATCCAATAGATTCGAGATCATCTCTACGACTCTGCTCAAGGCCTTTATGTGTGTTGATCGAAGCGTATCGAGCAGTTCCGGTGAGCTTCTTACCGTAGATACACTCAATATGCTTTTTATTTTTCATGTATTTTTTTGCCAGGCCGAAGTCTATTGCGTAGACAACCGTGGAGTTTTCTCCAACACCCATGAGGAAATTGTCAGGTTTGATATCTCTATGCAAGAGCTCTTTGCTATGAAGAAATTCTACCCTCGAAAGTAATTGCTCTGCTAGCATCAGTACTGTTTTTAATGAAAATTGTCGTCCGCACGAATTAAAGAGCTCTTCCAACGAAGGCCCAAGAAGATCGATGACGAGGTAGTTATTCTCGCCGTCACTGAGGTACTTTATCATCCGAGGGATTCCCTGGACGGGTTCCTTGGCGCCGCTATGGAGATGTTGATAGATTCTGCCTTCATAAGACAGCTGAGGGGACTTAGAACTAGCGCTTTCAATTTTAATCGCAACTTCTTCGTTGGTGTGGATGTTTACTGCCTTGTGGATCTTGCCAAATGAGCCAGCACCGATTTTGAGGCCGAGTCTATAGGTGGAGTCGATGATTATTTCATTTAAAGCGCCTCCTTTCTCGTTAGTAGTGTTAGATGTTGAGAGAATTTCTTGATATGAGAGAGGTTGCTCGAAAGCTTTGGGTTTCATTCGAAACGGAAGAAGGTCTGACGGCTCTTGGTTCTTTTCTTCGATTTGATTTGTAATCATTATAAGCGCACTGATCTAATTAAAGGTTAAAAACCTACAATCTCAAAGAAAAACCTTATTGAGTCAGTTAGAGCCAATTGAGAATTACCTTAAAGCCGAATTCCAAAAGAACTTCAAATGTTAAAGTTTCGTGTTTTTAAATTTCAAAAAAAGGAAACGGCAGAATAGAAAACATATCTATTTACTTCCCAGAGAAAAATACTCACTCAAGGAATTGAAGCTAAGAGAAGCAGCAGAAGCAATGGAAAAGTACTGGATTACCAACGGCAAATATTTTAATTCTCATCTAGACCTTTTCAGATGTAAAGGTCTATGGGAATTTTCTAGCCTTGTATGTAACGAATGAGCTTGTTTGATGCATTGAATGCGCTGCATAAGAGGGAGAATAAAAAAAAAAATAGGTGTAACTATAGATTTTTATTATGAAACAATAATAGGTTTCAAATTCGTGCTGCATTATCTGCTAGAAACCAAGTCTAGGGTTCATTGAGAATTATTCAGCCACCGTACCACGTATCAGAGACAGCCATAAAGGCATCACAGCTAATTTGTGCTATTGTTAGTGACCATTCTTGGCTAGAACACAAATCTGCTCCCATGATTGGAACCTACACAGGAAATCTCTCGCAATATATACCTGCAAATCTAATTTTAAGGCAGCGCTTAGCTCCACCAGACTGTGGGAAGCACTTAGCTTCATCATACCATGTGCATCGCATTTATTTTAAGTTTAAAGAAATTTGAATTAAATTAGTGCATCTTGAGTCTGATCGACACAACAGAGAAAGCTCCTAGCGAAAAAATTTGGAGTCCAATTATGGCATACTTTGCTTTACACAGCCTATAATTGTCGAGAGTTCCTTGAATTCGCGCTTAACTAGTCCTTTTTCATGAAATTTTGATAAAAGTATTCATAAATTCGCTCAACGAAAATTATAAAAGAATTTATCAACAGCTACCTCGGCAACAATCATTTACGTTAGTTAATAATTCACTCAAAAATTAAACAAAGCTTCTCTCCCAAAGAGAGAAGTTCATAATTAGAAATTGAATTTATTTATCTATCTTCTTCTGATCTGATAAATGTTTCACATTTTGACTAAAAATGTAATTTCTCATTTTCAGATCCAGGCTCTGCTTTCTCCTCCCTCCAGCTTCCTTATCGACCTTCGAATCCAAGTGCCTTCCTCTTTCAAAATGCGACAGCGCAGTCGACGATTTAAGTAACGTAAAGTTGCTTTTCACCTCCGGTTCATATGAACGATACTTCTCAAGCTCTAACAACTCTGTTTTATCCACAGAAGCTTTAGAGGGATTAAACGACTGCTGGGATATAAGACGCGAGGAAGATGGATTCTGGAGCTTTGCAGTCAAATTTGCAGAAGTCTGAATTTTCAAAATCGGAGATTTCTCCCCAAAGCGAGGCGTTTGAAACTCAGACCTCTTCCCCGGAGCTTCTGCCCTCCATAAATAATGACTACTTTTCCTCTCTGGAAACTCACAAACATCAGTCACATTAACTTCTTCGCATATATCGAATGAGAAATTCGAAAGCTCTCTGCTAACAGGATTATAATTCTCATCGAACCAAGCGTTGGCGATGTTCTCGATAATATTGTCCTTATCGAGATCAGCGTTCGGGTCCCAATAGAATTTCTTAAAATTCAAAGCACATTTCACGGGTATAGGTGGTTCCACGATCCTCTTTTCAATGTCGTCGAAATTTATATTTTTCAGCCAAGGATGCTCCATGAGTTCTTGTATCCCGTTTTGCGCTCCTAAGCGATTCGAAGGCGTTTTAGCCAAGAGCTTGAGGATAAAGTCTTTGCACTCTTCGGAAAGGGAGAGAGGAAATATCGGCGTTCGAGTAAATATGGCTTGGACTAATTCTTTTTTCGGAACTTTATGAGGGAAAGGGGGAGTTCCGACCGCTAACTCATATGTTAATATCCCGAGACTATAATAATCGGCAAGGTAATTATATCCTTCTTTTAGGAAAACTTCCGGTGATAGGATCCTAAAAGGAAGAGTCAGGCTGAATAGAGGATGAATTTCATACGAAAGAGTCCCACAGATTGAATAGTTAAGGTCTTCTTTTATATCACGCACCTTTTTTGCCATACCAAAATCAGTCATAACTAAATGTCCTTCAATATCCAGCATCAAGTTTTCAATCTTATTATAACGGTAAGCCATGAATTTCCATGAAAGAGGCTACCTTGAGGTCTCGATAGACGTATTTATTCTCGTGTAAATGATTCAAGGCGACAATTGTCTCAGCTACATAGAATTTCGCTACGTCCTCAGACAGCTTTCTTGTTTGAGAAAGAAGGTAGTGCAAGTCTCCTCCAGCCAAGAAATCCATGACAAAATAATAGTAAGTGTCCTGCCATGTTCTCTATTAGATCGAAGAAACTGAAAAATGGCTTACTGTTTGAAAGGCAACGTGGAGTTTCACCGCAAAAGGATGCCGGATTTTCGACATTACATCGCGCTCTCGCCTAATCGCTCGATTTTCATCCGATCTCATGCTCCCTTTTTTTATCTGCTTGATTGCGTAAAACTTAGCAGTGTCCTTTTTTCTTCCTAATAATGAAAATTAGCTTCCAAAAAGCCATCAAGATGATACCCAAATACACACTAGCAAAACCACCATTACCAATTTTCGCTTCTATTTGATAATCCTGTATAGATGGTTTATGAGTGTTTCCATGGCTAACTATTTCTGTAGCGTAGTAAGGCAGCAAGACGAGTGTATCCTCCAGGACAGAGAGGTCTTTATTGCTTAGAGTTAGCCAATAATCTATTGCAAGCTTGCGGGCTTTCGTCTTGAGGGCTATTATCTTCGAAACATCAATTTTCTGTTCGCTTTTTGAGTTATTTTCAATTATTTTTTCCTTCACAGTGTTCAAAAGCCACTCGCAGGTCAGCATGTTCTGCTCTTCCTTGTCGATGAGGAGTCTGATCTCGTTGAGGCCTTCTAGCTCGACGATTACCAGCTTATACCGATTTTCATCGTATCCAAGGGATTGACTCTGAGGAGTATCGCCTTGAGGTGACTGATCTAAGGTGTCGGGTGTGATGCTCTGCGGAGTGTCTTGGCTTTTAATGTTTCTAGGCACCCCAAAGCAGGAACTTTTTGATCTGTGGTGCTTTTTGAACATTTATACTAAATTAATTGATGTTGTGTGATTATAATGAGCTTTAAAAATCTGGGTTATCGGATATATCCCTAACAATTATGAAAGTGATCCTCGAAATTCCTGAATTTATCTTAAGCTCAGCTAGTTGCTCTTGCTTCTGTTCTTTCAAAATCGAAATGGCTGTTGGATCTTGCTGTCGTTTTCATTTACGAAGATCGATCGACTGTTAAAAACGCATTTAATTATCAATAATTAATTACTTGCCAACGAAAATCTCATTCCGTAAAATATATTTTGGTAATCGATAAAGAGTTCAAAATAGAAATAAATATTCCTGGACCAATCGAAATGGGTAATAAAGAAATAAGAAGCTATAAATGCAAACACGGTCAAAGCTGTCGCTTGACTGGTCAGTGGAGAGGTATCGTTGAAAAGAGCCTTAAATTTTTTTTTCATATAAATTGGCTTAGGCAATTTCGGGTATGGACTAGGATAAATAAATCCAGTTTAAATCCTACTCGAAAATTATTTGAGTTCCTGGAATTAATTAATTTCTGTAATTTGGGTTAATCGCTTTGATTACGAATGTCAGATCTACGCTCAATTCGAATTAACAATGAATTAGCAAGTATGAAGTCAAAGAGAACTCAATGCATGAACAATATGATCACTGGAATAAAAGATGAGAGAGCCAGGGTTTGCAGACAAATCTCTTACCAAATGACCTTCAATTACTTCCATCATAGAATAGTCTGCTTTTACAGTACAGTACTCTTTGGTAAATTTTCAATAGAAAACGTAGAAATCTAGATTTGTCTCATGTGACTACCAGCTATCGTAGTTTCTCTATTTCTTTTTTTTTTGCAAGATTAAGATTAATAGAACAAACTTTGATTCTGGTGTTTTTTTGTATGATTAGATGAGTTTGAATGAGAGTAAGAACGCTCTAGCCTTAAACAAATAGACATCTTGTACGTGATAGCAATCAATTTATTTAAGGTTTCTCTACTTACTTTGCTGGAGTTGAATTATTTTGCATTTTGACGGTTTTTAGCTTAATGTGAAGAATCTTATCAAAAAGTGAAAAATAGACTCTAAGTTCCTAGAATCAGACATCATTTATTGACTACTCACTAGCGAGACGCATTTAACTATCTTCTTTCTCATGATTTCTTCACAGCAATTTATAACTTGGACATTTTCGCGAATTTCATTGCGAAATCTTTCTCCATGTCGCTTACCAAATCTCGAGTTGGCTTTGCTTTCTGTTCAATTATGTTCGAATCAAAGTTTTGGAAGATTCCAACCTCTCGCTCTTCCATTCCTATTGCATCACGAATTATCTTCACATGTGGTCTGAGTGCATCCTCTGTTTTTGCAATCTCACTAATAAGTCTCTCATACCCTTTCCCTTCCTTCACAATGATCCCATGGAAGACTCCAATTTCATAGCAATGCTTGACCTTTAACAATCCATGCAAAAACAGCAGACTTGATGTCACAAACTGAGCCAACTCGCTTGCCTCATGCTTCGTTTCTTTGAAGCGAGTCAAACTATACTGATATCCTTGATAAGTGAGGAAGAGCCTGGACATCTGAACTAACTCATACTGAAGTTTGGCATTCCAAGCGGTATTCATATCAGTTTCTCCCATCATCATCATGAACTTCTCAGCGACAGAAACTATATTCTTAAACGCGATGTCCATTAGCAGCTTCTGGATGCTCTCGAGGGTCAACGCGTCCTTTTCTAAATTAAATGGGGTGAGCTCGATTCTTTCTTGTACGTTCTTCTCATAAATATTAAAGCATTCACCGATTCCCTTTATCTGCTTTCCCTTCATTAACATCTCGACATATCTTATCAATGAGCGTGATAATTGCTGCTGCAGCAATGAGTTATCGCCTTCATAAGTGGCTGCCGGTATCACATTAGAATAGGCCGAAGTCCTTTGAGTGATCAGAAGGTTGGCTTGGGCGCTTTCTCCAAATACCTCTCTCGAAATTTGGATCCCTTCCCACATATAAGCTGATTTAAATCCCGCAGTCATCAAGTGTAGGTCAGCTAGCAGCACCTTTGCTGCCTTGAGGTCATTCGCTGCGAGAACACTCATGAATTTCTTATGAAGCTCCCTCAATTTTGCTGTCAGCATCGACGCGCTCGTCGCAAAAGCCATTCTTTGCAAGAATTTAGAAGTTACCAAATTTTGATCAGGGTGGCTCTTTGTAGCCTCGTAGGCCCAAAGAGTCGCTTGGAGATAAAAGATCACGCCGTACCTCACGAGATGGTTTCGAAGATTCAACATTCCTCCGTACCCGAACCTCGTAGTTTCAGGATCTTCGACGATAACTTCTCCTTTCGCGTTAATTCCAAAATATTTCATTAAGAGCTGATTCCAAGGGATCCTCACATTGTTGAGTCTCAAATAACCATTGTCAGTGGCCTTGAAGCCTAACTTCGCTCCAATATCTCCAACATCGATTCCTTCAAGAGGTTCGTAGGTTTTTTGGTCACGGATTTGGATCAAGAAAGTTTGAATTCCATGGTATTTTCCATGGATGTATGTCCTTGCCTGCAGCACAACATGGGTGTCGAAAACTCCCATGCCTCCTGGCCAATACTTCGTATCCGATAATTTTGGAGTATTTATGACGAAAGTGGACGTATTCGGATCAAAAACAGCTGTGGTCTGGAGACTTTGGATGTCTGATCCATGCGCCATTTCTGTCTGAGCGTAACCTCCGATAATTCTTCCATCGAGCACCTCTGGAACCCATTTCGCTCGTTGTTCTTCGTTGGACAGCAAGGATAATGTTGGGAAAAACAGAGAGTTGTGTACTCCGATGCCTCCGGCGTTGTCAGTGGTTGAAAGGCCGAAGTACAAGTCTGGGCTAAACTTGTTTTTGTTGAAGAGTTCTTGAGCGAGTATGTAAATCTTAGCATTTTGTTTTAAGGCGTCTTTGAAGGTGAGAAAATGCGCGTATGGGTCGGCCATAAGTTCTTTGTGCTGGAGATAGACCTGGCGAAGGTCATGGTAGGGACCCATGAAATTTTGATAGAAGACTCCTTTGAAGTCCATGATTACAAGAAGATATCCTGAATTTGATAATTAGTTCTTAATTGAGTTAAATGAGTTACAATCGGAAAAAGAGGAAATCACTTTTACAACTCTTTACAACTCATTTTACTATAGAAAGGATCAATTGCTACTTAATAATTTGAGTGTGGATACTCTAGAATAATGACATTATTGATAAAAATAACCACGAATGCTTGGAATAAATGTTTTCTGTGATACTCTTTCTGGGTTAGAAAAAATCCAGGAAATGAGGTTTCATGTAAAATTTGCAGAATAGACACGATTTATTAATGACTATAAGCTAAATTCTGTCAATTTGGCATACTTCCCTTTGAAAAGCCGAGAGCTTAGTCTAAAAACCCTTGATTTAAATAAATTAATAATCGTGAATCTAACTAAATTTTTTATTGAGTTTTTTTTTGTTGTTTTTTTGCTTCTCAAATCTGACGAACTTTTTCTATTAGCAGAATTACTCCCTGTATGAATGAAGAGCGAATGCTTTCACGGCACAGCACGACTTTGTTGAGGGGTTCTCGTTTGATTTTATGATTATTTGAGGAAGCACCAACTATTTTACTATTTTGAATCTTCTCTACGTTCTTTAATATGAGCAATTACTAGATAATAATGATCGTTTGCAACTACTATTTGCTAATTCCATTGATGATATTGTCTCTGGCATTAAGACCTTGATGCAGGAAGAAGCGCCTTATGCCTCCAAAAAAATTAAGAGATTTGCCGCGTTTTCAAAGGAATAACAGATGAAGCAATCTATTTTTTTTGCTACCACAGATCTTCGTAATACCATTCAAATAAATGATACGCGAATCTCTCTCTCTTATTTATTCATTCATAAATATCAATACTCTCTTCTAGCAGAAACTCCTTATCACATGCTTTCTACTTAAGCTTGGCGATCCCTTCTCTGAACTTCTCCTGAATGATGTCGAGGAATTTCATTTGATCACCCTAAGTAATAACTCATTAGAACCGAAATATTTTGTTGTTGTTGGTACTCCTTTCTTAATAAAGACAACAGCGAGTGACTCCTCATCATTTTTCATGATTTCAATTGTCATATCAACTTCTTGCTCTTTATCATCATGAGGAACTTTGCCTTTGATCTAATATAACAAATGATATCAATTCTATGAATAATCGTTAGCACATACCTTATATCTGTTGGAGCTGATGTTAAATCCTGATTTGAAAACTTGGTTTGAAAGGACAATCAAGTGCTTGAACAGGATCTCCAATGGAGCAACAGAGCACACTGTTGATGCCGGGTTCGCCGTGCCCTGAAAATAAAATTACTAAGTCAGTCCGTAATAAACAAATTACATCAATTTCAAGAAGTTCTCTCTCTTCTTTCAAAGTGCTGTCCAATTTGAGCTCTCCGAGTTGCTTATCAAGATCTTTTTCCTAGATATATATGTTTATAAGTCACATCGATTACTATTGAATTTACGAGTTCAGTGTCTCTGTACTGCTTGAAACCTGTGAAAGTATTTTGAGTTGCTTTGATATTCTCAGCTTCTTGCATTTTCTGAAGCTTTTCTTCTCTTCTGTTCTGCTTGTCCTGCTCAAGAAGACTCTCGATTGCCTTTCTGTAGCGATCGAACTCCATCTTTCTTTCCGTCTCAGTTACGGTTCTTCCCTTGTACCAAGGATGCTCTTTGATCTGAGCAACTGTGAATCTCTTGCTTGGGTCAGGATGGAGCATTCCATTCATCAAGTCTCTGTATTCTTTTGGATAGAAGTTAGTTCCTTCTTGCTTTGGTTTCTTCTTTTCATGGACTTCCCAGAATTTTTCATACATTCCTTTGCAGATGAGTCCGTACCATGGATCAGTCATCGTGGCGGACTTGAAGCAAGGATGTCCACTGAGCATAATGAAAAGAATAATTGCGCAAGAGAAGATATCTGCAGGCTCGCCTAAGTATTCTTTGCCGGTAAGGATCTCTGGGGCTTGGTAACTGTATAAATATGAGATAAATAAGGTAAGTTAAATATTGAAGGCAATTTGTTACGATCGAGTTCCAGCATTGGTCTTGAGGATTCTTTTGAGCGAAGCCGCCCAACCAAAGTCAGCGACTTTGAGGTTGTATGAGCTGTCGAGGAGCAAATTATCAGGTTTAAGGTCTCTGTGAGCGATGCCTTGCTTATGGCAATACTCGATGGCTTCGATCAGTTGAACGAAGTAGGTTCTGGCGAAATCCTCGGTAAAACCGCGGCCAAAATAAGTGGAGGAGATCTTAAGGTACTCGAAGAGAGTTCCTTTCTCAGCGATCTCCATGACAATAGCGATTTTTTGAAGAATTCTGCCGTCTTTCTTCACATAAGTGAGCTTGTCGGTAAAATCGATTAAGTTGATGAGGTTAGGGTGGTTCAGCTTCTTGAGCACCAACACCTCGTTCTGGATTTCGCTTTTGCTGACATCGGATTCGAGGAGTTTGATCGCAACAGCCTCTCTGGTAGTTTCATGCTCTCCTTTTTTTACTCTAATGAATTTTTTTTTAATAATTTGGGCAGCAAGTCAAAGTTTACACTCCGAAGCCGCCTGAACCGAGTGTGCGGCGAATGATGTATGGACCTGCCTTTGAATATCTGGCTTTCTTTACTTCCATTTTTGGATAAAGAGACTAAATTATAAGTTTCTACTCCCAAACTCGATTAATTTATAAATCGCCACTGAGCGTCGGAAAATTAAAAAAAATTCAGCAGCATGCGTTCGTCAATATTTCATTATGAAAAATTTGGTTGGCTTGATTTAAAATTCATCATTTTAAAGTGGATTCCTCAAAGAAAAGCCCGCCAACTCTGAAGAAACAAATAGCAGCCAAGTTTAGTTGAGTAATCCTCTCTCTTGTTGTTTTAGGGAAAAGACTCATAAATCTTTTGATTTGCACGGTATTTTCGGATGGACCTTCCTTTTCGGAGTCTTAATTGAGCAACTATTTGCCTAAGGAAGTAATATAAGGACTTATTCAAAATGCAAGCAGCTAAAATATGAAAACTTTGGATTGAAATTGAAGTTCACATTATAATTGGCTATGGAGATTAGAGTTCTTTACAACAACACAAGAACACAAGATGAAAAATTATTGATCGAGGTAACTTATTATTATCGAGGAATCGGCAAAATTAAATGGTAATATCTCATTGTTTTTGAGATATTAAGCGATAAAGAGAGCCAAGAAAATTTCCCGTCATCTTCTGAATCGAAGAAAATTATTCAAGAATCAGGGTTGTATTGTCCAAGTATCTTTTCGGACCTTCGAAAAATGTCTTAGACAAGCAAGTTTCTTTGTGAAGAACACGTGTCTCCTTTTTCTTTCGTTGATAAGCCTTTGGTAAATCTTTCTTATAAAACTGTGTAGAAAGGTGTGCATTCTTCAGATTTCATTACACGACACGTTTTCACGTTTCACTTGTCATTAATATGTGATGCAGAAATTGGTTGAAATGGTTACCTTTATATATAAAAACAATTGAGCACTCTGGTATTTTTGATACTAAGGCTTACGAGGCTCTCAATACCATTTGCTTGAGAATTCGTTTCATTTTACTTCTGTATTCTTTAAGGAACCCTCTTTTTGTTCTATTTTTCAGAGAAAAGATCATACAGCTCAAAATCTTAGGACGAGACTGCGGAAACTACATTTTACACGTTCCTCGGGATACTCAATGCATAAAAGCTAGCTAATGAATTTTTGAGAATGACAGGTATTGAATGCTTTCAAGGATATCTCAATCAGAGTGTATTTAGGATATATGTAAGATGTTCTTCACAAGTTTAAATCATTCTCAAATTTATTTAATCGACCAAGTTTCTGTTGATATGAGTGATTCTTCTTGTTTCAACTTGCCAAAAAGTCCGCCTTTGATCCTGAGAAGACCTCAACTCTACAGGAAGAGATTTCGGATTTTATCGACTTTAGAGCCTCGAGCACGAGCAGCGGGCCAAAGTACAACCTCAACAACACAAACTATAACTGTTCCCACAAAAAAAGCAGAGTCATTCCTGAAGAAAACCCACAATAACTTCCAAATACGATATAAAAATACCCAAGAGGAGCTATTCTTTGATGAAGCCAAGCAAATACTCTCCAAATCAGAATCTTATTACTTGGAGTTAGCTAAACGATTAAATTTCAGTGAATGGCAAATCAAACTATTAATCAGAGATATCGTGAATCTGCAGAAAGCCCTCTCCTATCTTCCTCAATGGGAGCATCATCATAATCAAAGATGTATTTCTAACAATCTTTTCAGAGTGATTGCAGAGTTTCTTTCTCAAACAGGAAAATGCTATTTGCTAGACTTTTTGATTCAATTGAACTTCCATTTGAGTTTGGCATCTCACTCCAAAGTTGTAAATTATGATCCTTGGCACCGGGATGGAAACTATGATTCCAGGCTTAAAAATCTTGAGTTTATCATTAAGAATATCCAGATCAAAACAACTATTGAGGGATATCAATCAGGTGTTTTCAAGGAGCATCCGATTGGGAAATTGGAGCCGCTATATTTCAATATAATTGACGAAATTCGCAAACAAGAAAAAATTCCATTTCCTCGCTCTACTGTGCGAAATGTCAGGGAACTGGAAGATATGACGAAAACCCCACCTGATGCTAACTACTTCATAATACCTTCGAGCTATGATGTTCGTGTTTGGATGGCTGTGATAGTAGGACCTCCGGACTCAATTTATCATGGTGGTATTTTTTATATTTTAATCGAAACGCCTCAAGAGTATCCCTTTAAGCCACCAAGATTGCGAGCTTTGAATAAAATATTTCACCCTCAAATTAATGAAGAAAATGGAGCAATATGCTTGGATGAGCTTTACAATTCATTTTCGCCTGCGCTGATGGTTCACAACATCATTTCAAAGCTTTGTGAATGCTTAAAAGTTCCGAACATGGACTGCTATGTCGGTGGGTATGCGATGGAGGCGTATATTAAGAAATATGATATTGAAAAAATAGCTCGAAATTATGTTGAAAAATTCGCTTAATATATCCGTTTTTCCGGAATCAATCAATCAAAAAGTACAGAACAATTAATGCATTCCGACCTACGATAGGCTTGGCAATATATCTCAGATAGCATTTACAGTTTCTTGTCATTGCTTGTCGTCTATCAATCTGATGAAAATATCTGAATAGAATATTCTTCAATGCTTAAAATGATAAATTTTTTTTGTACGATTACTACGTTCATCAGCTTTATTTTTCTGGTTTTGAAGATTGCATCTTTCTGCCAAAAGGATATCTCTGGTTTCAGTGGAGAATAAGAAATTAGAATTTGAACATTCCAGTAGAAATATTACTTCCCTCAAAAACTTTTTCATTTCTTCAAAACCTTTGAGAAATCACCAGTATAAGAATTCTAGCCTTTGAAATCAACTTGGAAATACTAGAACATGAAAGTTTTCATTCAATATTCATAGTTGAATTCATTTTCCTAACCTGACGGTACATATAACCTCAATAATTGAAATAACTCACTGATGCATAACTCACCCTCTCAATTTTTAAGCAATCCCTTTATTAGCGAGAACTCTCTTTCTCATAATTGAATTTAAATGAGCAGCACTGATCTGGTATCAACAGCTAATGAATTCTAATGAGTAATTTATCCCTCTTCAATTCTCAATAAAATTGATAAATAATTTCTTTCCTCAATCATCTCTGTTCTGCTACAAACTAGTTTGGGATCCTCTTTTGGGATCCTCTTTCGGGATCGACCTATGACATCAATAATGTTTAAGTTTATCCTTTTAATTGTTCATTCATTAAATTGGTTTTTTTTTCTCATAGTCAGCATTTGTCTAGAGATGCTGTAATAGATGTAAAAAAACATACTTTATAAGAAGATATTTATTGAATTAAAAATCATGGCAGAAAAAATTCATTCAATTAGTATTCTAGAATCCACGCAAGTCCAACTTCAGAACTTGTAGAACACAGAAATTCTCTTTCTTCCAACTTTCACACCTTCTTGCGCTTACAGCTTAAGATTTGTGAGACCACTTCTGAATTTTTTCTGGATTATATCAAAGAATTTCAATTGATCACCCTAATTTTATTTGTCAAATCTGTGAGAATTCAAACGTGTTTCATACCTCCTTCTTCGTAAAGATCACAGCCAAGGATTCCTCGTCGTTTTGAACAATTTTCACACACATTTCAACATAAGATCCTTTATCATCGTGAAGAACTTGGCCTACAATCTAATAAATATTATTAGCAAATGATCAATCTTCTAATAATGGATTCTGTCATACCTTATATTTCTTCGGGCTTATTTGAAAGTTTGAGAAAATTGCATTTGCCAAGAGAACCAAATTTTGAAACAAGTGTTCCGGATGTGCGACAGAATACAAGATTGAGACTGCGTTGAAAGCTTTCTAAACCTGATTATCATTTCAGTTCTTAAAAATAAGTTTACATCGTTCATTTCATAAACTTCTCTCTCCTGTTTCAGATATCCGTCGAGTTTGAGCTCCATTAGCACTTTGTCAAGCTCATTTCCCTTAAAGCGTTTCTTAATAATTTATATTTAATTAACTTAATTACTCCCCTACAGCATCTACATTGGCTGAAACCTGTGAAAGTCCTATGAGGATTCCTTTTAAAATCTTCTGCTTCTTGTGCTTTATGTAATTTTGCTTCTCTTTTATTCTGTTTGTCCCGCTCAAGAAAGCTGTCGATTGTTTTTCGACAGAGCTCAAACTCTTGCTTTCTTTCTATCTTCGTCATGGTTCTTCCCTTGTACCAGATATGCTCTTTGACCTGAGTAACAGTGAATCTTTTGCTTGGATCAGGTTGGAACATCCCATTTATCAAGTCTCTGAATTCTTTTGAGTAGAAGTTAGCGCCATCAGCCTTTATTTTCTGCTTCTTTTCAAGAGCTTCCCAGAATTTGTCAGAGTCACCTTTCCAGAGTTGCCGATAATATGGGTCACTCTTAGACGATGACTCGAAGCAACGATTTCCACTGATAATGATGAAAAGAATGACTCCACAAGCAAAGATATCGGCAGGCTCTCTACCAACTTCATTTATAACTAAAATTTCGGGCGCTTGTAAACTATGAAACAAATGAACAGGACAAATTAAGAATACCATCAGAAACAATTGCTTTACTATCGATAGAGAGGACTGTCAATAGCTCTCCACCCGAAATCTGCAATCTTTAGATTATATTCGTCATCAAGAAGCAAGTTCTCAGGTTTCATATTGACATGTGCTATTCCTTGCTGATGGCAATACTTGATAGTTTCGATAAGCTGGATGAAATACACCCTCGCCAAATCTTCAGAAAATCCTCGACCGAAATTTGTTGAGTGATACTTTACATACTCGAATAAATTTCCTTTTCCAGCGAGTTCCATGATAATTGCTGTTTTCTCTTGGACCCTACCATCTCTTTTCACATAATAGAGGTTGCCAATGTAATTGATCAAACTGATGAGACCAGGATGATTCAGATTCTGTCGCATGAAAAACTTCTTCTTTTGACTTTCGCTCTCCTCAATATCAAATGGAAGTAACTTGATTGCTACAGCCTGACTTGTGGTTTCATAAACTCCTTTCTTCACACTAAGAGGAATTTTAGTACATGATTGAAGTTAAATATAATTACGCTCCTGATCGTCCATATCCTAAGGTTCGACAGATGAGGTATGGACCTGCCTTGGAGTAAGTTATCGCGTTTTTTCCTTCCATTTTATTAAGACACAAATAATAGAAAAAAAATATTGCAAGGAAATCGCCTAACAAGAATTTAATCACATCTGATTTCTGATGATAATTTACAATGATCAGTTTTTCTGGTTCAGTCGTTTTTTTAAAGCAGAAAAGCCAGAAGAATGGAACGCTACCTCAAAGATTGCAGTTTATGCTCATAACTATGTAACTAGAGCATAGTATTCATTTCATTGTATCCAAACCAGACAAGCAATATGCAAGTAATAAATCTTTGTCTGCAATTCTTGAAATTCATGGTTAATCATCCTCAAACTTCTAAATTGAAGAGAAATAGAGATATTTGAGTATGTTAGTCCATCTCTGAATGGCTCCTCCATAGCAGTATGTTTATCGAAAGATTTATTTTAAAATCAGAATCCAAAAAATTTTCACGGTATAGATTACAAGAAAAAAAGATGGGCTTCAAAGAGTTCTTTAACAAGCATAAAACCAAGATCCTCGCCGCGACCGGAGTCGTTGCAGCTGGTGCAGTGTAAAGCACCATCTATACCCTGACTCACTCTGATTTATCATAGCCTTATCTTAGTTTTCAGAAAAAAAGGAAATCAAACCCCTGGCGGAGAAAAATCCAAGCAAGGAACACCACAAGCACAGTAATTTCCCTTAAATGCCCCCAGACACGTCTTACCTGACCTTTCTTTAAGCTCTGCAATAGATCTTAGAATCGCATACATCGAAGACACTGGCTATCTTCAAAAGGAGAGTTTAGTCGCTATCCACAACCTTATCGCGAAGAGAGTTTCTGCATTCTATCTTAAAAAATCTGTTGATTCGAGAAAAGGTCCTTCAATCTAATGAGTACCGCTGCTAAAGCTTTGTTAGCGAGAAGAAAGCATCTCACCAATCTCAAGGAGTACATTAAGGAGTGCAATAAGTTCCAAAATGAATTGCAGAATCTGATTGGTGAAGTTACAGCAAAAATACACGAAGAAGCGAGATTACCGCCTGAGACCTACCAAGCCGCTTTCGAGTACCACACTAAAAAAGAAGGAAGTGAGGACTTCCTTGACAGAGTCGGACTTCCAGACACGTAACCTATAAATTTTCCCTCAGACTAAACTCTCCTACCTTTCTGAAGAGCGCAAATCGGTACCAGGAAGCAACTGTCGAAACAAGACGTTTTGCAATTGTACAAATATCAACAAGCTATAATGGAAGAGGCAGTCAAAGATCTTGTAAAGGGATTAGGCAGCGATGTACTAAAAGCTTGTAATTCCGAAGTC
>ENA-UOTZ01000043-UOTZ01000043.1-compost-metagenome-genome-assembly--contig:-NODE-43-length-81099-cov-13.985671_pt1 | contig 81099 bp, 56 predicted proteins | sample MGYA00238144_ERZ746983 | MGnify/ENA primary metagenome ERZ746983 (study PRJEB28759, sample SAMN06268863) | compost metagenome | isolation source: single cell | place: USA: California, Emeryville, Joint...
TCAGTGAGTTTGAAGCGAGTTTTGTTTTTCAGATTTTCGTAAATTTTCTTCACACTCTCAGCCTCGATGACCTCATTCGCGATCAAATTGATGAAATTAAAATAGTAGATTGTCGAAAACAGATTGGTCTGAAGAAATTTATAGTAAAAGTCTCCGATTTGATCTTTCATTTGAAGAAGCTGCTCACCGGTCTGCAAAGCTTCCTCGGTTACTTTTCCTTGATGCTGCAGTGAACTATAGAATTGATTCGCCAAGGCCATGTATTCTTTCATTCTATTGAGAAATACAGGCACCAATTTAAACTGCTCAGCCGCTGATGCCATATCAAGCTTGAGGTCAGGTCTCCCCTCCTCCTTCTTTCTATTCTCTCTCAGGTTTGTGACCAACAAAATGTGCTCAAGCCTCTTTCGTGCAAATATGAGGCGGAAATCAATGAACTTGCGAAACCATTTTCTTTTGGCTAGTCCATTTCTAATGATGCCTAACTCTAAGCTAGCCAATGGAGTATGACCCAAATATTCAATGATATAGGAAACGAACTGGAGATGGAGTTCCCAATCCTCTGGATTTTGCTCGACGCAAAGCAGATATATCTTTCGAAAAGCGTCTTTCAGGATATAAGGATTCACCGGCACTCGTGATAGTAGTTTTGCTTTGTCAACGTGCCAATTAATTGCAATGACTTTATGGTTTATCGGGTCGTAAATGGTCTCTGTAGCGCGAAGTAGCTCCGAATTGTTTTCTAAAAGTGTTTGAAAGATATACTTAGTCACTCCTGGATGCAGCAGGCTGTCTAACACGAATTTCTCTCGAGCTAAAAAATTAATCTCGGTGTAGTGTTCTCGGTATTCAAGGAGATTCGTCAGGTCTAATATCGCTCTCAAGAATGCTTCTGAAACTCGAGGGTTTTGAGAGTCGATGCCGGTCTGAAGCAGCCAATTTTGATATTTATCGCTGATGGTGCACAGGATTTTGGTCATAAAGGGCAGAGAGAGAAAAAATATTATGCTGATCTCTCGAGTTACCTCAAATCTTTGAAAAAATGAGTCTAAAAGGAGGCAAACTGCAAATGAGAGCTGCAACGAGAGCAAGAACATTCGGTAGGTCTGAATTTTTCTTGAGTAATAAGCATCGCGGGTCAAAGAGATCCAAAACCTCGCCAGATTCCAGCCTAATACAGGTGCTGAAATCCAAAAACCGCTGTAATTTGTTTTCCAAAACTTTGCAGTGCTGATCAACGCGAGGTAATAGAAGGTGGTGAGAACTGAAAATATGTTTGAAGGTTTTGCAAGATAATTGTGTGCCGTTGAATAGCTTTCTTGCATCAGATACTGAAATACTAGCACGATTGGGGCAACAATAGCACATGCAATTATTCCAACTGATAGGGATTCCGATGAAAAGAAGTAATTAACCAATGCTTCATAAAGAGGAATCGCAAGCGCGTAAGGATATAATTTGGAAATGAATCCGATTATCGAATAAACCCACTGCAACCCTGGCTGGCCAGGATTAACGTTTCGTTTTATAGGTAAGCCAATCATAGCGATGATAGTCAAAAGGTAAATTGTAATGCCAACAGCGATAATGAGAGAATGGAGCAATTTCAACTGAGCTGATAAGTTGAACGATGAGATTATTCCTTCGCATGTAAAAGCGTTAATGAAACCAAACACGGACTTTGAGGTAATATGTTTTTGAAGATTCCAATTGAATTTTGCGCTCATTAGGAGACCCATTTCTTGTAATTGCAGAAATCCTAAGAGAAGAAAGGACTCTGTCTTTGATACCGTCATCGTGTCCATAATTTGGCATATGACGATGACAAATCTGTGTATGATGCTCATTGCTGATTCTGATGGAAGCTCCGGGATTTATGTTTAAGCAACAGCACTCCTAATTAAGTTGCGTTGTGTAGGAGCTTTTTATTTTTTTATTAGTTACAAAAACCTTCTATCAAGCAATAAAGTAAGAAAAATCATATCATTTGTCCGACCTTTCATTATCAGAGGCCAAAAAAATTTAAAGATTTTTTTTTTTCTCTTCTACACTTAAAAGTTTATGAATAGATGAATTGTTTTTATAAGCCTAAGCTCAATCACTTTAGTATAATGCTGAGAAATACTCGTCCAACACCTAATTGCCTTATCTTTACATTATTTGTCTGTAAGATTATTAACCTGCATTCAGTATACATCTGCCAGAGAAATCTTGGCGATGGTTTCTGTTTATCAAACAAACAATGTGATCAATTTCTGCTGTGGAAAACTGCTTTTGAGCAAATTAGCTGATAGTGATATTTTGGAAATGTGAAATATAATTCTCCTTTCTCCAGACCATTAAATTCAATTTACTTCTTATAGCAATTCTCGAGATCAATTGGATGACTTCTTGTCACGAGGATGATTTTTCAGATCGAGACACATGATATAAAAACATAGACATTAACAAGTACTTACACAATTGAATATTTGAAACATGCACTCTTTGGTGGTTCGAAGAACTACTGGTAGATTTAGCTTCATTTACATCCCTTTTAACGTTAAATGCTTGAATATACTCAATTAGTCGCATAATATCATCAAGAATCGGATAATTGAAAGAGACCCGAATCCGATCTCCTCGACAATCGCTGAGTTAACTATCCGTTATAATTGCACTTTCTGCGATGGTTTTATACGAAAGGTGCTGTTTCACCAATCTTGTGAACTTTACAATTTTATGGGTCTTCAGATTTATGATAATAATCCATGAATCACACAACGCTAGCAGGGCAAATGTACCGTTCTGATAGTAATGAATTGTAACATCCTAAATTTCACCCCCATAGCAATTAATTCAACCTATATATTGAATATTAAGTCATTTTTATCCGCTTGCTGCCAATAAATTTTCCAGATCATCTTTCCTGAATGCGCATGACTGATTCCAGCTGCTCCTCTCGAAGCCCAAAATAATAAATGATTCTGTAAAGGGATATATTTCACAGCAATTTTGAAAGCTAGCCATTGCAAAATTTATTAAACCAGTACTTCAGAATACTATACATCTGCTTGACACGCATATGCTAGAGAGCTGTTTCCTCTCGTGATCGAATATCCTTATTTGAGCTTCAAAACCTCCAAAAGCGATCGAGTTTGATGAAATATTATAATCACACGACGACAGCCTTTCTAATTTCCCATGAAAGAAACTGTGAAGTGTAGTTTTACTTTGCTCTTTATCCCGGAGAATGTGTGCTAGTTTTCCGTTTGAAATACAAAGTTCTCTAACGTCAGGAGCTACAAGCGAACCAACGATTATCGTTTCTTGATTCGTAAATGAGAGACACGCGGATAGGGAACCTAAAGAAGCCGTTATCAGAGAATACCCAATAGGAAGAGAGAAAAGTACCAGTATAAATGAGCTTCAAGTGATTGATGATTTTGAAATCGATTAAATTGATTATAGCACAAGCACCGTCCATTCCAGCTGTTGCTATAGCTTTCCCATCAAAAGAAACGGCAATTGCTTTTATTGGACCTTGTGTTAGTTTTGGAGCAAATAATATGAATCAAGTGGGAATTTATTACATTTGTGGATGTACTGTAGTGTTTTCACGTTACTAAGAGTTTTTGTATTGATGAAATGAATTTTCCCGGAATCTAATCCGATTATAACGAGAGATTGAATGCTCGAATATGCAACAGCAGTTATTTTTGAGTTGTATTCGAAAGACTTGCGCAACTTTAGAATCGGAAGCGTGCTGATATGAAGTTGGTGATCAAGCGTCCAGGCTAAGGAGTGGGTTTTTTGCGTTTTTTTGCTTGGTTTCAGAGAAGATTTCTTCTTTTGGGTCTTTAGGTCATTCTGCAAAGCCAAATTCTCCATGGATTAAATGAAATAAAAATCCAAACAGTAATTTTGATAGTGGACCAATTTTGTGAAAACACAGTAAATGATTGTGCTGTGAAATCCAAATTCCCATGAATTTCGTTCTTAAAGGCATTGAATAATGAAGAAATCTTGCAAAAATAGAGTCACTCAAACAAAATAATAGTGTTTTGCAAAACTTAAAAAAGCTATAAATTTTTTGTTTTTTGCAATTTGAATACAAAATGACTCAGAACGCTTTTTGACTTTCAAGAATTGACTTTGGACTGAGTGAACTTCTTTATGGAATTTCAACTTTTTGATATTCGCTTTTTACATCTGAAGCTAATGACTTTCAAAGAAAATGAATGCCTTGATCAATCATTTGTCAACTCATTCGTTCAATCATTCCTGTTTGAGAAAAGATAGATATAAATAGAAGTAATAATAATAATCCTCTTTCAATTATTTTGAGTCGCTAATGCTTCTAATTTCTCTGCGTTGTGACTCGTCAAACTGCCAAATGTTTGGAAACTAACTTTTTGAATTATTTGAATTAATAAGGGTTTAAGCAAAATAATTTTGATTAGCACGCAAATAAATTCTCAAAGCGGAAACTAAAAAAATGGGTTCAAAAGTCAATCAGGATCCACGAGCAAGGGCCGAAAAAATCAAGAAAATCGTGACTTTGTTCTTTATTCTGGCAGCGATCTCGTTTATTTCTGGATATGGACTCTTCTCAATGGGGAAAAAAGCTTACATATTCAAATTTACAGGTGTAATTTTGCTTTTTACGTCAACAGTGTTCTTCTTGGTTGCAAGCTTCATGGTATTGCATGAGAAAGAGAAACACGCTGGAGCCTATCACAAGCCAAAAGAAGAACTGAAACAAGAGGCTAAAGAAAATAAGGAAACCGTACCTGTTGCTGTTGAAAAAGGACATAAGATACTTGCAGGTGAGCATGATAAATTGGAGTGAATGCAATTTATAAATGCTTTCTTTGTAAACAACTTTCATAGATACAAACCTATATATATCATCGAAACAGCAAATCTCGCAGAGTCAAAATAACAAGCTTCTTGGAAAAATCCTTGGTTGGTAGGGGAGAGCTTAAGACAATTAGAAATCACTTTAGGCCCTTTAAGAGCAATACTTCTCTCTAATTCTATATATAGATCTGCTCAGATAAGAAAATTTCTCAAAAGAGTTATTTCATTTTTTTTGTATCTAAGGAGTGAGAGTATGAACCAATATTCTAATGCTGCACCTTTGAATCCATTGAGAGGTTCATTTTCATAGTATGTTAGTTTTGCTTATGTCTGTCCTTACGTGTTTGTTTTAATCCATCTGATGGGTTTATTGTGTTCAAGATTGGACTCCTAAATTTAGTAAATAAAAAACTAAAATTTTTTGAAAATGGCTTCGAAACCGCTTGCTCTTCTCCTTCATCCCTATTCAAAAGCCACTTCTACTGCCCGTAACGATTCTGGTTATTCAGTTCCCAGCTAACCAATTTAGTTCTATCCGTGATTCTGTTCCTCTACTACAAACAGACGAAATTCATATACAGTCCAAGTATGAACAGTTATTGTGCTGTAATTACCCTTAATCAGGTCAGCAAGGTCACAGACACCCTCACCGTAACCCAAAAAACTTCCGGCATCCTTCAGAAAGGTACACTCAACGCCAGATACATAATATCTTTATATCTTATAGAGGATTAAAATGTGAAGAGGTATACATAACGACTGAGGACAAAGTGAAACTTCATGGGTTTGCAACCTTCATTCTTTCTGTGAAGATTAACTCCTTCTATTAGCTGGATGCTTCTACAAGAAAATCCGAAAGAACATGTAACCGTCGTTGTCTTCCATGGGATCGGAGGAAGTAACTCTATCCGCAGTTATTGAGAAAACTGAGCTTATGTATAGATCTTGGAAATAATAAATTGATCTTCATTGAAGACCTTTACAGAAGGTCAAACGTCAATGTACTTGCCATGGCGTATCGAGGATACAGTTATAGTGAAGGCTCACCTTCAGAAATTGGAATTCAAGAAGACGTTAAGGTAACAGTGAGAGAAAGAGGCAGTTTCTGATTAGTATCTAGGCTATAATCAGGTATATCTTCGAAAGAGAGGATATCGACCGTGAGAAGATAATTATTCACGGAAAATCTTTCGGAGGAGGTGCTGCGATTTATGGAGTCTCAACTCTGTATGATAAGGTAGCATACAACAAAGATTTTCAAAAATTTACAAATGTCATAGCCAATAAAAGGTCTGATTCTTGAGAATACTTTTACATCACTGAAAGATGTGATCCTACATAAATACTATTACTTGAAGCTGCTATTCAAGTTGATAGTCACCGAAAGATGGCCAAGTTTAGAACGAATCTCAAAAATAAAGATCCCAATTTTAATGTATTCAGGTATTTTCAATAATATTTATGAACAGTAAATGAAATCAAAATTATAGGCTTGGCAGATAAACTGATCCCTCCATCCCACATGGACCAGCTATTTACGAATGCAACCTCTGCTCCTTTCAAAGAAATCGTACGTGTCTCTTAATAAAGTATTTATGTTATATGGGATTGCATCTAGGTTCAAGTACCCGGAGGCAATCATAGCGAAACTTGGTCCTTGGATAAGGATAATTATTTCGCCAAATTAAATGAGTTTATACAGAAGTGTTGCAGCAGCAAAGGCATTGAAGGAAAATAGAAGAGAAATGGAAAGAGAAAGAGAGAGTAAGACCCAAAAAACAACTTTCTTTTCGGTTACGAAATTTATTTGGGGTCCATATGAATTGAATATAGTCCAAGAGGCAGCCTCTTTATGTTGATGAAGGAAGCTGTTGCCTTGTATATCGTTAAAATTGTCTTTTATGGATTAAAGGACAGCACAAAGTTTTTTGTTGGATCACGATCTGACCTCAAATTTCATCAGAACTCTAAGTTTTGTGATGAACAGTATTCGAAAACTTTAATCTGCAAATTATTTACTTATAAGGCATGAAAATATCTGAAAATTCTAATTGATAATTTAGAAAAAAAATTCCCGAGTGAAAAATGGAAACAAAAAAAGATCCAAACCCAGAAAGATTCAAAACTGGCTTCGATGAGCTTGAAGATCACACAGGTTTCAAACTTGAAGGATGCGACTTTGTTTTCAGATATGACGAAGCTGATGGATGGTACTTATTGCCATCTCAGATTGAATCTATAACAATTTTAGGTACGATGAGTTCGGAAATTACTTTGACAAAGATGGCATTCCTACGACAGCTCCAATTGAAGGTAGCAATCATAGAAAGCAACAGTTTTGAACTCAAATCTCAATAGGAAAGAAAAAGACTGTTCAGGAAGAATCCAAGGTCGATAAAACACCTAAACCAGAAAGATTCAAGAACTTCGTTTTGTTTGAGGATAAAACGGCGTTCGCGATTGAAGACAGCGATCGCGTCTTCTATTTCGATAAAGATGGAGGATGGTAATAAATGATTGTTAGTTATATTCAGTGTCATCTAAAAGGTATGACGAATTCAACAACTACTACAACCATTTGGGAGAGCCTTCTCAGCCCCCTGCTGGCGCCGATGAGGATGATGATGACGACGATGAAGATGATGATGATTTTGGATATGATGATGAAGGTGCTCATTTGGTTGCTTCCCATGAAAAACTAAATATTTTTGGATAGATTATGACCCTGAAGTTGATAAACTATTAGATGAATACGATTTATACGATGATGAGGAATATGATCTTCCTGATAACAGACAACAAACTCAAGACATATTAGAGTCAGAATACGAGAATTTTGGTAATGAAACAGCTATTGTGGGTGAAGCTCATTAAACGTTTAGAAAATAAAAACAGAATTGAAAGCTACCCAGAAGATACACCGATTAAGATTCGCGTCACCAACATTAGTTTCAAGGGGAAAATGCATGACTTCAAAAATCTGGTCCAAGACACTAAAGCTGAAATTGAGAATTTCGAATATGAAAGATATGGCCGCGACTCTCACACTGGATGGGCTGATTTCACTGTGAGAACCAAAAAGGGAGCTCTGGACGCAATTACTCTAAACGGCAAGGTATAATGAGAGATTTCGCTGTTTAATAAACCAACAATCTTCAGAATTTTGAAGGCAGGCGAGTGATTTTCACTGTTCTTGAGTTTGCTGCAGAAGATTCTGAAGAAGAGGTGGTGGATGAACCTCAACTCCCAGGTAAGCCATGATGAACAACTGAAAATGTATACTTTCGGATAGAACAAAAAGACGCTTCGAAAGCGTTTGGGGAAACAGATCTTGTCCAAGTTCTATTCTGGAATATTAATTATGGCAAAACAATGGAGGAGTTCAGAAAGTTCCTTGAGGATGAGAAGAAAATTAAAATTGAAGAACTTAAATACAAAAAATATGGAAAAGACTCTCATCGTGGAGAGGCAGCAATTACTGTCAAGGGAAAAAAACTCGTTGACGAGGCCCTGAAGCTTCATGGAGCAGTAAGTTTCTCTTATATTGCAGATAATTTTAAGCTTAAACAATGCAGTTCTATGCCGGAAGAAAACTTGACGTTCAGATTCTCGGAAAGGTTCAAGAAAAACAATCTGCTGAGAAAAAACAAGAATCTAAAGGTAAAAGCTGATAATTATAAATTTTATTTATGATTAGTAGAAACTGAAACTAAGAAAACGGAAAAGAACGATGCATTTTTCTCGTAACCAAGTCACGGAGTTCTTGTTTGAAAATTTAGCAATAACTGATCAAATATATTACATAATGCAGTCTGTTTCGAAATAGCCAACATCTTAGACTGACTATTCTGACCATATCAAAATACATACGATTAATTCTAACTGTAGTAGCATTACAACTATCTTCAGCAAAACTTTTATCAATTCACTGTTATGCCCTGCTTGAAAATAAAAACTAAGTTCATATATTGAGTGGCAAATGATTGAAAAAAGATGTGTCTTTCTATAATGAAAGCACTTTGAGTCAAAGCGTTTCTCCAGAAAGTACCTCACTTCTGAATCTCTTGAACTGATGATAAATCTTCTTTCTCCAAATTTTTATATTTATCGGAAGCTGACACCGTCCGAATCTTCTTCGCCTCAGGGTCGATAAGTAGCCGTATGAATGAATCCTCGTACTTACATATTAATCCGTAGATATATAAACTCGAAACGAATCTTTAGTGAATTGAGATTTGATATAAGACTTTGCTTTCTTAGTGCTTCTTGTATCCAAGCTTCCTATTTCCATAAACATTCATCTCCTCAAAAAAAATATCTTCCATGATGATGTGAGGACGAGCGCTCTACAAATAACATGACCAAAAAAATGAACTTAGGAATTAATTGGCTATTTTCCTCAGTTCCGAAGGTTTCTGGTGTTAAGCAATAATTTTACTTTATTCAACAGAATGGAAAAGGCTAATCAGAGCGCACAGGAAACCTCAACTGAAAAAACTGTAATAGACTCCGATAGTGCAAAGGGGAAATTTATCTCTGAGCTTGCTTCTCTTGGTTACGAAGAATCTCTTTGTAAGCAAGTTGCAGAACAAACAAATGATAAAGACAAAGCTATTGAGCTCATTACAAAACTAAAAGAGGAGAAAGCAGCGAAGTCAGAAGAATCAAAAACGAAGCCAGAAGAAGATGGCCGAAGACTACCGCGAAATACGACTCAATCTGCTGGAGAGGTCGAAAGCTATAAAATGGTGTGCATAGTCAGGACAGATCTTAACATGCGAGCCGGGAAAGTGGCCGCTCAGGTCGGCCATGCTGCTCTTGGAGCCTATCAAGATCTTATCAAAGCGAATAGACCGGATTGGAATGAAGACCTTGCGAAATGGGAAGAAGAGGGTCCAGCTAAAATAGTTTTGAAGGCCAAAAATAAAGAAGAGCTCTTAGATATGCATAATCGTGCAAAAGAGGCTGGCTTGAATACTCATTTAGTTATTGACGAAGGTAGAACTCAAATAGAGCCTGGCAGCTACACAGTCTGTAGCATAGGGCCGGCTCGAAGCTCCCTCATTGATAAGATTACTGGACATCTCAGATTGATGTAGATCTATTGGCGCAATAATCGAAAACAATTTGTGCTTTGATTTGAAGGAGTGTTAGCCTGAAAAGAATTCCAGGAGTCAATATCAATAAATACATGGGTTAGTTTTTTGTTGAGCTTCATTAACAGCATTGGCATATTTCTATTAATGAGCGCCTTGATTCAACATTACGTTCAAAAATAATTATGATATGAATTCTGTTTCCCAAATAAAACAGAGGATTTTGACGACGACTTGGATCACTGTATTGAGAGAAGTTGGATATTAGAGTGATTAGATTTCAAGTATTTGAACCTTGAATTAAAATTACGGATTTGATCCTTGAAGAGTGCCTCTGGACTATTTTACAAAATGAAGGAGAAAATTCTCAAAGTAAGCTGTTTTTAACACGGCGCAGCAATCGATAGCGATTTAGATCCCACAAATACTGCGCGAAATATTTTTTTGAGATTATTCGGTCAGTTCAATTCTCCTATAAACTTTCTGAAACAAAACTACTCAAATTATCAAAGATGAAGCAAATCATTCATTAAATTAATGGGGTAAGAGGTACAGCAGATTCAATAAGCAGGAATAACAACGGATGAACAGATCAGAATAATTATTATTGGATGTGATAATGGTCAAATGCATAAAGATAGCCATTAATCTAGATTTTCTTCAGGTCTTCAAAGTTTGGTTCACTCTCAATCAGGCTATAGTCTGAACCCAGAGATCTGGCCGTTTTTGAAAAATGCACCTGGACTCTCTGGCTCATCATGGAGTCTCTCATCATGCATGATTCATCAAGAGCTGATAAAGATAGATCAGTTTTTGGTTCTTGCCCAGACTCCCTCATAGCAGGTCGGCGGCTCTTGCGACATTTTAACTTAATCGACTGGCCTCCATAAACAATTGCATCTAAAAATCCTTGAAGCTGCGATAGCACAATCGCGACTCTCGACACAGCAAAAGGCACTGTGCCACCCAATGAAATCATAGTATTCTTGGTTAGCGTAGGCATCCAACATACTAGCACTATTCCAGGATAAATCATGAGTAAATAAAGGTTCTTTATGCTTCGGCGATCAACAAAATAACGAAGGCGTTGACTGGCTCGGATGTACCACATAACGCTTAAGACACAAGCGAGAATGAGCGGCAATGTTGTAAAAATAGCATAGTCATAATCGAACTCACCAGGATATATCACATGAACACAAGTATCTTTTGAAGACGAATAACGCATGTAGTTCCTGAGTACCAAAATAATTGATACGATAAACGAAGGTAAAATTGCCGCTGTGAAATAGATTTTAATACATTGAAGCAATATTTGGAGACCCTGGTGAATGATGACCTGGCAAAGGGCATGACCGAACAAGGCTCCACATATTGCTGCTGACATTAATCCGAAATGAGTGATTGCCTCAATAATGTTGCAGCCTATGTTGCTTGTGGGGTGGTAGAAAGTTGCTGTAATCTTTGTAAAGCAATAAATGAAATCGGTGAGGTTCACGGCGATAATCATCAATCCCAATGGTTCTTTGTAAAACTTTTTTGCCAACGCCGTCACAAGCATGACAGCTGTTGCGGTCGCTGAGAGACCTGATGCGATCAAGAATGGGGCATTGTAAGGCAGAAAGTCTATTTCTGTTGGCTCTGTCATGGTTAAAGCTATGCAGAAATTAAACCCATGCAGCCTGAGCTAAATTAATTGGTTAATTGACGGATTGTATCTGTGTTATTTTGCTTACAATCTTTGAATTAATATTGAACAATCTTTCTATTTCTGTTTATGTGAAAAAAAAGAGAGAAGGAATTCTCTAATTTATGTTAGCGAGTGGGGACATCCAATTCATTGGCAGGAATTAGTTCATTTACATAATAAGAGTTAGTTACCCAAAACAAGTTAATAGAAAAATGTTAATTGATTTCTCGATGTCCAGAATGTTTTGAGTCTTTGTATCTAGGCAGTCAAAGACGATTCAAAGAGATCAATATGATGAAAAAAGAAGTTTATTTTGAAAATCATAGACATAATATCGGTGATTTGCTCAAGGATTCAACTTTTATTATAAATAAGAAGCTTAGCAGGAGCTGTACAAAAAAAAGTTTGGAAATCTCTTTTCAGTCTTTGGTTATAGCGCAATAATTTAACAATTCTTCGAAGTAGTGCTTCTTCATTATTATTTGAATTAATTTAAAAGGATTATTAAAGTGTTATAGAATTCATTATGCTCGACTCGCTAACAGGCTCAGGCACAACCGACTATATTTTCTTCCCAGCTACTTCGATCATCTGCCCCGCAATCTCCACGATTGCTGGCCTCTGTGTTCTAACAGCCTTTTTCGTTGGGAAATCTCTAAGAGAAGGGCCACTAAACATAATGATTCTTGCAATCAATATTGCAGACCTCATTTTCTCCTTTACCAAAACCAGCACTTCTATAATCAAACCAATGGATGAAGTCCACTGCAAATTTCTGCAATCATTGTCTCAAGGTGCAATAATTTCTTCGGTTCTTTGGGGAGCTTTCTTTGGACATGCTCTATATGCCGTGTCTAAGTTTGGAAACGCTGAAATATTATCAAAGTATATGAAATACTATTTCATTTTCGGCGTTTTCTTGCCTCTCGGGGTCGCTCTAGGGCTCACTTTCTCAGAGTACGTCATATACTCTCCAGAAAATGACGGAGTTTGTATACATCGAGTGAGGGATGACCGAATGGACTATGAATCAATAATCTTTTTCATCATTCCTTTGACGGTGGGGTGCGTTCTCAGCGTAGTATGGTATTTTATGGCTGCCAGAAGGATCAAATCCTTGTTCTTAGAGGGAGATAAAGGAAATCTAGCCATGTTGATAATATATCCAGGCATTACCCTACTCTGTTGGGTACCCATGCTAATAGTAAACGCACATACATTGCTGGGCTTTGTCCCAAGTCAATCCCTCGTGGTAACGGCTCGTGCGCTTGACCAACTTCAGGGATTTTTCGATGCGATAGTGTATGGCGGTTCAATCGCAGTGATTAGGAATACTTGCAAAAGAGCTTGTAGAAGGCCTCTAAGGAAAGAGTCTCTTCGAAAGCCGCTGCAAGGAACTGATACAGAATCCGATGAATCAGGGAGAAATACTCTACGTGAGAATGAAATCATTCCTAGGAAGGTATCACTGATGCCTCGAAAAGTATCAAGTCTACATCTTCAAACGGCAAGACATCATACCGCTTATTAAATCTCGAGAATTAATACTGTTCTGAGGAAGTAGAATTTTTAAGATGATAGTTTGAAATATCGGATAAAAAAATTTTCTCATGATCAAAGTTGCATTTCTGATAGCGCGTAAGGAATCAGGTACACTTGGTATGTGAGAAAGCTCAATTAAATCTGAATTTGTCTATCGTAATCTGCTTGAAATTACATATGATCTTCCATTAATTATATGGTTGTTTAATTCGAGCTTGAGATAAGAAAGATATCATTAACACTTAATTTTTCTCAGATTTCCTGATCGAAACGGCAGTAAAGTACAAGAAAAAAATAATAAGAAAAACTTAATGCATTGAATCCAGCAGCGAATGGTTATTTAAATCCTTAACTCTTCCTTAGGGTCATCTCGGCCTTCTTGGAAAAATTTAGTTTGTCAGTATTCGGATTTTGTAAAATTTGAAGTATTTCAAAAAATTTTGAAAAAATGTCAAGGTGGAACTTAAGTCAACTATGAGGAGATATTGTTTCACTGCTTTCTTACCTCTACTCATGCTGAAATGTAAAATGACTATTAAATTAAAATTGTGTTTTTAATTTATATTAAAAATTTTTTTCTTTATTGCGTGATATATTCAAAGATAAATGTCTCAACAAATTGTTCTTACACTAATTTGCTTAAGAGTTTTATTTAAAACGCCTCTGGTTCCTCCACACCTAAGCTTTATTTTGAGCTTACCTTACTCAGCCCAAAATTATTTCACAATCTCCATAATTTTGGGTAGAAACTTGTTGTGAACAACATCCAAGAAATCCCAATAGTTACCCTACAAAACAGTAAGCATTAATCTCTTCGCTGATAAATATATGGTGATTACTTTTGTTTTTTTGAATTCGACTGCATATTCTCCTTCAGCTTCTAGCTGGAAGATCTTAATCACCATATTAATTGTCTCCATACTATCTTCTTTTACTTTAATCGACCCGGTTATCTTGTAAGCGAAAAAAGTTATTTTCATCATCAGCACAATCGTATATACCGTATAAGTAGCTTTAGCAATTTCCATATTCTTAAACAGAGTTTTTGAAACCCAAGCAAGAGTTTTAAAAAGGAAGCCAAGTTCAACGTAGAAACCAAATGTGCATTCGTCATTTAGTTTTTCAGGCTCTATTTTTATTGTGCGAGGTTCACTTTCAATTTCGACTCCGAGATCGTGAAGCTGCAATTCTATGAATTCAACTTTCTGCAAAAGTTATTGAAAAAATTAATACCAGGAAAAGATAGCTTTTTTACATCTTCGCTTCCTCTATAGACTTTGAAGCCTGAGAATGCGGCTTTGTCAATCTGAGCCTCTGTCTCCTTCTTCTTTGCCTTCTCTCTTTCCAGCCTTCTTATCTCGTTTTCAGTTCTGTAAAATTCTTTTACAAGTTTTTGCAACTTCTTGATTTCTTCTTCGATTGCTGTTTTATCTGCTGTTTCTCCTTGATACCAATTAGAAGATTTAATGTTTTCGATTGTAAATCTTTTTTTGGGGTCAGCTTGGAGCATTCCTTCAACAAGCTGTTTAAAATCCTCACTGAAAAAATCGTCGGAAGGTTTTGATTTCGAATGTAATTTCCAAAAATTAGCAGCTTTGCCACTGTAAATTTGCCTGTAATAAGTATCTGTTTTTGTCGCATGGAGGAAAGGTCTGCTTCCTGCTCGCATCATGAACAATAAGATGCCCGTTGCGAAAATATCAGTGGGCTCGAGATCGAACTCTTCTGATGTTATCATTTCAGGTGCTTCAAAACTAAAACTCATTATTCGAAACCAACGAGAATGATACATACTCTTCAGATCCGGCTAGAGTTGAATGCTTTTTATGGTCTATCAATGTCGCCCACCCGAAATCTGCTAGCTTTAGGTTAAATTCCTCATCCAGTAATACATTCTCAGTTTTTATGTCTCTATGCACGACCCCATTGCTGTGACAATACTCCAGAGCACTGATCATTTGTTTGAAAAAAGTCCTTGTAACGATCTCGGGCAGTCCGTGGCCGTTTAGAGTTACCGAGGCTCTGATGATATTAAAGAAGTGACCGTGACCCGCCAGTTCAATAACAATCACATTTCTGATGATTTCTTCACCATTTTTCTTTTTATAAGGAACTTGATAAAGGACTTCAATAAGATTTGTGATATGTTTGTGATTGAGTTTCGCAAGTATTCGAGCTTCTTTTTCAAAATCCTTTGAGAGCTCTTCAGGTTTGAGGATTTTCAATGCTACCAGTTTCTTGGTTTTGATGCATTCAGCTTTCTTCACTCTATCAGTAAGTAGTGTAGACTGAAATTATAATTGGTTTAAGATTGCTGTTACTTTCCAAAGCGTCCTTCTCCCAGAGTATTCAAGATAATATAATCTCCGCATTGAGCTTTGCGTGACAAAACCATGACTAATTAAATTCAGCGTTTATTTAAACAGATTTGAACTATTTTTACTTACTATTAGCTAAACATCGAATTAAAATTGTGACAGAGGTGATCAATAGGGATTTTTTCTTTCTCAAGAGATAATAAAGTGGTCTTGAAGACATAATTTTTCCGAGAAATTTGCTGCAACTTATTGAATTATGAAAGACGTGGATTCAATTACATTGATTGTGCTATTCTGTCATCAGCCCAGGGAATCTCTCCTGTTATGAGATTCTAATTGATCTGGTCTGTGATCCATTGGATGACCTATGCTGGGAAGAAGCTGGTTTTGAATAGAGACTTTAGTATTCAGAAGGGTGTGATTAAGTGGATTTATTTGAGTTGATTTAAATAGATTGCTCTAATAGCTCCGTCGGAATTAGGTTTTTTTTGTAGTGTTCCCCTCTCTATCATCAGCTTATAGAGAAAGGTCTCATTGAAATAACAGAAGTGATTTATCTTGAAAGAAAGAACTCAAACCACCCTCTTTCTAAGAAACGTATTTTTCTACTTCGATCGTGATGACATCTTTCAGCTATGTCTATTGAATTTGTCTTCTATCACAGGAGGCTTTGCATGAGTTTAGCATTTTAGAACGTTGATGATAATTTCTTGAAGTTATGGATCTCGATGTTCAACTAGAGTACTTTCCTCATTAAAACTCCTATAGTAGTGGAGAAAGAAAGGTGCTTTTTTCACAAATCGACCTAATTGGCAATTTTCTGAACCACAAAGTACATCCTAAAATAAGAGCCCGCGCTTGAAGTTCTGAGACGTAATAAAAAATCATGAATATGCAGTGTTAATTTTTTAATCTCTCTTTTATTTGAAGCTAAACTCAGAAAGCTCTTTCTCTTCTCCATCTAAATGATCACACCAAAAGAAATCGGGGCTTACAAAATAGAGAAATGGATTGGCGGCAATATCAAGCATCTCTTATTTCTGGGCCGCCATGTCAACACTCATGAAGCTGTGATGATTAAACTCATTCCTCTAGATTGGCTCTATGAGCATTCAGACATTCAAAAAGAGTATCAATCGGCGTCTCAAATAGTGCACAAGAATGTTTTGAGGTTTCATGGGAAGCAAGATTCTCCAGATAGAGCAGTTTTCTTTTATGAATATTGTCCGCATGGTGACCTCGATTCATTTATTGCGAAAAATTTTGTCAACCAGAAGCTTCCTGAGCATCAAGCGTTTCATTTGTTTTATCAGATCCTTTGTGGAGTGGCAGCAGTTCGTAGAAAGTATACAATACATAAAGAGCTAAAACTTTCAGGCTTTTTTGTTGCAGATAATTACACCGTCAAAATAGGCGATTTTGGATCATCGCTTTTTGCAGCCAATACGGTGAGAAGTACTGACAACTACTCTGGTCTTGAGCTCACCGCGGCTCCTGAAGAGTTCCAAAGTGGTAGAGAGTCAGAAAAGAGGCAGGATATTTGGGCTCTTGGCATAATACTGTATCGGCTGATTACTGGCAAACTACCCTATGATGCCTTCACACCGTTTCCAGATGTTGTGCTGGAAAAGTTGGATTCGTTGACCCCTGCATCCATTGCTAAAGAAACTTCACCTTTTCTAGCCAATCTGTTATCCCGCATGTTTATTGCTGATCCTGACAGACGAATACAATTTCAAGATGTTTTTAACGCTATCACAGAAGCAATGTCAATTATTACATTAGAAAGTTTTTCTGAAAAATATCATGAAGGACACACCCCAGATAAATGGTATCCCGAAACTTCTGAGGAGTTCGAAGCAAGCTATTACCAGACAATACACTATTGCTTCAGAATTGTGAAGCTCACACCAGCAGCAATCAAAACGACGAAAAATCTAGTCGTTTCTTGGCAAGAGCTGGAAGATGAGGATGAGACGTCGGATTTAGAGGAAGAACATGAGACAATCAATCCAATCCACCGAGTTTGTTATAAAGACAAATCTATGTACATCGGAACTCTTCGTAATGGCGAGAGGAATGGCACCGGCACTCTACGTTTTTCCGATGGTTGTATCTATGAAGGAGAATGGCAAAACGGCGCCTTCCATGGAAAGGGAACGTTTACATGGCCTGACGGGTGCAAATATTCAGGTGATTATGTAAATGGCGTCCGAGAGGGATACGGCGAATACGAAGCGCCGAACGAAGGGAGTTATAAAGGAGATTGGAAATTGGATTCGCCGTGGGGGAAAGGCGAATGGAAATTGGGCACCTTTGTGAAATATACTGGAGAATGGATTGATTGGGCCGCTGAAGGTGAAGGCACTCTGCAATTGGGAAACGGAGAGAGCTATGAAGGAAGCTGGAAGAAAGGGGTCATGGAAGGGAAAGGTCATTATATTTGGTCGGACGGAAGATCTTATATTGGTAATTTTACCGATGGGCAGAAGAACGGCCATGGAGAACTAAAGTACTTAACCGGAGAATACTTCAGAGGAAATTGGAGGAATAATAATATGGAGGGCAGAGGCGAGATTCATCTCACAGATGCTAAGCCTATGATAGGAGAATTTTCGAATGTGCATTTTAAGTCATCTGAGTGGTTCACAGGAGAGTTCCGATTTGAAGAGGGAGGAGTCTACGAAGGCACATGGAGAAAATTTAAAATGAGCAGAAGAGGCAAATATCTCTGGGCTGATGGCAGGGTATACGTTGGAGAGTTTGAAGCCGGAAAGATGGATGGTTACGGCGAAATGGAGTACGGAAATGGCTCAAAATATATCGGAGAGTGGAAAAAGGGCAATGCACATGGAAAAGGAAATTGGATTCTGCCCGACGGCACAAAAACGATTGGAACATTTTCAGAAGGAATCCTCGCGCAAAAGGAAAAAACTATCCCAAGAGACCTGCCCAAGAAATTTAAGAAGCTTCATGATGGATTGGAATATATGGGCGGGATGATTCAAAATAAACCTGAAGGATACGGCGAAATGAAGTATCCGAATGGATCTATTTATAAAGGGCAGTGGCACAATGGTATGAGACACGGAAAGGGAGAGCATGCTTCGATCGATCGCAAGAAAATTTACGTTGGAGATTGGGTGAACGATAAGAAGGAAGGTTATGGCGAGATGGTTTTCCCAGATGGTGATCGCTACTTAGGGGGCTGGAAAAATGACAAATGGCACGGAAAAGGAGTTTATACATGGGTATCTGCTAATCGGAGGTACATCGGCAGTTGGGAAGAAGACAAACAGGAAGGATATGGCGAGATCGTGTTCCCTAATGGAGATAAGTACCGCGGAGAGTGGAAAGCTGGAATGATGAATGGAAAAGGAGAATATATTCTAGCCAATGTAAAGGGAAACTACCGAGGCGAGTGGGTAAACAACAAAAAAGAAGGCTATGGCGAGATAGTTTATCCCAGCGGAGACATCTACAAAGGAGAATGGAAAGGTGGTTCAATGCATGGCAAAGGCGATTATCTTTGGAAAGACGGAAAGAAAAAATATAGCGGATATTGGGTGAACGATAAGCAAGAAGGACACGGAGAGATGACGTTTAGCAATGGAGATAGGTACGTTGGAGAATGGAAGGCTGGAATGAAAAACGGAAAGGGTGAATATTTTTGGGTTGATGGTAAAGGGTACAGTGCTGGGACGTGGATTAATGACAAGCGTGAAGGCTATGGTGAAGTGAGATATAGCGACGGGAACGTCTATCGAGGCGAGTGGAAAAACGGCGCGATGCATGGGCGAGGAGAGTATATTTGGGCTGATGGAAAAAAGAAATATGTGGGTAACTGGGTCAACAACCAAAAAGAAGGCTATGGTGAGATGACCTTCTCAAGCGGAAACATTTATAAAGGGGAATGGAAGGCGGATTTGATGCACGGTGAAGGTGAGTACATTTGGAAAGATGACAAAGGAAGATATAAAGGCAATTTCGTGAATGATAAAAGAGAGGGGTATGGAGAGATCATTTATGCTACTGGTGACCAATACAAGGGAGAGTGGAAGGAAGATAAGCTAGAAGGGAAAGGAGAGTACATTTGGGCTGATGGCAAAACCAAGTATGTAGGCGAGTTCCATGAGAACAAAAAAGTCGGATACGGAGAAATTGTCTATCCAGATGGAAGCGTTTATAAAGGAGAATGGGAAAACGACGAGCCAGCGATTTTAAATGCCAAAGCGACGTAGAGTGTGATAGAAATCTTTTTAATAAGGCATCATGAAGTATTATTTATTATTCCATTTGGATTTTATATAGCGAAATATTTCATTTTCAAAGCTATATGTAGCAGTGTCTTTTGAGAATCATGATTTATTTTGACCTTTATTTCTCCTTTGTCTTGAACAAAAAAGTGCTCTGAATAATTAAGCCTCATCATGAATGCATTTCCGCAAGTTTACTGCCTTCTTTGATTGGCTTAGGTCATTTGTGCTCATCATTGTCTATTTCACAAATTTACTATTTTCCATATCATATGCTTGATAATAGAAGACCTTACCTACTCTGGCTTGGCTTATACTTGCACCCAGTTAATTCTTGAGAGGTTGCTATAGCGGCTTCGAGGAGAAATCTTAGCAAGATTGTGAGTTTCAAACTATCCGTTTTTTTTGTGTTGCCAGAAGATCTCAGCAGTGAATATTATTTTTTGTACTGATCTTAATTTTTAATTAATTTGAGACTTATCCACTTTTACAGACGCAAAAATGAACTGCGATGTAAATGACAATTCACGACGTCCATTACGACAGGCTTATTGTGATGATTGCATGTCAGAAGGCGATGACTATGAGATTGCTCAAGATTCCACTCAACTTAACTTGATAAAGAACAACTTTTTCAGTGAAATAATTTTGTTTGCCAATCATTCTTCTGCAACTGAGATCATTGAGCATGAAAAGCTTGCAGAAGCAACAAATTATGAGCTAGTGATTAAAGAAAGATTTGAGCAGATTCACGAACGATTCAAACAGAGTCAAATATCAAACCTCATCAATAACCTTGCAATTAGTCCAGATGAAAAATTTAAACACAGGCTCAGATGTCACTCCGTCGAAACTTTCTCTGTCCGGTCCTTCTATGAGACACCATGTTTTCGAGCGTTTGTCAAAAATCTCCGTGCAAAAGTTATTTTTCGAACTTGAATTGTTTTATATCATGATTTCTCGGCACCTTAGATTATTTGGAACATTGAAGAAATAGAGCGACGTTTGGTGGCCTTATCTCTCAAAACGAATGAATTTTTTGTAAATGATACATCCTTGCTTGAACTAATTTTGGGCTATATTCTAGAAAGAGCAGGTAAAGAGGCTCTTGGAGGTCACATTTTATTTCAAGTTGGCTTCATTCACAGCAATCGCTAATGGCCTGTGCTATGAACTCTTAACAATCATAGAGAAGATAGAAAATCAGGTTCTTAGAATTGACCAAAACAGTCCTACGGATCTCAAGGTTGCAAATTACCATAACAGAAGCAGCACTTTAGGAAGCATCAATAGCTCGCCTTACCTTCAAAAAGGATCAACCCCTTCCAAGTCACCAGATCAGCTCGCCAAAAAGAATTCTCAGATTGAAACCAGAGACAGTCTTGAAAACCGAAAAAGCCCGGTTGATCGAAAAAGTCCAATTGGATCTTTAGAATTAACCTCAGAGAAATCTTATGAGAAGTATCACATTCAAATCTTTGCTGCTCATTCCAGTTTAATTCCTTTAGGCAATTCAAAAAGCTTTGATTGAGCCTACGATATTCATTATCTCATTTGGGACACATCTACCATTATTTTTCGTTCAAAAGTAATTCAAAGACAGCTGTTCTTTTTATAATAATTGCAAAGAGAGCTGCCGACTGTTTGATTCAGAATTTATTCAAGAAGGCATGAGCAATCAATTAGGCAGAGCAAACCAAGATAAAAAATCCAAGAAGTTTAAATTTTTCTGTGATTATCATCTGGATTCGAACAGCCGATTGCATCTTGCTGCTTTGAAGAATAAAATAGAAAGCAACTTATATGATAATAATGAAGATTGCTACAATAAATGGCAGAAAAAATTGAATTCTTACATGAAAGCCAAAGCCACTAGTTGGAAACTCAAGATGAATTCTAAGGAAGAAATCATTGTTTGCAGGATCTGTGAGAAAAAATTTGGAGAAGCAATTTTTAAGGCACACTCTGCCGAATGCTATGAACTGTCCGATTGGAACCATGAGTTGAAGAAAAAGAATCTAGAAATTATAAAAGCATGCGAAACCGCATTTGAGAAGAAACAAGAACTCAGCGTCAATGCCGTAATTGAAAAGTAATTAGTTTGTCAGTCCGTAAATCACAAACCGCTGTTTTTTCCCCTCACTTTAGGAGAGCTAGTCAGAAAAAGAAAACAATGATTCCAGAGTATCCTCAGAGAATATCGAGAAAGAAGCTTACCACAACGATTAACCGACATAGCGCAGGTAGAAATTGAGACAGAAAATATTAGATATGGACATTGATTTTTATCGTAGATCCACAAAAAAAATCTTCTAATGAAAAACCCAGGAGGAATGGCAGTGCTGAGCGAGAGATGATGGGCGAACACAAAGTAAATTAGAATTAATTTGGACAATAAGTTAACCTGATTTCTGAAAGATTACAGGACATCAAGTTCATTTTACTAATGAGGAAGTCCCCAATGAAAAAGCAAGAGAGGAGCTCCAAACGAAAGGAGAGCCGCTCCTAGAAGCTCAAGGCGATCCTCAAACTGAGATCGATCCGGAGGAACTCCAGCACAGCAAGCCAGAGAGCTTGACTCAAACTTCTGAATCAATGTCCCAAGCAGATCAAGTCCCAAGTTTCGCCCAAACAAAACTAGGAGACAATAGCTATAACAACCCAGGCCAGAGAACAATTGATACCATTCCTATGATCCCTGCCATGAAACGAATCCTAACGTTCAGTCCAGAAGACAAAACAACGCATGAGACTAATGCGGAATACCTGGAAGTGAGAGAAAAGGAGGAAATGAAGAAGAAAATGATAGTTGCACTGGATCTAATTGCTGAATTCGCTCAGAAAAAAGATATTGGACTATACAGTAAAAATTATTCTATTACCTCATTGTCACCAATGAGATTGTAGGTGCATTAGCTCTGAAAAAAGAATTGAATTATATCCTATTCGAAATCGAAGATCATTCAGATGGAACTAGTGAATTGATTCGCAATTTTTCACAATTGCTCAAGGTAAATACAGCAAGTTGGAAAATCCTTGATAAAGTGACCACAACTAGGAAAAAATTGATCTCGAAAAGAAAATACTCCTGAGAGAACAAAAGATCGCGAAAGATGAAATTAGAGATCAGCCTGAAGGAGCAAGAATGTCTCCTGGTGCTGAAATAACTGCTTCAAAAAATGCTTTTACGCGTGGAGTCCTTTCGTCCTCATTTAGGGTTAGTGCGAGTCGAGGTACAGGAAAAAGAAGAGGATCTTTATTGCCACCTGTCAGTACTGATAATCTGATTTCTCAACCAAACTCTGAGAATAGCCCAGATATTATCTCTCAGGCTCCTGGGGAAATTCCGCTGTTAAAACTCAAGCACAGGAGCTTATTTTCAGAAAGGCACAAAGAAAAGTGTTTAGGAGAAGTATTTAACAGAGAAGAGAGCCACAATTCAGAAAAATCTAAGTCAATTTCTGAGGCGATTCTTGAGCCGCCTATAAAAACCTCTCCAAACGAGGAGACTAAAAGTGATCAGACATCTCATTCCACCAGCAAAGAGCTTCCAAAAGACAACAAAAGCAGCCTCTTCAAAATCAATTCTACATCTCAAGAGGAATATTCACCAACTCCGCAAAGTTCAGTACAAAATCGCATGACAATGACCGTGATGAATCCTATTGTCAACTTAGAGAAAGGACTGCGACTACAAATTTCGGACACTGAAAATATTAAAAGCGAAGATACTCCGAAAGATGATCAACAAACCCCGGAATCTCATGAGTTTGCACTCAATACTGTTCAAACCAACAAATGTATCCCTCAAATTATTAGCGGTAATGGACCTAAATCTGCCGGTAACATGATTCGCAGGGTATTCTTCACTCGAAAGCTCTCCACAAAACGGAAAAAGTCGGAGTCACCAACTCATGAAGGGTTGCAAGCAGTAATGGAATTAAGACAGAACGATTCAGATAAAATTGTTCGAATACAACTCAACGCCATTTTGGGACCTTATAGCCCAAAAAGAGAGCCCCTTGAAAAATTGCCGAAGGGAAGTAGAACACCACCAGGCAACCACAGTCCAGATAAATCCACTTTTGGGAACTACGCTCGCCAATACCAAAAAAATTCTGAGTTCTCTGATTATTTCAAGGTAAGAAAGGACGAATTCCGGACCAAAAAAGGATTGGCCCCGCTTAAACTGCTGAGTGCAACAGTCGATGACCAGGATAGCAATACCGGCAAATCTAGTGGCAAAAAATCACCCTTAAAATTAAATTTAATCAAAGTATCAAGTGGCTTTCGAGAAGATTTAATGAGTCATTATCATTGAGTCGATTTATATCTGATATATATTTTATAACAGGTCAAGACAATTCCTCGCTTTCCAAAGAAAAAAGTTCGAATGCAGATAAAAGTGGGATAGACTCGAATGATGAGGAAGAATTGGAAGAGGAAGAAGAAATTATTGAGATCTCTCCTTATTTCAAGGGATATTATAGTGACACTGCCCTGAAAAGATTCAAAGAAAATGCGAGCATGCTGTAAGATATATTACACTTATACTAGAACAATTCTAATACCTCTCTAGTGTCAATAGTGTCAGTATCTGGGATTTTGAGTTTTTGAAACTGATTAGCAAAGGTGCTTTTGGAAGGGTTTGGCTGGTCAAAAGGAAGGCAACTGGGGATGTGTATGCGATGAAAATTATTGATTCGCGAGATCAAGTAAATTTTTCTTTTCTAAAGAAAATTTAGAGCAATTTTTTGAACATGTTAGATTCAATCCAATCAACTTGAATCCCTAAAAAAAGAACGGTCGGTTTTTGAAAAGATCAGAGGTGATCATGTTGTGAAGGCTATTTGGACATTTACTTACAAATCTTACATTTGCTTTGTTATGGAATACATGATTGGTGGAGATTTCGCTGCTATCCTTGAAAATTATGTGTGCTTGGATGAGAGTGTGGCACGGTTTTATATAGCTGAAATTATTCTTGCTCTGGAGATGCTTCATAATCTAGGCATAGTCCATCGAGACCTGAAGCCTGATAATATCCTTTTGGATGCTGCTGGGCATGCGAAACTCACCGACTTTGGTCTTTCCGATGCAGGTATTGAAGAATATGTCCGGGACCAAGGTGAAAACGGAAACATCCAGATGAAAACAAGAAAAGAGAAATTTGATAAACTAATTTCCTCTATGAAACTTATCCAAATTCCCACGGAAACGCCACTCAATTCTACCAATTCAGAAAATGTAACAATGCTAGCTGATGGCAAGTCAGTTCTGAAGAAGAAAAAACTTCTTAATTTTACTTTTCATGAACTTGGAACTGCTCTTGAAAAGACATTGGGAAATAGCTGTGAGAAAAGTATTTCCTCTGACAAGGGTTCGGTTGAAAGAAGACATCGAATTATCGGTACACCTGATTATATTGCTCCTGAGATTATAACTGGGAAACCTCATGGGAAAATGGTTGATTGGTGGAGCCTTGGAGTGATGACCTACGAATTCCTGTGCAGTGTTCCACCTTTTAATGACGAAACAGTCGATCAAATCTTTGAGAATATACAATCTCTCAGCATCAATTGGCCCAACATTGGTTTGTTATCTGATATTGACTTCCATAGCTGATAACTGTCTGTTCACCCATTTGTAGGATACGAAGAAGATTGCATGACTCCTGAAGCGAAAGATTTTATTGGAAAATTACTCAATCCAGATCCTGAAAAACGACTTGGGTCACACGGAGTGGAAGAAATTAAGCAGCATGCTTGGTTTAAAGGTAATTTATTCGCTTGATGAATCTGAGACAGAGCTGCAAAATCGCTTCTTTAAATGATAGGTTTTGATTGGGAAAATATTAAGAAGATGACACCTCCAATTGTCCCTCATGTTATTTCTAATATTGATACAAGCAATTTCGCTAACAGTAAAAAGAAGTATGAAGACGAGGAAAAGAAAAACCCATTCTATGGACAAACTGGAGATGATAGTTCACCACCAACTCTGAAGAAAACCACCCTTGCAAACGACTTCGAGCTGACAAGAATAGACTTGCTTAGAGAAATGAACGAAGAAGATATCCAAAAATTAGAGTATATTTCTCTTTCAATTGAGTTTAATTGTGAATGAACAGAGAGAAGCGCAGAAAGGAAGCTGAAAAAATAAAAGAGCTCAGTAGTAAGCTACAGGAAGAATTCTTGTGAAAGTAGAGATGTAGGTTAGACTCATTTTTCTGATTTTTTGAATTCTCGTTTGAAATGGGCTTACATTTTTCAAGGAAAGAGGTCGAACTAACCATCCCATATTCTGAGAAGATGATTTTTCGCTTATAAGATTTTACATTCTATCTTCTAAATTGCATATCAGTGTACAACAGTCGTTTGGAAACCAAATATCAGAAAGTTATATCACAAATTGCTTTCAAAGTAATCAGTCAAGAGTTCTAACAAAACCCTTGACTGATTATATGAAATTCTCTCTCATTTGAACAGAAAACATTCGTTTATGTAATGAAACGAATTATCATTTCTTCACCAAAAGATAAAAGCTGAGATTAATTATACTAATAAAATAAAACATTACAATAAATTACATAGGTTACATCCGATAAAAAGTTATTGATGAATTTGCCTGTTGCAGAAACATTTTTTGGTCATCTCAGACAAGTACCAATAAAGGCATATGCATTTATGCCAAAAAATGAGTTACGAATCCTTGATCAGAGTATGAGATTCGCGCCATCGAGTGACAAAAAGGTTTCTAATGGAGCCAAACTGTCTAATAGACCTATAAGTGCTGATAAAGCTTCCAGATCAAATGGCGGATCAATAACTAGTGCAAGAGAGTATTCTCAGTTCACGTTTAAAGCTCCACAAATGCCATCTTCTCACAATCCAGGCCAAGATTCCAAAGAAACCGCACCTCAATGGCATCCTCTACTATCTATGCCATCAAAAACCGCTAAGAAGACTCCGCGGTCCACACTAACCATTATTCGAAAGAAAAAAGAAAGAGAAAAATCGATTGAGCGAATGAACAAGACAAACGACTACGATCTTGAAATGGATGACCGGTGGGCGAAGAAAGAAGATGACATGTCTGCATCCTTTCAGTTGTCTCAAGGATTCAAGGGCCGGAAAATTACAAAAAATAAGGCGCAAGGCATCTTTTCACCTGAATGGCCTTTTGATGCAGCTTATGAGAAAACACAGCGGTCTCCCAAAAGTTATTTCAAACCCTCTGTTGAATATTTGTCTGGGCAGGCAGTTGGAAGTGCCAGACTTGAATATACTACCCCAGACAGTAGGGCTCCAAAAAATGTTGGTTTCGATCTCGATGATCCTCGGCGGCCTGTAACGGAAGCAAAAAATCGTCGGAAAAAGGAAGCTCAAGAATTTTTATCTACAAGCATGCAATTGGAAGATCCAGAGAAAGTTCAGATGGGAATATTATCAAATGAGAAATTAAAAATCCTGCTCCAGCAAGCCCATCATGAGAAAGGAGCAATCCAAAATTCTGGTCATATGAGAACCACTCCTTTCAATCCGTCTGACTTTGGAGATGCAAACGAGTATAACAATCAGTCAGCTGTAAATCTAGAAAACGAGCAAGGTAATTACGAAGAATTTAGTTTTCGAGGCTCGATTAGGAAAAGGCCTGCCACTGGAACGTTTTCAACCGGGCATTCCCCCAGGCATATTGAAAAGAAAGACGGAGAGCATGGTTTGCTTCCTCATCAACAAAATCTGTATACTAACATTGCCTCTTTAAAATCTACAAGACCAAATTCTTCTGCTGAAACTCGCAAACATTATCGGATTCTGTCTGTGCGTGCTGATAGCAACCCAGAGGTGTTAGTTCAAACACCAGTTAAAATCGACATTACCAAGAATTATTATCCGAAAAGGAATGACAAATTAAATTTTTCATTCGATTCCGGCCGTTTCATCAGAATACTAAACCCAGAAAAGTGTACCATCGTCACAAGGGTAACAATTGCTTGAAATTATCATGAGTCAAATGATTTTAGGATGTCTCACGGCAACTCTCTCCTGATGGCTCAAAGCATCTTAATAACAGAAGTTCAATTGATACCTTTAACCCAGAACACAATAATCTAAACAGGTAAGACACTCCTTTGGACTGTCTTGATTTTGCGTTTAATTAGAACTATCAACGATTTGAAATACTTGAGGCAGGAGAGGATGAAATCTTATACAGCTTCAAGTCAAAAGAGAAGAGTGAAATCAAGAAGGAGTTGCTCAGTGGAGAGTAACCAGTTTGGTAATGTTGTGTTCCACTTCTCGAATTCTGATTTTGATAGATCCTGAGCTTTTTGAGAAGCTATTTAATCACAGTAAAGATTCGTTTCGCGCTTCGAAAGAAATTTCGTCCAAGCGCAATCTTTGATCAAAGAACAATGATGAATCAATTTTTATGTAGCATCATTCCTCTTGAAAGCAAATTAATATTACGATAGTTAGAGTTTATAATACTATTTGAAGAATAAACATGCATTTATATCAAAAGTATGAAATAATTTCAACTTTTCCCATTCAGCGCGGATTCTTATCATTAAAGGAATATCTAATTCGTAGTTTTAAAGCGAGGTGCTAATTAAAATCGAAATACAAATTTTCGTTTCAGTTTTTGAGCAAAAATGAACTCAAATGAAGGTTACACCTATGGAACGTTCGCAACGTCATACTATCTAAGATTGCTCAGCTATAGAGTCGATAACTCCCAAAAATTTTCATTTTTCGAATGACTTTTAGCGAAACGGGTTTTAGTCGTTTCTTCATTTTTTTTAAGAGTTTTGCAAAATTCATCCGTTTTTTATTTTTATCTCAGCAAATATTCAGACTAACAGGTCCGAAGGTAAAATCATAATAGATTCCCATGAATACCGAATCCACAAATTACCAAACCCTCGAATTTGAAGAAACAGATCTTTGGAGTGAAGCCAGCTCTTCAGAGTCTGCGCAGTCAATCCAGAGCAACGATAGCAATAATCTCGTGCTCAATCCAGATGGCTCTCTAATGAAAGGTATAATCCGCTCTTTATAAATAAACTCCTCATACTATGTCATCACAGCTACATTAGCGATAAGATATAAAGCAAAGCTGGAAGAAGACCGGCGACTTGAAAATATGCAGACTGGGAGACAGTAAATAAAAAAGACTAGAAATTTGAAGTAACTTTACCAAAAGAATGATTTACATCGTTGATGATGATGAAATCATTTTCTCTGGGAGTGCTAACGAAATACCCGGATATTATGACGATTATGTTGCTCTATTTCTGAAGCACTTCCGCTATTTCAAAATATTTTTGCTTATACTGATCCAAACGGAAATAATATCTGATGTCATCGTGCTGCTACACTCAAAAACAACAATAGATGAGGTATCAAATTCATCTGAGATAGATCCTTAACTTTTACGATTTATTTCTACGAATAGCTGCTTGATTTGTATCCAAGAGTGAGTCGGGATAGTCTTGCCAAAGTATTTCATTGGTCGTCTGTCAGTAAGAAAACCAACCACAAAACGCGCTTGAACATTGTGAATTAACTAGTTGATGCAATATTCTCGTTTTTCTATTATTCAGTTGGATTGACCGCAGTCCTGAGGAGATCCTCGAGATTATTGCGCTATTTTACGACTTTGTCGATTTTAGGGGTTCTGGCAGAGATGCTTTTAGCATACGTGAACAGGTAACCCATGATTCGTTTTCGATTGACTGATTTTTTTACCAGATTCAACTTCATCGTGTTCATGATGAGATTTGTCATCCTTGTTTATTCACGGTTTTTGAACCAACTTCTGATTAGTGTTGTTCTAATACCCCGAGTCACTCAATCCACCGAGATAACTCGGCACTCTACAGCTAGTAGTATTCAAGGGCTAAATCTTGTATAATATTAAATTTTTCTGTGAAATTCATGACATTTTTTATGTTTGTTACAGGTAGTTCCCGTAACTTTGTATTATTTTATATCTAATTACATTTCTTTCCCGCATAATGAAACAAAATCCTAGCCATCTTTAATGATAATCAACCAATCAGTCAACAGGTTGAAAATTAGAGCCTCAATATTAATTTTAGTAAAGTTTGTTGCACTTATGAATTTCCCTTTCTCTATCTCCTCTCATCACATCGGCTTCATATTGTTGTTTAAAGTTTCTTCAAGTCTGTTTCAAGGGATCTGTTTTAATAAACATTATTTTCACATTCAAAAAGCACTAGAGACACAGTAATTTTTCACGAACTTCAGACACAGATCTGCCATCAGATCAGTAGGCCAGACACCTTTATTGGTGAGTCTTCGAAATAAATACGAGGTCACTTAATTGGATTAATTTCATTTGATAAATTAGCTCCAAATATGAAATTTAACTCACGAATTCATCCTGAATTTTGCATATTTGAATATAAAAAATAACCAGAGTCATGGACGGAGGTGCACTCATTGAAACTGTAGCTGGCGCGAAGAATGACAGCTGCTTTCCAACATTGACACTTAAACAACGTCTCACCGGATGGGCGGTTTGTACAGCGATAGGTAAGTCAGAATTTATTCTAGGCTAAAGCCACGCATATAGGAATTGTGATATCATTATTTTCAATGATGGCGCTATTTGGAATCATCACAGGCCATGCAGGCAAATTTGCAATAGCTTACACCTTGGGGCAACTTTGCAGTTTAGCAGGGTATGCTAATCATTGTAGCACACATCTATTAACACAAATATATATGATTTAGGACGACATTTTTGGTTGGACCAATGAGACAGTTCAAGAGCATGTGCGCAAAGACTCGAATTGTCGCTACTTTCCTCTTTATTGGGTTGATGATTATGACGATCGTATTTGCTGTGGTGTTGAAAAAGAATGCGCTGGCATTAGTCTGCGCAATAGCTCAATGGTGTGCATATATTTGGTATTGCTTGAGCTATATTCCTTTCGCGAGAAATTTGGTGAAAGCGTGCTGCAAGAAAGGTTTTGCTGAGGACAATGCATAACTTGCTCGGTTTTTTAAGTTTTACATTATAGATTCTCTTTTTGCGTAGAAGCATACAGGTTTAGAGAAGGATATTCATAAATAAACCTTTCCAGGAGTATTTGATGTCGGATAATACATTCTGAGAGGAGATTGGGTTTATATTACCAATAAATCTACAGAAATCACCATATCAACCTCCCTTTAACGTTAGAATTACAATTTTCTCGAACTGGCAATCTCTCTTATAAAAATTTCTGCGTTTAAAAACAAGTGCGAGCATGATTGTATGATTTGCGAGTTTTAGTATCATATCAGTCCTTACTTCGAACCAGTCACATATCGTTACTTCATTAAAAGACGAGATATTTGGCAATAGAGCCTTCAAAAACTTGCTTTCAATCACCGACTGGAGAGGGTAAGATCATTAGTCTACAAAGCAATTGTGAAACACTTCGCTCGCTAGCCATGTTTATTAAAGTTGAGAAGAGAGAGAAACTCAAATAATGCAGGAGTTAAGAAGGATGTTTAAAAGTGTGAGTCTATAGGATTATTACCCACACGAATCTTTTTAATACGCAAAGTAGGACGAAAAGATAAAGAGGGTGTGAAATTCACTCAAAATATTTAAAGATGTCATCGTATGCTTCAAAGTATTCATAAGTTTATCTATGAACTTACTCGGGATTTGTATTCTCAGTGTCGAATCCTTCAGAAATCCTGAGGATTTGATTGCTATCTCCAGCAGGCGTTGATTCAGTAGCTTGGCTCTCGGATTGATTGTTTTTGGGCGTTTCGTTTACAAAACCAATTATTCTTGGCGCTGTTGATAGCTGACTTTGATAATTCCAAGCGTTTTGCGTGTAGGTTTGAATCTGGTCTCTAAAATCGACCCTGTCTATGCCTTCAAAGAGTTCCATTTTACTGATGGGCGATTTTGATCGAGTCTTCAGAATATTATCATCAAACTTCTTTCGAACCGCTGAAATAAAATCATTTTAGCAAAGAGTCTTTTGATCATTCATTTACTCTGGACAGGTTGATTATGTTGAAAGCGATTAGACCGATCCATCTCTTTTGATTCCCATTGATCACTTGTGTCGTTCATTCTAAACGATGATCCATGGCGCGATGTCGCAAGTTGTCTTGAGCTTCTTCCATTTGAAGATACACGCTCTATCATATCAGTTTCCTTTATTGCATGAATCTGAGATAAAAAAAGATTATATCCCTATCAGAATGAGCAGTTACATCAGCATGAAGTTTTTCTTTTGTGGAAGCTGATGCTCTCATTGTATTTGAACTGAATTGGTCGTTGAGTTGTTCAGTTTGCATAATATTAGGTTCTTCGATCTTTCTTGAGCTGTTTTCGCTCTCAGCTACGTTCGGATTCGTTGTTATTTCATTGTCTTTGGGGGTATCTTCCTCATTGTCGGAGTTGCTATATTTGTTTCTATCACTCAGTCTGCCTTTTTTTCCTTGAGCTTTTTGTGGTCTCCTTTCAGACTGATTTTCCCGATAATTCGGCATGGATTTGGATCTTTTTGACCCTTGATCGTCGTTGTCTGGGGTTTTAGCTTCAGATTGTCCTTCTAGATTCACAGAGTCCTGCTTCAAGTCTTGCTTGGCAGTTGTTCTTTTACGGGTAAGTCTCTATCCAGTGAAAATCAGCATAAGATTCTTGCCTATAAAGAGAAATATACTTCATGCATTTTCTTGTACAACGTGGTCTCCTTAAGAGTTTTGTCAACATTGCCCAAACCAAGATCTCTTGCCACACATTGACCCATTTTCCTTGTTTTATTGTGATTTTAACTCACTTCTTACTTACAATTTTCAGTAATTAAATAAAAGCTAAAATAATTTATTGGGCTTCCTCTAAGAACTAGGTTTTACTTTAGCAAATGCTGCTTAGGAATAATTCTTTTACCCATTTCCATTTCCAGAAATGGTGAAGTAAGCTTACAGCACTGCCATCGTTTCTCCAACAGCAAATTGAGGCCTTTGAATAGATTGATGAACTCACTTCTTGTCCATAGGAAAAATGCTCAAAAAAACTTCTATGATTGATAATTATTTTTTGGGGGCAACTTTTCAAAATAAATGCATTCGACGGCATAAAGCCCAACGAGCCTTAAATCTGAGTGAGATCAACCCTCAATACAAAAAATAAGTGCAAAAACTTCTCATGTAACCAAATCTTTTCAAAATGGCAACACGTTAGAGGCTAACTGACAGAGGAACTCAATATCGCTGTCTACATCGGCTCTCAGGAAAGAAAATTTGCAAATTTTGCAATATACAAAATTCGCATTCATTTCCTCCTTTGCAACCTAGCTTTCTTTACCTGCTGCAGCAATTTCACGCTTCTGATGAAGCGAAGGAGGCCCAGTTTCAAGTTGGTGATTTTGCTTTTTAGCAACAAATCCCTGCGACCATTCTTAGGTTTTATTATCGATAATTAGCAGAATCACGCCTCATAATTAATATAACATCCAATGCGTTCAACCTTCGTAGTTCTCAGAGATGTTCTGGTTTAATCAAATCCAATTAAAAATCTTCAAAAAAATTCTGATTCGGGACTCGGTTTTTCTACATTTAACAAAAAATCAGATGCATATTAAAAACAATTCAGGATAATTTTTCAACACCATCCGCAAAACATGGCGACTATTTTTCGAACGATCATAGCTATCATTTCCCTCATTATGCTGTACCAAAGAGTGTTTTCCAGTATGAATCGAAAGTCTTTGTTCAACTTTTAATCTGTTTGCCAGTTCCAGCAAGGTGTCAGGTGAATTACTTGATAGACCACTTCGATTGTGTTGCCTGCCCAGTTACTCCTGGCAGTACGCTGAATTGCCAGAAAAATTTTTACATAAATGACCTCGCAGGATGTAAATAAACCAAACCATTCATCTAACGCGCAATAAAAAATTTTCTCTCAGACCTTGGAGCGTCAAAGAGCACAATCGGAACTTGGTTCAAGTTCACTACGCCATTAATTACTCAATACACCTCGGTTTTTCATTTAGGAAAATCGTAATATTCGCTTCTAGTCATTTTCTTAGTGTTGCTATAAGGGCGCAATACTATGACACTGCATTTAGATATCAAAGCTACTACCTCAATCATAGTAGCATGATCCTTTACTCGCAATGGATTGAAAAGTTTCCTGAAATATCGTTCAGAGCCGGCAATAATCAAACAGAAATAAATGTATGCTATATTAATCAGACCATGTCAATTATATATTTCATCATTCTTTTGCCTCTAGATTCCAAGTGTGCGACATGGTTGGAAGTTCTTTTATTCTTCTGTTTACTATGATGCGAACGATGGAGCTGCTTTCTTTGGGGTCTATGACCCCATCACTATGGGTTCTCTTGATAGCATGCCCTTTTGGAAGAACGGCTCCATGGGTTTGTCATTGACTTTTGGCAACGATCTTCTATTAACACTCGGTGCTGCCGAATATTTGCACGCTCCTTGTGTAACTCTCTCAGGCGCTTTTGCTATACCCGATTATATAGAAGAACCTGGCATAATATACAACTATTTGGGACTTTTTGAGCGTAATTATAAAATGACTTTTAGCAACTCAGTTTCTAAAACAAAATTAGCTAAGGTCATTGTGATGTATCCGTTTTATGACTTAACAAGTCAAGCAGTGCAAGATTTTTCAGGCAATAATATTCTCGCCTATCTTGGTAACATAACTAACTTCTTATGAATATCGAGAACAAACAATCTATGTAGGGACTAATACTGATATTGAAAGCAGCAAAGAGCCTATTGTTGACTTAACAAACACTGTAACTTTTAAAATTCTTTTATACACGCTTACCATAATTGTCAATCAAGTTGAAGTTTCAGAGCGGGTTTGAGTTCACTGGAACGAGCTTGATTACCTCGGCTAGCATCACTAACTCGCTACTTGACAATGCAGCTAATACAATCGGTGTATCGATGTATTTATATGTCCCGACCTATGACTCATCGACTTGTACTGCTACTATAAATACCGCATTATGGGTTGCTAGGTTGGTTCAAGATGACCAAAGCGTACTCTTTTCCCATTTCGAAACACTTATTGTTTTGTGAAATAGTTAATATTCGGAATTTTACTGAAGTACTTGAATACGATTGCTTTCCAGTTCATGATGACCGATGATGATGGCAATATCAGACTAATTAATAACGATTTTATGACGAATACTTGGTATCAAACAAATTTTGTGTGCAAGAACTATGCGTCATCAGGCTCTAACTTCCAAGATTGCTTTTTATCGTTCCGATTAGGAGGCTTGACAAAATACTTTCCTGTAAAGCTCTCTCCATATGAGCTCAATACAGGCAGTTTCTCAACTATCAAATTTGGCGATGAAAGTGCCTCATTTTGCGGATTTCTTCGGAAGGTTACTCTTTTCACGAATGTTTCAGCTTTCGAAGACTCTAGTACTTGCTCCTCATTGCATCCGTGGTGTTCTCAGCAATTAGGATCTATTAACCCTGTCTGTATCACACCCTCCGACTCTTATCCTCCTACCTGTGGTTCGAATGAATACCCAAGCGCTATTACCCACGATTGTCTTAGTAAGACTATTGAATTAGCAGAGTTTGTAACTAATCTTTCTTTCTTTTAAAGAGTGTACACCTCATTGCAGTCAATGCTCCGATCAAGGAGATTGCTTGTCCTGCGAAGCAGGATATATTCTCCATCCGGGTACTGGATGCAGTATTTGTTCCATAGGATGTTCAATCTGCGAGTCCGCAGAGGTATGCAACCATTGCTCAAACGGCTATTACCTTCATGAAAGTACGTGCATGACATCATGTCCAGCTGGCTTCTATGCCAACTCGCAAACTAATACCTGTGATCCTTGTCACTCAGCATGCGCTTCCTGTACTGGCCCTACCTCAAAAGATTGCATTTCATGCGATTCACCATACAAACTTTATAATCAAACCTGTGTAGAACGATGCCCGTTGTCAACTTACGATGCCGATAGCGACTGTATACAATGTCATCAAGGCTGTTTGGTGTGTCAGAATGGCTCTCTATTGAGCTGTTCTCTTTGCGAGAAGGGGAAAATATTCTTTTCTGGATATTGTGTCAACAGGTGCCCAAAAGGGTATTATTCAAGTCAAGACGCAGATAATGGCTATGCTGCATATTGTGTGGAAAGATACACCTCTAATATGAAGCTAGAACAGGCAAGTGATGCAAATACATTGCTCTTGTCGTTCGAAAACACTACTCGTGTAAAGAAAGAAATGATTGATAATTTAAGGCAAAACATTGAGATCAAAATAGAGGCACAGACGCTGAATTCGTCGAACTTCTCTTCAATCACACAAGACGATAATAAAATATTGATATTTCTTCATCTAAGTCAATATATCCCTTCAGGCCTTCTTATCAATGTGTCTCTTGACACAGCTGTAATTTTCCAGAGAGAATCGGATATTCCTTTCACATTGGAGACTACTTACGCGACATTACTATCTTCCGAAATGCTCACGCTTCAGTCAAGCACTTTAGAGTCTATAGCGTCACTGGCGAGTTTCTCACAAGCGAACGACTTTTCGATTCCAAGCCTTCAAATTGCGGTGCTTGCAATTCAGAATGGGGTTTCTTCGGGAATCGCTCAAACTCTGTTTAGCACACAAATTTCACAGATGACAGAGCAGTTCTCCATCAGCTGGCCGCCAAACGTAATGGCTTTTTTCCGCAATTACTCCTCTCCTCTGTCGGCTGGATTAAACTTACCGTTCTCTCAGCAGATTGAGTACGATTACATGGGATTAAGCTCCGCTTTTTCTTCTTCAACAAACGGCAACAGGAGGATTTTGGAAGCCCATTCCGGAGACTTGGTCTCAGGCAAACGAAATCTAATTGCAAGTTTTCAAGCTTCAGTCGTCGTGGGTCTCGCTATTATCGTGTTCGGTGTAATTTTCCAATTTTTATCCCGACACATAAAGCACAAACGGGTCTTGAAAATTCTACAGTGGCTGGATAACCTATTCAGCTGGAATCTGCTCCTAACGCATTTATTTTGCGCATATTTCGTCATCAATTGCTTTTCGCTCTTTGAATTCATGAAATATGCAAAAGGAGAGCAGCCTCTGGGAGGGCTCATCTCTATTCCCATTATTTGCGCCGTTTGGTCTCTGATGTTCCTTATGTTTTTGTACTCTCACGCTTTCCTGTCTGCCAAGAAAAAAGGACGAACAGAAAAACCTTTGGTGGATAAAAGACTCTCTTGTATTACAGCGGGCTGTCATAAAACTCATTGGACCAAAGCGATCTACCTACCACTTCAGCTTACTCGGATGCTGCTGTCCGCTTGTACAATATACTTATTAGATGCGTATCCAGTGGCTCAAACAGCATCGTTCTTAGCCATCAATGTGCTATCTCTCCTATATTTATTGAAATATCGACCACTGCTTGACAAGGTGTTGATGATAGTAATGGTGGTCATGGAGATTTTTTTGGTAATGTTGGGCATCAGCCTAGTGCTCTTGGCTAGCATCACCTCAAATCAGGACAATCTATCGATGCGGTCTCAAATAGGAGTATTCTTTTTATTTTCTCGGGGAGGGTTAATGGCTTGCGCAGTTGTGATGTCGTTGTTTCAATTTCTTAAATCGATATATAATGCATTGGTTCGATGGAAAATAATAAAGGGGAGAAGCTCAAGGAATGCCAAGAGTTCTCAGAAATATCAGGAAAAGAAAGAAAAAGAGGAAGGAGGTATTCAAAATAAAGATGTACCAGAAGACATCACGTTGTATTCAGTGGAAAGTGTATGGCTTAATTGGAGAAAAGGTATTACTTTCACTACAAAAGAAGACTGGCTCAATTCACAGAACCGCGAAAAATTACAAGAAATAATAAATTGGACCAGATCGTTTAGAGGGGCTTTCAACAATACTATTGGAGACTTGAATTTTAGCAGGAACCTTTCGATGCCAGAAAAAATAGCCACTGCAGAACCTCACTTAGCAATAATAGATGAAAGACGAGCAAATTTCGAAATTGATATTAATGACTTCCAAGAATCTCCATTCGACTTGCGCTACTCAATTCATCCGTCTCGGATCCAAATTGATGAATCGCCAGTACATAGGGTCACCTGTTGAAGAATTTTCCTTATTCGATTTTTTTTTTTTGGTTTTTGCAAAAAGAAAAACTCAATTTATGTGGAAAATATATTGTTAGTTAGCTCTAAGGCCAAAAATAAAGGAATGTTTTCTTTTCTGAATCAAATTTAATTCTAATTGCCTCAAAAATCCCAAAGTGTTAACTTGAGTATGATAATTCCAGCATCTTCGCTATCATATGTATCTTATTTTATTCTGTATGTTAGTATACCTTTTGTCGGTATACCTAAAAGATCGCTATTGTTACTGATTTATAGTTCTATTATTAGTCCTTTATAGTGTATTTTAGCCTTTTCAATATCTTGAGTTTTTTTAATTATATCTCTTGACCTCGATTCATTATTGTTTTCTGATAAAAAAGTTTACAATGGACTAGTAAGGTATCTCACAGGAAATACGATAGCATTTTTTTGCTCTTGGTTGCTATCATATTTACAAATAATTTTGAATAAATACGTTCCTTAATTACAAATTAACATTATTTTGATCATTTTGATGTAAGTTTTAGAAGTGTTTTTTATGTGATATTCAAATTTATTTAAGACTCAGCTTATCCATTAGCAGTAAGGTGATTGAAAATTAGATCTAGGAATTAAAGGAAACCATTACATAATGAAAATGGAATCAAATTGTTTATCTTAATACTTCACCGTAATTATTCCTAACATTTTACCAACTGGTTCATGTATTTTACTCTTTAACTCAGTTTTCTATTTTATTCTATTGTCTTGACAACGGGATTTTGAAATTTTAAATAATTATAACTTGACCCTAAATAAACCCAAAAAAAAGATAGGCTTTGTCGTGCGATTTAGATGCAATAATATCGAATACTATTTCTCAAAAGAGTGTAAGATAATATTGATTCCTCCAATTTCAGGAAACAGGAAATAGCAGATGAATCTTGCAACAAACATTGTAAGTCACAAAAACTTAGCTCTGCGGAAAGTTTGAATGGTAGACTTTGATGGATTATTAAAGAAACTCGTTTTGTTTTGATTGATGATACGAAACAATGAGTTCTCTATTATAAATAATCAGCTAAATCGGATACTGCAGGCGGAATTGTCCGTGAATAGTTGGATATACATTTTTTACAAGCCTCGAAAATTTCTGTTAGAATTCATATTATTTTTGCATGCTCTCGTAGTTTATTTTATGAATAGCAAGTTAAAAGTTTCTAATTCACTTTTACATTAAATTCCTTTTGATGTTAACGTTGATTTTGATTCAGAAAGAAACCGTTACGAATGTCGGCAACAAGATACTTGACCAATATCAAAAAATGTTTAATTATATATCACAATTTACCTCTACCTAACTCTGATTAGCTGGCATGCTTTTTATTTACCAATATTACAGAATTTTGGTTCTTCATAATTGAGATTCTTCTTCTTGCTTAATGTTTGGAGTATTGTTAAATTATCTTTTATAAAACATTTGTGATATTTAAATAATTAGAAGATCACTTTTGTCTTTACTTAAATTACTATGAACGAGTATGCCATGTTTATATGTAATTTTTAGTCTGATAAGTAGTTGAAATGCTGGGACAATGTAACAATTGGAAATAAACGGATTGTGCGCTCTTTCGAAGTATTTTTGAAAATACTTATAAAAGTAGTTTTCACTATTTCGACCTAGTATTACTTCATTTTGCTGACTAGACACAAAAAGATACTTGATACTGCAAGAAAACCCTTTTTCTGTTCGAGAGGTCATTTCAAAAGTAAAATCCATTTGTTTTAGTGATTCTGGAATTACAATATCATCAAAAAATCAGTTTTTCATCTACCATTTTATTCCTTGGCACATCTAGTTCCTAAAGAGACCATTGCATATAGAGTTCATTTCAGTCTGGTGTGAATATGAGAAACAAAAAACGCTTGTTACGGATCAGTTATTATCATGTTTCGCCAAACAAGTGAAGCATACAAGAAAAAAACATCAAAACCCAAGCATCAATCTTCACACTGGCGATTGTCTTTCGAAGAATATGAATGAAATTTCGCAAGAAAGAAAGAATTGAACTTGGAGTAAATTGGGGACATTAGCTTTGTTTTGTGAATAAACCTTTGCTTTTTCAATTCATTTGAAAAAAAATGAGACTATTAGATTGATGAATAAAATCTCGGTCGATTTGTATGAAGTCTCTCCGAAAAGTCATTATTCCTAAACTAGTTATAGATTATCACTTGTTGAAGGGACGAATAAATTCCTTGGCCTATCATACTTTCTAGAGATTTATACTCCAAAACTTTGAATAAGAGTGTCGCTCCTCTCTTCAACTTGCAAGTTAATTCATTACCCTCTGTGGATAGCACAGGTAAAAGGCCAGTAGGCAATTTCCTCATATTTATTTTCGATTTATTTATTGCAATAACTCTTTTCTTTTCAAACGATTTCAGATTCTGAAACAAAATGCTGATTTCCAAGCAAATTTTCAGGAATATACCTCGAAAGCTATCATTATCTCCTCACTTGCAAGGGTTGACAGCACAAAGCTACCGACTGGATGGACTCTCAAGAAATGAATTCCTCTATTATTCGCAGATATTCCGTTTTTCTAAACAGAAAGAAGACCCTGAACCCATTATTGAGGATGAACCAAATTATAATAAGGACATCAAGAACGAGGAGGATCTATTCAACTCAGCAGTTTTCAAACAAAAAACATTTCTTGAAAAGCACAAACTCACGTTTATTCTTCTCGGTGGATCCGCAGTTTGTTATACTTTTGGTAACGAGTTCAAAAGCCAGAAGATACTAACCTCCATTAGGTTTTGGATTGTTAGGTACTGCTTTTGTTTTGGGAAGCTTTGGAAACGTATGGAAACAAGAGAGATTAACGCTTAGGTTGGTACAACTATATGAAGAAAATTGGGGGACGCATAAGCAAAAATATAAGAACCTTGACCGGTACATTAATCGCTTCTTTCCTCTCAAAAGAATTCATGTGCTCTAGTATAATCGTGAATAATATGCTTCAAGATCCGGCAATCAATAAATTTATTAAGATGGACACAATATGCTTTACTGACCACTACATGGAGCGCAGATCACATGGAGAAAGAGTCAAAGGAAGTAATTTCTTTTTTCATATGAGTTCTGTTTAAGTTGAATTATTTTGTCATCTTTCAGTGTATAAAAATGAAGAGACTTATGAGTATATGCTCAAGAAGTACAGGTACGCTTGCAAATTTTTCGACATAACCAACGGATTAATGGGGAGAGCGGTGGTATGAATTAATCAAAACTTTCGTTGAAATAATCGGATAAATAATGATAGTCTGAATGTATATACAATCATGATCGGGATTATTACTTCCGAATGCTGGCCGTTGAAATCGTGGAACCTATTCAAGTGAAGAAAACACTCATAGATGAGAATATTGTCGATATTCAATAAACTGAAATGTGGCAAAAATTTGTGCATATCATATGTATGTGCATATAGAAGATTTTTCTCAAGTTTTTCGAAGACTTGCGCTCAACAATTGTGTATATCTTCCCAATAATTGGTGCATTCCCTGGCTCGATGCCAAGCCAAGTCATAAAAATGCTCTAAATAAGATTTGTGAGGTAGATAGAGCTCCAGAGCTATGCTTCCGTTACTCATCATGAAAAATTACTCATGTTTTTTTTCTTGTTGATTATTATGAATGCCATGGAAATAACCTGAGCCGGCGGAAATCAAAGCTTCGTTCACTGATAATTTTCCCAGCATAAGACGAAGCTTAAGTCTTAGAATATTTGGTTCTGAATCCTTCTCATGTTATTATTCAGTTTTTCCTTCTGCCTTTCCAATATCATCATGATTTTCGAGTCAAATTATCTTTGAAGTCAGGTTTGATTGTTCTGGACGAGACAAGTGCAGTCTGAGTTAGTCTTTAAGACGCTTCCTGGTCATTTTCTCCAGATTTGAGTGTGATTTGCTTGAATTCGGCAATTATTATTCTTCTTCAAAGATCTAGTAAGTAAAGGATCAGTTGGCAGACGCTAGATCTCCCATACATAAAATGATTAAACCAAAATGCTGATTTGGGGTCCTTGTGAGGAGATAGTGCATGAATCCAATTTCTCTTGAATCGTCCAATAGCTTATGAGCTTAGGATACCAAATTAATCGTATCTTGCTCCAAATTGGATTATCCAATCAAATTCAAGATTTTCCAATTTTCGGATTTCAAATCCATTATTTAGGCGCTCCTGAAAATAACAGTAATATAATCCAACAAAGCAAACATCTACAACAGCCAAACCTTTAGAAATGCCACCAAAGAAAACCGTCGCCACTGAAGGAGCAACCAAAGAAAAGAAGGAGAAGGCTCCAAAGGCCTCCGGTGACAAGAAGGCCCCAAAGAGAAGAAGACAAGAAACTTTCAGCATTTATATCTACAGAGTTTTGAGACAAGTTCACCCTGAAACTGGTATCAGCAAGAAGGCCATGAACATTATGAACTCCTTCATCATGGATCTCTACGAAAGAATCGCTTTGGAAGCCAGCAAGCTCGTCAGATACAATAAGAAGCACACTCTTTCCTCCCGAGAGGTTCAAACCGCTGTTAAGCTCCTCCTTCCTGGTGAACTCGCCAAGCACGCTATTTCTGAAGGAACCAAAGCCGTCACCAAATTCACTTCTGGTTAAGCGGTCCTATTCTTGATTAGCTTGAGAGAATTTTCATTTTTCATTTTTTGTTTTCTCTCATTTTCGAGCTAATATGTTTGAGTTGGTACGTAAAGGATTTATAATGTGATCTTTATGCGAATTAGCAACCAACATTACCCGAGAAAAATATGTTCTACGAAGTAGGATATCTTATTTAGACAGCTTATTCCTCCAAGGTGTTTAGAGAAGAAAATCTTGTTTGTGATCACTTTTTTGAAGCTGAGGGAGAAATGAAGATCATTAGACGGTAGATCCGTGTATTTTGGGTTTATGGAAAAGTATTTCATACATTTCTGAAACTTCCTAATAATCAACTAACTCGATCAGACTAATTGTCAGCGTGAAATCAATTGAATAGGTGATTTTGAGATTAAGGAAGAAAAATGAGATGACCATAAAAAAGCGTTGTAAAAAATATCTCAGTAAAAATGAATTATTGCAATTTGATAGATTCTAAATTATATAGGTTTACTAAAAGTGGTGAGACAACAATATATAAATTTCATAATCTTTAGTTGCAAATCACCGCTATCATCTGCCCTGAGTGAATTCGCTGGGAAATGGTCAGGATAAGAATAATAAAAAAGTAGCTGCTCTTTTCATCTTCAATTTTGTCAACAATTTGTCCATGAAAACAATGAGATTGGTAACGTCATCTTGCATTTTCATCAGAAATTCATTATAGTTCGTATTCAGTCTCAGTTTTACGGAATTTGGAGATTCGCATAATGTGACTTCGTGATTTGAATGTACAATTTTTCACTGGCTTTGTGATATCCTTTTTCCTGATGAAATCAGTTTCTTCTCTTTCAAACATTTTCGAATGAAAAAGATTTTGACTTTTTCGAATTTCCGTTGGTGATTTTTCCATTGCTTTTGCATAGAGAGCAATATCTTTTTCTGTTAGTTCGGAAGGATTCATCTTGCTGGACTCAGAGGTGGTCTCATCCGAGAAAAGCACCTTATGCTCTGTATAGAGAGGCCCCTGAAAGAAACCACAGAGTGAATTTCTCAAAGCAACTATTTCGTTGCCAATATCACTAGAATTGGCGATAAATTGGTCATAGCTCGCATCTACTGTTTTTACAAAGAGGCTGGTCATAATTCCGCTGTTTATTTATGAAATATACAATTTTCCAAATACTTTCCCTGAAAAAGGATATGAAGCCTGAGGCAGTGTTCGAATTGTTCTCTCAACTAAAATTAGCTTTTAATAAGTGCTCATGGCAAAATACCAATGTTCTTTGTTCTATAGAACACGTGTGTCCCCGCCTTTTTTGAAGTCAATTTGAAATTTGTTCTTAGAAAAAATGATTTAAAATAGTAAGAAGAATCTCCATTGAGATTCGTTTTTTGATCATGGAAAATAGAAAAATTTGGAAAAATAGTATTTAAGAAAAGCTGCTAATCGAAAATGGTATGCCGACAACAAACATGAATGAACCTTACAGCAGTGAGGAAAAGCTGATGATTTCACTCAATCTTTGGGGAGAGCTAAGTCTGGATGCTCGAGCCAGGAATTTTAATCTGTCCTGGAAGTAGATATCATATTTTTGTTTTTGAACACGATTGTTCTGTAGTTTCCCTAAAGATGTGGCAGGATGTCTAATAAAATATGAAAAAATGTTAAATACTTCGTTTGAATGAGATTGAGCGAGGAGAAATTTTTCAAATTATGCAGAGGAAGTAATTTGAAGATAGAATATCCGGACTTTGACAAATTCTCCACTATTGAGTAGATTAAGTGCACAATTTCTCGATTGAAACTAAGAGAGGGTCAGTGAAACGTCTGGGAAATTGCGGTATTTTCAATAAGCACTATTATTAAGAAATGCTAACTATAGATAACTTGAGACTTTGTGTGACCTCCAGTATCAAAATGATGATTTTGGTTAACTTAAAACGCTACAACTCGATAAAGTATACTTAGCGAAATGGCAAAAGCATAATTGCTACGCTTATTAAATTAAGCCAGCGTAACTCTCCTCTGCTCATTGCTTTACCGTCAACTTAAAGGCACATATCAAAAATAAACGACTCTTTGGTCTAGTTTACAATGTTACCCAAAATCACTCTTGAAGAGAGAAAATTTGATAGAAGAATTTGCTATAAATAATTCAAGTTTATTTTTGTCCCAATTTTACCTTACTTCGGATTGATCCAAGTCCTAAAAAACCTTTGTTCATCTTGAAAAACAGCACTTTGTTGATTCCAGTGATAAAATTTCGATGGATAATATCAGCATTACTGCTTTGTCAGCTTTCGTATTCAGTCATTCCATTATATTAATAATTTTCTATAAGTTCCTAATCTGGCCGAAATCACATCGCTAACATTTCCGGATAAACCTATGCTAGGATTAGTCTACCATCAGAACCTAAATTTATTGAGAATAACTCAAACAGAAAAACCGTGTACTCGATTTGTTGTTGATGGTAATATTAAAAGATATAATGGAATCTGATTCTTTTACTTCTCAATTGAGAGTCCAATTCTTATTCCATGCATCAAGAGCTACTTCTGTTTATGAAATTGTTTTTACCCATGAAAATAATGTTGTAATAATCCAACCTCTTTGTCCTCACTAAATAATAATATCTTGGCAATGCCTTTTTTTGCTGTTCTTACTGAAAACATCTTTCTTTCACATATGTGAAAGAGGAAGTATGTGTATCGTCGTGTTTATGCCAGCTCAAAAATATCACTTATTAGACTAATTGAATTAAAATATCTCGCCTATATATATCAATCAAGCCAAGATGATCCACACAAATAACTTCAGCTACTTGAAAGTTGCGGTAGTTTCCAAGAAGCTATTTTTGATTCGATCGATGTTGAAGGAAGACATCGACTCCTGCGTTGATTTGATAGTCAACTGCCATGAATCTTATCACCCAATGATGATTTGTCTCAATTTCAATAAAAAGTTATACAGTGAGCTAATCAGAAGGAAGATACAATCGGTGATCGACGAGGGTCTAAGTATAGTTTGCTTGGATCTTACATCAAAGAAAATCGTAGGAGTGTGCCTTGGCTGTGATGCTCTGACTCAGGATAATGGTGAATGTGATGACATATTGCAACAGTACCCTGAATATCGCTACTATCAAGAACTCATGGGAGTTTTCAGCAAGAAATATCCAAAATACTTCAGTCCTGAAACTCGAGGAATAAGTTGCATCCCTTTTAATTTGACAATCGAACAGAAATATCAAAGTTTTGGTCTTGCGACAGAAATCCTAAAGGTGATTGTAGATGAGCATCCCAAATACTGCCGTTACAGCTATCTTCTCACCAACGCTATGTCTGACCATGCCGTGAAATTTTGCTACAATCTCTGCAAAATTCAAAACTACCGAGTATTTCATGTTATCGATGCAATTGAAAGCGAAAAATGGAAGAGTAGCGACGGAAAAAGGCCGTTTTCAAATATAAAATATGAACTTACCAAGCGAGGCTTAGAGCCCGAGCACATTTTCTATAAGTTCATACTTTGGGAGAGAGCTCCTATCAAACCTAAGCTATAATTTCATTTTTCTCAGAGAAATAAGATCTTTCTTCATAATGTTCTTTTTGTTGACTATTTTCCTCTCTAAATCGGTGCAAGCATTGAACATAGTTGAATTATCTTCTTATCTAATGAGTTCATAAAGAAATGAGAGAAGTTGTTTAATTCAATTGAGCTCTCATGATAGAAGCGCGGGGGAAAATTCAGCAATTCAATGAACTTGCAGACTATTCTCTCTAAAAAACGACAAAAGAAGCGAATCTTGGAAATAATAGCAGTATCAGCTTTTTATTGGCTTTCCTATTAACTTTTTTCCTTAAGATCAGACTCGTTGCTCAATGAGCGCGAAGCTCGCTCGTTAGTAGCGGATTAGAATGAGAGTTTGGATCTTGAGCTGAGATTCAACAATTTTATGCAGGTATTCTCTTTCCTATTACAACTTCGTAAAAGAATTCATTATTAACTTGAATTAAATTTTTTAAATTACTTTGGAAAAAGATGCAAGGAAGGCCAGCCCCAGGGAAGCCTACCGTCGTTCCGAATCTCCGGTCTAACCTCCTAAAAAAACTCGCAAGCGATGATCCTATTGCTTTGGAGGTTGACCCCTACCTGCACAACAACCCGGAGACCTTTGCTGGTGATGGAAACAAACCAATCGTTGGTGAAGAGGTTGTAGAACAAGCATATCAAAATTATTTATTTTCACTTTACCACAAACAACTTGAAGGAAACATGCGGAATCTTTTATTTCCGGGCAATGATGGCCGAACAATGAACTATTATGGAGGAGCTGAGTCTAACATAAATTCCGGCCTTGGGCCACCTAAGCAGCGCCCCCAGCAATTTTGGGATAATGATGACGCTCGAATGACTAGATCTATGAGACCACTGCTGCCTGCGAATTCCGATCGATTAAATAATAACGTCCAAGAGGAGAACTTGAGTCCATTTATCAAAACACCTTATTCAATGTCTCAAACAAATAAATCTGAACCTCAAAATTTATCGCATTCAGGATCTCACACGGAGCAACAACAACAAAATGAAAAAGCGTCTGGTCCAGCTGTGCATGGAGTGCAATTTTCTCTAGCTGTTACTCGACCAACGGAATATCCAGACCCGTTGGCTGAATACGAAGCCGTGACGGCAACTAATGACTTACAGTCTGTTGAGCAGCGGTTACCTCCTCAAAATTTAGCTGATCCTGCTGGTGCGCAATTTTCAAAAGAGCCAAATTATACAACCGCATTCAACCAGAGCAATCTCGTAGAAAACGAACTTGATAAAAGCGATGGCGTGTTCCTTGCCAACTCTGCTGGCGGATCTGGCAGAGTCCTGATTTACAAGAAGTTTGTATATCAACCACGAATTGATTATGATACTCCTAAAGAAGAGGTAACAGATGCGAGCGTGATACAAGAACCGCCCCAATTGGAAAAACCAATCGTGAAAGCGCCTCCTAAGCTGATAAATCTTCATGGATTATTTCGGATGTTTCTGATTACTTTCGTTTTACAAGGCGTTTTCGGCTTAGTGCTCTCCATCACATTGTGTGTCTATCGTTATTCTGAAACCTCAGGCCCGCCATTTAAGCCGGCCGTGGATCGGCTTTATGTCTATCTTCAAACTGTGCGATATGCTGATATTTATTTAGAGTCGAGCTTGAATGAATGCACTGATGGGTATACCGCTATCACTGCTTTCCAATGGCCAGGAAATCTACCAGGATGCTATTGCCCTGACAATAGTCTGGTGTATAAGGGGTCCTGTGTGACGAATGACAACGTTATAGCAGATTCTGATGAGTGTCAAGCTGTAAATTCTGGCGGTTCGATAACATTCCAGACCTGGGATAGTGACACAAAGCTCTGCGCTATGCTTGACACTGATGTCGTGTACACATCAGGAAGTTGTCCCGATGGGTATCAGCAATGCTATTCAGGAGAATGTGTTGTCGAATGTCCTATAACCTCACTTACATGGACAAATGGCGCTCTTGTGATCAGCAAAACTGAAGGAGCTGCTCCTTTGGTCCATATTGAGGCGGTTTATGGATCCACTCCTTGCTTTGAAGGAGCCAGGTATTATGATACCGCGCTGAACATCTATCCCTTGGCAGAACTGAGCTCAGGTTGCGGCACCTACTCAACGTACCCGAATTATGAAGTTATCGGTCAAACGACAGAAAAGAAGCTGATCACGGAAAACGGTTATGATTCTCTGCTCAGTGAGGGACTTCAAGGGTACAGCAGTTATATTGAAAACCAGCTCAGTTTGATAGGATATAAGCGCTTATCTATCAATCCTACGACTGAATGCTTGACTCTTGACTGGAATGTGTTTAATCAATTCAATAGTTCATATCCAGTGTTTCAGGGTGCATGTTTGGGACTGTGTGTCATTGGAGTTGTGGTATTTCCTTCGATCCTCATCTACTACCTCTTCTTCAAGGTCCGCAAATATCATAAGCTTACTCTCGGCGAACAATATCAAAAGTTTAAACCTTTTATTGTAAAAGTCATCACAGTGAACTGGTTGCTGTTTTCGTTTTTGGGAATATTGATCTTGGTGTTTGCGATTATGTCTATTGTAGAGGGCAATACGATAAATCAATTCAGCCGCAACAATTGCTTCTCAGATGCACCTGTCCTCAGGCTTCTCGATCAATATGCTCCGCTGATCTGGAGTCATGTGATTCCCAAGCTGACAATCGCTCTACTTTTGCTCTGCACGATTTGGATCACAAACATAATTTGCTGTTGTGTTATGAGGAAGGTGAAAAAGCATCTGCTCCTTAAAAGTGAGAGTCAACTAAAGGATGATTCAAAAATAGACGTTGATGATACTACTAAACTTGCAAAAATCGTTCCCTTATCAGAAATTAAATGAATGTTCTTTTTTAATGAAAATATGTTCTCCTGTCGAATTCACTAAAGATTAGTTTGAGGTGGCTATTCAAAACTGTAGTTCTTTTTTGAATGATTTTTAGTTTAAATACATACTTTGTTAAATTTTTTCTATTTTTTTCCCTCGTTTTTGTCTGTTGTAATTAATTAATCCAAAATCAGGTGATAGAAAGATTGTGCATTTTCAGCTGACCAAATGAGTTCAATTGAACTATGGTATGAACTGGTGACCAATACAAATTTTTGTACAAAAGTTAACTTATTGGAGATCGCATTGAATCTCGTCAGAATCAAACTATTGCAATGAGACAACGCATGACTGTCGTTTTTTTAAGGCTTTATGAATGTAATACTAATTTTTGGTGGGTACTAACGTACTATGGTATTCGAGAACTTATATTAGTATCGTTGAGAAATCAATATCACATTGAACGAATTATCACTCTATATAATTTTGGTTTAGATCAGCTAATTTTCTTAATAGCTTCTTCAGACTTCAAGAATTTCAACAGCTTACAATCGCTTTGTTGTAACTTTTTTAGATCGTCAAATGATTTCATACATTTTCAAGAAACGGACTTTAAATTTTCGTTGAGCGTGCTGCTTTTGTTCAGGTAATCGCTCCTCCTCCAAATGCCTTGAGAATGGTTGATAAAATCGGGAAGTACCTGTTGTCTAAAAGATTACGATCGGAATTTACAACTTAAGCAGATTTCATCCTTTATTTAATTAAATGTACTTGAGAATCAATCCGATCCGAATGTTAAATTTACTTGAGAAGTAGCGCCATACTTTATTTGTTCACAAAGGTGACTACAACAATGTCATGCGTAACGAAAAAGCAATTTTCTATTTGGGGGGGGGGGGTTCCCAATAACTAACTGCAAAATTATGAATCGTAAATATAGCAATCTCTATTCATATCAGAGCACCAATCGAGCATTGTGAGAGCAGTTCTTTTAGATCCTTGAAGAGGAAGGAAAGTTTGGATACATTTCAAGTACTGCCACAGTTTCTAGTATCGCTCACCTCAGGCACCCACCACTTATCAATAATGATTCTGACCCGAAAATGAACTCCTGAAAAACGCTATCTCTCAGCAGTTTCGACAAAAATCGCAATTTTTTAATTTATAAGGGTTGAGCTTAATTAATAATCACTATAGGAAAATATAAAAGCCGATGCAAGCTATTCCAATCGTTTTACCTTCTGAGACATCCATTCTCAGAAACAAATTCAAGTACTTTAGTGAAGTAGAGACAGCAATCAAGAACAACCCTAACACGGCAGAAATGAACTTCGTGGACGCCTTCTACTGGGGCTATCTGTCTTGCCTCTACGATGCAGTGCCTGCTGCCCGACTTCTCGAAAAGGTCGCTCAAATCTGCCAGTGCGAGGCCGAGCAGATATTAACCACGACTGATAAATATAACTTCTACATCCAGCAACTTCAGTCCCTCTCGATAAATGTCGATGAATACATAGAAAAGAAACTTGAGAACCCACAATGCCTTCCAAACCTCCTCAAAATCAGCTCTAAAGAAGAGGCTAAACTCTCAGAAGAACTAATAGAGCAGCTGAGAATCGAAGAAGAGATTGAGAAGGAACGAATCCAAAGAATCAAGGAAGAAAATGAAAATCGAAACGTTAACTGTACCATCTGCCTGGAGAAGCTCACTTCCAAAGCTTTCTTAGTGCTTGATGGTTGCGGACACCTTTTCCATATTGAATGCGTCAGTCCATACGCCAAAGAAGCCATTGAAAGCCGCAAATTACCCATAAGATGTCCTTATGATGACTGCAAGAACGAGCTTACTGAAGGCGATCTTTCAGAATTTCTCAATGAGAGTGAGCTGAAAAAATTTACTGAGTACACGCTGCAAAAGTATCTCGACCAAAATGCGGGAATCTACACCTGGTGCCCAACACCTGACTGTAAATTCGTTTTTGAGGCGGATCCAAGTGTGCCTGAATTTAGTTGCCAAGTCTGTACGAAGCATTATTGCTTGGCCTGCCGAGTCGAATATCATAAGGGAATGACGTGCAAGGAGTATCAAATTAACAACAGAATTGATAACAACGATATCCTTTTCCTCGACCTTGTTAAAGGGAAAAAGTTCAAGCAGTGTCCAAAATGCAAATTCTGGGTCGAAAAGAATCAAGGTTGCGATCATATGACTTGTCGGTGTGGAAATCAATTCTGCTATAAATGTGGAGGTCCGTATGGTAATTGTGAATGTATGAGAAAACCACCAGTATTCAGAAACCCACCAGTATTGAGAAACCCACCAGTATTCAGAAATCCTGGACCTGTATTTCGACCTAATCCTAATCCTCGCCCTCATCCGATAGGAGATATCAGACCTCAATTATTCTCAAGTTTAGCACACAAAAAGTGAGCGAATGATGGTCTATTTTAATAGTGAATGGATCTCAAAATCATGCAGGAATCGAAGCACTTTTTGCATATCATCTTCTTCTGTTGATTTCCTTTCCTATGAGTTTGAGTGAGCGAAGTTTGCATATTTCGATAATTGCCATAAAATAAAGAGTTGTGATGGTTAGAAAATTTTTCTTATTGAAGCCCTGAAAAATGAATCTTGAATGAGTTTTTTAATATATTTAAGGTTCGAATTTGTTAATTCCTTTTTTTTTTCCTATTTGGAGAGTTTAAATTTAATTTCGTGGCAAAACAAAGGTTGGTGTTGCAGGCCAAATGGGAATTTGCTGTGTTATCCGAAACGAAAGTCACCCTCTTGAGAAAGACAATGGCTCCAATGAGAAGAAAGTTGATAGTATAATCCTTGACCGGCCAAATTCGAGAACAAGAAAAAGCGTTATCAATCCTGCTTTGGTAACAGAGCAGCAATTCAAACCTTTGGATGACAAAATGATCAGACGGATTAACAAAAAAGCTAAAAAGGGTGAGCCTCCACTTGAATGTAAGTAGCTTTGCAATGGAAGAATGAAATAACCTTAAATAGTGAACTTCTCAATAATTTTTCCTGTAATTCATATTGCCTCAGGTCAGAATTCCCAGTATATTCGGCCTAAACTTATTTTCAGATACACGTGCCATGATGAGGGTAGTTCACAAGAAGAATATCAAGAAAATCGGTCCCGAACGATTTTTTCAGGGAATCGTTATCCAGAATGAGCTCGATCATCCTCATATTGCAAAAGTTTTCGACTTATATCAAGATAACGATAATTATTACCTGATATATGAGTAACTTTCGCGAACTCAACTTATGACTCATCTCTATCATTAGAGATCTCTCAGGAATACGCCTTTCGGAGATGATAAAAGAAAATGGTCCTCTCAAAGAGAATGAAGTGAAAGAAATCATGAAACAAGTCATCACTCTTCTCATTTATTTGCAGAAGAGAGGAATCGTTAACCGGTATCTTTCGTCTGTTTCTTCCTCATTAGGTCTGATGTAATATGTGAAATAGGTCTATCAGTCCAAACAATTTTATTAGAAGCATCGCCGGAAACAATAAGACCTGGAAGCTCTTTGACTTTTCATATGCGACAGCAATCGAGCCAGACGGATATGTTGACCCAATCTTTATTCCAGAGATGGTAAATTACTATTTGCTTATTGCAAGCTCAATTCTATTTACTCAAGAGGATTAGTGCGCCCGAAGTCGTCAATGAGAATCGCTACAATTTCAAATCTGAAGTGTGGGCTTGTGGGGAGATGTTTAACTATATTTTGAGCGGATCAAAAGAAATCGAAGAAAACGGAGAGGTCCAGCTTGAGTTTGAATCGGCAGGTTAATAGATCAATTTTATTCTTAGTTTATCGGAATAGGGAAAAGGCGAAACAGCGCGACTTCCGATGTGAGAGATATGATTTCAAAATTTTTGAAGCAGAACCCGAATGAACGAATTTCGCCCTCCTTAGCTATCGAAGATGTTATGTTTTACAGGCTCTTTCCAAAAAGCGAAAATTACCTACCTCTCTTGGAACATTTGAAACGATTTGAAGTATTAGAATCGAAGGATTGAAGCCATACCTCTCACGAATTTTTTTAGATGAGGAACAGATTATACAAGTTGATGACCATGTTCATTATACACAGAGTTTTGAATGGATCAGGAAAGTTGTACTATGAGTCCGCGTTTGATTCTTTCGATAAGCAGCATGATGGGACGCTCAGTAAGAAAGAAATTTTGAGTGGTAACAGCCTTTCTTATATTCGATTGCAATGAAAATCTACTGGAAAAGACTATTCAAAGCGAAGGGATAATCCTCTTACTTCCCAACATGAAATCGATTCAGTTCTTTTGAGTTGTGAAAAAATCGATAGTCACTGTCGAGAGATAAGTTTCACAGATTTTCTGATAATCGCAATGGGACGAGAAAACATCTGCACCAAAGAAAATGTTCAAAAAGCTTTAAAAATCCTCTATTCTGTATTTATTCGCTACTTCCATTATTTCTAATTCCAAATAACAGAATAAGACTGAAACGATCACAAAGAATGAGCTTGAATTATACCTTGGTCACAACAGAATTTCAGAAGAACAATGGACTAGGATGCTCGCTAATAATTTTGGCGAGAAGTACAATGGAAATGTATTTTTTTAATTTCTTTAGATGATTATGATGCTATTTATCTAACAGATACCAACCTCGGAACTATACGAATTTATGGTCAACATGGGAGCTGTCCACAATAGACAAGATTTGTGATCTATGATAATTTGAACAAATATCTATATTTTCTAATTCTGTTGAATACTTGATTTAAAACTACTTACTTAGCCCGATTGTTTAGCTGATAAAGATGAGTAGTTTAGTGAACAACATTATAAAAGAAACAATTATCTCATGATGATATCAAAGAAAATTTCTCAAATAATTTTGCATCTTTGTATTTGAGCTCGAAATATCAAGCTGTTTGTCACAAGCACTACCACTTCTCGTCAATATAATTCCCTTAAAAATTCATTTCCCACCCACATTTTGAATTAACTTACAGCAATGATATCTTCCATTCTGATATTCTCATCAGAATGAGTCAAATTTGAATAAACGACATGCTTTCCAAAGAACAAGACTTTTCATTCGAGATTCCTTTATTCTATACTTCTCGCCTCTCTCTCTCGAACACACATTTGTAGGACTACAAAAGAGTATAAATAAAACTTCTTTCCATATGTACATACATCGACAAGAGCCAATTTTTTCAAAATGCATTCGTTAAAACATTTTATTTTCCAAGCTGATTTTTTCGCTTTTTAATTTAACTGAATATCCGGAAATAATATACATGTAAAGAGTTCATAGGATTTAATTGCTATATCCAACATATTGCTAACATATTGCTGGGCTCGAAGCTCATATCAATATTTAAACTAACTGATAAATTCCATCTCTAATGAATGAATATGCGATTATATCATTGAGACAGTCGCTTCATCTAAGGTCCATAAACGAAATCCCGAGCGCAGTCACCGTGGTGGGTTTGTTTCTTCTTTACCTCTTCTGCGATTTCTCGGATCCTCTCTGGCGCGAGTGCTTTCCACTGACAAGAGCTCATGCCGCTAGACATCTTCAATTGAGGATTATTGACTATGGGTTTGTTTGGATTCTCCATCATAGGCTCATGAAAAGCCTGCTGAGTGCTGCTTGAAAGGTGGTCTGTCATTGCTAATTCTATTGATTGTTGTTTGAATTCTTGTTTTACGCTTTTTTTGCTTTTATATTATAAAATTATGAACTACTGACCAAAATTAAGCCAGTTAAGTTGATTCTTACAGTAATAGAAAGCTTCCATGTCAGTAAGAACTGAGCGGAGTTAAAAAGAAGCGAGAGTTAGATAAAATGGTAGCCCTTCTATTAAGTTCTTAGCAACCACTAGAAGCCTATATGGTGATATATTCGCTTTTCTCATGTCGATTATAAGATCGAAAGATAGCATATTCTTTATCGATAATTCTAGAAATTTTGATTAATCGCTTGACTCATAGATGACACGCGTCTCCAATTCTGGAGAGAATTTGAGATGGAAGATTCTAGACCTATCAGAAGTGAAAAAAAGTTATTTATTTTATGTTACTATCTTTAACATTCTTAGAAAATTCATAATGCTATGGAAAACATGAGAAGATGGTGCTGATTTTGTTGTTTCTGTCAAATATTTCATTAGCATTTTCCAATGTTCAGTTTTGCAAAGTCAAAAGCTAATAACTCTCAAAAGGGATTATTCTGTAAACTGTAGGGAGCTTTTGGTCTTCTTCAATTCTATTTCTCGAAAAAGCAAATACAAAGGCGAAAAATGTTTTCCAGGTAAGAAACCAGTACGCATTTTATTGAAACAAGCACGATTGCAGCAACATTTGATATCAGGCGATTTTTCCTCTAGGGAAAAACAAAGAGAAACTCAACAGCAAGAATAGCATCCATCTTCTCGAAAATTCGTAAGTTCTAATTCTTGAGTTTAAATTTGCTGAAATGAAACAGCAGATTTTTTTGATTCATAACATGAAGAAGGCTAGACAGTTGAATCTGATCCGCGCTAGCAGCATTCCTCAAAGTTGAAGAACAAGTGTAAACCTTTCGACTTGAAGAAAGTAAGACTCTGAGTGTAGCAAGTGCATCGAGAGTTTCGCACTCCTAGATGAAGTACCGTTACGCCTCTAAAAACAACTTGATTCGAGAGAGTCAAGCCCTCATGAGGCTTACTTTTCATTTTAACTTTGAACCATTCGAAAAGCAATACACAAACATTTTAAATTAACAGTAGTATCATATTTTTTGCATATTGGAATTATAGACTATCCTCTTCCTCTTAGAAACCCAATTTATTTTGTCCCACACTTTCCAGCAGCAGTTCAACAGAATTTTCAGTTCATCAAAGTATCTCCTGTCAGAACTCGACATAATTCTCTTATTTTGTTGAATATTGCATCTTCTTGTTATTTTTCAACCTCAGGATTCCAGCGAGGACATATTCCTTAGGTTTTCTGCCTAGAGTAGCATAGCCATTAGGAAATTTCATCGAAGTTCACCTAGACTTTGGAATTTGCTTTATAAGAGAATAAGATAACTCTCTTGAATAGATATTAATTATTTTGTAAAAAATGGAAACTCACGTAGGTGACCACAAGGCCAAAGAAAAAGAATTCTTCGCCAGAAATGACAGATCAACAAGAGCCAGAACTCCTCAGCTGATGCTTATGTAAGAGTTAAGCCCTCCATCTCTAATTATTTCCAGGCTCTGGAAATCGAAAATCGCCATCGTGAACTTGAATGGAGTAAACACCGAGTTTATGAAGAACAGCGTGCTCGATAACGTTTCTATCGATATCTTTGATGACTCAATCGTCACAACAGACGACCTTGAAGTGAATTTCATGATAAGTCCAGAAGATGTTGGAAAGAAAGTAATGAAATATAGTCTCGATCATTATAATAATAATGAACGACCAGAGAGGAGAAGTTCTCGCTCCAAAGTTCCTCGAGATGAACCCTGATGTAAAGATTCAAGCTTTCCCTTCAGTAAACGTGAAAGACCTGCTTGCCAACCTTGAAGATGCTAAAAAGAGTACTTTCATGCCAATTATTTGAGCTTACAAGCCAAAATTTTAGAATTCGAAGGCGCCAATTTAATCTCTGTATCAACACATAAATTCAGCGAAATGGTAAGGTTACTTTACTATTCAGTTATTGGATCTCTGCTATCTTTAGAAACTCTGGAATGAACTTGCCAGAAAATTAGGAAAGCCACTCTATATTCAAGTTTGTGCTGGACTCTACGGATTTTTCTTCGTGGACCTCGGAGATTTTACTTTTACTGGGTAACTCATGGTTTTAGACGCACACACACTAACTTTTCCACGAAATAAGACTTAAACCAAAAGTTATTAAAGGAGGGAAATTTGTTAATGGTAAATACGTAAAAAGCGAGGAAGAGCAACCCAAAGACGAATTTGAAGAAATTACAATTAACTGCTACGACGTCTCTCGATGCTTTAACACGGAATTGAAAGGAAAAACCAAAGTTTACTATGCTATTCAAAGTATTTCAGACTATTTAGAGACCCTTGAAAAGCTTTCTGTTCATAGTGATGCATCTTGCTGAGGAGAGAGGAATCGACTATGATCCTTTCAAACCTGATGAAGCCAAGCTCCAAAAGATCGTGGAAATTTCAAAAGAAATATATGAGAAGAATGGCATGAAGTACCTCGATGAGAAGGAAGGAGCTTTCTTTAAGTAAAAATAATTCCTTTTGCCTTGCGCTTAATAAGTCGTTTAGAAACTTCGCAAGGCTTTATGGACTCGAGTATTGCCCAGTCTATTCTGTAATCGGAAGCGTTGCGTCCCAGGAATATGAAAAATTGATTGGACGTAAATAATTTTAACTCATTCAGGGTTTTAGATGTTACTTTGCAATTTAGATCATTTGGAGCCGATTATAAACTGGTTCTGCTATGACAGTCAAGATGGTTATGGAAAAACTGACTTTGTTCAAGATAAGAAAGAGTATACAAGGAAAGATAAGGTTGTTGAGAATAACTAATAAATTGAGAGTTTTCGTCGTAAACTTTATTGATGAAAGAGAATCGTGAGTGTATTGGAAGAAAATAGATTTCAGACTCTTTGAACTTAGCATCCCTATATCAAAAAACTTAACTTAGTCGATTTCGATAGATATCTTAGTTCATAATAAAATGTTCATGAAATACATGCTGGAATGAGCTGGTTGTCTGGTTGTCTGATTGTCTGGTTGGGTGATTTGGAGGATCGCATGCCAATTGGCCATTGGCTTGTTCTTAATTTAAAATCTGGAATATGGAACCTAAGACCAATCGAAATGATTTTTGTAAAGAAAAAACATCTGCATTCATTAGAATCAATAATCATCCATAATATCAGCAGCTGCTGATTAGACTACCACCAGACAAAACCTGTAAGCTCAAATCTTTACTATTGAGACTAATTGTCCACTTTTGTTAGTTCTGAACTTGCTAATTGAGCCTAAACGCAGATGTCCATATACAGACTTTGCTAAAATTAAATCTTTGTGTAAATATCAAATCACTCAATGAGGTCATTTCGCACCTGTCATGAAATTTTCTTGAACTCTACATGATGTTGGAATTACATGACACAATCTCGAAAAGGCTGCGTTCTTAGTTCAATCGCTAACTATTTCTTTCGCTTGCAACCTTTTTCAGAAGTCAGAACGCAATATTTGCTAATGAATTGCAAAGGTAGGTGAGAAAATGAAATTGTCTTTGAAGCTTTTTATATTAATTTGGTTTTATGGGCTGTATTCATTCAATCTTTAAATTAAAACTGAGGGCAATTTATATTAACTCGAAAATGTTCTTTGAGTCACCTGTGCCTATTTTGCTACTTATTTGTCGATAACCATGAAATCTAAGCTTCTGAAAACGTTGACTCATCTTACATCTCAAGTAACATCAATGTTTTTATTTCGTTGGTACTTAGTTGCTAACTTTTGATCTCATTTTGTTGAGTCTCTTGTCTGCTCCTTCACATTTCCACCAATGGGCAATCGAGACTTGTTAGGCCGATTGTCTTGAGAGGAAGGAAAAACGTAGTTGAATTAAGCGCTTCATTTTATATTCATTTTATTGCCAAATTAGATTTAATTCCGGTTCTTCCAAAAATAGTCACCAATTAAAGTTCACTTGTTGGTGTTGGTGGTCGTCTCAGCAGCGAGGGGTAGTGTGGATGCTTATTAGAAAGTCCATGAATAGTTTACAGTAGTTTTTTAAATATACCTTTCTAATCCCGGCAAGGTATTGATTTCCCTGCCTACCTTTTATCTTAGGCTTTCGTCAGACAAACGAACTACTTTTCAGGGATATAACAATCAATCTATTCAATTTGCTCCCTCAATCTGGCTTCTCATGATGTATTTTTTCGACTATCCACTTTTCTAATGGCGTCGCATTTAGCTTTTCGCAGTCAAATGCTCTTAATAAACAAACTGGCCTCCTAATCTGGCAGCTTAAAGCCTTGTTACAAAACAGCTATAGCAGATTCAATAGAGTTTTGATTGATAAGAATTAATTGAACTTTTCCTGTAGAACAAATCAGAACAAATTCGATCCCAAAACAATTTAATTTATATCAATTTTTAGCCTCGAATGCCCGAATAAAATCAAGGGTATTCGGTCTCGAATGAGTGTTTTAAAATGCTATGATAATTTCAATTCGAATCTCTAATATTTGATAAAATTTTTTATATTTTCAACGTTGAGTACTCATCAAGCTTCTGTCCGCCCAAGTATGGAACTACGAATAAGAGCAACACAGAACCAAATCGAAGAATTAGACAAAGAGCAAAAATCGCTGATAGCATACTTGGACTCCACGATAGAATCCAAAAAGAAGAAATATAAAGCGATATCCGACTCCACACGGAAAAAACTTATCCAAATGACCAGAGAAGCCGGAGTGAGCATCAAAAAAGTAAGAACTGCGCCTTCTCCTTACCCACTAAGATACTCTTTAGGCAGCCAAAAAGCTCAGAATCAACTATTCCACCGCAAAGTCCATCTGTCAGATCTATGAGAGAGAAGGCAGACTCGATAAGAAACCGTCAATCCCCTTTCGAAGAAACCTCAAGAAGACGGACTCGAATAACCCAGACGAAGCGAAAGAAGAGAAGGGTGGCAAATACAGTCCTGAAGAATCAATCAACAAAGAAGTGCCTGTGGAGTATCCTTTGCAATGCAAGAAAGAAACTCCTGGAGAAGATCGAGAACAACTCAGCGAGGAGTCAGAGACGGCAAAGCTTTCAAAAACCGGTAATAATTGCCTCTATCAATTTGATCTAACCTTTGAATCAGGTCTAGGCACAAAATTCGATGCTTCTAAAGTGGATGCTGAACAAAACAGCCCTGGTAGCTCGGCGATTTTTCCAAATCCATTGATGGGTCTCCTAAGTACTCCTGCAATATATAGTCATATCTATCAAAACCAGCTGTTATTTTTACCTATGGGACAGCAGATGCATATACCACCACTCCTTAGTACTGAAGCGGCCTCAGGTTTCACTTCCCAACATACGAAGCTCTTTTCTCAGCCAAATAATCTTTCAGGAATGCATCAAAATTGGAATTCAGCGATGAGTCCGAAGATTCTGGGAAATAGCTGGGCTCTGCACTCCCAACTGTTACTACAGAATATGGCGCAAATGAACATGTTAAGAGGTCTTGCGCAGAAAGTGACTGTCAAAGGTGAACAGTAGGAAATAAGGATTATCAATTTTATTGAAAAATTTTGTACTTGAAAACTTAAACTCTGAGGGCGTCAGTAGCTTGTTAACAAAAAACTGCTTATTTTTTCTTACATTAAACAGTATATCCATATATCCATAACATTCTATTTTGGAATAAATCTTAAATCGCGAAGAGGAGTAGCTTGTTGAGTTTAATGAACTAGTCTTTATTGAAAGATTGATCAGTTACACTCGAAAAGTACTCTTCTTAATTTGTCAGCTCCTCTACTCATGCTATTCTAAATAATGCTGAGAAGACACTTCTCTATCTTTCGTTCTATGATAAAGAACGAAGGACGTACAATATTATCGATATGATTAATTTCTTCAAATCATTATTAATTTGATCAAAAGTCGAACCATGGGGTCATCCAAGCTTTGCGATCAGCCTAGCAAAGACAGCCTCTCATTTCATTAAAACCGAAAACCCCATGAATCTCCTCTGATTTTGCGATTTCAATATTTTCCAGCTATATAATAGCCACTTAGTGCAGACTGCAATAAAGAGTCACTTTCCTTTGTCATCAGACAATAGTGTCTAGCGAGATTCTCCAGGGCTGTTTGTAAGAAAATTTTCAATCCTCTGGCTGCAATAAGTCAGAGCCTCTTCGTCAACAATAAATATTTTTGGCATTTATTTATCCAAAATTGACATCAAACAAGAAGTTTTGCAATCAGAAAACATTGCTATAAGGACGCTGGATGAGTTTGAATGAGGCCAGACCAATATCCAAATGGCATCTCAACTTGCTTATAGCGTTGAGAGTACCTAATTCAAGGCGAAAACCGTCTTACTAAATAGAATCCATAGGAACACAGAATCAATGCTTACTTTCTTCCTTTTCTGCTCTTTCAGTTGTTTTAGAGTTTCAGGCTATCCAATTGACTGAATAACGGCTCTATCTAAAAATCGAAATTTTAAATTGATCGAGTTACTTATCAGCAATTAAGCGTTATGGAATGCTCTCAGTAATTTGCTTCAGTGACAGTTGAGACCGGAAATGCGTAGCAAGACGATATTGAGAGACTTGATTTGCATCGGAACAGTACAAAGATCCCATAATTAGATGAAGATCTCATAATTAGATGGAGATCCCACTCTTAACGCATGATCAGAATTAGAAATCTGTGTCACTCTGCGATCATACTCTCAAGTTCCGGAAAAAGAGTAACATCGGATCGGATTATTCGTCTTGCTAACCACATTGGCACACAATTAGCTTTGTTTTGTGAAAAATCTAATACCTCACCGTAAGCGGACTTCTCAATATATCAAAGTTAATATTAGTACAAAAATGTCTCTCTCTGTTTCAAAAGCATGCGTCGCATTAATGATATCAACTGGCCGCCTAAAGAGAAATTTTCCCGTACAATTTCCAGGCCACGTTGAAACTCAGAAATAAATCTTTTGAAGAATTTTAGGGCTATCTTCACATAAAACTAACTAAACTACCGTTTTATTGTTGATAATCTGACTAAGGGTTAAGAATTTACTCGACTTTCAGTTTAATATTTTTATTCTGGATACTGTTTTCACTGATAAAACTTTGTTTTGCTGAGCACAGTAATATTTTTTCGAGAATATCAGTTATTGTTCCATGAGAAAATACTCATCGATGACGAGCTTAGAATTACGTTTTTTCAATTCTTTATCAAAAATCTAACTTAACAAAAGATGCCCGGTCTACCTCGCTTTTGGATACTACTTATTTTCGCAACCTTTCTCTCAAATAACATTGGAGGTGCGTTCGCACAAACCTCTCAAAAATTGTTTGTCCAAGCCGCGCGATCACCAACAAACTGTTCATCCCACTGCTCAGGGTCGATTTACGAACCGTTCGACTCGCTACTTGCAGCTTTAAGAGCAGCAGAAAGTGCGACTGCCTCCAATATTGAAATACTGCTACTAAAAGCTTCTACTCACTTTGTTCTGCAAAAAGAGGTTGGAAATAATTCAACTGATTTCTACCTGGATTTTACGGGCTCGTCCACCTTCAACTTTTCAGTGTCAAAAAATTTAACAATTCGCCCAGCGCTTTGTCAGCTAGATGTTGACATGAACATGAGTGGCTCGATAAACAACTGCTATAAAGATGGAGAGAAAGCCAACCTGGCGTTCAAGTCCTTTGAATTCCAAATAGTTTTACAGAACAGTCTTATTTTGAAGGATTTGATCATCACTGGTAGGGAAAATATTGCACCTTTTAATGCGAAGCAAATTTCTGTGGAGCGGTGCTTGAATAATAGAATCTACTGCTGTGAGACTCCGGATGAGCCGCTTTATCAAGATATTAATTGCACAGGGGAGGTCACTGTAGAAAAATTGCCTCTGACGAAGGAGTCTTCGATATTTTTCCTGAGCCACAAGGATTTAAGCACAATTCCTGAGTTAAAGTTCGAGAACTGTGAATTTCAGAGTATTAATCTCATAAAAAAACGCCATCTTGTGTTGGTTGGCATCGAAAACTCTCATTCAATCGACATTGTCGATTCTAATTTCTCCGATATCTATACTCCCTATGGCTTGATCGGCGCCTATGCTGTCAGGGATTTAAATACTTCTGCACTTCCTTCCACGGACTCGATGAAAATTTCTCAAAATATAAGAATCAGCAATTCAAGTTTCATGAACTTCAATCCGGACATGAGATTTAGAAATCCCACTGACGATTCTGAAGGCTATATCCTGAATATAAATTCTACATACTCTGGTACTATAACTATAGAAGGCACCACTGTTTTCAAATTGAAAGGCTCAAGGGAGCAATCTACCCGGTGCCTTAAAGACTCTGAATTTATTGACCCATTCTCCTCTCAAACTATTTCACCGCTGTCTTCGTTCGCTGATCGCTTCATTCGAGACCATTATAATAACTCGACAAGCTCGGTTTTCAGAATCGCCAGTCTGAGAGGAAAGCTGATCATTCACAATAATAGCTTTCTTGAGAATGTTGGACGAAGCGGGACAGTGCTCACCGTCAGCCAACTCGACCCCGCTGGAAGAGTACAGTTAACAGATAACGCTTTCGACGGCAACTTCGCAACAACAGGTTTCCCTTCGATTCGAATTTCTAGCATTGTCTCCGACTACTTCGATGGAAGCAGCTGTGGGAGCATCGAGCTCAACAAAAACGTGTTTCGAAATCACCTTACCTGCCCAAATGGCTACGGAAATGCTTTACTCCTTTGCACTGCTCTTGGCAACCCGATGCTGACTCCAGCTCTCCCTCTCACGGCGGCTTTGAACAATCTCATGAACCGACACCAATGGAACCAAGGTACATTTTTATCAAATACTATCATCGCTGGAGACATTTTACCTCATTACTACGGATGGAATAATTTAGATATTACCAACAATCTCTTCGAGCATAACTTGGTTGGCTTGACGAACTCTATTGGTATCTTTGGTGGGAATAATGTCGCGATAGTAAACAATACTTTTTCCGAAAATGGTTTGCTTATATCCGGAAAAGCCCAATCTCGAATTCAACGAAAATACGCAGAACAAATCACAGACTTCACTTTCGATGATGATGCCGTCTATTTGAGCACAGCACTGATGATTGAACAAACAAAAGATATGCTTTTCAGAGGGAATACTTTCAAGAACAACTGGAATATTCTGCACGAGAGAGAAATTTTCCCCTCTCAGCTGTACCTCAAGACCGTTCCTGAGTTTTTTGGAGGGATTCCCATCGTTAACTGCACGTTCCGAGACATGGCTCTGCTGAATGACTCTTTCAGCACGGTTACTACTGGCAGCAGTAGCCTTATTTCCGATTCCTTAAACAACTCCTCCCCTCTCATCATCGTTTCTTACGTCGAGTGGCCAACGTACTTGGTCGACACAGATGGATCAACTGAGCAGATACCTTTGGGAATTTCGCTGTCCAAGGTGACGTTTACTAATAACAGTTTCAATTTCAACACAAACAACAGAAATCAAGACTCACAACAATTCCTCATCGACAACAATAATATGCCAGGGATCATTAAAGTACTTCACCAGGAGTTTAGATCTCAAGGAAGGCCGAAGACTCTCACAGTCGAATCTTGTCAGGTTATGAACAATACTTTTTATGGAAGTAGCGGCTATCTGTTCTCTAATACAGATTTCGCTTCTGTCTTAATCAGCCGAACGAACTTCAGCAACACTCTGTTCGCTGCAACATCATCAAGCGACGATCGAATTAGATGGGATATCACAGATTCACCGACATTAGGTCTCCTTCCAAGCGATTACCATACATTGATATTCGCTGCTGCTTCTTCATCTATGAGTGGATATGTTTCCATTGAAAACTGTGCTTTTTCGAACAATACCGCCCTAATTGTGTATGGATATTCAAACTCTTACGTGAACATCCAAGGAACTTCTTTCACAAAGAACAAATGGACAGAAATCGGAATCATTGTTGGAGTTCAGAGCTCCGTTTTTCAAATTACCGATACAAACTTTACCAATAATAACGTCAGCCTTGGAGTTGTGGTACTGCAAACTTCACATCTTACCGACGCCCGCAATATTTTCTCTGGCAATGAAGCAAGCATCTGCAACAGCTATTTCTTGGATGGAGTGATGAATTTCGAGATAACAAAGACCAAGTTCCTTGCAAACGTGCTCCGGCCTCCTAAATTTTGGATAGTGGACTGGCATGTCCCACTCGCGGCGAACATCTGGTTGATCGATTCGCAAGGTACCATTACGTCAGCCACAATTCAAAACAATGTGATTAAAGGCGGATTCATCCACATGAAAAGCTCTGTGGTCTCGTTCACCTCTTGCACGATTGCGAATAACCGTGCTGAGCAAGGCATAGGCCTGGCCTACGTCAGTTCGTCGTCGAGGATTGGCTTTTTAAATTCAACCATCACCCAGAACCAGCATTATTATGACCCTTCTGCTCAGTATACCCGCTTTCATGCAGGATTGCTGGTTATTTCCTCCTCAAACGTCTTGATCGATAAAACAACAGCGAGCTACAATGTCCTTGGGAATGGAAGCAATTTCCTTTCAGGTCAAGATATCTCAATTCAGGTTTCGAACTCCCTGTTTCTGAGCAACTACGACCTCTCTGGCACCGGCAACCAAGGAAGTACCTACTTATTTTCATTCTCTTTTGGCTCGATTGATATCTCGACTTCCAGCTTCACGTACAATGGCCAACTGCTCGAACTCATTGATGGTATTTCATTTTTGAGAAACAACCAAATCACTGGGTTTCAATTCGGCCTGACTGGTCCTCAAATACTGATTGACGCTCAATCAGGGAACCTATTGATGGAAAATAACTACTTCTTTCAAACAACAGGCGGATCATCTTCGTTGATATTGCTTCGGACTTACGATACCAATGTTCTGTTTCGTAACTGCACGTTTGATTCGATCAATCAAGGAACTCAGCCAATGTTCAAGTTTATCGGAAAGTCCTCCGTTCTGACGAAGATCGTTTTCAAATCGATTACGACAACCCAGCCGATCATTCAAATGATAGATATGGACGGATCGAAAATTCAAGGGTTCGTTTTTAGTTGCAGCAGTTTCTGGGAAACAGCACTTTTGTCGCAGAACGTTAAGAATCTTACGCTCCAAGACCTCACGATCTGCCATAATCAGCCGACAAATGTCTTGAAAATTTCTGGTTCAGAGATTCTCATTATGAACAATATTTCGATCTCTACAACAACCAAAGGCTTCGATTACTACAGCTACTCGTATTATAACAAACTTCCCTTGGTGAGTCTGCAAAACAACAAAGAGATCATCATCACGAATATTGACGTGAAAAATCAGATCACCTACACTGCCAATTTCTTTATTGAGAATAAGAACGGCCAGAGCTCGATTTTGATCACCAATTCCACTTTTCAATCAAATCAAGCTTCTCAAGGTGGCGCAATCACATTGGTCCTTTCTAATGTAAACGCCGTTAATATCACAAACTGCCTTTTCCTTAACAATTCTGCGGTTGAATACTCTCAGGCATCGACAAGCAGCCAAATGTCAACTTTCTCTGGGACAGCGCTACATACAACCATGAAAGATGGAGGCGCTTTGAAGATAATGTGCGCTTCCGATGACCTGAGTCTCTGCGATATAGATATTAGAAATTGCACTTTCGATGGGAATTCAGCTCGAGGGGGAGGAGGCATTTACTGGGATCCATATCCACCTGTTGTGGTGGACAGTGTATTTATTAACAACAAAGCAAGTTATGGACCAGATTTAGCTTCTACGAGTGTCAGGTTGGTTGCATGGACTCCTGAAATTGTCAACCTAGTGAATCTGGATATAAATTCGCATATACTGAACTTCAGAAACGAACGAGTCTGGCCTGGAGTAGACAATCTAGCTGTTGCACCTGCGGATTTAAACCAATACTCTCCTGAATATACTCTCAGTTTGGACATCAATAACTTCAATCTATCTTTCTGGAAAATCAAGCAGGACATATTCGGAGGTTATTCGTCTCCTATGACCTCCTCTGCCAGAAGCACCAAAACTACTTCGGCAAGTTTCTTTACCATGGCAACGGAACCTGAGCTCTTTTTAAAAGGCAGAATTCTCGCAGATGACGCGACACAGGGGATATCTGAGTCCATTCTCAGCGCAGAGAGCTCCCCTTCGTCTGATACGCCCTACTTTGAGAACAAACTTGTCAACCAGATCCACAACCATCAGGAAATTAGCATTTCGGGTAGCTTAATTACCATTGGAGACGTTGTGTCCGGTGTGCTGATCAGCGAAAATATCTCTCTGGCTCTGCTTGATATATATGGGCAGGTTGTAACAACAAATAATTACTCACGTGCTTATCAAGTCGCTGATAGCAGCACTTACTCGGGTCATACTTTATTAATTCAAGGAATAAATGTCAAAGCTTCTGATGGTATCATTTTACTGTCGGGCTTACTAGCCCAGTACTACCCTGGAAAAAGTCAGGTAGCGACGTTCGGAGCGGATAATATAAACAGTTTGCCAGAAAGCTTGAAGATAATGGATTTTTTCGCAGATTTTGACAAACAGCAGACGGTCAACATTAGTTTAAATTTCAGAGACTGCATGAACGGAGAGTACTTCGAGAGAGCAGGATCGCAAGCCAAATGTGTCGTGTGCAAGGAGAATACCTTTGTGATCGCAGCCAAAAACAATTCTGATAAACCCTGCGCGTTATGTGATAAAGAAAGCATGATTTGTCTTGGAGGCTCATTGGTTGCACCAGCTCCTGGCTTCTGGAGGCAGAATGAGAGCGCGGACCTCTTCCTGCCCTGTCCGAATCCTGATGCTTGTCTTGGAGGTTGGAACGAGACTACAAATGAGTTTTCATACGGTGGTTTTTGTGCTGATACTTATCAAGGGCCGCTCTGCAGCAAATGTCAGCCAGGTTACGCAAAATATAAAAGTGGATCTCCATGCGTGGATTGCCGAGGAAACGTATGGTACTATTTGCGCTTTGTTGGAACGATTCTGGCCCAAGCATTTTTCATTATTCTCAATGTGAGAACCAACCTCTTCATCTATCAGACTTACCAAAATGAAGCGTCCCGTCATCTTCGAACGAGGTCTTTCCTATTGAAGATGCTCACAAATTACCTTCAAGTAATCACCCTTCTCGATTCATTCACGTACACATGGCCTGGAATTTTAAAAGGTATCTTCTCGACAAACGGAGCTGCTAATGGATCAAGTGAGGATAACTTCGCATTAGATTGCTTCATGTATTTCATATTCGGGAACATCAGTACGCCAAAGGTTTATATTAAAGCTACTACTGCCCTTTTGCTGCCTGTATTTTTCGCATTCGTCCTTGCGATATTCTGGAAGATCTATTTCGCTGTGAAAAAATGGAAAAACCAAGGATTTCAATATGACTTCATCACGTTCATGAACTATGTTTGGGGATCAACGCTGATTGTTGCATTCAATATTCAACCCATGGTTCTCAAGGCAGCCTTTTTCCTCTTTGAATGCCAGAATATCTATCGAACTGATTCACCTCAGTATCATTTGGTGCAAGATTACAACGTGGAATGCTGGACGAGCTCTCATCTTCTATGGGTGGTGACCACTGGGGTAATCACGATCAGTCTATGGGGTCTAATTATGCCGCTTATCATATTTATCAATGTAAAGAGAAAAAAGCAGAGAATTCTTAGATTTGAGGGCACTGGAGCTCTAAAATACAGTTTTATTGTGTTCGGGTACCGCGAAGAGGTCTATTACTGGGAGTTCGTTATCCTAATTCGCAAATATCTCGTTTTGATAATCATCACATCAGTGGCAGGGTTCTCAAAAGGCTCTCAATTCATCCTTATAATGTTTGTCATATTGGTAGCGTCCCTTCTCCATAATAAATACCAACCTTACGAAAGTCCCAAGCTCAACCAATTAGAGACGGTGTCGTTATTCAGCATTCAGATCTTCGTCGTTGCTTGCTTATACTTCAGCTCTATTGACAAGATCACAGCATTAGACGTTCCTGTGATTATCATCTGCTTGGTGGGTAACTTAGTCTTTCTTTTTAAGTGGCTACTGCTCTATTGCAAAACATCCATTGAATATTTCCGAGGATTACCATATGTCCGAAAGATACTTGTATACGTTGAGAAGGTCAATGACTTCAAAAGAAAAATGCTTCGATCGTGCTCTTTCATCAAGTTCAGAAGACAACTCGATTCTCGAACGAACTCAAAAGTTGAAGTTCCGCAACCTGAAGAGGGTTCAAATCCAGAAAAAGCCGAGTTCGAAGAGATCGAATTGAAAGAAATCGAACGTAAAAGCTCAATAGAAGACGGTATTGATGAAGAATTATCGAACTCAGTAACCCAAATTCCAAGACTTGACAGCTCGTCACTGTTCGCACTTATGAAGAGCTCGCGGACTAACAGCAATAACAATAGTAGAGTGAGCTCTTTAGAAGATATCACAACAAGATGTACCGAAAAGACAATGATAATTTCTACTACTAACAAGAATTCCCGTAAACAGACCATGGATTTCACGGACCTAGCTAATGCAGTCATTAATGAGATACCGGATAGTGCCAATTTCACTCCAACTAAGGAGGAGCCTCCGAAAAAGATTAAAAGGGTGAAACGCAAAAAATACACATTTTCGCCTCGTTCGAATAGCGCGTGTGTGATTGAAATAGCCGATACGGAGGACATAAAAGAACTGAATTTAAACAAAAGCTTTGACCTGGGCTCCAAACACTCAAAGCGTGCTCGGTTTCATTTGACGCTTGCGAGTGAATAATCAATCTAATGGATCGTCTTCTCGTGTGTATGTACTGTTGTTTTTGTTTTTTTTTTTATGTAAATATTAGCATTGTGCTTAGCATTGCTAATTCATCATACATCCGAATAATGAGAAAAATTAATGAAATTTGTTACTAAATGTATTTTGCAACTTTCGTAATAATGAACAAGCTTTTCATCAATAGACATATAAAATCACATGAATTTGTCATATTGAATTTGAATTTTGAATAGGGATCAGGAAATAATGTTAACGAATGTTGATTAAAATGTTTTAAGTTCTCCAAATACGAAGAAGCCAACAGCATATTCTTAATATTGATCAACGTGTAGGTAATCCATGAATGGCATATCCACGCAGCAATCCTGTGGGCCTGAAATATTTAAAATGATCGTTAATTAAAACGTATTACGGAAGGCAATTGAAGGAGTTGATCCAGAACAAGAGTTTAGTGTAATTATTCGAATTTATTACAGCGACCTTATGCAATTCATATTCAAATAAGTCAGGGTTTTTTAATAAGCAAAAGCAACTCCGTAAATGCCTACAACTCTAATTCCAACGGTTTGATTGTCTGTGTAAATTGTAATGACAAACAGGTCAGCTCAGAGACCACCAGAGCTCTTCACATGGCAATCGGAGGCAATAGGTAGCTCTTTACATTTAATTCTCTCATAGAGTAGTTCTCCATCGTAACTTAACATAGTAGATTATCCTCTAGGTACTAAGAGATTGTCTGGGCTTTCAGAAAAGTACAAGAACATTCGCAGAAATCAACTTTATGACGATATTCGTAGCTCTTTACAGATTATACTGATAAATTATTGCTTTCAATCGATTTTGGCCAATCTCTCCTATGGAGCCGAGATGCTGTTCACCCTCTGAACATCCTGATCTCTCGATACTCCTTCACTTTTACAATATTGGCAAGATACAATTCAGATTCCATAATAGAATAAATTTAACTGATTATTTGAATTTTTCTCAGCAAGCAAGAAAACGTCATTCTCATTGATATTAAAGCAAACGCCCCGAAAGATTATGCTCCCAAGATCGTGGCAATTATCCAGCAACCCAAAAGAAGGCATTTTTCTCCAATAATTAATCAATTCCTGTAAAGGAATCAAATAACTAAATTTATTCTGGAAGGTATTAATTTCTATATACCCATTCTTCTTAAAAGTTCTTGAGAGTTCTATACTAATTTCCAACCGGGAAAACTATAATTTATAAAGGAATTCTATTTCAGAAACAAAACGCTTTGACATAGTGGGTTTAGAGAAAAAACTTGAGCTAGGTAGAATTCCTCAGCACTGTCTAGACACAAACACGTGTGATTCTCACTCTTGTATAAATGTAATGTCATGTTGTGTTAAAACCTACCGTGCTCTATCTATATCTCTATATATCATAAAAGTTACCTGGTTCTGGAAGTTCTGGAACATCTTAATTAATTAATTCTTTGAAATGAAATTTTCAATAACGAATGAAACATGGCAAAATTTTTTTCACAGATATATAAAAAAATAGGCGTTAACAATGGATTGATTATGTGCTCAATTAGAATTATGAATTTAAACTTTATTCATAGTCGATAAAATTTACTGGGGGTTTTGTCAGGAATATATATACAACCAGGAACTCAAAATTATAATAAATTTCTGACAAAGTTTGAGTGGCATTAAGAGAGATGTGCACTAGTGCAGGCCTTTAAAACTCATTTTAGCGAACTCGAAGCGGCTAGAGACGCGAAGTTAATTATCCCGAGGCAAATTCATGCTGGCGGATGAAAAAATTAAGCTTGAGATGACTAACTTCGTGTCAAATATACCGCTGACAGGTCCAATGAGATTTGCACTATCACTCTGGGCACGCACACATCGCAAGTTTGGCATATTTTCCTCAATGCTCTTTTTCTGAAAGAATTGGCATCTTCAAGGCCAAAAGGTAATTCCACCATTAACATCAATCGTAGGGGTGGGTCTATTTACGTGATGATATGCAGAAGCATTATTGGGAACATTGGCCACGTTCGAGGGAATTTGAAATTCCCAAAATCGCAAATGAATATCAGTAATGGACCTCCCCAAAGGCTTTGGAATAGGACTCTCGCCAGCAACGTATCTTTTAAAAATTGAAAGCTGTGGTTCGTGAAATATTGCATTATTTCGTTTCTGCGGGGATGCTAAGAACAGAACCACAGTTTTGGATTTGATTATATCGTAAAATTGAACTTTAGAGATATTGATATTGTTTGAGTGTGGAGAAAGTGCTTCGCAACTTCTTTTCTGCTGGAATTTGCAACCATCAATGATGAAACCTCAAATTTCGGGTTAAAGCATAATATTTATGGAAAAAATTGGGTGATTAAATTTTCTCAGGAATGTCAGGGAAAAACTCTTTTTTTGCTCTGAAATCAATTTCTTCAGAATACGGACTCGATCTAAAGTCTGAAAAGGCTACAATACTAGTTAATTTTGAAAAAGAATCTTACGTTTGCCATCACTCCTTGTCTTCAAAATATATTTCCACATTAATTAAACCATTTGATCTGCTTGCCTTAGCTTGATGTTACCTAATGACTTTTTTTCTTCCTCTCTCTCTTCTTATACATATTCCTGAATTGAAAGCGTTCTTCGATTATTTCGACTATGTAGGCTTTTATTCATGGAAATCGTGAGTTGGTCGCTTAATTCAAGGCTAAAAATTATCTATTAGGTACGTCTTAGTCCAAGAAAATCCCATTTCCACCTTCTTTTTGTGATATTAATTAAGTTTCTTTGAAATCACATGAATAATCGATAATAAATTGCTAAGGAGTTAAGTAGTAAATCTATCCAGGACTTCAGATTGGCACTATTCAAATTTTCATAGATGTTGTCTAGAAAGTAAAAACCACCGATGTGACCTCATCTATAATATCAAATCTGATTTGTAAAAGGAAATGTTGACGTCATACCTAGATGAAAGCCATCAAGGACTTTGACTATATCACATTTTTTCGTATCATAAATCTTCACGCTCTTGTCCTTTGCAGCTGACGCAAAATATCTCCCGTCTAAAGAGAATCTTGCACAGAGTACCCACTCTAAACAAACGGAAAGTGATTAAGATTGAACCAAGGAAATCAGAAATAACCAGAATGGGCGTTTTCAAAGGAAAAGAGAACTTTTCTGGTCCGAACATCACAGAGTCTAACGATGCTATCTGCTCCTGCAGAGACCAGCAATAATGAGTCTGGCGAGAACGCGACACCCCAAACGAGCTCTTTTCCATATTCAAATTAATTAAAAAAGTCTCACTTGAAAGCGGTTACTTGAATGAAGATTCTCGAAAGTTCCTATAAGTTTGCGCTGAGGCATGCTCGTTAATTTCACGGATCGATCACCTGAACAGGTTGCTATCATTTTCCCATTTGGGGCATAGGCCACTCCATAAACCACTCCTAGATTGAATCGTAAATTTTTCACTCATTTTTTTGGGAACGCTTTACCTCGATGAAGAGTTTTGAAAGTTGAGAGACAGCGCAGCTTTTTTAATTCGAGAACTTTGACAGTTTTATCGTTAGATCCTGAGACAATGAGATTTCCTCGTGGATTGAGGCTAATACTGTTGATTTTATCTGCCAGCACAGTGGATAAAAGTAGAGTGGCGAAATAACTTACCATTGTGAGCTTGTAAAAAGTATGTTTGATTTCTCCAGTGCGAAGGTCGATTATTTTAATATTTTGATCGAAGGATCCTGTGATGAGGTGAATTCCGTCTCTAGAAATCTCCACAGCATTTACGTTTGCTTTGTTATCAAGGGTATTATATTCGGAACACGAAAAAATTTTACCTGTGTGAAGTTGGTCGTATCGATGAAGTATCTCTTTTTTCTTAACGTCGATTAATGTTACAGAGCAATCAAATGATCCAATTGCAACTAAACCCTTAGTATGACAATATGATAATCCTTTGATTCTTCCTTTCAATACAATATAATTATTCTCAAACTGCCAAGCAATGGTAAAAAATATTTACCATCACATATATCATCAAAAGATTTAATGACCAAGCCTGACTGCATATCAATCATTTTCACACTCTTGTCCCCTGAACAGGTTATTAATATATCATCAGAAATTTGAACATTTTCTATCATGATCGGTTTCTTGTATTTTGGCTGTTGGTCTGCCACTTCCGATCCTGATTTCTTAAACAGCTCCATAAATTTCCTTTCCTTTTGGTCCAGGTTCTCAGGCTTAATTTGGTTTAATTGGCTCAAAACGAAATCATGCTCACATCGCTTCTTCACATTATATTCAAGCATTTTATCAAGTGCTTGAGCAATACTAGGATCAACCCATTTTGGAAGTCTCTTTCCAAAAATTTCAGCTTTCTCAGAAACAAAATGTTTTTCTGGAAAAATGCTTATCAAATAAATAATTTCTGAAATCACTGACTCCGGGAACCCAATCAACCTAAGCGACACCAAACCCAATGAAAAAAGATCGCATTTTCCAAAATCAGTCTTCAATATCTCCGCATTGACATTTTTTGAGTTCCTTATTTTTAATATCTCAGGAGAATCATAGACGACTTTCCCAAGATTTTTCACTTTCGACAGTAAAGTCCCTTGCTTTAAAGTCAGCCCTAAAATATCCCAGTCAGCAAGCTTGTACACTCCATCCACGAGAATTACGTTCTCAGGTTTGATACATTTATGGAAATATCCATACTTGTATTTAGCAAAACTGAGAGCCGCTATCATATCTTTCAAGAACTCCAATAGTTCCTTATTGAGAAAAAGAATACCACTCTCGATTCTTGAGCTTAGTGATTGTCCCCAAGGCATCGAATAAGCGATGATAAAACCTGCTCCTGTGAATATTTTTCCAATGGGCATGATATTGCGATGGAGGAGCGCGCGAGCTTTTGTTAAATTTTGATTGAGAAGGTTGAAATTCTCTCTGTCTCGAGCTTTGATGACTTTAATGGCGATAAAAGCTTTGGACTCGATATCATTTGCTTTATATATTGTTGAGTAGAGTCCTTCGCGTTTGAGCTCGATGTTAGTAAAATTTGTCGAGAGCCATTTATCCAAGTCGTTCCTGATCATGAGAGTGGAGTTGACTCAATAATCCTTCGCGTTGATATAAATTATTTAAAAAAATCACGCAGTTTATATCGAAAAAATCGGTTGTTTTCGACTAATGTGCCCACTATTGAGGGAAGAAACTTGGTCATCCAATCTAAAGTTCCACGACACCTCCAAGTCAAACCCGATCTAAGCTAATGTTAAGAACTTCTCAACTCACCTTAATTGACTTGCCCTCCTCATAAGAGAATAATGAATCACTCCATTCATCAGAACAATTTCTATTCAATAATATTTCGATTCAATAAGACAAAGATATCTCAAATCTGAAGCTTTTTCAGTTGATTTTTTTGGGGTTTTTTTTGGCGCATATTTTTCCTAAAGATGCTAATGAAGCTGTTGAGCTTACTAGACTTGGCTAGGTCCTACATAGCTAAGGTTTCAGATTTTACACTTTTGTTGAAGAACTTTCAAACTTTCCTCTTCAATATTCTAACGCAACGGAGATGGAGTTGAGCAACGATCAAATAAGTCTATTGCTAGTAATATTAATGATACTGATAAAGACGTATAGGAAACCGAATTTGCAACTGAGGTTATGAGATGGATAGATCTAACCCAAAAACGTTTCAAAGAGCAGTCTTCTGGAGGTTTCCGCTGTAACTGTGCCAGTTTGCAGCACCACATTATCTGATGGTCTGGTGTAAGAATTGGTTCCAAAGATTTTGTAGCCAATAATCACCAAGATAGCAATCAATACCAAGAAAATCATGCACATGATGATTTTATCCGTGTACAGTTGTCTCGCAAAGTACTTGAGATATTCATTCGCTCTCTTAATAATCACCTGAGTTTCTTTTACTTCTTCTGTAATATGAGTAATCTGCTTAATTTGCTTGTCTAATTCAAGATTAATCTCATCGGCGGTAGCATTGGCCGAGTTCACCATATTAAGAGTATTTTGCAGGGAGTCCATACTCTTTTCCTGTATCTTGTTACCCATCTCAATGAGAGCTGCGTTTGCGTCCATTTCCTCTCGAGTTGTATTTCCAAACAATGTATTTTTTGTAGAAGATTCATCTTTTCGCGAATCAATGATCCTTTTAATCTTTGCCATTCTTTCTGTGATCTTGCGCAGCGATTCTTTGTAAGGAACAGCCTGAGATTTACTGAGAGAGTGGATTTCCAGTTCATAGGATTCGATAGCCATTTGAGTGCTTGCGATTTTCTGCTCGCACCTGTTAACTAACTTCAGACGCTGGGAGGGCTCCCTCTTATCGAGGACTTCGAGGTCTTTCTCCACCTCTTCAAGCTGCTCATTAATGTCTTTATCGAAATCGTCAATGTCTGCCATGGAAGTAGTGCTGCACTGTTATACTCGTAAGTTTATAATGAATTAATTGAAAACTAAAAATTTTTTTGACTAAAGATCAATGTATACGATATGAGTCAAAAGAATGAGCCAGAAAATCTCATTTTGCTAATGCAAGTCTATTAAAGCAACGTGACCCCATGAAATATAGCTCTTTTGAGTTGCTAGAGTGAATCGACTGAACTTTTTCAGTATTAGGAGAAAACATTTGCTTTGTTTAAAGATCTTTTCCTGGAATTATTGGCATTTTTTTTTTCTATCCTCAATGGAAACAGTCTTTTTAATCAATATCTGCTATAAACCAATACTCAAGGATATAAATTTGAAAAAGATGAGAACCTTAGATTTGGAATCAAACTTGTAAATTCAAAAGATTGTACAGCAAGCTTTCTTTTTAGGCTCCTTTTTATCTGGGTTCTCTTTTCCATTCTCATCTTGAGGCGCACTGTTCTCAGGTTCACTTTCCTTTTTGTTTTTGTCCTCAGGTTCATTTTCCTTTTTGCTTTTGTCTTCAACTTCCATGACTTTTAAAGTTGGTTCTTTCTCTCCGTCCTTTTTCTCTGAAGCGTCAATTTGGATAGCACTAGGATCAAGGTCCTCTTTTTTGCTAGGCGACTCATTCTCTGGTTGGACAGAGTCTCCAGCAATTCGCTTAGCAGCGATCTTCGCAGAATCTTCTGGTTTGGAATGCTTTCCTTTGAAATTTTTATTCATTTCATGAGGATCATATGTTCCGTCTCCTTTAAGAAGCTGATTGGAAACCAGATCTTTAACAGTTTCGTGCACCACTTTTACAAGGCTCGGTCGAATCTTCGCAGAGCATTCGTATTTTTTCATTTTATAACGTTGTGCTATTTCAACAGCCTTTTCTTTTATCGCATTATCTGCCGTAGTTGTATCACAGAGGTCGTTTTTGTTACCCACGAGCACCTTCAGGATATTGCTATTGTTTTCTGAAATTTCTTTTATTCGAGGTTCCAAATTTTCAAGGCTGGCAGGATTCTTCAGATCGTATACAAAAAACGCAGCTTGACTTGAAGCAATATGCGCAGTACACATTGATTTAAAGCGCTCTTGACCAGAGGTATCATAAAAAATCACTCGGAATTTCCCTTGCTCTATATCTCCTTGATAAACGCCTTCCTCAACTCCAAGAGTCGATTTGTATATAGCTGTGTACTGCTCCTCGCAGAGTTGTCTTTTTATCGCGGTCTTTCCTGTCTCAATTTCGCCCAATAATACGATTTTGAAATGATACTGCTCGGTTTTAGTCGTTGATTTCTTTGGCATCTCTATTACTTCCGATTGGATTTGATATTTTAAGTAATGTTTTTTAAATAGAAATTTACTTAGTCAACAGACTCTCGCCAGAAAATTTGAAATTGTAGCATCCGTTCTTTAAAATAGAATTGGCTATGTGGAAACATCCAGCAACACTCATACGCCTCTGGAAGATCCATGTCAATTCTCCCAGCAGAAAAAGCAAGTGTAGAAAAATTGTTATTTTTTTCCTCACTGAATTCAGAAATATTAATAAAATCAATGCTACTGCTAAAATATGTAAGATGGATTCTGTGAAATTTAAACATTCATGCTATTTATGTTTAAGTCTCCTTGTTACGTCTGAGAATTTTTCGAGGAACAATTTTGTAGTCCGAAATAAAACTGAAATATTAACTAACATGTACTTATCTCCTGAAATCGTTTCAGCAGGACAGCGTCCATTCAAGGATAACCCGACCCAAACCGAGGTCGATATCTCCAACAGACAGCTACTCTCAATCAAAGACTTGGGCATGTTTTCAGACCTCACAAAGCTGCGCGCGCTATTTGGCTCGACTAACTATCTTAAGAGCATCGAGAACGTCTTTGCAAACACTCCAAACCTAATGATTCTGGATCTGTCCTTGAATCATATCTCCAATATCGAGGGACTCGACAAACTGACATTTCTCAAATATCTCGACTTGTCGAAAAATCGCATTGAAAAGATTAAAGGGTTGAGCGCGTTGCAGAATCTGGAAAAATTAGTAAGCTATGACTGATTGATAAGATGTTAATGATCAAAACCTAGGACCTTGGACATAATTATATCAAAAGGATGGAGAACTTAAAGCTAGCAAGTCTGAAATCATTGATATTGTCAGGAAATAACATAACTGATTTGGAGGGGCTTAACTTTGTTAACAATCTCGAAGAACTCGAGATGAATAAGTGTCAATTGAGCGATTTGAATAATTTGATATTGTTTTCGCTTCCTGGTCTGAAAAGAATCAACTTTGCTTATAATAAGATTTCTCTGAATTACCTCGACGATCTCTGTAATGTGCTACAAAACCATCCTTCAATAGTCGAGGTCGATCTCTCAGGCAATGAAATTACTCTGAATCGGCATTACAAGCTCAAAGTCTTGCAATTTCCGCAAATAATCCGATTGGATAAACAAGTCCTTAATGAGGCGGTTCGAAAGCATATTTTGGATCTGAAAAAAACCAATGACCTTGAGAAGCTGGTCACTGATACGAAGAAAGAGTATTTGGAGAGAATAAAAGCTGAGGATGAGCTAAAGAAGAATACCCTCGCCATGATTGAGAGACAAAAGAGACAGGTGGAAGAAATGTTTGATGAATACCGCGAAAATATGGAAGCGTAATCTCATTTGACCAAAAGACAATGCAATTCCTAATTTTTGTGCATATTTTATAATGCAGAGACCTAAAAAGATTCATCGATTTCACGAAAGAGATTGAGCAGCAGAAGAAAATGGGCTTGTTGGTCGGAGTGTCTGATGTAATTAATTTAATAGCAATAGCGCGTGATGCATAATATCATGGATATGTTTTGCTAATAGAAATTGATCAATGATTGGAGAAAAAAGATTTATGAGGCTCATGAAGAACGTCGGAAGATTATCGAGGTCGCCCTTGAGAACCAAGAGATATCAAAGAAAGAATATCTTGAGAGCAAACTAACAGCAAATAAATTTTTGGTAAAGAAAAGCAAGAGTTGCTTCCAACCCTGAATAATCGTTAAAAGGATCAACTTTACAAAATTTCTCTGCACAGGCCCGAAATTTGGCGTGAAATTAAACAAATGGAATGGGACCAGATTCAGAAAGAAGAAGAGGATATCGAGAATTTAAAACGAAACGGCTTTCTTGACGATAGATCGCTTAAACAACTCGATACCGTCACAAAAGAAATGCAGATGAAACTTCTGAAGACAATTTCAGACAGAATTTTAGAATACGATGCTAAGGAGCTTGACATTGAGAGAGAAAAGGCGGCTGAAGTGATTAAGAAAGCCTTTAGGAAAAATATCGTATTTCAATTAGAAATGATGTCTCCTAACCTCATGATATAGGCAGATAAATACAACCAACCCCCACAAATAATGGAAGATTCGCAGGGAGAGGAGCCACAGGAAGAGGAAAATGTACAACAAGACTTCAGACAGAAAAAAAGTCTGCGGGGATATGAAGATCGACCTCAGGATGATCGAGGTGGGCCAGCCAACTTAACAGACAGAAGCCTTGACGAGTTGAATCGAGAAATTATCGACTATCAAAGAGATCCGGCGAGACAGCAAAAATTCAGAGACGCCATCGACGAAGAGGACCAAATTCCTGTTGCTGAGGAAGAAGAGGAAAAGGAAAAAGCAGCTCCGAAGAAGAAAAAGAAAGGTACAAAGAAAAAGATCCAACCGCAAGAAGAGGGTGAAGTGCCTAAAGAGCAAAATACTCAGCAAAGAAAACCATTAGCGGTGCAAAAAGAAGAGTCGGTTGAATTTACTCCTCAGCAATTAAAAGGAAAAGATCAACTTGACCCGGACTTTGTGCAATCGATGAAGAAAAGAAAACAGCAGGCTCAAGAAACAAATCAGCAATATGAGGCTCAGCTGCAACAAGAGCAGGAAGATGGTATGAAAAATAAGAAACCAGGACGTTTAGACCATGAAGAAGTTATGGATACTTACGAGAGAATCGGGTCGAACAACTTCCAACAGCCGCAGCAAAATTTAGCCAATGAGAGACCAAGGCAACAAAAAAATCGATCTCCTCTTGGGATAGAGCGCATTCCAGCTGTAAATGTTCAAAGGGATAGGTTTAATGTAGAAAGGATTCCTGGAGTGAACATTCAAGGATCTGCTCCACGACAAAGGGACAGAGACAGCGTTGTTCTTAGTGTAGAAGAAGGGAATTACAATCAAAGGAGAGGCGATGTCTATAGGGACAATGGCGCTGGTGGTGGTGGAAGAGGAAGAAGAGATATTCCTCGTGATGAGGGCTCGCATGTTATTGGAGAAGACAGCAGAGGAAATCAAGTGCTGTTTTTCCCGTTCCCTGAAGATAATAACATCCTTGCTGATCTTGAAACGGCGAACGAAAAACGGCGCCAGAAAAAGAAAAAACAAAAAATGGATGAACATGTCCTATCGGCATTAAATGAAAATAGTTTAGAGCACGAGCAGAGAGCACCACGGCAGCAACAGATACAGCTAGAAGATGTTCCGGCTGAAAATAAAAAGAAAAAGAAGCCAGTAGTTAATGAAACCGAGCCAGGTCAGGGTCCTGTGAGAAAAATAGAAAACCCACAAGATCTTCCTGTCCAGCTAACCAATGTTGATACTTTGAAGAAAGTGGAAGCACCGCCTCCAAAGAATAAAAAAACAAAAAGATGTGCTATTTTTTAGAATCATAATTTACTGATTACATTGCACTGAATTTCTTTGTTTCGTTGTAATGATTAAATAAGCTCGCAGTCGTCCACTGAGAACCCCATGATCAGGAAAATGGTGTTTGGATATGTGGTGGTTAGTGTGTGCGTTCACATAATATCCTCTCTGTTTTTTTTTCGGTGAAAAAATTTACTATCCTTCTCTGAACACACGCACCCTCGACTCTTAAAACTTTCAAAGTTACCTGAGAAAGAATCAGCAGCGTTATATTAATTTAAACACAAAACAAGTGAATAGAGGGAACGAAGAATGGATAAGAGTTTACTTTATAGACGAATAGACCAATCAAGTATTTAAAAACTCGAATGACTTGAGAGAAATGGGGTTTTGGGGTTTTGGGGTTTTGGGGTTTTGGGGTTTTGGGGTTTTGGGGTTTTGGG